>Ga0210040_10000917_pt1 | contig 46878 bp, 50 predicted proteins | sample CryGeyCG12114_NA_FD_185462 | JGI IMG/M metagenome (GOLD analysis project Ga0210040, IMG submission 185462) | Groundwater microbial communities from aquifer - Crystal Geyser CG19_WC_8/21/14_NA (SPAdes) (version 2) | ecosystem: Environmental > Aquatic > Deep subsurface > Groundwater | place: USA...
TAGTGTCAAAAATCAAAGAAAATGTAAAAAAATAATGTTTGAAGTGAGAACGTGCGAAGTAAACGACACTGCGTGCGTCTTTGTTGAACCTGCATGCCAAACTATCAGTCGCTACTTACATCAAAATGTTAAATTTCGTGCTACAAAATTCACTCACCGCTCATGCACAAGTAGGCAGTAAAACTCAATGATGAGTACTTCTTCTAGTGTATATAGTATATCTATTTCTATGGGAAAAACATTTGGCGTACAAATAGCAGTTTGGTGGGAATTAAATCGAAATTGATGGTTTAGCTACAGCTTCAATATAATATATTATATATACATATTATGTAGGCATTAGGCAGGTGTAAAAATGCAGTGGATGAGTCCGACATGTTATTTTTTTAATTCTCCGTGTAACATAGAAGGAGAAGCTAAGAATATTTGGTGTCGTCCAATGCGGTCCATTACTACACTACTGTTCCCATATATAGATGCTTGGCGCGAAATGTTAGGCCATGCATATAGCTGCCACTAGTATTGAGATGTGATCAATATTTGTTTTTCATGTTTTATGTATCATTAGTATTAATTAACTTTACGATTAATTTGTAATTAATTCTTCTTCTCTTTAGTGAGTAGTTCGAATTTCGAATAGCTATGTCGAAAGGAGATGTGGAGCCCATATTGGAAGACCATGAAAACATAGAGGAAACGCTGGATGTGAAATTGCCTCAAAAAAAGTTTTACAGACAGAGAGCTCATTCGAATCCTATCGGAGATCATATCTTCGACTAGTAAGTATACTTTTGTTGGAAATGATTTATCGTTTCCTTAAAACTAAAGGATGCGACTGTCATTTTTAATCATTTTAATTATTTTCATCCAGTCCTGCTTGTCCTGAAGAAATGGATTGGAATCAACACTATCCTGAATTTCTTGCGACTAATCCAAACAGCAGGGTGGAATTTCTTGATGTCGGTTGTGGCTATGGTGGATTGTTGGGTAATTTGCAATTGTTTGAAACCTAGAATGAGCTGCAAATACTCATGGTTTAATGAAGACTAACTTTTGAACCTTTCATAGTTACATTGGCTACGATATTCCCAAAGACCATGATTCTCGGGATGGAAATCCGTGTGAAAGTATCCGAGTATGTTGTAAAACGGATAGAAGCTCTCAAAAAGTTAAAGGAAGGATCTTTTACTAATGTTGCTTGTATTCGAGGGAATGCTATGAAACACCTTCCGAATTTTTTCTTCAAAGGCCAAGTAAGTATGATAACATTTCTGAAGGATTTGAGGATTTTGCATAGGAGTAGATGACGGCTACAATATTTATGTAATTCTTCCCGATTTTATAGCTAAAAAAGATGTTTTTTCTGTATCCGGATCCGCATTTTAAAAGAGCAAAACATAAGTGGAGGATCATAAGTGAAGAACTACTTGCTGAATATGCTTATGTGCTAGCAGTTGGAGTTAGTTAACCATTACTAGTAATTATTTTTCAGTATTGGAAATCAGATACTGCAATATTTTCTGTATTCTCTTTCCTATTTATATTCACAGGGTTATTTATACACCGCAACTGATGTTGAGGATATGCACAAATGGATGGTCAAGCATTTAACTGAGCATCCATTGTTTGAACCGCTTAGTGACGAAGAAATAGTGAGTGAATAAACTATTTAAACTTATAATTGTAGCTATAATACACTAATTGGTTACGGTAATTTGTGCATCTTATTCTCAGGGTGCAGATATCGTCGCAGCAAAAATATTAGATAGTACAGAAGAAGGAAAAAAAGTCTCAAGAAACGGAGGTAGTAAGTTTATGAAAATTTTTAGAAGAATTCAGCCTCCAACGCCAACTTGGTGGGAATATCTAGGCATACCTAAACCAAACGAAAACAAGGACTCCTAATCTTCATTGCATTTTCCACTTTTCTCTCAGCTTTAGTCAGTCTGTTTTATATGAAGTGTGAGTGTAATTTGTGACGTTATCAATATATTTATTTTTAATTCATCCACCTTGTGTATAAATCATTCCAGCACCAATCATGATATATTATTTAGTATTCATGTGTCGTCAATCCAGTTTTGCCGATTTTATGAGTTACTCGTTACTTTGTAAAGGTAATAAATCCTTCCCAAATAGTGTAATCGCGATAAGTACACCAAATTAACCTCAGTACACGGGCATATACCATTCATATTTCGCCGTGAGTTAATACATTTATAATATTCAAACTGATTTACCTCAAGCTATGTCTGTTTAAACAACTCATTTGCTCCGGCACAAATTGCATGATTTCCACATTTCAAAGAGCCCAAAGTTAGTTGCTTCACCGCAATCAATATATTCAACCTACTTAAATAATTTGTGTTATTCATACACAGTAACACAGTACTCCTTCCATGTGGCACACAAATGTAGTTCAGTCAGTTGGTAATATTCGGCAAAAAGCGGATGCTCCGCCACTACTTTTAGATCTCTAGCTAACAACATAATATGTACTAGTTGCAATGCATGCAGCGCATGTAAGATATAGTTTTTAGAGCACAAACACCTGTTGCGTTCTGTACTTACTACTTACTAACTTTTCATCTGTCAATCCAATATGTTTTGTTTACAAATATGCTCATAAGATTTGAGAGCTCGTTTTGAATTTGTGTTGAATGAAGTTCTGCAGAAATGAAAACTTGAAACGCAGTTTTTGAAAACACATCGTCTGAGTAAGTTTGCTGCTCAAAGTAAAAATGTTTACAATCAGGGCATTAGAAAAAATATTGGCTGACAAAGATACTCAAAAATCTCAAAATGCTGCAGTGAAAAGATCGTGCGAAACCCTTCTTCGTAAGTAATCATAAAATTTATTTCAGTTGTAGGTTGGAAAGGTGTTTCATTGATTACGACTATTTTGCTAATTTTCTGTTTATTTTTAGAGGAAATTCGAGCAGGAATTGTGAATCATACAACTAACGGGCAACAGACAGTTACAGACAGTGCTAAAATTGAATCTGCACACAAAAATGAAAAGAAAGTTTCGATATCATCTGCAAATTCTGCAACGTCTTCCCCTGTACTAGCACAAAAATGTGAAACCGATTGGTCGTCGATAATCAAAGATTGTGAAGCATATTTCATCCCTTTTGAACTTGTCTGTCAAACAGATTGTTCAAGAAATGTAGTTACAGCTTTAGATTGTATTCAGGTTAGTTACTGGTACTATTACGTATAAATGAGTTTAGTGATTTTAGTGACTAACTTTTTTAAAACGAACTGCTCAATTTTTTAATGCAAACCTAGAAACTTCTGGCTCACGGATATTTAAAAGGAGACTATGTTGACCCATCTGCCTCCAATAGAAGATTGATCGACCGAATTGTTGAAACTATTTGTGCGTGTTACAATGGGATGGATACAGAAGAAAGTGTAGAACTTCAGATTATAAAAGTAATGGGAGACACTAAATATTTAACTGACGGGAAAGAATAATTTTGCATTTTTGTGAAATCCATTTATCAATGGGTTAATATAATTTTTTACAGGCATTGTTAACAGTAGTCACATCTCAGTATGTGCAAATCCACGAGGGAACAATTCTTCTTACTCTACGCACCGCATATAACATGTATCTAACCAGTAACAGCGTTGTTAATCAAACTACTGCTTCTGCTATGCTCACACAAATGGTCAATGTGATTTTTAAGCGCATGGAGATTGCATTTGTTGATGATGATTCGTTTCAGGAGGTTCAGGAGCAATTCATCAAAGGTCAGCTGAGTTTGAAAACGTTTTTATTTTCTTATCTTTTCTTTTATTCTAGTACTTTCAGTTACAACAACGTAGTTGATCTTAGATTTAGTTTTTATCCTGTATAAAGTACATGTAGTTGTAGTTGATCTTCTCTACAGTATTTAAACATTTTTTAACTATCTTGCTTATGCGTTTTAAAATAATTTTGGGGGCTCTTTTTTCCGACTTAGAAAATTAATTGTTGCCATTTCTCAATTGTATTGCATGAAGAGTACTATCAGTACTATGCTCACTTTGTGTATGAACTTTAGAGTCTGGATGGGAAAGCTATGAATGGTACGAGATGTTAGGAATTCTTGATGCAATTTCTCCTGACGGTAATAAATTCTTCTTTACCTGTTTTCAACTTTTGATTTTAACTGCGTTAGCGTTTTCTAAGAGATGTGACTCTATTTCATCCTCAATATTATAATCCTTAAATTCTTACAAAAAATATTATTATGGTTAGGTTCTGCACATATGTCTATGGATAGTGTTATGAGCAGTTTTGAAGGTGAAGATTCTGCTGACAATCTTGAAGAAAATGTTGAGCCCAAAATCGAAGATAATATGAACGATGATCCACATGATGAGGATGCAACAGATTCTGTAGTCATCACAGAAGAGGATGGAACAACTAGTGCTACAATAATACAGAAGACTGAACCTAGTATTAACGGTACTGAGAAGGGGAATCAAAGTTTGGAAATTAGCTCACAGAGTGATAATAAGGTTTCTAATGTTGAGGACTGCATAAATAACAATGGGAAATGTATTGCATCCGAAAGTGATGATGCTCAAGTCCTTCACACTCTTCAGAAAGATGCTTTTCTCACTTTTTGGGCACTTTGTAAATTGGCTATGAAATCCAGTAGTAACTCTGGAGAGGAAGTCAATAGGTTTGCTTTAATTATTAGATGGTTTTGTTGGCGCTGTGTTTCAGCATAAAGCTGTAAATGAAGAACGTAATGTTTCAAATGTTTTGTTTAGAGATGCAGAAGTACATTCCAAAATGCTTTCATTACATCTTCTAAAGATAGTGATTGAAAATGCGGGCCCAGTATTCAAGTCGAGCACAATTTTCACAACAGGAATCCAAAAGTACCTTTGTGCTGCTATGCTGGAAAATAGTGGAACTTTAGTACCTGAGATATTCAAATTGAATGTGGATATTTTTCTTCTGTTGTTGACTCATTTTCGCAATAGATTGAAGTCCGAAGTAGAAGTAGGTTAAATTGTTGTCACATTTCTTGAAGAAGCTTTAACGGATGTCTTGATAATTTGTGTCGTATCTTAGGTTTTATTTCAAGAAATTTTATATCCAATACTAGTAGAAAGCGGTGAAGATTCTTCCACGGTATTTGAAGAGAATCGTTCGACAACAATGGAGGCAGTTCGCACTATTTGCAGTGATATCCAGTGCCTCATGGATCTTTTCGTGAATTACGATCTAAGTGGGTCGGAAACAAAAATGTTTGAAATTTTGGTCAATGTTGTGTGTAAATTAGCTTCACCAGAAAGCATTGATATAGAAAATACTTCAGAAATAACATCTAGAATCTGTGGAATTGAGATGTTGACCACAATCATGAAAAGTATGGAAGAGATTTGTTGGCAACCACAAGGTATGTTTAAATTCTATGACAAAGTGTCATAATTATTAATAAAATTCCCGGATTTAAACTTTTGTAACTTACTTATATCAGGTTCTGAAGGAGATTTTAGATCTATTCCTTTAAGTGAAAAGCCGGGTGAACTCATTTACAGTTTCGCAAACTTTTTGTCAAGTTTGGAAATTTTTTTAGCCAGCTTGGAGTTTCCCATGGATGTGGAGAACATTGACTTCCATCTTCAAAGCTTGGCTGTCAATATCTTCAACTCGATTGCAAAGTATGACAATAAACAATGATAGTATTGCATAGTATGATAGCGTATTTATGCTGCAATATTTTTCCTTTTCAACTTCCGCTGTCATCCATCCATATGCAGGGAAAACCAAGACAGTATTTTTTCGTCTATTACGCCGGATAATCTGTACACGTTAGTATATACTTCCATTGCCCTCATAGGGGAGTTGGGCAGCTGTTCATCTGTAAGGATTGATTTTGATAATTTGTAACTTTATATCTCAAAAGCGTTCAAATATCTGAAATAAACTACTAAATTTTTTACTTAGGAAAACAAATTGATGAAGGACTACTTTCTGAAAGCAAATAGAAATAAAAGCAATCCCAAAGAGTGCGTACCACAAGAAACATTGTGTCTTATCTATGATCAGCTTGAAAGTAAGTTAAGTTAGTTAGAAAGTAAAATTTTTACCGTACTGCTATAATAGCATACACCAATACATTTGCATTTTAAAAATTGGTAGCACAATATTTTTTTTTCAACGTAGGTAAATACGGTACAATTCAAACTACTACAAACGATATCGCTCTTTCACAAGTATCAAAAAATGCTGTGCGGAATGTAACAAAAATCATTTCATTAATTCGGCCATCAACTTCTCAAGCCATTACAGCCAAACAGCTTTGTCACTTGCGGCAAATGTTCAAGGTATTATACTGAGGCTACTGCATTATGTGCGCAAAAAGTGGGGTAGCAAGAGAATTTCTTGTAAATTGATAAATTTTTACTTTGAATAGGTGGTTAGTATTCCCTTTTTGGTTTGCTTAATGGAATCTCTCCAAGATTTTGAAGACACTAGTGTTACAGATATTTGCTTGGATGGAATGAGATTCGGAATCCATATTGCTGGTATCTTGAATATAGAAGTAAGGTTTCATTTTTTGGAATTTTTTTGTCTCCTAAAGTATCATCTACACAAGATATACATCACTTGTATTGTTTGCTTGCAAACAGCGTGAAAAAGATGCGTACATCCAAGCGCTGGTGAAGTTAGCATCTGTGTCACTAACTGATCTGAAACGGATGAAAGTCAACTCGAAAGTAACTAAGAAGAAAACATGGAGTAAAACTACTACCGAAAACGGAGTTACCAAAACAATAGTCACCACTACTACGGAAATGAAATGTCGCAGTGTAGACATTATTCAAACTTTGTTGAGCGTTATTTTAAAAGAAGGTAAAAAATTAAATCATTACATGGATGCTGTATACAATTTCTTCACCCGTCAATTCTATAATTTATACGTTTTAGGAAATCACTTGGGCAGTTCCTGGCAAGATGCTATGAAATTCATATCGCAGCTGCAATCTGTAGCGGAGTCAACAAATAATCCCAAAGGGGGTAATAATAGTAAAGCAAGTCGGAGCAATAGTGCAACATCTTTTGAAAATAAAAATCATGATAATGATCAAAATCGGGCCTCTAGTTGGACATCTTGGGCTGGGTCTGTTGTAAACAGCTTTCTTGATCCAGTTTCCAGTAGTCTCAATGCATTAGATCGTAAGAAAGACTGAATAACACTAATTCCAATCAGCCTTTTTACAAAAAAGTAACCAATATAGTTGAACTAAATTGAAAATTTTCCTACAATTATTTAGCCAGCGTTAAAGATTCTATGTCGGAGACAGTTAGCAACATTTTCATTGAATCCACCAAACTTCATGGAGATGCTATAGTTGAATTTTTTCGTGCCTTATGTCAAGTAAGGCTTTGAGACTAACGAATTATAGTTTGGAAAGTTTATCCGTTTATTGTATGCTGTTGATTCTATTTTGTATAGGTTTCCCTTACGGAAATAACACATCCTGAATCTACAAAGAATTCCAATTTCGATAAACTGCTAGAGGTGGCGTACCTGAACTTGGGACGTGTTTCATATCAGTGGACTCAAATCTGGGAGGTATGAACTGTATTTATATTTTATGAACGCATCCTTATGTTTGTTTCTTAAATTACAATTTGTTTAAACGTTTTTTCAGAATTTAGCTGAATACTTGAGTCATTTAGCATGTTCATCAAGAGAAGAAATCTCTTCATATGCTGTCGACATTATGCTCAAGTTGTCCACAAAACTTCTATGCAAGGAAAAACAAATTGGATTGAGTTTCCAAAAACACGTGTTACAGCATTTCCATATAATCTGGGAAAATACTAGGTAAAATAATCTGGCCATCCACGCTGTCACACACTATAGTTCTAAAATCCTAATTTTATTTGCAATTTTCAAATTATAAAGGTCAGCATCTACACAAATGAACATACTAAATGCAGTAGTACACATGATAAATTTAAATTCCCAAGAATTAAGATCTGGCTGGGGTCCGATTATGAGAGTTTTCAATTGCGCTATCAATGACCCAATAATGTCAGAACAGGCGTTTCAGAAACTTGTACAAGTTTTAGGTATGCATCATGCTAAGTTTCTCCCATAATTCATGGTTGCGCACATAATGTAAATTATTTTTCAATACAAAATACAATTTTAGAGTCTTTCAAAAAAGGGGATATTGCATTGTCAAACAAATTTCATGAGGTTGTCAAATGCTTGCTCTGCTACGCATTACACTCCAAGTCTCCGGAAATTCGCAGTTGCTCATTACAAACGTTGGAAAATATTGCCGTCACTATCAATGAAAAACCTGAAGTAATTATTACAATTTGAATTCCTTTCGTTAGCCAATAATTTCAGTTTTAGATATATAATACTAATTGGATTTGTCACGCATTTCTATAGTTGCTTATGATGACTGATGGGATTATTAACCCAGAGTTAGTATGGATTCGGGGATGGGACCCTTTGCTACAGGAATTGATTAATGTTATCATCCAACCAGAAGGGAATGGGAAAGAGGAGCAAATGAAATGCATCAGTGTAAGTTTGAGGATTATAAAGAACAGAAAGTTTCAAAAGATTAAGTGAAAACTAATGCATTTTAATTGTTGATACTTTTGTAGCTGCTATTTGACAATCTGAAAACGTACGGAAAAGTTTTCACACCCAAGAACTGGGAGAAAATATTTTACGATTTGTTTCGAGTGTTTAATTTTCTGAAAGTTGAGATATCCCGGAGAAAATCTGTTCAAGATCAAGTATGTAAAAGTTATTATATTGTAAATATTTCTACATTAATCAAATTCTGCTTGAAATTACAAGTTAATGTTCTGGTTCCCGATTCATTCAAGGAAATCAAAGTTCCTTCCCCGACTACTTCTGAGAGAAGCAGTGAAAAGTATGGTCAGTTTTACTGTTACTACTATGTGCAATTCGGAATCATTGATATTTTCACTGAGAATTTCGAGTTAGTGGGTTCACCGTTGTTGGACAAAGTTTTAGCCTTGGTTGTATCATGTATTGCTCAAGGTAGAATGAGATTAAGCTACTTTTCTATATGATTAAAAGATTAAAAGATTTGTAAAAATACGATATTATTCCGTACTATAGAGCAAGAACAATTCGCCATGTCGGGTGTACACAGTTTTCAACAATTAATAATGTCCTGCAATCTAAAAGCTAACAAAATGCATAGCAAGTCTATTTGCAAATTTTTCGAGAACGTTTTTGGGTGGACAAAGTTCACAATTGAGGAATCACAACAGATATCGCTGTTGGAAGTCAAGTCTAAAGTTCAACTAGAGATGATAAAACTATTGCAGAAATTTTTACTTTCTCATGTTTCCCCAACAAGTGTAAGTCAGATGCATGTAAAACGAATCATCTAATAGTAAGTGTACTTATTTTAACCAACTTGTGCTATCACTCCAGCAGAGTCCTGACAAATCTGAGTCAGATGAAACCTCCTTGAGTAACAAATATGCGGAATTTGATGACGCACTGAGTTATGAGCATTCTGTATCTTTGGCAGATCTTTTGCAAAATGTACATGAATGGGGGAGAGAAATCAATACGGAGCTACAATTTCTCTCTCAAGAGGTATAAACTAAAGTTGATGCCAATGAATAATTCTTTTGAGACTAACTAACTACCTTGCTAATGTCTTATTCGTAGGATTCAACGTATGCGAATTTTAATACTACCAGCCAAGAGACAGAAAGTTTAGAAATTTTGTTGCGATTGCTACTACATTTGCACAAGAAAAGTTTCGACGACGACTCAGAGTTCCATATTGAAATTGAAAATCGGCTCATAGAAACCAATCACAATGCTTTGGAATACTTTCTTGGGTTGCAAAATTCTCATCACATTTCTTGTTGGATTCATGTCATGAATATTTTACTACTTTCCGTATTGTCACTACCAGAGGAAAAAGTAAGTGGGACTTGTATTGAGGATGAAAAATGCAGTATCCATGCATACAGTTTCCATTAGTGTTTCATTTTGCTTGTTTTCCAGTTCAAACTTCACACATCAGTTTACTACCCGTATTTGTGTGATATGGTGCAACTAGAGACAAAAGGAGCTTTGCAACTGCTACCCACACTCTCCAAATACTTTGCCAGAGTGGGTCCGGTTTTTGGAGTTTCGCCACTCTATTTGATTAAGCCCAGAATTGCAAATACTATGGATGTAAAAATTTAAGCCGTTGGTAATAGACATTCCGTCCAGTTTTTCGGTCAGTGAGTGATTTCCTTGAAATTGTTATTCGGGTGCTAAAGCAATAATGCTAAATACCAAAGGTGTGTACTTATTTTCTGGAATAAGGTTTTAATCTGCCTGCGTATAGCAATATATATATTTTGATGTCGAAATATGATGCGAATGTGAAGAAAAATAATATTTATTATGCTATGAAATGAAAAAATAAAGTTGAAACCTATACACTTCACTGTTTGTAATAGATTATAAATTTGTTCCTACGCAGTTAAGATATTATATTTCCACACTAATATGCCCATAAATGAAACAAATACGTTAATCTAGCTGAAGGCAATATTTTGCTATTTATTATCTGTGATCAGTCAGCTCGCATAATTTATAAAGCACAAGCCAATGTAGGTAAACTAAAACCATTCTCAACTTTGGTAACAGCTTCGAATTTCGCCTTGAGGATTTTTGTTGAAATCATGCAAAACAGGGAGAACATGCCGTTTGGTTTAAATCCATACACAGGAACCGAAATCCATAGCTTTTGAAGCATTACTGCAAGAATTATAACACACAGTGCCATTCTGAATTAGAATTTCATTTTAATTAAGTTGAGAGCCCAACAACTCAGATTAGCGAATTATTATAAGACAGAAAATGACGATATGTGGGATTGAATATTCGAGAGAGATTTGACTGTTGACTGAATAGTGTCATATTTATAAGTGTATAAATACACGTGAAACAGTTTTATTTTCCCCAGACGTGCTTTGAACATTCCCGAGGACAAGCCAATTTTAAACTCAACTGAAAAGGAGCACAGAAGAGGCCAAAATGAAAACTAAAAAGCAAAGTTTGTGGTCCAGCATTAGCATATCATTCGCACTACTTCTACTTGTCAACATATTTAGTGCCAGTGCAAGTCTATCATGTTTTACCAAACCTTTGGATTCATCAGAACATGGTGAAAACAATGTCGCTAAACAGTGGAAACAGTTATTGCTCCGATCTTGTAAGTTATTAAAGGAATTCCGGGAAAATATTGAAATTAATTTGAAATTTAAAGAAAAGCAAATTTTGATCCTATAGATCTGGATTTGAACAAAGATGGCGCTGTCAGGCCGATGAAGAAAAGGTCCGTATTGAGTCTCCTGAATAATGTGATGGGCTACAAAACAACAGGAGGAATATATGAATTTAATCATCAAACAGAGTCCCAGTAAGGATTGCTCAAACAAGCATAATTTGCTTCGCATCCCATTCAAATTGCTTGAAAATTATTTTTGAATTTGATTTGTTATGTTTAGATTGACGCACCCACCAAGCCGGGGAAAATTTTTACCCATCCGAGGATGATATTATTTTTTTATTCTCATAATTTAGGCCGCAATAAACACCTTTTTATCTCAAAATTAGAATGCAAATAAATCACAAGTTTCCAGTTAAAGCGTTGTGAACCTTTATAAAATAATCATAAATTATCAAGAATTATGCAACAATAGATTAGCAACTCCATATTTTTCTGACTTATAATGTTATTACAATTGAATAAAAAGAAGCAAGGTGTATAGAATAGTATTTGATAATCATAATCCGCAAAATTTTAAATTTAAATTAACTTTTACAACAAAAAAAAATTTTTGAGATTCAAGAAACTAACAATCTTTGTTATCTACCAAATAAGTATGCAGAAAAAAACCTCGCCTCTCAATATCATTTTGATTGATATTTTAATAAGCTTTAATTTTATGTATATTTTATTGGCACAAGCGCACTGAAATGTCCTGAAGAAGATAACAGACTATTCACCGAAAAGACTAAAATAAATCTCGTCAACATCCTGTATGCTAAAGTATGTAATTCCTTACTAAATAATCCGCAAGTTCATTAATCCAAACAAATATTTTATTATATAATTTATTTTATTCATTTATTGTATGTGAGTTTTTGCGGATTGCGATCTGTCACTTTCTTCAAATCATTTAAAAAATTTTTAGAGTAGAGTATACAGTGTGTGTGTGTACTCTTTCATATTTATGTGGACCCATTCTTTGCTCTGTCATGGTAACATGCACCTATATAATCTAATAAATCAATGGCACTGCAAACATGACCACTTGTAAGATTCTTATTCCCAAACTGTCATGCTCCATTGCTGTACGTATTGAACAGCAAATTACACATTTTGGTATCATTATCGATTTGTTACAAACAAACACTTAAGCTTAACTCGAGCTCACAGTCGTAGTCCTGAATTGATTATTTTCAAGCCCACCAATCTGAACATTAACTAAACAAGTCAACTTGGAAACATTACAATAATGGATGGAAAAGTGAAACTGGGTGAAATTTCATCTTCGACAACCCAAGCAGGTTCAGAAGCGAGTGAAATTCCTGTTCCAAAGAAAACTCAGCCTGTGAAAACTAAAAGACCTTCTGATGCTATGGATATGGACGACATGGATATGGAATGGACTGACTATATGGATGCATACCAAACTGATGGAGAAAATGCACAAAAAGTTACTGCGTCCGATTTGGCTATTCAACCCACAGAGGAATATGATGGAGTAGATTACAGGTACAATTCAATGGGAAGAATTAAAACTTGGACTCAATATCAATATATGAAATCAATAGGGGTACACCCACAACCCTATACTTTCCAATATTTCTACGCACGTACTTCTCCCAGCCAATCACAGAAAATTACCCACCTCCACCTACGGATCTGATTGGCTGGGAAAAGTACACGCGGAGAAATCTACAAAAGTACAAGGATTCGGGTGAACCCCTAATTTGTAGTTAGTAGAACACAAATATAATCAAAATGAACAAAAATTTGCACTGCTTATAATACAAACAAGAATCCCATGGCTAAAGCACCAAACGTGCCTGTATTTAAACGAGCCAGATGAGGACATATTCGAAGAAATGTTAACACACACCGAAGATAGTATTTATCACTTTTTAACCACTGATATCTCGACCTACGAGTTGGACGAAGCACCCAAACATCGGGCAGCATTTATCTACAAACTTAAAGTGGAGGAAGAAGTAGAATCCGGAGAAGAAGAGCAAGTTGAGTTAGTGTACGGGGATTCTAGTCTCCAAGAATCCAGTGGGGATAGCTCAAAAAAGAAGGGCAAGAAAGGTAAGGGCAAGAAAACGAAAGGGAAAGGTGGGAGTAGAGGGAAAAGTCCAAGTGATAGAAGTAAAACCAAAAAGAAGAAAAAGAAAGGAGGCAAGAAAGCTATTACGGATGAGTCGGCTGGGGAAACTTCTAAAAGTGATTCGTCCAAATCTAAGTCTTCTAAGAATTCTTCTGAAAGTAAGTTTAAAAGCGTGTTTATAAATAACTGCGGCATAGTACTGGCTGGGTTTGGATATCATACAGTCTTCAGCATTCATACAACCGACCGACCGTTTAAATTATTTCATTATGTGGTGTGATCGAAAATCCTGATTGCAGAGAAAGGAAAGAAAAAAGGAAAAGGTAAAAAGAAGGGCAAGAATCAAAGCGACAGCAAAAGTAAATCAAAGAAGGGCAAGAAAAAGAAAGGTAAAAAGAAGAAGAGGAAAGGCTCTTCAGGAGAGACAACGGATCAAGTGACCACTTACCCGTGGGACGATGATACGGACTTAGATGTAGAATCACTTCCCGAAGACCGTGGAAAGCATTATTTTGAATTTGTTCCTTCCCATATGCCATCACATTTCGGTCGACTGAATCCACCAATTGTGTATTTGATACGGACGTCTCGAATGCCAATCCCGGTGATGAGATCCATGGAAGAAGCTGCGCGAGAAATGCCCAAACATCTCATGTATGGGAATATGCATGGATATCAGTTGCGACCAGTGCAAGCTGTACTGTCCAAAATCTTTGCTCCATTGGTCATGGAAGGAGAATTGAAAGCTCCAGTTAGACGAATGTCTCAATCCAGTTTAGACTTACAGCCTGTGAGTGAGCAACAGAGGATGCAACTTAAGGAAGAAGTTGCACTGGAACTGCAGAAGTTTTTGGGAGTTTTAGATCGGTATGTGACGAAAACTGTTATGAAATGAGAACTATCAATAAAATTAGAAATTTAACAGTGAATAATTCAACGATGATTTCAGTACTATCAATCTATTGGAAGGAGAAATCAAAATACGAATACCGGTAATTCCCGAATTAGAAGTAGTGGATCCAAATCTTCAAAATTTGGCTAAAAACGGAGTCCTCGTTACACAATTAGAAACTACTTGCATAGAATGGGAGCAAAGGATCTTAAATATTCTGGAAAAAGAGTTGCCCAAGGTAAAAAACGATAATGCCTAATGACCTCATATTTTTTTAGAGCACAAGAACCCATAATCGATTTGAATTAATGGAATCTTGGACTTTTATAAATCTTACTCTAGAAACCCGGCGAATTCACACCTTTAGCAGAACTAGAATTTTGGCGAAATCGCCATTCAATGTTATCTGCAATTAACGACCAGCTACAATCTAAGATGGTGAAGCGAGTTCAGCAAGTTTTGAATTTCGCGAATTCCGACATTCTCCCAAGTTTTGAGTACCAGCAGCAAGAGCTAATGAGAGCGTTGCAAGAAGCGAGGGATGTTAGCAGATTCTTGTCCACCATTGAACGCCATCTAAAGGTTAAAAGTTGTTAGCATGTTACAATTTTCCTATCGTGCCTTATGCAACCCTGAAACGCCGTCTGCTATATTTTTCAAATGTTATAAATTATAATTATTTCTCCGGATTACGTAAATGAATTCTGATTAATTTAATTACGTATTCCAAAATAATTTAGACGCTGCACTACTCGCACAATTTTGCCGAAATGTCGGAAGCTATCCCACATATTATGGAGGGCCTTACTTTGGTTTGGATGCTATCTCGTCATTACAATAAAGACGACAGAATGTGTACATTGTTAGAAATGATTGCAAAACTATTGTATGATCGAGTAACTGCGGTACTACATCCGAACAACCTGTACAAAAAGTAGGTCTTGCAAATACTGACAAAGTAACTAAGCAATTGAATAGTTAATTATATCAGTCGTCTTCGGCTGGGTATTGTATGTACTGTATGGTATGTTATACATTTGCTTTATACAAGTATTGTCAACTTTTTTATAATGTAGAGATCCTATAGACGCCATGGAATTATCTGACTCGGCAAGAACATTGTTACAAATCTGGAAAGATAGTTACATGAGTACTCGGGACAAAATCGAACAATCTGGGAAAGGAGCGCGTTGGGAATTTGATAGAACAAGATTGTTTCCCCGCACAGATTATTGTATCCTGATTTCAAGGAACTTGTCCGAAATCGCAGTCCTTCTGGTAGAGTTTGAGAACTTTTTCGGACCAGAGATCAAAGCGGTAGTAGGAGATCCAAGGAAAATCGAAGAGGCACTTCGGAAAACGTATTTACTGGCTAAGCCATTCATAGACGTGGAGTTTGATCCCTTTGTCCCAGCTAATGGGAAACTTTGGGCAGAGCTTTTGGAACGTTTGCGAAAGGATGTGCAAGTGCTGGAAGCGGAGGCAAAAAGTTTTATTGATGAAGCTTTTTCAACAATCAAGTATAAAAAATACTGTACTCACTACTTTAAGAATAACAGTGATATAGAACTTAAAACAAATTGGATTCCTCTGGTTTCAATAGATCTGCTGACAGTGCATTTGAAATGCTAATGAAATTCAAATTTATCGAAACTCGTGAAGGAATTCATGCGAAGCTGATGAAAACTTTTGATGATACATTAATGATTTACATTTTGGAAGTTAGGAATGTTAGGAGATTTTATGAGGTTCGTAGTTAGTTATTTTGTGAACAGAATTAATATCCTGTAGCATTATTTCTTAGTTACTAATGCACAAATTACGAATACCTTTTCTTAGGCCAACAAAGACAATCCAACCATACTGAAATACAATCCCCCAGTCGCTGGTCGAATATGGTGGGTTCGAGCCCTATTTTATTATATTAAAAAAACTATTGTAACATTTAGAACCCAGCCAGACGTCATTAGTACCGACATTGGTCAACAGGTGCATTTTAAACCAAAAAATTTACAATGCACAAGTAAAATATGTAGTGATTATTAAATGAATTGCTGACTTTTTGTTCAAGGCCTGTAACGAGTATTTAACTCTTGCCAAAGAAATGAAACAATATGAAGACTCATGGTATGCTTACTGGTGTGAAACAGCTGGTAAAACTATGCTCGTCAGTTTAAGAAAACCAATATTCATTCGAGTTCCTGTCAAAAACGAGCGTAAGGATCAAATTAAACTGTCATATTGTATATTATGCATCAATATTTTGATCGCGATTTTGCCGCCGGATTTTAGTTGGTCCAATAGGAGAGCACAACAAAGACCAAACTGTGATAAAAGTGAATCTTCCCGCCGAAATGATGGAAGCTGTACAAGAAGCCATCCATTTAGAACAAATGGGCCATCGGATCAGTGAAACTGTTCGAAATGTTGCTTTGTTACGAGAAACGCTAGTACAAAATTATCGAATGCTTGCTAACATACTTGATAACTACTACCAAATTCGAAGAAGACTTAAATCCCATGAAGTATTATCATAAACTAACTGTGTTACGGAATTTATAATGCGCGCTTTAAAATAATCCATATTAAACTCTGCAGGCAGCTTTTGTTGAAAAAGTTATAAGAGACTTGGAGAAAAACTTTGACCAAGGGCTAACACGAACAAATTGGAGTGCACTTGGGGTTCCAGAATATGCAGAAAGTTTAAATGTTGTAATTCAGCATTTCGATGCGCTTGTGAGCCAATTGAATAAAATATCAAAAGATGTTCGAGCTCGAGTACTTGAAATGAAGACTTTGAGACTCTTCAAAGAACCTCCATATAAACAAGGACCTTATTCGCTGCCAATTTTAGACTGTTGGGTATGTTGAAACTTTATATAATATTAAAGTTTATCGCTGGAATTAGTCGGAATTTGAATCCATTGTGAATTCATTTGTGAATGGTTGCAATGTATACAGGATTTCTTCCAATATTGGGAAACCCAAAGACAAAATGTATGGGACAAATCCCTGTTGCTGTATCGAGGGCTTACTACCTTGTTTATCAAACTCGAAAATTTATGTTATGGAAAAACGACCGGAAAAAGCAAAAGTTTCCGGAGCTATTACCGATACTGGGAGCACATTGTTTTTCAATTCATGTCAAAGTTAGTATTATTCATCAATTTTAAATGTAATTCAATTGTAGTTTGTCCAAACACCATTCACAATTAACATAATTTTGTGCAGAGTTGTAATTCGGAGTTTATACGAATTTGAAGCCCGCATGTTAAAAAAAGAGCCATTGTTTGATGTGGAAGTAATATTACAAGCACCTGAAATACGTATTATGCCTACTGCTCATGAAATTTTCTCCTTTATTGCACAAGGAGCAAGAGATTGTGTTGAAGGGTACAATCTAAAAACAAGAAATTCAAAGAGTTCAGAAAAATTGGTATATTTACAATGAAATAGATTTAGTGATAAGATTTGTATCACAGAACAAGAAGATTTATTCGCTGGAGACGTGGCTCTTGCATAGAAGTCACACCAATCAATCAAGGGGACGACAAAGACCCATTTTTGTACACTTTTTTTCTGGATGTCGGAAGGATACCAAGACTGCTAGAACTTTTGTTGCAAATACAACAGAATTTACAAAACTTGTTACATAATATTTGGGTCCATTTGAAAAAGTATAATCTTTCTCCGTCATTGAATTAGTTATATTTAACTTTCAATTTTAAAACCAATGAATTCATATTTAGATACCGAAACTTTAAAACACTGTGGCTCTACAACAAAGAAAAGACAGTGGAAGCATTTGCATTGAAAAATCCACCAATCTCTGAATATGATGAAAAAATGTCATTTTACACTTCAATCATCACTAGAATCAAAGATTTGTCTCCATATCGAATTGAAGGCTGTATTCGGTATTTTTAAAAACCAAAAAATAAATTGTACACTAACGAACGTTTCACTTTGAATTTTAATTCACTCTCAGTCTTCACGTGGCACCTTTACAAGAGGCCATATGCAAGCATTCAAGAGACTGGGTCGTCAAACTGGGAGAGTATTTGGCAGCAAGTACAAAAGAACTAAACAGTGATTTTGACAGACTTGTATCCGATTTTGAAACAGACCTGCATATCCTACCAAGAAGTGTGGACGAGTTGAAAAAGGTTTTCCAAACTGTTCAAATGATTCAGTCATCTACTATTGATATGGAAGGACGATACCGAGATCTCATTAAAAGATACATGGTCTTGGAACATTATTCTATTGAGGTTAATAATTGTGCTAATACACTCATTAAACTATATTTTAAATTATATTTTAAAAATGCTGATATAGTTTGCTGATCGAAATTTGATTTTTTTAAAACTTCAAGGTTTCTGAAGAAGAAAAAGATCTAATGGAAGCCACCTGGAAAAGATGGCAAATGCTGTGGCTGCGTGAAGTGAAAATAGTTAGTAAGCGCATGGAGCCAATTAAGGTCAGATTCACAGAGATCACAGTGGAAGATCGAGGCTTTTTCAAAGACGATGTTATTGAATTCAAGAAAAGATATTTCGCCACTGGGCCAGGAACTGTGGGGGCAGATTTGGAGAAAGGATTGCAACTGCTTGATGTATGGCGATTTCGAAAAAATACTTTTGCTGCTTTTATATTGTTTTCTTAAACTATTTTTATTTTCACAGAGATTTCATGAAGAGTACAAAGACGTAGAATACCGAAAAATAGAGATGGCAAAAGCTGAAAAATTATTCGGGCTTGACTTCACATTGTACCCCGAATTAGTTGAAGTAAAAGAAGATTTGCATTCGATGGATATCTTGTACAAGTTTTATAACGAGCAAAAGGTATTTTAAGCATAGCATAGACTTATAGGGTAAAGTTTTTTCCATTGTGCATTGTGACAATTGCATTCAAACAAACGAAATAAAAATGTGCATAACAGACCGCAAGAAGCAACTGGTCATCAACACTATGGGTAAATTTGAATCCCAAAGCTTTAGTGGATGGAATTGAAGAATTTATCAAAAAGTATAGGCTTTTGCCCAAGGAATTGAGAAATACGCCAGTAGGAAAAAATGTGGAGGAAAAAATGAGGGAATTTAAACGATCTGTTCCGTTGTTTGTGGATTTGAAAAATGAAGCTTTGAGACCTCGTCATTGGGGCATGTTGATGGAAAAAACCGGTGATTAGAATCTAACTATAAATTCAATGTGTTCTTCAAAATTCCATAAACTTCCATGATTCTTTTCTAAACAAAAATCTCATATACAGGAGTTCATTTTGAAATGGCTCCGGATAAATTCACTTTGGGAAAACTATTCGCCATGGAATTGCACCGGTTCTCAGACGCGATTGCAGAGATTATCAATACTGCTTTGAAAGAACAATACATTGAAAAATGTGTCCGAGAACTTGGAGAAGTAAACTGAAACTAAGAAAAATGTTATGATTTTGAATCATTTACAATTAACAACTATTTAAAAAATTTCAGACATGGGAGACCTACAAAATGGTATTTTCAAAGCACATAAAAAACAAAGAAGATCGTGGTTGGATTTTGGGAAACATGGATGAAATGATGCAAATATTAGAAGACAACATGGTTACCCTTCAGGGCATCAGCGGTTCACGTTACATTGGGCCTTTTTACAAAGGTAAGATTTATTTTGTCAAATCTCCAACATAAATCCATTTCTCATCATTGAAAAAATAACCCAACTATTACTATTTCATTGAAGTTGTAACAAACCTGGAAAAATCGCTATCTACAATCAGTGAAGTAATGGAGGCTTGGCTAACAACTCAAAGAAAATGGATCTACCTCGAAGGGATTTTCACTGCAGGAGATATCAAAGTGCAATTGGCTGAAGAAGCTAAACGCTTTGAATCTATTGATAAATCCTTCAAAGGCGTAAGTAGCATAAAATAAATATCTCCATACGCTGCTTTTGTAAACACTTAACTTTCATGCATCTAAATTAATATGAAACTGTGCTTAGATTATGGCTCAAGCAGTGGGTGCCGAGCTTGTGAAAAACTGCTGCCATTTTCCAAATCGGCTAAATGATCTTAAGACTTTGATCAATGGTTTAGATCGTTGTCAAAAATCTTTGAATGACTATTTGGAGTCCAAAAGAAATGCATTTCCACGTTTCTTTTTCATTTCGGATGATGAGTTATTGTCAATTCTTGGCACAGGGACTCCTCCTAGTGTCCAGGAGCATATGATCAAAGTAATTAGATTGTACAAAATCTGCGAACAAGCTGTGAGCTAATTAGTTTGCTGAAATTCCAAAAAACTAATGTGTATCGTTGTTATTAGATGTTTGATAACGTGGCCTCCCTTAAACTTATGGAAGGAGGAGAAGGTGGGAAAACCCATGTTACTGGGATGGTATCCAGTGAAAAAGAGGAGATGGATTTCAAAAACGATGTCATTTGCAAAGGTAGAGTAGAAGAATGGATGAATGATGTCGTGGCCGAAATGAGGGCTTCAAATAGATTCATTACCAAGAAATCTATATTCTACTACGGGAAAATGAGGAAAAGTCGTGTGGACTGGATAAAAGATTTTCAAGGCATGGTAATCCTAGCGGCTAACCAAGTCTGGTGGACTGCAGAAGTTGAAGATACTTTCAATTGGGCAAAGGTATACACGTTTTTTAATTTTTTAACATATTAAAAGCCTGAATTATGCATTGGATTTTCTATTTAATTAGAGCGATAAATGCGCAATGAAAGGCTATTTGGGTTTCCTGAACAAACAATTGGACGAATTAGTTGTAACTGTGCGAACTGACTTGACTTCGAATGAGAGAAAGAAATTCAACAGTTGTTTGATTATTGATGTCCATGCAAGAGATATAATTGAACAATTCGTGAAAAATAAGTTAGTTATGTTATGTTATGTTAGTTACTTATGAGAATTAACATTTAATTCAAGTCAAAATCTCATTTAAAAACTGTCGTTTGAATTTGGTAGCATTGCAGATATCCAAGAATTTGCATGGGAAAGTCAGTTGAGATTCTACTGGATAAGAGAAGTGGACAATCTAATTGTAAAGCAGTGCACGGGGGATTTTGAATATGGTTATGAATACATGGGATTGAATGGACGACTCATTATTACACCATTGACGGATCGAATCTATTTGACCATCACACAAGCCTTGCGCATGTTTATGGGTGAGTAAAGAATAGAATTTCAAATTAAAATTCTTCAAAACTTATAAAGTTTTCAATTTTTATTTCAAAAACGTTTTTGTATCTGTATATACTAGGTGCTGCACCTGCTGGTCCAGCTGGAACTGGAAAAACTGAAACTGTATGTAAAAACATTTAAGAAATGTTATGAATTATATTATACAGCAATAAGTGCAACAACTTTTTTATTGCTTTTTAGGTGAAAGATTTGGCAAAAGCAATGGGCTTGCTCTGCGTGGTAACCAATTGTGGGGAAAACATGGATTACAAAGCTGTAGGAACAATTTTTGCTGGTCTTTGTCAATGTGGTGCTTGGGGCTGTTTTGATGAATTTAACCGAATTGACATCAGTGTATTGTCTGTCATTTCCTCTCAAATTCATTCCATTCGTAATGCTTTGATGAGCAAACTTACACTGTTTATCGTGAGTGATTAAATTTACTGTTTCTTATTTACAATCAAATGCTAACTCAGTCAATACAACTCGATATTTGTTGCAGTTCGAGGGGCAAGAGATAAAATTGGACTCCAAAGTAGGAATTTTCATCACTATGAATCCAGGGTATGTAAAATACTGAGTTTTCAAAAATTTAATATCTACGCTCTGTACATGTTTCAAGGGAAATTTTTTTTCCATACAGTTATGCAGGCAGAACAGAGCTTCCAGAATCCGTAAAAGCCTTATTCCGGCCAGTAGTGTGCGTAGTACCAGATTTGGAAATGATTTGCCTCATCATGTTATTTTCCGAGGGATTTTTGCAAGCTAAGGTGCTTGCAAAGAAAATGACCGTGTTGTATAAACTCGCTCAAGGGCAACTATCCAAACAACATCATTATGACTTTGGACTGCGAGCTTTGAAATCCGTATTAGTAATGGCCGGGGAATTGAAGCGGACAGCTCCCGACTTGGATGAGGAATTGGTACTCATGCGAGCGTTGAGAGATATGAATTTGCCAAAATTCGTTTTTGAAGACGTGCCTTTGTTTTTGGGACTCATTCAAGATTTATTCCCTGGGTTAGACTGCCCCAGAGTTCGTCATCCTGAATTCAGTGAAACCGTGGAGAAGGTTTTGAGTGATGAAGGTTTTACAGTAGTCCCAGATCAAGTGGATAAAGTCATTCAATTGTATGAGACTATGATGACTCGCCATTCTACTATGGTCATTGGGCCTACTTGTGGAGGCAAAACTGTCGTGATCAACGCCCTGTGTAAAACTCAGACAAAAATGGGTTTGTCTACGAAATTGTTCATTATTAATCCCAAGGTAAGCCTGCGTTCAGTATTTCTACGGTTCACATACATGTCATCGTGACCGCATTGGTATTGTTACCAAAATTGCCAAAAAACGTATTTTATCACCCTAGGCAGTAACTGTGAATGAGCTTTATGGAGTATTAAATCCAGCAACAAGAGATTGGACGGATGGGCTTTTGTCCAACATTTTTAGAGAAGTCAACAAGCCCACTGATAGAAATGAGAGGAGATATATTTTGTTTGATGGGGATGTCGATGCTTTGTGGGTAAGTTGTTCAGGTGACATAATGATGGTTGCGCTCATACCGTTGTTCTCACTTCGAAGCACTCATTTATTTGCGAACTCATGTGGTTGCGCTTTTATCATTGTTGACTCATATTATTGCCACTTTTATCGTTGTACCCATTATTATTGTATTTGTTATCATTGCATCTATAATTCACCTATGTTGTATTATGGCTCCCAAATTCGCCGACTACCATCCAAAACGCAAGAGTGTTTGGGAAAAAAATTTGACGGTGATTTTGGATTTTGGACTATCTTAATCGAGAAACGATGGATTTCTTGAAAGGAATTGTGTATAACATATAGAATTCCTAGACTAGTCAAATGGTGTTTTATGTCAGAAACGACCCTTTTAAGGGCCACCCAATTCACCGAAGAGCTAAAAAATACGTAAGCATGAATTTAGTGAATTAGTAATTGCAATTATACCGAATACAACAATAATGGGTACAACGATAAAAGTTGCAATAATGTGAGTCAACAATAATAAAAGCGCAACCATTTCAGTTCGCAACGAAATAAGTGCCTCGAAATGAGAACAACGGTATGAGCGCAACCATGATGTGGTGCCCCAGTTGTTCACGTTTTGTTTGCGCAGCTTAAATAAACAAAGTAAAGCAAAATCACCTGGATTTATGTGTAGGTTGAATCTGCAAATTCTGTAATGGACGACAATAAGCTCCTAACTTTACCCAATGGAGAAAGAATCCGACTTCAAAAGCATTGTGCTTTGTTATTCGAGGTGAGACATAATAAGTTCATAAATGCTTGTGGCAAGAGAATTTTCCAGCATTATGTAACTTTTTTAGGTTGGAGATTTACAATATGCTTCACCAGCTACAGTAAGTAGGGCTGGAATGGTATTTGTGGATCCTAAAAACTTGGGATATTTGCCATACTGGAAAAGATGGATTAACAAAAGGTATATCAATCCCATGGAACAATTTTTAGGTGTACATTTTCAGTAGAGTTTTAGTTTTCTATAGCATCTACTGATCTAATTTGTTTTAATTCGTACATAATATTTTTTATTCCAGGAGTCCCGCCGAAAAAGAAGAATTGCATTTTTACTTCGAAAAATATGTACCAAAACTAATAGACCTCATTATGGAAGGGATTGTGAACAATGTTCAAGGAACGAAATTACGTACAATCGTACCCCTCTGCAGCTTGAATATGATTGTCCAGTTGACTTACACACTAGATGCTATCATCCCCAAAACAGGGGGTAGTTTAGAAATGCTGTTCATTTTGGCTGTCTACTGGTCGTTGGGTGCTGGACTTTTGGAAGAAAGTCAAGAAAAATTCGACTACTATTGTAGAGAGCTATCTGAATTCCCACAGGTTGTGGATAAAACAGAACGCTTGGCAAAACTAGGTACACATTTTTTTATTAAATGCTACAAAATTGCAATTTGATCTTCCAGGATTTACTAACTATATAGCTAACTAATTGACTTGAATCCAGGTGAAATGCCAATATCTCAAGGCAGACTATTTGAGTACTTATGGATGGACCAAACCAAAGAATGGCGGGCATGGACATCTTTAGTCCCGGAATATGAATATAAACCCGAATTACCATTTTCCCAAATCCTGGTTCCCACTAAAGACACTGAAAAAACCACATGGGTTTTGAAAATGATGGACAAAGTAAAACGACCTGTGGTTCTCATAGGAGAGACGGGAACTTCCAAGACAGCCACTATTCAGAAATATGTGAACACGTTGCCCAGAGATGTGAATATTGTGTTGAACATGAGTTTCTCCTCTCGAACTTCATCAATGGATATACAACGGTACATTGAGAACAACACGGAAAAACGGACCAAAGATGTGTACGGACCTACACCGGGGAAAAGACTTGTCATTTTCATTGATGACATGAACATGCCCCAAGTAGACACTTATGGAACTCAACAGCCTATTGCACTGTTGAAACTTTTGATTGAAAAAGGAGGATTTTATGACAGAGGGAAAGAACTCAACTGGATGTTTATCAAGGATATTTGTAAGTGAAGTGAATAATATAAAATAAATTCTTTGACTTTTATTAGGGAACTATTTAATTTGATTTAAATCGCATTACGTTTGAATTTTCAGCCTATATCTCTGCTATGGGTAAAGCTGGTGGTGGTAGGAACGAAATGGATCAAAGATTCGTCTCCTTATTTTCTGTGTACAATATGGCATTCCCTACAAAAGAAGTTTTGGAGCACATTTACACTTCCATTTTGGCAGCACATATGGAGACTTTTACAGAAGCTGTCAAAGACAATATAACTCCTATTGTGGAAGCTTCTTTGGAACTGTTTGGGGTAGGGAAAAAAGAGATATGAAATATTTTGTTTACAAAATCCAAAAATATTGTAGTTTAATTTGTGCAAATTTCATAGTCTGTGATTCAAGAACTACCGCCAACTCCTAGCAAATTCCATTACATCTTCACAATGCGAGATTTAAGTAGAATATTTTGCGGACTGTGTCAAATGAAGAGTGAACGATTCCAACTTTCCAGGCATATAGTTCGACTGTGGAGAAATGAATGCTTGCGTGTCTTCTGTGATCGATTGATAACAAAGAAGGTACTATTTACTAAATCATACTTTCGAAACTTCTTTTCCACAACCGATTCGTCAAAGCAATTTTTTTCTTTCCTTTAGGATATTCGTACTGTGAATGAGCTGATCGAGGAAATCATTGAAGACCGATTTGAAGGAGATGCTGACTATGCGATGAAAAATCCAATTCTCTTTGGAGACTACAGAAATGCTTTGGAAGATGAAAGTGAACGACTCTATGAAGATATTTTGGACTACGATGCTTCTAAAGCATTGTTCCAAGAGGTACGCCCTGTTTTATTGGGTATTTTAGAGATTTCGATAAAAAGACCGTTCTATAATTAAAGTTAACCAACTTTTGCAGCTGCTCGAAGACTACAATGAAGTTAACACGAGAATGCATCTTGTGCTTTTTGATGACGCCTTGGAACACCTCACGAGAATTCACAGAGCTATTCGCATGAATAAAGGTCACTGCCTTTTAGTGGGAGTAGGCGGCAGTGGACGTGGCTCATTATCTAGACTGGCGTCCCATTGTGCGGGATACAAAATGTTTGAGATTGCATTGAACAGAGGTTATGGAGAATACCATTTTCGTGAGGATTTGAAGAAACTCTATAATGAGCTGGGATTGAATAACAAAGCTACGACTTTTCTGTTTAGTGACGGGCAGATTGCTGAAGAAGGTAAACAATCGTCAATATGCTGATTAACTCTTTAACTAATACTAATACTGTTCAAATACTAACTAACTATCATTGATAATATTTAATCAGGATTTTTGGAGTTGATAAATAACATGCTGACGGCTGGAATTGTACCGGCATTGTATTCTGAGGAAGAACGAGAAAACATTTTGAACACAGTTCGAGATGAAGCTTTACGTGCTGGGGCTTTAACAAAGTAAGTTTACATAACATGATGATAAAAATGATAATAAATAGGAAGACAGTGTTGCAAAATTTCAGTGCACAGTTATTTGGCTTGGTTTGTAATTTCCTGGTTACCTTACTAACAAACTTCAACAACTGACCATTTAACCTATAGCAAAGTAACTATTATGAAAATCATACAGTAATCAATTAACTACATATTTTATCTGTATTGCCATTTTCAGGGAAACAATATGGCAGTACTACATTCAGAAATGTGTAAACAATTTGCACATAGTGTTGACAATGAGCCCAACAGGTGACGCCCTGCGAACTCGCTGTCGAAATTTCCCGGGTTTGGTAAACAACACGTACATTGATTGGTTCCAGCCTTGGCCTAAGCAAGCCCTATTTGCTGTAGCTACAGTCTACTTTGCCCAGGTAACTTTTGTCGCTACATAATGCTTGCACCCTAGAATGATAATATTTGAAATATGAATAATTTCTAACTTACCCCTACTCTACCCCAGACGGAAATAATCCCCTCGAAATTCAAGAAAAGCATCGTAAAACATGTAGTCCATGTACATTCCTCAGTGCAAAACTACAGTGCTGAATTCTTGTCCACACTACGTCGAACAAATTTCGTGTCCCCCAAACACTTTTTAGACTACCAAAACACATACGTAGGCCTATTCAAAGAAAAACTGGCCTATATCACTGCTCAATGCAAGCGTCTAGCCGACGGTTTGAACAAAATCGCTGACGCTAAAGGAGAAATCGAAGCCTTGAATAAGAAACTAATGCGCTCCAAAAAAGTTATGGATGCAAAAACTCGTGCATGCGCTATTCTCCTGAAAGAAATCACCGGGCGTACAGCTGAAGCAAAAGATAAGAAAGAGATAGCGATGAAAAAAGGGAAAGAAATGGAAGACCAAAGTCGCGTAATTCAGCGGGAGAAAACTGAGGCTGAGTCTGTATTAGCTGAAGCTATGCCTGCATTGGAAGCAGCTCGACTTGCTTTACAAGAATTGGACAAAAATGACATTATTGAAATCCGATCTTTCGCCACGCCCCCGAAAGCTGTACAAGTCGTGTGTGAATGTGTGATGGCACTGAAAGGGATAAAGGAATCGGGATGGAAAGCTGCCAGAGGAATGATGGCTGAACAAAACTTTTTGAAATCCCTTATGGAGTTGGATGTAGACAACATTACCCAACAACAATACAAAAGAGTCCGGGATCAGATTGACACGGCAAATAAAACGATGAAAATGACAGTAGAGGGTGTAAGAATCGTTTCACGTGCCGGTGCTGGGCTATTGAAATTCGTAGAAGCTGTCATGGGGTTCTGTGTAGTGAACTTTGAAGTGAAACCGAAAAAGGACGTTGTGGCCAAATTAGTCAAAGTATACAACACAGCAAAGAATGAATTGGACAAAACGAATGCTCGAGTTTTGAAATTGGAAAGTGAGTTGGAATCTTTGACCAAGAAATATGAAGAAGCTATGGTGGATAAACAGACTTTAGAAGATGAGTACAACATTTTGATGGTTCGTTTAAGCAATGCGGATCGACTTATTACCGGACTCAGCTCGGAGAATGAACGATGGGAAAGAGAATTGGTAGAGCTGAAAAAGAGGAAAAAATGGCTTTTGGGAGATTGTCTATTGAGTGCAGGATTTTTGAGCTACACTGGAGCTTTTAGTTGGGAGTTCCGGAAGAAAATGATTTATACTGATTGGCTTGGTCATGTGGATCAATCTGAGTTACCGAGGAATCCGAAGTTTAAGGTCGAGTTTATTTTGACAGATGATGTGGAAATCTCTAGGTGGACATCGGAAGGACTTCCAAATGATGAATTATCCATTCAGAATGGTATTTTGACGACAAAATCTTCCCGGTTCCCACTGTGCATTGATCCCCAGCAGCAAGCTAGTTTGTGGATTAAGAAGAAGGAGGATAATAATAATTTGAAGATGGTAACTTTCAATGATCCAGATTTTTTGAGGCAGCTTGAGTTGGGGATCAAGTATGGGTATCCTGTTTTGTTTCAAGATGTTGAAGAATATAGTAAGTCAAATCTATAAATTTCATGGCAGTAAAATTTTCGGTTTCTTAGCAAGTAATCTTAATTCTGATTTTACATCAAATAGTCGATCCAGTGATAGACAACGTACTCGAAAAAAATATCCGAAACGATCATGGCCGGCTATTCATACAACTGGGAGACAAAGAAGTAGATTATGATCCCAGTTTTCGTCTCTATTTGAATTCCCGATTGTCCAACCCCAAATTTTCGCCATCCGTATTCGCCAAGTCTATGGTGATAAACTACACAGTCACAGTACAAGGATTGGAAGGTCAACTTTTGGGTGTAGTTGTGGCCCAAGAACGATCAGATTTGGAAGAACAGCGAAATGCGATTATCAAGGAAACCAGTGTGAACAAAAAGTTGCTCAAGGATTTGGAAGATACGTTACTCCGAGAATTGAGTCAGTCTCAAGGCAGCATGGTAGACAATGTGGATTTAGTAAATGCTGTGGATGAAACGAAGAAGAAAGCTGATGAAGTGTCCGAGAAATTGGCTTTGGGGGAAAAGACAGCCAAAGATATTGAAAAATTGAGGGATGGCTATAGACCTGCTGCTACGCGAGGTGCCATTTTGTTCTTCGTTTTGTCAGATATGAGTGCTGTGAGTACTATGTACCAGTATTCGTTGTCCGCTTTTCTGGGAGTTTTTACATTCTCGTTGAAGAAAGCTATCCCAGATCCCAATCTGAAGAAGAGGCTGAAAAATATTATCAATTGTTTGACAGTCAATGTTTACGAATATGGATGCACAGGTGGGATTTTTTTAAATCTGGTCAATCTACTTACGAATTAGTTTTTTTTGGATGGGAAATTAATTTAAGATTTATTTATTATTGTATTCAGGAATCTTTGAAAAACACAAGCTTCTGTATTCATTTCAAATGGCAACCAAATTGGAAGAGAGTGAAGGATATTTAAATCAAGCTGAGCTAGATTTTTTCATCAAAGGCAATATCTCACTAGAAAAGAATGATAAGGCGAATCCTTTGCGTTGGCTTCCTGACAAAGTAATTTGAGTTTTGTTTTAACGTGTACAGTGTACGGTATCAATTTTTTATCATTTTAATAGTAGCACCTCATCATCGATTCAATTTTTTTGTGAAAAAGGGATGGGAAGACGTCCTTAAACTGCAAAAAGATTTCCCAGACCCGTTTGAAGGACTTGCAAAAGCTCTTGTGCAAAATGAATCTGTTTGGAAACAAGTATGTGGTATTTCGGTTTTAAAATTTAGTACGCCTTGAAAACTTACACGCAACTGAATGCCATGTTGGACTTTTTAGTGGTATGACAGCGATTTGCCAGAAGAGGCTGTGTTCCCTGAACCGTACGAAGATAACATGTCCAATTTCCACGTCCTAATGCTTTTGAGATGTTTCCGAATTGACAGAGTGTACAGAGGCATTGTGAATTATGTGTCCGATGTAATGGATGAGCGATATGTAACGCCACCTGTTGTCAGGTTTTGTACCAAATATATTTAAAATGCGTGGTTGTGTAGCTTTCTGGCCTCCTAAGCTCATTTTGATTACTATTTTTACAGTTTTGATGCAATTTACGAACAAACTACAGTGGAAACTCCAGTAGTATTTATTTTGAGTCCAGGATCCGATCCAGGGACAGATATTATGAAGTTAAGTGATCGTTTGGGGATTGAACCCGAACATGTGAAATTCATTTCTTTGGGACAAGGACAAGAAACGGTATGAAAGAAGCTTAAAATGCAGCTACAGTTAAGTGTCTGATTTTTTTCCGTAAATTTTTAACTTCCTGAATGTTTTTTATTGCTGATAGGCTGCACAAAATTTATTGGAATCATGCGCCGAAAAAGGTCATTGGCTTGTATTGCAAAATTGTCATTTGTTGATTCGATTTGTTCGGGAATTTGAAAAAATGTTGGAAAAAATGGGGAAATCTCATCCGGATTTTAGATTGTGGATTACTACTGATCCTGTTCGAGATTTTCCTATTGGAATTTTGCAAAAGTCGCTCAAAGGTAAAAAAAATCCTTTCAAATGCATTAGACGACACTGCTGGCACTTAATTTTTGTAACTTGAGAATTTTTCGCCGATTTAGTTGTGACAGAGCCACCTAATGGATTGAAGCTAAATCTACGAAATACGTATTTTAGACTGAATGCGCAATCTATGGAAGAATGCAAACATTTTGCGTTCAAGTCCTTAGTGTTTGTTCTGGCATTTTTTCATGCTGTGCTACAGGTATAATGCATTTTATTTTAAGATGAGATTGACTTTTAGTCAATATTTATATTTTATTGTTCTTCTTCCACCTAGGAACGACGTAAATATGGAAAAATTGGATGGAACATTTCATACGATTTCAACGAGTCAGATTTTGTAGTGTGCTTTCAAATATTACAAACTTATTTGAACAAAGCATTGGACAATAACGACACTCGTTTGCCGTGGAACAGTTTGAAATATCTCATTGGAGAAGTAAAAAAAATAGTTCTAAGATTTTAAAACTGTATTTGAATAACTTATTCATGTTCCTGTTTTTTTTTACAATTTTTCAAGGTTATGTACGGTGGCCGAGTAATTGACAACTTTGATCGCCGCATTGTGAAAACATATATGGACGAATACATGGGAGACTTTTTATTCGATGATGATAACCCATTCCATTTCTATGAAGACGATGAAGTAGATTATTTTGTTCCCGAGGATGGTGTCCGAGAAAATTACATCGGTAAGCAAACCTCCACAAAATTTGCATTTTCATTATTTTTGAATCTCCTCAAAACTAACTTAATTTTCAGAGGCCATTGATGATCTTCCATTGGACAACAGTCCAATGGTATTTGGATTGCATGGAAACGCTGAAATCGGTTACTATTCTGAAGCCGTGAAAAATATATGGATCAATTTGATCGATTTACAACCTGCTTCTGGTAACTATTCAAACTAACGAAATTAACCGGCAATACATTTTTGTAATGTTTTCGATTTGAAAAAAAATTAGCTAGTGGAGAGGCGGGCACAATGAGAGACAAAATGATAGACAACACAGCTTTTGACATCCTCTCGAAACTTCCAGTACTCTACGATATGGATATCCTTCGTAAAAAATACGGGCTCACTCCTTCTCCCACCACAATAGTTCTGTTGCAGGAAGTTGAGCGTTTCAACTTCCTCATAGCATGCATCAAACGAACATTGAGTACACTCCGTCGAGCTATATCTGGTGAAGTGGGCATGGATCATGTGCTGGAAAATGTGGCAAATTGCTTATACAACGGGTTGATTCCTGAACCGTGGCTGAAATTGGCTCCAGCCACTAGGAAACCTTTGGGCAGTTGGATCAGTCACATGAAACGCCGGTTTGCTCAATATGAGCAATGGGTACGAATAGCATAACGGATACGGACAACGACGTCATGCATTTATGCATTTGTGCTTAATGCACAATAAATACTGACTGGGAATGATATATTGTGCTAAATTTTGTACATATTGCAGATAAATTTAATGGAACCCCGTGTGATTTGGCTAAGTGGGTTGCATGTCCCCGAATCATATTTGACGGCCTTAGTACAAGCCACATGCAGAAGATTTTCATGGCCTTTGGACAAATCTACGTTATATACTGAAGTCACGGACATAGTTGACCCTGCAACTATTGTAGAGAAACCGGCACAAGTAGGTTTCCTGACCCAGACTAGTTAGTTGGTTATTATTCTCATGGAGTTCTAAAATATGCTATGTGCACATTTATTAGGGCGCATATATTATGGGATTGCATTTGGAAGGGGCATCATGGGACCATGAAAAATGTTGCTTAGCTCGATCCAAGCCAAAAGTACTTGTTGAGGAGCTCCCTATTATGACTGTAGTACCTATTGAAACCAGTAAATTACAGCTACAGGTAGCTAATATATTATTTACTTTTCTAACTGTGTATTAGGTGTAGTATTGTTTATCAGGTGTGTGAGATATTGGAGTAATATTAGAATATCAATATTACGGTGTTTTTTGTGTGTAGAATACATACAAATGCCCAGTGTACACAACTTCTAACCGGAGGAATGCAATGGGTGTAGGATTTGTATTTGAAGCGGATCTTCAAACTCGAGATCCCAGCAGTTTTTGGATTCTTCAAGGAGTGTGTTTAACTCTGAACTCTGATGAATGAGCTTTCACTGTAGCTGAACTCGTTTGGATGAACCAACTTACTAGGTCAAATAACCAACCATCGTTAGTATCGATAATATTTTACGGCAATGAGTGAGCGAGTTAATTTTTAAGAACACATATTGATAATAATAAACCAGCATGCATGTTTATTTTGAATAATTCAACGGTAATGATGTAATAAAAACAGTGCACAATTTTTGTCGGCTCAAAAAGGAAACAAATGCTCATGCAAACAAATCATTATCTCGGCATGGGGCAAAAAGAAAATATAATTCATTGTGGTTATTAGCACATGATGGTTATGCATAATATGTGTTGGAGTTCAAAGTGGGTATATTTTTCTTGCTTTTTGACCCATAGTACTTATAGTACGTTCTGAGTAAATCTTGGCTGTATTTATTTGCATCGTAGTAGGAGGGGTATGTATTACTGTAACTGGATACGGGATATGTGGCTGTGGATCCGTAGTGAATTTGGTTACTGTTGTAATTAGTACCTTTAGGGCCTGTAAAAAACCGAATCAAGTTAGGGAGGTTTAATGAAAGATGGATGAAGAAATAGATAAACTATTTTTAATTTAATTTTACTGCACCTGAGCCTACGAGGAAGTTTAACACTTTTTGCTTTGATCGGAGAATTTTTCCTTTGATTTTAGTTGCCAGCCAAAACCCAGCGTTTAGTTTTTTAAACAGGATGAGCGAACGTTTCTGAAACCAACGGAAATGTGTCTCTTAGATCCAAATTTTGAGAGCTGTTGAATCCATTGTTATTTTACTTAATTATGTGGGTTACCTTTCGAATGGATTGTCCTGTTTTGTCGGCAAAGTCTGTGTTTCTTAAAGTTGGAGAATTTGATTCAATTTCGTAAAACAAATCACCTTTTACTGGAGCTTTCTGTAAATACATTTTGGTTGATTACGATTTCGGGTGACTATGCCTTGTAACCATTTTTTATTTAGTCTAATTTTTCTTACTTGATTTACATTTTCTTGAGACGCTACCACCGAAATCAAATAAATTACAGCAAATACTTTAAGTAGTAACTCCATTTTGACCCAAACTTGTACAAACTAATCAAGGACTATCTTATCAGATACTGAAGAAGTTGTAATCAAGTTTTAATATTTAAGCATAATTTCTTTCCGAAAATTGGCCAATTAGTCTATACATGATAGTTCTATCTATATCATATGTCTACATTACTTATTGAGCCAAATGAACTGAAATCAAACATCCGCATGCATAATATTTCCTGCGAATGCAAATATAGACTGCATTGCATAATAAGTAAATCTCACTGTGAGAATTCATTTGATATTGATAGTATGAAAAAAATTGTCGTTGCTTTGTTTTTTCCTTCACTCTATGTGTAGCATGAATTTAGCATTTATTTCAGCCACAGTCTAACTAACTAACCAAATAAACTGCAAATTGGACGGAAATAATTCATTTCCACACAGAAATTAAAAGGTTTTAAAACTTGGCGAGTTGTTAAAATTCACTAGATTTAATCATCTATACGTGGCCCAGACATTTCAGCCACTATTCTATAGCTATGCAGTCATGAAGCAATGTTTAATCAATACCTCATAAAAACATTATATAATAATGCATGCATTTACATAGTGAAAGCTCATTTTATACCAACTTTTGAGCACTCACCTAAAAATTGTCAAAACTCGATAATAATGTATGCGCTAAAGTGTAATCAGATCACATACTCTGTGCACATTACTTCAACTTGCATTGTAAATCGTAAATTATGTGTGCAACTATACGTACGTACCTTTGCCCAGGAAATTGCAGACATTAGGAGACCTACTTTTTCACTTTCATATAATCGCATTCATTTTTATTAGTAGCGGTTCTCACACACTCACATTATAAACTCACACGCTCAAATTTGCATTCACAAAACTCAAAAAATCACTAATAATAGCATTAGTTAGTTAGTTACAGTAATGTATATGGCTTTAACAAATGTGTGTGCAATAGTAAGTTGCACGACAACCAACATAAAAAAACTTGAACATGTTAAGGCATTTAATTAATTGTTCAGTTTGTATTTATCTTCGTTTCCATCCATTATTTTGCTGTTGTTTATTATTATTCCCTTTACCGCCTTTGTCGTGGTTGAAAATGGATGCGGATGCTGAAACAAAGAATGATTGGGGCTATTAGCAATAGTGGTGATTAGTGTTGGTCAGTACTGCTTTATCATTAAAAAAGGGATGTTCTATAGAAATTAAAATGGTCAGTCAATCTAAATGGAATAATATGTTAAAACTTCATAACAAATGCTGAGGTTAGTTAGTTAGCTAATTGCAGTAAAACGTCATTCCGTTCAATCTGTGTTCCCATAATGAGTATTTCTAGCTTTGACGCCGAAAGAAGATTTTTAGCCCGACTAAATTTTTACCTTGCTTGGAAGGAGATTTTAGATCATGGAAAATAGGCTAACATGGTGTCAATTAGTTAGTCAAGAGCGTCAAGAGTAAGTTAGTTACCAGTCCAATAATGTCGGTGTTTTTCACAAACAATATGGTGGGTTGTTAATCGTTTTTGATTTCAGTTAAGTTTCGATTGCAGTTAGTCACTGAACATGACACCACAAGTAAAAGTTCTAGGCATTCAGTTACTTATTATTGTTGTTGGCAGTTTATTGGTTGGTCATTATGGCATTGAAGATGTTTTCGAAGATAAGTCAGCTTGTAAGTTCGTTTATTTGGATATTTTCACCAATGTTTATCGTAGTCACCACAGTTGTCTGCTATCCAATACAAAAAATGAGTGACACCTTTTGTAAACGCGTAGAGAAAAGATCCAACGCCTTCAATCTTTTTGGCAACTTTTTTAGCGGCCGACTTCTTGACACCTTTCACAATATTCTTAACTCCATGAACTTTGCTGTTGATTGTTTTCACTTTGTTGGTAAAAATATCGATCAGTGTAGACGCTAAAAAGCCCTGAAAATTCGTAAAATACAAATTTATACCATTTGATAACTAACTACTAACTATTGTTGTTATACAACTACTACTACTACAACTACTAATCTACTTGTTTGTTATGAAATTTTAGTGAATGATTGCCGCATAGAATTCGTATTTTACCAGTTCTTCGCCTTTTTGGTTTTTTCCACCTCCGCCCCAGCCACGATTTCGATTGCTAGTACTCCATCCCCCTCCATTGTTGTTATTTTGTCCACGGCCACCACCTCCTCCATTGTTACTATTTCCCCAGCCACCACCTCCCCCGCCCCCTCCATTGTTGTTATTTCCCCAGCTACCACCTCTCCCTCCCCCTCCATTGTTGTTATTATTTCCCCAGCTACCACCTCCTCCGCCTCCTCCATTATTGTTGTTATTTCCCCAGCTACCACCTCCCCCGCCTCCTCCATTATTGTTATTTCCCCAGCCACCTGTACCTCTTCCATTGTTGTTGTTATTTCCAAGATTGTTATTCCAACTGTTAGCATTGTTGTTATTATTCCAGCCTCCACGTCCTCCGCCCGTGTTATTGTTATTCCATCGATTGCCACCAATATTGTTGTTGTTGTTATTATTATTATTCCATCCCATTCCCATGTTCACATTCCATCCTCTACTATTACCGCCGCTAGCACCACCAGGGAACTGAATATTGCTCGGTACTGAGAACTGATTTTGAGTCATACCTAGGACCATTTGATTTTGGTATGGGTTCTGATTTTGAATCACCATTTGGTTTCTTCCACCACCGAATGGCTGACCAGTGATGATCGGCATTGTGATTCCCCATCCATTTCCTGAGCGCCCCGTACTCGCCTTTAGATAATTACATTTGTCTTTAATTGCCGCAAGGTGGAAAATAAGTTTTCACCAAATAAATAATTTAATTGCTTTAAATAAAAAAATGCATTGGGGTAAAGTGAAAGTAACAAAATTGGGTATAAACTATAAAAATTTTACGCACCGATTTGTCAAGTTTACCATCTTGCAAAAGCAAGTTGGCTTCTTCGATTTCTAACGAATAAAATTTTGAATAAACATGAACATTCTTACCGGTGCTTCCCGTTTTATCAGCATGGAAGAAATGCCGAAGGTAGACAACACTACTCCCCAAAACTGAGAAACCAAACACACACTTAAAACTAAGTACTTCATCTCACATGAGTTCTTTCAAAGTTCCAATTGTTTCCTCAAATATGGAAGACACTTACGAGCGTCTTCACTCGCATCAGACAACTGTCATGAACTAACTAACAGAAGGTACGAGTAAACTCATTAGTAATAATTATAGAACCAATACAATATGATGAAATCCACATTGTTTCGATCTTTAATCTTTATAGATCATCTGCACTTGAGCTCAGCTTTGTTGCAACTAGCAACTCTTTTAGCAATAGACACATTCTTTGTCTCATTAGTATTTGGATGGGTATTAACTAACTGAAAAAGTGCATAGTTGCACAGTTAAGATACACACCCATGTGTAATATAATGTTTTACTTGAATAAATGGTTTGTTTTGCATCGTTTAGGTCGTTCATTGTTATTTTTATAAATGATCAGGAAGTCAAGCACTACAGTCTCATGGCTAGATTACCATACCGAGTCCATGTTTGCGAATAGTGTAAGTAAGTTGTGTGAGATTTGTATGCACGAGAAGAAAAATATATTGGACGATAGTTATATAGCTAATGTTACAGTATTACGTTTGTGTTATTTATATCCCACGAGCATCACATAATATGCAATTAATAGTCGGGTTACTTACTAACTAACTAAGTTTAGTTAAATGGTCTCATCCGACTACCTTGTGATATAACAAGTGTGAGAAAAAGTAAAAAACGGAAGTAAAGATTGAACGACCGATAAAGCATACTTTGTGACTATGTGTGTAACAGCTGTAGAAACTTTCACTCCAATAGGACTTTGAGAGGTTAAAACTATAGTTATAGTACGTTCAAAATTTAAATAGAAAAATTTCAGTGCAAAGTTATGTGGCTTGTTTTAATTTCCTGGTTGTCTTGATAAAACAATTCAGCAAATGACTATTTAACCAAAATAGCAAACTAACTATTATGAAAGTTCATTTTGATTTTGGATTTATTTTATACAGTGGGAACTACTGCATATTTAATGAGCAATCGATTAAAATCATTGTTGACATAATTGAAACCAAATTAATGGCAGTTTATGGCTTGGTTATTAGAAGTTCATGTTTCATCGAATCTAGAAAGATTTTTGGCTGGATGTTTTAGCTGTATGTTACAGGGAATTTTTAAAAGTTTTTTTAAGTTGAAAAAATTACGAGACTATATAAAGGAGATGGGTTCTGAGGAATTACAATATTTTGTCCTCATTTAATGACAGCAAAAAATTTGAGGCTTGTAAAATCAACAATAGATATGCTGACATATTTATGAGACAACATTTTTATAAATAAACAATAGAAACATGTGTACTAGAATAATTAGAACACACTTTATGCATGTTCTTTGTCTGCGATATGGATCGGATTTGCAAATTAGAGCGCGAGATTCAGAGTGCTGACTGACTGAGAATTCGGATTGACTAATAAGTTGTGGTGATGACAGTGACTGCAGATAAGAAGTCTAACTAACTAACTAAGGACAAATATTTCTTTTCTAACATATCTGCTTTTTAGATAGGAAAATATCGCTATGCAGGATGGTAATGCATATAAATATTTCGTAATAGTATCACTGTGTTTTGCAAATTTGGAAACTTCATTTTTCAATGAATCTAGGAATTTTGAAATAGTGTGTAAACAAACCTGACAAAATTGTTTATTTTTTTACATAGCCGCTAGCTGCTATTGATATTGTTCTCATAATTTTTCTCTTTCCGTATTCTGGGATTTTCAAGTTCCATAATGTGTGTAAAAGTTGACGATGAATTGTATTTGCCAAATAAAGATTCTCGGAAATATCAAATTTTTATTAAATAATAAAATTTATTTATCACACAATACATACTCATTTACGCGCTTTCCATACAATTGGTTTTGTAGCCTAACTAACTAATTAACGGGATCCCCATCCATTGTTGTTATTATTATTATTTGGACGATGCTGTTGACTTTGATTACTGCCGTAATTACTATTGTTGTAGTTATTATTATTACTACCCCATTGTCCACTATTATTTTGATGGTGTCTATTTCGATTGCTATGATGCCGATTGCCTCCTCGATGCCGATTTTTACCCCTGCCATTGTTGGAACCGTTATTACTTCCCCAACCCCCTCCCCCACCGCTACCTCCTTTGTTCCCTTTATTCCCCATATTGCCAAACGAACTGGCAGAAGCTACAAAAAAGAGCAAAACAAATCGATCAGTAAAAATTATTCATCTCTACTATCTATTGATTAATTTCATAATACAAATGCTGTAGAAAATACTTGCCAGCTTTAATAGAAAACAAGAGGGATGCTAATCCTTCAATCTTCCGTGTGAATCGTTTAGCAATTTTGATTTTATCATTGATGGCATCAATTTTTTCTCCAATCAAGGCCATAACTTTCTTTGAGATATCCTGCTCAACCAAATAACAGATAATTAAGGCATTATCTTTACAATATTTTGGCTAAAATTTAGCGCCAAAAATACAAATTACATTAGCTACTTCTTTATTAGCTTGTCCATTATCATCCCATCCATCATGACTATTCCCGCCGCCGCCGTTATTACTCCCCCATCCATTTCCATTTCCATTGTTATTATTTCTATGTCCAGAACTCCCATCTAACCATCCAGCTGCCATTTGTTCAATCCAACTGTCACTGTCACTATTACTGCTGCCATCATTATTATTGTCGTTTCCCCATCCATTGTGGCCTCCATAGTTATTATTGTTCCCGGGTCTATTTGGTCGATTGTTGTTATTGTTGTTATTATTATTATTGAACCCTCCTTGATTATTATAATTATTTCCTGCTGGATTATTGTTATTATTTGGTCTATTATTTCCCCCAAATCCGGGATTCCCATTCCCTGACACACCAGTAGTAGTCCCGAATCCCCCTCCATTATTATTCCCTGATCCTGGGAATGAACTTGTGATTCCATTTATGCCACCAGGACTTATGGGAATATTCATCATAGCATTATTGTTTTGTAATCCTGAATTTATCATCATAGGACTAGGATTGGCAGGTCGAATACTTGTAATTATTCCTCCACTAACACTATTTGGCAACCCACTGTTGGCTCCAATGCCTACTCCATTGATACCTAACCCGGGTCCTGTGGATGTAACGAAACCTCCTATTGTAGAAGGGTTTATTCCATTTCCAGAATTGATTCCTTGGATTCCAGGATTGTCCGGAGTAACAGAAGAAATGCCACCAGTTTGTTGTTGCGGTATGTTGTTTCCATTTATGAATCCACTATTGATCCCATTCCCAGGGATTAGGTTAGCAGTATTGCCAGGAACAGTGGTAGTGATAAAGTTGGGATTCATGTTTGCTGGTATGATTCCATTGTTAGTGCTCATAGGAAAATTGGAGGTGATTCCTGAAATCGGTCTATTAGTATTAGGATTGTTGAGATTGTTCGCATTGCCTCCACCAGGATATTGTCCGATATTTGAACCCGGAGAAAGATTGGCACTCCCTGGAAACGCATTGTTACCGCCTGGAGATAGGTTAGAATTGTCTATTCCAGGAAATCCATTACTAGTACCTGGAGAGACGTTTACATTGCCTGGAAATCCGATGTTGTTACTCCCTGGAGAAAGATTTGCATTACCCGGAAAACCGTTGCCGTTGCCCGGTGATAGATTTGCATTACCCAGAAATTCGTTACTATTGCCCGGTAAAAGGTTGACATTACCCGGAAATCCGTTACTATTGCCTGGTGAAAGGTTTGTATTGCTCGGAAATCCGTTACTATTGCCTGGTGATAGGTTTGCACTATTTGGAAACCCGGTACCGCTACCCGGGGAAAGATTAGAATTGCCCGAAAATCCGTTACCAGTGTCTCCAAATCCATTGTTATTATTCCCTGGTAAAAGGTTGACATTTCCAGGAAAACTAGTGCTCCCACCCGGTGAAAGATTAACATCGCCTGGGAATCTGTTATCGCTACCTGGAGCTAAATTGTTACTCCCAGGAAATCCCTGATTGTTATTGTTATTGCTTGGAGTATTTGTAATGGGAATTTGACCTGTATTAATTCCTTGATTGTTGTTCCCAATTGCTCCACCTGGATAGTAGCTTGCAACATTTTCAGGATAATTTCCACCCTGATTTCCACCTTGATTGTTCAAATTATCATATCCGTCTGATTTTTGATGCCGCACTATTTTACTTTTCAATTCTTCCAGTTGAGCAGTTAGTGACAGGAATCGATTGCAGTCTAACTGTGGATTGTGGGATTGGCGAACTTCTCTTCCTTTACCTTCTTCATGCATGTGTTGAAAGTCATCTCCTGGGACCGGGGGAACGATTTTTGCTTGGAAACCTATTGGATATTGCTCTACGTAGTTATTGGAGTTATCTTCTGAGGAAATGGCATCTTGTAGCACAAATGGGACCAGGTAGCCGTATCGGTTTACACCCTAAAATAAATTTGTTTAAATTATTGTTTTGTGTTATACAAGAAAATAACTGTCATTAAAATGTCATTAGTTTTTCCTTACCTTCTTAAACTTTACTTGTTTAAAATTCAAGTTATTTTTTAATAATATTGATACTACTCTTACTTGATCATTCGCAATTATCCCAGGATCAGGATGCAATCCTAAAACCCCATCAATTGGTTCCTGGAACGGAACCACTATAAACAAAATAATCCTAATCCACAAATATGGATCCAGAGTAAATGACATCTTGAAATAAGCTATCCTTCAAATTCCAAGTTAAGGATCACTAGATTTTCACCATTTGAATAAAATTACGTGTTCATGATTATGCTTCGCAAAATTTTCAATTATGTTAAATACACAGAACTACTGAAAGACAACTGAACCAATTATAAGTTCTTAGCGACTGACTCCATTGTATATTGAGGATGCATTAGCTAGTTGGTGAGTTATTTAGTACAATGATAAACTCTCCTTTTCATTTCGTTTAGTTATAGTTAGCAAATGTCTATTTTTGCATGCATTTCTTGATTAGCTGCCTGTCATATTGACCAACATATTGAGTCAGTGTATTTCTACAAAGTTGAGAATTCTCACGGATCATGATAAAATCGTACGAGAGAACTTCTCCTATGCATTGCTGCTAGCTTAAACAAAGGATGAGAATAGCAGCATTAGTTTTAGAAAACTTACATATTTAGCATTATTGGAAGGAATTGCTATACAGGTTTACAGTATTGCAAGCGGAAGGACTGTGAGCTGATTAGTAAAGTCACATTTTTATGCAATAGTATAGAAGCTGCTATAATATATATATATGCAGTCAGAAAGTTAGGTGTCATGTGTACATAATTTTTTATCAAAATCCATTGTTGACATTAATGAGGCAACTTGAAATATTTTGCTCTTTTGAAAAGTTGGAACAATGAGTTGGTACATTGGGTAATAGCGTGTGGTGTTGGCAATTTTGTGCTCTTTGAGAAAATAGGGTGTCTTATCATTTCAGGCCATATTTAATCTTTAAGGTTATATTTTCTGACCCATGCAAAAATCGCAAAGCAAGGCTGGTTGCTACATTTTTTCATTTTTTGGAGTTTCTAAATTTGCAAAGATTTTACCAGGGATAAGATTTGCAATGAGAGGTTAAATTTTTAAAATTTTTGAATTTTAGATACAAAAGTACTGCATGCATTTTAAGGTCTGGTTTTACAATTGAATTCGATCGAACAATCGAGATGTATTTCCAAACGTTTTAATCTGCCGTAAAGTGTGACCATGAACTTTTCATCACGTTTGTGCAGGCAGACAGTAATTACATGCGGCTTACACGGACTGACTGAAGTTAACTATGCTGTGCGATACTAATTCCATCCCGTGAACTGATTGCTTATCATCATCCCGTTAACTCTAATAGCTTAATCCAACTATACTTGAACGTATTTTTTCCACTGTGAATCGGAATTATTCATTTGGCCAGTCATCCCATCCATCCAACGAACTTATTATCATCACCCGTGCATGGAATCTGCATTCAAGGTTCAAGTTTATATGATTATCCAAAAGCACCGTATTTGTGGCATATTAATTGATGAATATGAAACAGTACTCGTACTATATCCTGGTCATTGTGTGCAAATACGAAAATCTCCATAATGAATTACTTCGAATCTAATACTAGCAATGTTAGCTAACACCTAGTTCAATATAATTTCATCTGTAGATTGATTTCAGCACTTTTAAAGTCCAACAGGGAAAAAAAATTTGAAACCATGCATTCAAATTCTACTCTAATTTTACTCCTACTACTCACCTATTTAGTATCTTTATCACTATGTGCGAGGCAAAGAGCTGTATTGTTTGCAAACAGATTTTACAAAGGTATATTACACAATTATGTATCAAAACAAACCCGTTCTGATTGCTCGAATTTTCATACTCTATTCATGAAATTTCATTAAAACATAGGAAGAAGTCTCACGGTAGAATTTGAGCGATGCACAAATCTCCCTGAGCAATTTCAAAACCGCGTATCCTCCGTAGACCCTAGAGGAGAATGTCTCATACTCTGGGCACAATCATGCTGCCAAGGAAAGCATTTGGAGCTAAATTCTTCCGCATTACCTTCATACCGGGATTTTGCTGAAATAGATTTCAATGACATTGCTATATCCATAAGTCCGTGTGGAAACTACCCAATGAGTACTCCAGACCATTTGGAGCAAAAACTGTTTGGCAAGGAACTTTTAGTGTCCCAAAAATACAGCAATCCAAAATCATCCGTAGCAGTCTATTACGATGAATTCCTTCCCGAGGAATTTAGTTGGCCGGGCAAGTTCATCTCCGATTTGTGGAAATATACACGAGCTACATACGGGATTGACAGTAAAGGTGAAGATGGCACTTTGTTAGCAATCTTACATGGGAAGAAACCAGAATGGAAATCTACAGTGCAAACGCATTACGATGCAGCAGGACAATGTAGAAATATCATTGAAGTCTCAGCGTCTAAACACACGTCTGAATGGTTCATAAAAAATGGGCCAATTTTGGATAACATTACGGGACAAGTGGCGACTTTGGTTTTAAATCTGTACAGAGGTGGGCACCAGTATCCCGTGTATGGGGATTATGAGGAGGAAGCGCTGAAATCGATTATGATGTATGATATGTACCGAGGATTGGGATTGAAGAGAGAAGAATTTAGGTTTTATGATCAAGCAGTGGCAAAGAGTACGAACTATCCGAAAAAGAATACCTTTTGGTTCAGGGATTGGTACTACCCTATTTATAAGGACCAGGGGAATGTGGTGTTAAACAAGTATTTGAGGAAGAATTTGGAATTTTTCTCAAAAGATTATCACAAGAATGGGTATATTCCTGTCAGTTTAGGACAGTTTGTTCATGTTTGGAGTAGTGTCACCGGTGTGGATTTGAAGCCTAGGGCGGAATTGCTGTTTGGATGGTCTTTGACTGATGAGTACCAATTTGTGGATGCCAAGACTAAGTTTCACTGAGTTTAGTTTGTTAAAATATGCCGAAACAATTTTGTTATGTAGTCGCGACGCTATATAATTTTATATTTAATTTGCTGCATCATCACGATTTATAAAATTTTGTTTTCAACCCTTACTCTAGCTCAAATGTGGGAATCATATCCCTCAGCTTTGTTAGTATCATTTAAAGAAAAAAAAGAATTTTATTTAAAGTCTGATAGTTTGAATGGGCTCTTTTAACAACTTTAAAGCTAGCGGCATTGAGTGGGGACATTATTGTATGCTGCATGCAAAAAATTCCAGCTCTTACTCCAGTTTCGGTTAGTAAGTTAGTTTGAATATCAAAGACCCATTGAATTCATAATTGCAAGGCCATGCTGCCATTTCAATGGAACAAAGTTTGATTGAAATGTCCCAATGGATGGTGGATACAATTTGTATTCTTTGTTTACCCGAATGTCCACTGCACTGTATAATACACACCTGGACTTGAATGTAAATAAGAGCAAGGACATTTTGTGGAGTGTTTATTTTTTGGATTAGTTAGTTAGTGTATAATGATTGTCCTCATTAACGCGGAAATTTCGTTGATAGTTTATCACTAACTGCAGTAACTAACTAACTAGGTATATATACTGTTTTGCACAAAAGTCATTATAAATTATTTGGCATTTATACTCCCTTGTCGGAAAACAAACGAGCCTGCAAAACTTGACCTTTATGATTCCATTATTTCATAATATATCCTACGTTTCGTGTCCATCTGAACACAAAGCATATAATTTATGTGGAAATCAAAATTGAAAATCGCACTTTTCCACTTGGCCTTTACAGTTGTAGAATACAGGGGCGGATACCATGATTTGTCTTATGTTTTTTTCCTTCGACTAACAGAAAAAAATTCTGTGAATACAATATACAGCTCGTCGGCGGCTTAACAACAGGTTGTTTTCATTCATAGCTGCTTTACCGACTGACTCAATAAGTCTTTAAGGTGGTTTGGTTTTATGCGTGTTGGATTGTGTCGGTCTGCAATTTTGCAGGAGCAGTGTACACACACTTGTTAGTTTTTGGTATTTAGTTTTAGTTAGTTAGTACGTTTCGCATAGTAAACTACTTTACACACACACACGCAAGTAAATACAGCCCATATGAAATGAATGGCATAATTTGCATATTATCGCACAGGTTCATCACAATTTATCACCTGGTCATGAGCTAAGATCTGATAAATTGTTTTATTTCGTGAGGAGGGGGGTCAAGAGCAATACCACACTAAAGCTACGCTTGAAGTGAAAGTACTAGGACTACTATTTGCCTAAAAAACCGTAAAATTCCATTTATTTCAACCAACCACAGACAAAACTTGTAGTTAGCAATACATTTATATGGCATATGCAATTTAGGATTTTAAAAATCTGGTAAAAATGTTCACTTTAAACCTTATCTATAGGATTCGATTAATAACTTTTTTCCAAATTAACATATGCTTAAATACGAATTTGAACCGTGGCAGTTTATTCGCTTTTAAAGGGAGCTCCTGTGTTAGGAATTATGATTCATGTAATCATTTGAAAACCAACTAGCTATAACTAACCTGACTAACCCTATAGTCCGTAGGGTTACAAATTATAAGAAGGTGTGCATTAGCATTAGTGCAAAAAGTATTAAGTAGTACAGTAGTTTAGCTGAACCATGGAATGTTGTGATTCAACTCATTACATTAAACATTGACCTGGTTCCGGATCATTCCTACTTAAGGTGACTTCCAGTGTGCTATATTATTGTCACCATTCTGGCAGAATGTCGTTTCCTAAATTGCTTAATTTTTGGTGCCACTCGTGTGTCAATCATAAGTGGTAACCAAAGCTGTTAGTTCTACTGTCCTGTTTGTCATCATTTGCTGGACAAAAAATTTTTCGACCCACTTGACTCCAAATATTTCAGTTTGTGGTGTCAATGGAAAGAAACGCTAATATCATGTGGAAAGAGACGATTTCTCAATGAACAAATATCTTGATCGCGTCGGATCTGCTTCATTCCATGAAAAATTACATGGGTCTCACAGGCTCCCATCAGGCTTGTTCTTATCGACGATTGTTACCAAGAATCTTTCGCAGACGTAAGTTCCCCCTCTTTATCTAATATTCGTATCGTACCAATTCAGTATGCAAACGGAATTTGGTTCTAAAGTCCACAGTTTTACACATTCAGCCAATAATTATCTGGTAATAGTATAATTAAAAATGTTTTTGTTAATAAGGTTGTGACAGAGTCGATGACATTTATCAAGTGATTCCATGTGTTGATTTGAATGCGATACTGCACGTTTACCATCGTACGACTTTCAGACAGACTAACTTTAAATGCTTAACACGTTCTATCACGAATCAAGATATTAGGGAGTTTGGGATTACTTGTCGTCGTAGTACGACAGATCAGATGAATCATTTCATGTGTTGTACAGATATCCCATCTGTCCTATGAGCGACCGATGAGGCACTTGAGCGACAGATGGGGTTCATCTGTCCTGTTCTGCTACTTGCTACGTAAAATCCCTAACTCCCTA
>Ga0210040_10000918_pt1 | contig 46856 bp, 42 predicted proteins | sample CryGeyCG12114_NA_FD_185462 | JGI IMG/M metagenome (GOLD analysis project Ga0210040, IMG submission 185462) | Groundwater microbial communities from aquifer - Crystal Geyser CG19_WC_8/21/14_NA (SPAdes) (version 2) | ecosystem: Environmental > Aquatic > Deep subsurface > Groundwater | place: USA...
GCTTAAGTTATCATGTCCGAAACATTGGCCAGGCCAATACAGGCACTACTGGATATAAGGAGTTATTTCCTGCTATCCTTCCAAATCAGGCGGCTAGCAGGAATGAGAGGAACGAATATACTATATACCGATGGCAATATAAAGCTAGCTGCAGACATTTCCCATTCCCCTGGAAAGTACCAAAAACCTGACCCCCTCCATTGGCTGGAAACGTGGTCTCTCTCATAACTCCGAGTATGTTAAATAGAAGCTAAATTCTAGGTTTTATTATATTTAAGGGAGGGAAAAGAGAAGGATGGACTGGTGCTGGCAGCAACCAAAACACCCGGACCAGTCCGAGCTAACGCTGGCCCGGTGGGAAATAGAAAAGTATTCTCTAAATTAGCTAGCAGAGGATAAGAATAGCCGCAAAATTGGCCTTAGGCAACTTTATCTATAGTGCCAATAACCGAAACTACTCCGTTTAGCTGCTAGTTGGCGGTCATTCGAGAACAAAATATGAATAATCATTTTGCAATATTATTGCAGCTAATGACCATTTACTGCTTTATAAAATTTCAACAGACAAAAGATATGAGCACTACACTGATAAAAGAGTTTAACTACAATGTGCCAATCGAGAAAGTTTGGCAGGCTTTAATCAATAAGGATGAAATGGTATTTCCCTCAACTTCAAAAGTTTGAACCTATAGTTGGATTTAAATTTCAATTTGATGATACCAGTGCCGAGTACCAAAAAAAATGGATAGTAACTAAAGTGGTAGAAGGTAGAACGTTAGCACATAGTTGGGCTTATAAAGGCTATCAGGGAAATTCAGAGGTTATATTTGATCTATTTTCGGAAGAGAACAAAACCAAGTTAAGAGTGACATAAACAGATTTGGAGAGTTTTCCCAATCATCCTCATTTCAAAAGAGAGCGGTTTGAATGGGGGTGGGATAATCTTCTTGGACAGAACATGAAGCACCTTCTTGAAAACAGTAATAATTCCTGATTTAAAAGAAAAATTTAAAACGAAGAAAAAAAACGAACCGCCACCACCGTGTATAGTTCATTGCGGCTGAATAACCTTTGCAGTACATTGCTTCTATTTTTGGTATGACAGTCGAAACATTTAGTAGAATTAGAAAACGCAAAACTGAAAATTCTTGATTTTAATCAAAAGGTGCTAAATTAAAACTTCAGACTTTTGTGTCAGAATAAAATAATTCAGTAAATATGAATAATCTTTTAAAACTTGAAGAATTGGGACAGTTTTTACTCTCACTAATCTTATTTAACCAATTAGACTATAGTTGGTGGGTTTTCCCCGCCTGTATACTACTTCCTGATTTATCAATGATTGGTTATTTAGTCAATCCAAGAATAGGTGCTTGGTTTTATAATTTTTTCCACCATAAATTGGTTGCAATCTCCATCTTAGGTTTGGGATATGGGTTGAATAATTCTTTACTTATTTTGGCTGGTGTGATTTTATTTGGACACTCAGCAATGGATAGAATTTTTGGTTATGGACTGAAATTCAATGACAATTTTAAAAACACTCATTTGGGTTGGATTGGAAACAAAGGCTAACTTAATTCATTGAGAAATGTGTTAAAAATAAACACGACTGCCAACATTGGTTATGCGTAATGCGGGAGGGAATGCTAAAAAGAAGGTAAAACAATATCTAAACTAATCTATAATCAGGAAGTATAGTACTTTGAAATCCCGCACTACGCATAGCCGAAACCATTAGGTCTATAAGTAAGCTTATGTTAAACAAGCCGTGCATCTAAGGTGAGTCTTTTTACTTCACGTACTGCTCCTGTTCGGTCTTTCTAACTAAGCCCAAGCCATAAAGCGTTTGAAGCATGCTGTTTATTTGCCGCAGGCGCTGGGGTTGTTGTGGTTTTGCTACAGGCCTGAACTGACGTATAAGGTCTTCGGCAGTGGCTGGGCGCTCGTGCAGGTTGAATGGTCTTCTGTAGGGCCTCGACATCGGTCGGCAGCTTATCTGCGGGCAGTTCTCGCAGCAGCCCGGCTCAGCTAATTTTATGTGGTTTTCTCATGCGCCCTTGGTATTCCTTAACCCAACGGTGCAGACTACGGTAATCAACACCACATCTATCGGCCACTTCTCGATAGCTCTGCCCGGACGTGAGATACTCATCTACAATACGTTCTCTTAATGCTTTGTCCTTCATTTTCGTTGACTTTTTGTCAACCTATTTCAGGACGAGATAGTCTCTGTGTAGATAGTAAGTGAATTCATTTTATCTATTGTTACACACTTTTTTAGTTCTCGACAGGATTAAATTCCCAAATTTCTCTCAATATTCCAGAATATCTAGTGGAGCCGGACAACACATATCCTTTGTCTTTTATTCCAAAACTTGCATTAACACTCATGCTTGTAGGACAATTTTGAAAATGTCTCCAACTGTCATTGAGTTGATCATATTTCCAGATTTCATCAGAAACATAACCATCTCCCCATTCGAAATTACTTCCAAGCCCTACATAAGCAACTCCATCTATCACCATACATGCATATGAACCATATGCATCAGACGGTAGAGGTGTTTTACTTTCCCATGAATCGGTAGCAACATCATATTTCCAGAAAGTATTAATTGCAAATGCCGATTGACTGACTCCAAGATAACCTGAATTTTCAATTGTAAATGAAAAGCTCCCCCACACTGGATAAGTTGTTTTGGTAAAATCCTCCGGGAAATCCGCTTTTCGGATCCATGTATCTTTATTCGGATTGTATGACCATAATTTTTGATTTTTATAGCAGAACCCTATAAATCCAACTTGATCAAAACTCATGGTAAAGGTGTAGTCATCACGAATAATATTATCTGGAAAATCCGACTTCTGAGCCCAAGCATTGCTGCTTGGATCGTATTCATAAAAACCGTTTTCTAGTAAGGCATAGCCCTTGTTAGAAATGGTGAATGCTTTGGGATACCGACCTGCGTTCTGTGGTAAATTAAATGATTGCCAAGTTTTATTTGAAGAATCAAACTTCCATCCTGTCGATGAATTTGGATTGATAATATAGGCACTATTAGCTATGGTGAATGATGTTGAAGCAGAGTTTATGTTATGAGTTGAACTTAGTTTCAACCAAGGAAAATATATATCAAATTTATCATTGGAATTTACAGGCATACCAGCTGTTATAACCGTGATGTCTACTTTTCCTGGTTCCGTTACTTGAGGTACTTTAACATATATTTTTGTATCTGTAGCGGAGTCAACTGTCGCAATATATTGACCAAACAGTACAGTGTTGCTTTTAGCTGAGAAGCCGAAATTTATTCCAGTAATTTCAATGCTTGTTCCCACCGAACCGAATTTGGGTTGAAAATCAAAAATTTCAGGTGGCTTGCTACCCTCACTAGTAAAAGGCAGTTCTGAACCGTAGACAAGCATGCTTTCAGTTCGTATAAAAGGCCGAACATAATAAGTTTGACCTTTCATTAAACCGGAATTAATCTCCAAAACAATATTTCCAGTTGTTAGCTTAGACGAAATGCTTTTAGAATTATCTATTTCAATATTTAGGTTCGGCTGATCTCCCCACACAAACCCATAAGATGAAACGGTTTCGTTCCCTAGACTTGTAACATTAGCGGTGAACTTTGCACCAGAATCAGAAGTGCTTACCTCTTCCATTATAACAACTGGATATTCCTTTGGTGCTATCTCTGCATCTTGGCAACTTAATAAAAAAATAAGTCCTAGGAATAAAATATCAAGCTTATTTATTTGAATTTTCATTGTCAAAAGGAAAAGCTGACCAAAATTTCTAATTGCGTTTTTTGAAAAGTAATGTCATTTCCAGGATATTGATTAAATCTAAGCTCTCCCGCAGCAATTCTTCTAAAGTCCAAATTGCGTTGCACTCCTATTCCAAGAGAATAGCCGACCATACTTCTAGAAATGAGTGGCTCCTGCTGAACCTCGTTGATGGTTACTGTATTTTGATCAATAGAGGATTCGTAGATTTTGCCTTTGTTTGTTAAATGATATAAGTAAGAGCCACCGGCATCAATAAAGGGTCTCCAACCTAAAGTTGGCAGAGTATAACGCAACAATACTGGTACATTTACTGAAGTTGTATTAACAACAACATCTATAGTCGATTGAGGAGTTGATGAGTTAACCGAAAAGCCGCTTTTCGTAATATTAACCCCAGTATTCAAAGAAAAGTAACTTTTTTGAATTGGGAGATCGGCAAAAACCCCAAATAAGGCTGAAGAACTAGGTGTGAAAGAAATGCCGCTAAGATGTTCGCTCGACACACCTGTAGACACGGCCAACGATGTTCTACTATAACCCGCAATTATACCAAATCGTGGATAAGGGAATGGTCGATTATTGCCGTTGTTGTACATGGAAATAATCTTGGAAAGCGATTTTCTACTGTATTTGACTAGCTGTACTTGCTCCGCCTTCCATTCAAAGTCACTTGTATTCTCTAATATATGCTTTCGAAAATCATCATCTTTAGAGATTTCAACAAAAATACTACTGTCCTTTTCCAAAAAATACGTTTTGATGCCTTTTGCAGTAAAGTAGTAGAGAGAAATTTTTCCATGTTCAAGCCGTTCTAAAAAGACCTTCTTAATCTGTCCCGAAACTGGAATACTCTTAGATAAATATACAGTGCCATTTTTGAACCCATATTCTGTCAATTGTTCAGCAGAATACCTTATCTCACCATTCTTACTTTTCAATCGAACAAATTGTGCGTTATCTTTGGCCGTTCCTTCCATCAATTTAATTCCATAAGTTAATGAACTATCTGTTGCGATGTAATCACTTTTTTGGGAGTATGCACATTGCATTGATAAAATAAGGATTGCGGCAATAATCCAGCTCTTTATTTTGTTCATCTAATTTCTTCGTTGTGAAAGTGATTGTGTGTAGCTACAGTAGTATATAAGAAGTTATTCCGTTTAGCCTACTAACTGTAGTCGGCTAAATGGAATTGAATTGCAAATATAATATATAATAAACTTATAATTTATAAAATTCCCGTCAGTTTCCCAATCTCAAAAAACGGCGATATAAGAAGACATTCAGCAGCTTGAGGATAAATGTATCTGGTGTATTATTTCCCTCTCTTTTTGCCGTCTCGCTAAACTAATTCCTTTAAACCGGGAGACACTGAGTTTATGGTACATCAAACAAGCGACCTTCGCCCGTAGTTCGGCCTAGCGGCCTGTACCTTAGTACTCATACTTCGCTGCTTTACCAGGTTTAAGGTCAAGTCTGTTTTTAAAAGTCGGAAGCTGATTTTACCTTTGTTACAAGCCCTCCACTACGGCTCGAGCAGGACCACCGGAATCTACACCCACATGACCAACTGTGCGCTGGATAAAATTGTCATTCCGTTAGATAATCTACAGAAGCATGCTATATTAGCCGAAGTATATACAGACGATAAACTCACTGGAGAACAGGAGAGTGGCGATTAAGAAAAGTATGAAAATACTTGTTCCAATTTTGGCCATAGTACCAATAACCGTATGTTCACGCTTTCCCGGTAGTTACCAGTAATAATGACAAAAGAAAATAAACTGAAGTATATATTCACATTGCTTTCTATCGGGTTGTTGGCAACATTATTATTTAAGTTGACAAAAGTACCTGGTGGAATGTTTTTATCTGGGCTATTTCTAGGCTTGATGCTATTGGTTCTAATTATTATTGGCTGTTTGATTTTAACTGCAATTTTAAAGTTGATATTTAAGAGGATTCATTTTCTGACAATATTATCGATTCTAACTTCCATCTCTTTTCTAATCTTTCACTATCAACTTTATTCACCGACACTAAAAATTAAAGTACCGAATAGTTACACAGGAGAAGCTAACTTAGTTTTATATAATGTTGAGGAAAATATTTTGACTGTAGATAGTAATGGCATTGGATATATAAACGATTGGACATTTGAAGAAGCTTACACCAGACCGATAGTTGAACAAATGGACGGAAAAAATCTCGATAATAGACTTGTTGGATTTAATCCCTCTTCATTTTGGTGTGTAACTGTCGGAGGTGAAAATTCAATAAGAAGTAAAAGCTTTGAAATTGTACCTGATGATACAACTACACAAAAACCATTTGATTCAAAAGATTGGAGAAGTTTTATTAATAAAAGATTAGTGCTACTTAAAAATCCCAATAAAGGAATTGAATCTTATGAAACAACAGTTGAAATTGAATAAAAAAATACAACTGGTAACACTATTTAAAAATCACGCTTCGGCCGACGGCCTCGCACGTTTTTTACATTAACCGTTAGCCAAAATTTAAAAAATGAAAAAAATTCTGCCTTTGCTGTTATTGACAATCCTTTTTAGCTGTAGCAGCAAACCAGCTGAAACTGCATTGACAGAAGAAAATATTCAGGTAAGCAGCGAAATTGAAAAACCAACCGAAGTAAAGGAAGAAGCCCGCCGTATTGGCTACGAATCCGTGAACTTCGACCTCATCTACGGCCTGCCTTACCAGACGCTACAAAGTGTAGGCGAAACCATCGATAAAGTGGCCCCACTGATGCCCGACCGCATTGCCTTTTACTCTTACGCGCACGTGCCCTGGGTAAGCCCCGGTCAGCGCAGCTATACTGAGAAAGATCTGCCCGACAACGTGGAAAAGCGTGCGCTGTATGAATTAGGGCTGGAGAAGTTTAAGGCCCTGGGCTACACTGATATCGGCATGGACCACTTTGCGCTTCCGCACGACACACTCTGCAGAGCTCTGCAAAACAAAGTTTTACACCGCAACTTTATGGGCTACACCACTTGCCAGACGGACCTGCTGATTGGCCTGGGCACCTCCGCTATCAGCGATGCAAAGTATGCTTACATGCAGAATAAAAAAACAGTAGAAACCTATAAAGCAGACGTGCTGCAAGGCGAGCTGGCAGCACTTAAGGGTCATTTCCTCACCGATGAAGACCTGCTGCTGAAAGCGGTTATTCTCAGCATCGTCTGCAAAGGGGAGCTGCAACTTTCTGATAAGCTGCTTCAAATTATTGATGCAGAAGCCCAGACAGAACTGGAACAAATGGAAGCTGAGGGCCTGATTGCGAACAGCAACGGTCGTCTGAAAATAACCGCTTTGGGGCAGGGTTTTATTCGTAACATCTGTGTAGTCTTCGACCAGAAACTAAGACGCTCTGAACAAGCCCGAGAGCAGGTGTTCAGCAAAGCTATTTAGTGGATTTTTCAAATTAGAGATTAAAGATTAAAAATTACAAATAATAACCAGAGAGTCCTGATGTAGTACTAAAAGGTGAGATGTATTTATCTGAATCAGGGTTATACTTTAACTTACATTTGTAAACTATACAGCAGACACAGTAGTAGCAGGTGCATCATTTGACGCTTCACTGTTTGAGCGTTCAGTGAATGGGGGTAGGGGCCCTCAAATTAAAGCGTCTTGATTCTTTTGCCTACTTTTCTCCTTGATGAGAAAAGTAGGGCTCAGCCGGCGAGGCGAAAAGCCAAAGAAATGACTTGGAGCAGAAATATAAATTAGCCCTACATTCTGGCACATAGAAGTATAAACAGCTATTTACTTCTCATCAGGAGTTGTAGTTAGCTTGTTTATAATTACATACGTCAGCGTTAGATGTCAATAGCAAATAACCTGTTTAAGAATGACACGGGCTGCAAGCACGCGCCAGCAAAGACTATCAAAAAGACAAAATTCAAAGTATAATCTTGCAACTCTATTAGTCCTGTAAATCCTGATTCAGAAAAACTACAAAATTTAAAGCAGAAGCCTGAGTACAAATCAAACCTCAATACGACACAACCACGAAGTTATTCAGTGCTAAACATCAAAGCCATCAAAAACAGAAAAGGCAGGATACAACGTAATCTGCCTTTTCGCGCTTTCTTTACCTGGTGCAGCGCTAACACCTATACTAAACACTTAAACTTTATCATTCAAACCTGCTGCCTTGCGGCACGCTGCTTGATATAACAAAGGTATAACCTGGCAGATCTGTATCAATTGATAAACGTCATTTAGCAGACTGACTTTCATCATCTTTCCGGCCAAGCTGTGCCGCTACCTTTGTATGAAAACTATAAAAGGAAGATTGAGATGGAAGCCGCACTCCAAACCGATATCCAGCATTGCTACCACTGCGGGGACACCTGCAACGATGGCCCCATTATAGCGCACGACAAAGTGTTCTGCTGCGATGGCTGCAAAACCGTGTACGAACTACTGGAAGAGAACAACCTCTGCACCTACTATACTTTAGGGCAAAACCCGGGCATTACAGGCAAGCAGCCGGTGGCCGAAGCGCGTTTTGCCTACTTAGACGATGCTGGCGTGGAAGCCCAGCTTATCAGTTTCCGCAATGACAATATCTGCAAACTTATCTTTTATGTGCCGCAGATGCACTGCAGCTCCTGTATATGGCTGCTCGAAAACCTGTTCAAACTCAACCCGGGCATCTCTGCCTCCACCGTTAATTTCCTGCGCAAGGAGGTGTCCATCACTTACCTGCACCAGCTAACTACGCTGCGCGATGTGGTGCAGTTGCTGGCCCGCATCGGCTATGAGCCCGCCATTACACTGGCCGATACGGACGGAAAGAAAGCCCCACAACCCAACCGCGACATCATCTTTAAACTCGGGGTGGCTGGTTTCTGCTTTGGCAACGTAATGCTGCTGGCTTTCCCGGATTACCTGGCAGGTGCCGGCATCCAGCAAAGTTTTGGACTTTTTTTTGGCTATCTGAGTTTGCTGCTCTCGATGCCGGTGTTGGGGTATAGTGCGCGTGGCTTTTTTACGGCGGCCTGGCAGGGCGTGCGGCAGCGCATCGTTAACATCGACCTGCCGATTTCGCTTGGACTCGCAGCATTGTTTATCATGAGCGTCTATCAGATAATTTTTCAGCAGGGCGCCGGTTACCTCGATTCTTTTACCGGCCTGGTGTTCTTTATGCTGATAGGCAAGTATGTCCAGCAGAAAACCTACGATACGCTTTCTTTTGACCGCGATTATACTTCTTACTTCCCTGTTTCCATTACTGTTTTAAAGGAGCAGGGCGAGGAGGAGTCTGTAGCGGTGCGCAACATGAAAGCGGGCGATCGCATCCGCATCCGCAACCAGGAGCTTATACCTGCCGATGCCATTCTGTTGCGTGGCCAGGCCATGATAGATTATAGTTTTGTATCGGGCGAATCGGAGCCGGTGGAGAAAGTGGTGGGTGAGGTGATTTATGCTGGTGGCCGCCAGGTGGGGGAAAGCATAGAGCTGGAAATCATAAAAGCAGTGTCGCAGAGTTACCTGACGCAACTCTGGAACAACACCAACTTTTCTAAAAACGAGACTCAAAGTATAGACACCTACGCCAATGTGGCGGCCAAATGGTTTATACTGGTTACGTTGCTGCTAGCGGCCGGCGCACTCATTTACTGGGTGCCACGCGATACCGACATGGCTATGAAAGCCTTTACTTCGGTGCTCATTATTGCCTGCCCCTGTGCGCTGTCGCTGTCCACGCCTTTTGTGCATGGCAACACGCTCCGCATTTTCGGCAAGAACAAGTTTTACCTGAAAAACACGGCAGTGGTAGAAACGCTTGCCAAAATTGATATCGTGGTATTTGATAAAACCGGCACACTTACCGAGCCCAGTGCCGCCGAACTGGTGTATACCGGCAAGGCCCTGACGCAGACCCAACAGCAAAGTATAAAATCGGTGTTGCGCCACTCCACGCACCCGCTCAGTCAGCGCATTTTCCTAAGTGTGGATGGTCCGGTGCAGGAAGTGCGGCATTTTGAGGAGTTTGCCGGAAAAGGCCTGGTGGGTGAGGTAAACGGCCAGTTGCTGCGCATCGGTTCGGCGGCCTACGTAGGCGTTCCGGCAGACAAAGATGCACTGAAAACAACCGTGTATGTATCGGTGAATGGCGTAGTGCTGGGCTTTTATACCTTCTACAATGTATACCGCCCCGGCCTGAAAGAGATTCTGCACGACCTGAGCGACAAGCAAATAGCCGTGCTCTCGGGCGACAACAACCACGAGGCAGTGCGCCTGCGGGAGATCCTAGGAGAGGAGGCGGAGCTGAATTTCAGCCAGTCGCCGATGCAGAAGCTGGAGTATATTCAGCAGCTCAAAAGCAACGACCGCCACGTGCTGATGGTAGGCGATGGCCTGAACGATGCCGGTGCCCTGCGCCAGAGCAATGTGGGCATCGCGCTTACCAACAGCATCGCCAATTTTTCGCCGTCCTGCGACGCCATACTGGATGCAAGTGCTTTCGACAAATTGAGCCGGTTCATCGGCTTCTCCAAAAGGAGCATGAACATCATCCTGGCTAGCTTTGCCGTGTCGCTGGTGTACAACGTGGTAGGCCTGACCTTTGCCGTGCAGGGAATTTTCTCACCCATCGTATCGGCCATTCTGATGCCAATTAGTTCTCTGAGCGTAATTATCTTCGCAACACTGTCAGTGCGAATAGCAGCAAAAAGGGCAGGACTGTAAAACAATTGTCAGGACTTACAGGATTCTCAAACCCTGTAAGTCCTGATTCAGATACGCCGAGCTCACTTTCAATCATCTAACGCTTTAACTTTCTAATCCAAATGTTTATCATATTCCTACTTATCGGTATCAGCGTAACAGTGGCGGGGTGCTTTCTGGGAGCCTTTTTGTGGGCCGTAAAATCCGGTCAGTACGACGACGACTATACCCCCGCTGTGCGCATGCTTTTTGAAAACGAAACCTCCGCGCCTAAGCAGCCAAAACCGAAGCAGGCCAATGTGTAACCGTATAAAGTAAGACCTCGCAATGTGCGCAGCTCCTGCGAGTGTCTGGTTGAAATGACACAACTATAGGGTGGAGAATGAGAAGTGCATAACCAAGCTGAGCTTAATGTTATAGCCAGCTTTTCGCCTCGCCGGCAGGTCCTTGCTTTTCTCCTTGATGAGAATAGAGGGCTCCTATCACCAAAGTAAGTAAAAGAATCAAGCCCCTCCAAATCTAGGGCCCCTACCCTCACTCGCTGAATGCCCGAACAGTGGAGCGTCAAATCGTGCACCTGGCCTAAGTATCTGCTTTTGAGCTAGCATAACCTGTGCAAGATTATCTTGCTATCCATGCACCCAGTAAATTCCGATTCTGACATCAATCACCCCCGACCATGACTTCCGTCATCTTTTCTAACGCCGCACTTTCTGAATTTTGCAGTGTCGGATAACACAAAAATTACGAACAAACACATACATCATCTAATCTAAATGGAGGACACCGCACATGTCAACTAGTGTAACAGAAGTCTTAGAAAATGTGCCCGAACGGAAGGTACCCGGGCACCGGGCAGTTGAGGCATTCTTTTATGATAACCGGATTGTCCGGAACTTTGGAATAGCCACGGTTTTCTGGGGTATTGCCGGTATGCTCATCGGTGTACTGATTGCCTTTCAGCTGGCAAACCCGGCCATGAACATGGGAACCGAGTATACCACCTTCGGCCGTATCCGCCCTTTGCATACCAATGCTGTTATTTTCGCCTTTGTAGGCAACGCCATTTTTATGGGCGTATACTATTCACTGCAGCGCCTTTGCAAGGCTCGCATGTACAGCGATGTACTCAGCAAAATTAACTTCTGGGGCTGGCAGTTGATTATACTTGCAGCGGTGATTACTCTGCCGCTGGGCTTTACCACCACCAAAGAATACGCAGAGCTGGAGTGGCCTATTGACATCGCCATAACGCTGGTGTGGGTTGTTTTCGGTTGGAACATGTTTGGTACCATTGCCAGGCGCCGCGAGCGTCACCTGTACGTGGCCATCTGGTTCTACATTGCTACATTCTTAACAGTAGCTGTACTGCACACGGTAAACTCTTATGAACTGCCGGTCTCGTTCATGAAAAGCTACTCTGGCTATGCCGGGGTACAGGATGCGCTGGTGCAGTGGTGGTATGGCCACAACGCGGTTGCGTTCTTCCTGACTACGCCATTTCTGGGCCTGATGTACTATTTCCTGCCAAAAGCGGCAAACCGTCCGGTATACTCATACCGCCTGTCTATCATTCACTTCTGGTCTTTGATATTTATTTATATCTGGGCTGGTCCGCACCACTTGCTGTATACCGCACTGCCTGACTGGGCGCAATCTCTAGGGACAGCTTTCTCGGTAATGCTGCTGGCGCCCAGCTGGGGTGGTATGATTAACGGCCTGCTGACACTGCGCGGCGGCTGGGACAAAGTACGCGAGGAGCCTATCCTTAAGTTTATGGTGGTGGCGATTACCGCCTATGGGATGGCTACCTTCGAGGGCCCGCTGTTATCACTGAAAAACGTGAACGCCATTGGCCACTTTACCGACTGGATTATTGCCCACGTGCACGTGGGAGCGCTGGGCTGGAATGGCTTCCTGACATTTGCCATGCTTTACTGGCTGTTCCCACGCTTGTACAATACAACCCTGTTCTCTAAAAAGCTAGCGAATGCGCACTTCTGGCTGGGCACGCTGGGCATCCTGTTCTACGCTATTCCGCTGTACTGGGCCGGTTTTACGCAAGGCCTGATGTGGCGACAGTTTAACGCCGAGGGCATGCTGCAGTACCCTAACTTCTTGGAAACTGTGATGCAGATTATACCGATGTACTACATGCGTGCGGTGGGTGGTGTCCTGTACCTGAGCGGTGTGTTCCTGATGGTGTTCAACCTGTACAAAACAGCTAAATCCGGTGTACTGGTTTCTAATGAAGCTGCTGTGGCACCGCCTATGGCAAGCATCGAAGAAGCAGGAAACCGTCACTGGCACAGCTGGATTGAGAAGCGTCCGACGCAACTGGCTATTTTGGCAACTGTAGCGATTCTGATTGGAGGCCTGGTAGAGTTCATCCCGGCTTTTGTCATCAAATCCAACGTGCCTACCATTGCCAGCGTGAAGCCTTATAGTTCGCTGGAACTGCAGGGCCGCGACGTGTACATCAAAGAAGGTTGCGTGAGCTGCCATACCCAGATGGTGCGCCCGTTCCGTTCCGAAACCGAGCGTTACGGAGAGTACTCCAAAGCTGGCGAGTTTGTATACGACCACCCATTCCTGTGGGGCTCTAAGCGTACGGGGCCGGATTTGCACCGCGAAGGCAGCAAGTATCCGCACTCGTGGCACTATCACCACATGCTGGATCCTACATCCATGTCGCCGGGCTCAATTATGCCGCCTTACCCATGGTTGTTTGAGAAAGATATCGACATGAGCACCACAGAACCAAAGCTGAAAGCGATGCAGAAACTGGGCGTGCCGTATAGCGACGCTGACATTGCCAAAGGCAACGAGGAACTTCTGAAGCAGGCAAACCAGATTACGGCACAGCTGCAGAAAGAAGGCCTGGAAATAAAACCAGAGCGCGAAATCGTAGCGCTTATTGCCTACCTCCAGCGTCTGGGCACAGATATCAAAGTGAAAGAAGAGCAAAAGTAGACTTCAGACATAAGACGCTAGACACAAGACGAAAACAGGAGAGAGCCTTACTTTAAGTTCCTGTGTCTTGCGTCTTACATCCAAACAAAAAAGCCATGTATAAGAACGTATTGCAGAACATAGCAGGCATCGATATTTACCCGCTTATTTCGCTCAGTATTTTCTTCTTGTTTTTTATCGGACTGTTGCTGTACGTAACGTTGCTGGATAAAAAACATGTAGACGCCATGAGCCAGGTGCCGTGCACCGGCGACGAGGAGCAGGAGCAAACCAGGGGAGGATCCAACGGATGAAACGCCTCACGATGCCACAAAAAAATGGAGCGCTGGCCCTGGCGGCCGGTCTGCTCCTGATGGGCGCTGGCACGGCACAGGCGCAGGATGCTGTTGCAGGCAAGGCTGTGTTTGATGCCAATTGCGCTGTTTGCCATAGTATAGAAACCGACGTGGTGGGCCCCGCACTCAAAGATGTGCACAAGCGCCGCAACATCGCTTGGATTAAGAAGTTTGTAAAGAACTCCAACGAGGTAATTCAGGGAGGTGACGCTACCGCCAAAGAAGTGTTTGAGAAGTATGGTAAGGTACAAATGCCCGCTTTCGGTGCGATGCTGCAGGGTGGAGATATCGAGAACGTGATTGCCTACGTGCAGCAGGAAAGTGAAACGCCGGCCGCTGTGGCCGAAGCCGCGCCTGATGGCCTGGCAGATGTTGGAATTGGTGCGATAGTGGTAGAGGAGCCGGCTCCGGGGCCGATAGCCTTCACAGACCTTCCGCCTGCCGTGTTGCTGACGTTTGCGCTGGCCGGCGCGGTGTTGTTGCTAATTCTAGTAACGCTCTTTATCCTGTTCCGCCTGTTTGTGCCAATGCTGGGCGACTCGATTTACGATGAAGATTTCCGCACTTCGTTTATAGGTCGGGTGTTGTTTCTGATGCGGGGCGATGTAACTCTTTTTACAGGCAAAGCCAAAGACGTTATCCACTCCACGCACGATTTCGACGGCATACAGGAATACGATAACGACCTGCCGCCCTGGTGGAAAACCATGTTTTATATGTCTATTGTGTTTGCGGTGGGCTACATGCTATACTATCACGTGTTCCACAGCGGTCCGCTGATGCAGGAGGAGTATGAGCAGGAGATGCAACAGGCAGCCCTTTTCTCGGCCAAAGCCAACAACGACCCGAACGCCAAAACAGATTACCAGGTACTGACAGACGCCACAGCGCTGGAGAATGGTAAGAAAACCTTTATCCAGAACTGTGCCGCCTGCCACGGCCAGGAAGCGCAGGGTATGGTAGGTCCCAACCTGACAGACGAATACTGGCTGCACGGCGGCGACGTAAACGACGTCTTCCATACTATCAAGTTTGGTGTACCGGCTAAAGGCATGGTGGCGTGGCAGAGCAAGCTCGGCAAAGACCAGATTCTGGAAGTAACCAGCTATATCCTCTCCCTGCAAGGCTCTAACCCGGCTAACCCCAAAGAGCCGCAAGGGGAAAAAGCAAAGTAAAAGAAAGATTAGCTCCATTCAAAACTGCAGGCATTTAAGTATAAATGCCTGCAGTTTTTATTTTGAAGGAGAGGGCTCGAAGTTAAACGTTGTCAAATCACCCATACTTTCATCTGAACGGGAAAACGCGCCCTCGCGGACTTGGAGCGCACTTCATCGACTATAAAAAAGGCCGCTTGTGAAGCCGTGGATGAGCCGTCGCTACGCCAGTTTAGACAAAACTAGTCTTAAGAATTCCCAAAGTCATATTGTTTTAAAGGAGTGCCCGACAAAAATCAAAGCCGAAACAGTAACATCATTCCTGATGACAATCATCTCCATAGATGACCTGCGTCATCTTTAAGCAAGGGCAAAATATGGAATTTTGTAGCAGCAGATTACACCAATCGCTAGGTTGAATCTTTCATTTTAACATATAGGCAGGAATAAAATCCGCACAAACTATCACTGCCATGGCAACGACAACTAAAATAAAACCAACCGACGAGTTCCGCGACCATATCGCTACAGTAGATGAGTCCGGCAAGCGCGTTTGGGTGTATCCCAAAAAGCCGAAAGGCAAATTTTACAACAAACGCAAACTGGTGAGCTATGGCTTACTGGCCTTTCTATTCGCGGGGCCATTCATCAAAATAAATGGTTTGCCGCTGCTGATGCTCAACATCATCGAGCGCAAGTTCGTGATCTTCGGGGTGCTGTTCTGGCCGCAGGATTTCTTTATACTGGTGCTAGCGTTCCTTGCCATGACCGTGTTTGTGATTTTGTTCACGGTAGTATACGGTCGTTTATTTTGCGGCTGGATTTGTCCGCAAACGATATTCCTGGAGATGGTTTTCCGCCGCATCGAGTATGCCATTGAGGGCGATTATACCAAGCAGAAGGCTCTGGATAAAATGCCTTGGAACACCGAGAAGATCCTGAAGAAAGGCGCTAAAACGGCAATTTTCCTGGCCATCTCCTTTGTCATTGCCAATACTTTTCTGGCCTACATCATTGGTATTGATGCGCTGAAAGCCATCGTAACGGACAACCCGGAAAACCACTTGGCCGGCCTGGGAACTATTGCAGCCTTTACCGGCGCGTTTTACTGGGTGTTTGCTTATTTCCGGGAGCAGGTTTGTACCATTGTCTGCCCCTATGGCCGCATGCAGGGCGTTATGCTGGACAAAAAGTCGGTGGTGGTGGCTTATGATTACGGCCGGGGCGAGCCGCGCGGCAAGCTGCGCAAGAACCAGGAGCGCACCGAAGGCGACTGCATCGACTGTAACCAGTGCGTGCACGTTTGCCCCACCGGCATCGACATCCGCAATGGTGCCCAGCAGCTGGAGTGTATCAACTGCACCGCCTGCATGGATGCATGCAACGACATCATGCGCATGATTGGCAAACCCGAGGACCTTATCCGATACGCTACCGAAGAAAGTATAGCCGAAGGCAAAGAGTGGAAGTTTTTTACCTCGCGGGTGATGGGCTACAGTGCTGTGCTGGTGGTATTGCTGGTGGCACTTTCAACCTTGCTGCTGCTCCGCGACCAGGCCGAAGCTACGATCCTGCGCACGCCCGGACAGTTGTACCAGAAAACGGAGCAGGGTACCATCAAGAACCTCTACAACATCTCCGTCATCAACAAAACAAACCATAAAATGCCGCTCACGCTTAAACTGATGGGCAAAGATGGTACCATAGAAGTGATTGGCGACAAGCTGGTGTTGCCAGCGCAGGGTATTGCAGAAGGCGTTTTCTTTGCAGAGATTCCAAAGAGCCAGCTCGAAGGCATGAACAGCAAAGTAGAGATTGGTTTATACGTTGGCGATAAGCTGATAACAACGCAGGATACCAAGTTCCTGGCGCCGCCAAAGTAGGTTGTGGAGTTTGAAGGAGGGCGCAGACTTAAGATGCAGACGCTTTTAAAGTATAACGCAAATAACGCTGTGCTTCATACTTGCCCCAGACAAGGGCATAAACGCCGAATCAGCACATTAGAATTAGCACATTACTTAATTAGCACATTACCAAAATGGAAAATATAAATAAAGAAAAGAAAAGCTTCACCTTGTGGCCCTATGCCATTGTAACAGCCATGCTGCTGTTTATGGGCTACATCGCCTCCTTTGTGTACCGGGCCATGAGACAGGATGTGGATTTGGTGAGCACCAATTATTACGAGCAGGAACTGGCTTACCAGGACCACATGAATACCGTTGGCCGCACAAAAGCCATAGGCGATGTGGCGGTAAACTACACCGCTGCCACACAGACCATACGCTTGCAACTGCCGGGCAGCTTTGCAGGCAAAAACGTCAGCGGTAAAATCAACTTCTTCCGGCCATCAGACAACAAGCTGGATTTTGAATTGCCTCTGCAGCCGGACAACGAAGGAAGCCAGTTACTGAATGCCGGAAAGCTGCAGAAAGGCCTCTGGAAAGTGCGCCTGAACTATGGCGCTGACAGCGAAAGCTATTACACAGAACAAATTATCATCATAGAATAAGGCCATGATTTGGGCAGGATTCTTATTCGGATTATTAGGCAGTTTCCATTGTGTTGGGATGTGCGGTCCCATAGCAATGGCCTTACCATTTGTCGGGAGCAACGGCTGGCGTTTTTACGCTGGCCGGCTCCTGTACAATGGGGGGCGACTGACGACCTATACGTTGCTGGGCGCCCTGGCTGGGGCCTTTGGGGCTTCGCTTCAAATGGCGGGGCTGCAACAGGCCGTTTCCATTACGTCCGGTGTATTGATATTGCTGCTACTGGTATTGCCGGCTGCTTCCAAAGGCAAAGCAGCCAGGGTATTCGGCACTGATAAACTGATGGTTTGGGTGCGGCAGAAGCTGGGTTATTTTTTTCAGCAGAACTCTTTAGGAGCGCTGTTTATGGTGGGCCTGCTGAACGGGTTGCTGCCCTGCGGCTTTGTGTACATTGCCCTTTCCGGTGCCATCAGTGCCCCTGGCGTGCAAGGTGCAATGCTGTACATGCTGTTGTTCGGGCTGGGCACTTTTCCGCTGATGTTCCTGGTGTCTCTGTCCGGCAAATTCATCAGCCTGAAGCTGCGCCATACCTTTAACAAAGTCGTGCCATACGTAGGCATGGTACTGGCCATGCTGTTCATCGTGCGCGGCCTCGGTTTGGGCATCCCGTACATGAGCCCGAAAGTAGCGGAGACAGCGCATCACAAAAAAGAAATTACGATGTGCTGCAAACCAGAATAACGCCAGAGACTTGTGGGACGCTAAACTATAACAAACTAACGCCTCAGCTATTACATCATGTCATAGACTTTTGTCAGCCTTAAGACTGATGAGAGTTATTCTTTTTTTTGTCCCTGGCTTTTACTTTTATGCAAAGGGGCAGATGAACGGAGCAGGCCGAATCTGTATTTTGCTAGCACCAGCCTTAAAATGTCGGTTTGGCAGTGTTGATTTGCCTGCAGGAGAGGCACTGGTAAAGTCGCTGCAGACCAAAGCCGCCGCAAGCATTATCTGCAGGTTAAGTTAAATTATCCTGAAAGTGACGTTCATCATTATTCCGCTGCATCGTAGTTCTTACCTTTATTACACCTAAACTACAGCGATTTGAATTATGAGTAAGACAAACTTCATCAAGCGCATACTTGTGCCTGTTCAGTTTAATACGGAAGGGGAGAAGCTACTAAAGTATGCCGGACATCTGGCAAAGGCAATGAAGGCAGAACTAGTGCTGCTGTATGCCGCCCAGGTGCACGATATCACCAATACACAACACAATCGTGTGATTCAGGCCCTGCGCATGTTTGCCGAGCGCATATTGCTGCAACTGCCAAAATCGGACCCCGGCTTTGTTGCCTTTGAGGGCCTCGTGCGGCCAGGAAACCTGCAGCACAGCATTAAAGCAGTAGTTCAGGAAAATGCCATCGACATGGTACTGATGGAGGCATCTCCTTTACGGGCTACAGAAACGGAACTGGGCAACCATGCGGCCGGCGTGATGGAAACCATCAGCTGCCCCGTAATGGTGGTACCTGTTTCACCTACCTTTTTGAAACCGCAAAGTTTGATTTTCGCCACCGACTTTACCGACCGCGACCCTAAGGTGTTGCAGCGCATTGCTGCCTTCGCCCAACAACTGAAGGCGCACCTTACGCTGGTGCAGGTATACAGTGCAGCAGAACGGGCACAGCTTTGCCAGATGAAAGCTGGTTTACGGGAAACACAAACTATACTGGCAGGCTTTGATGTGGCGCTGAAGCTGCTGGAGGAGGAGGATATGCTGGAAGGCATCGGGGATTTTGCCGAGGCGAGAACAGCCGATATGCTCGTGCTGGCCACGCAGGACAACTACCTGATGCAGCGCCTGTTTAGCAATAATTACATTAAAACAATGGCTTACCATACCCAAGTGCCGCTAATTACCTTCAGGCAGCTGAAGCTGAAGCCCTGTTCCGGTTGCTGCACCAATTGCGCCAGCAAGCAGAAAGAGCAGCAGGCAGCGCTTGTACAGGCGGCAGAATTTTGAGTTGAAGAGAATTACATGATGTAAGAGTTTTATATAGTTTAGTAAAACACAGTAGCAGCGGCTGTACCAGATGATCTGGTGCAGCCGCTTTTTTATAGCAGGTTTCTCCAGGCTGCCGTTGTTGTGTACAGATCCCGCTTTAATTTGTAAGGCGGGAAACAATAAAACCAGAAAGGCTGCCCATACCTGGCAGCCTTTCTGGTAAACAGAAGCAGTCTGATGAGAGATAGCGCGGGGCAGGCTTAGTGTTAGATAGCCTGTTGCAGGCTTTTTACCACCTTAACAGTTGCCGCCGGATCACTGCCCAAACCTTCCTGCTGGTGCACAATCTTGCCATGAGCATTCAGCACCGTAATGAGGTTATAATGAGAGAAGTTGCCGTTCAGATCTTTGCTATACTGCACGTTCAGCAGGGCGGCCAGTTCCCGGATGGGCTGGTGAGAAGTATCCAGCGGCGGGCATCCAGGTGGTAAGCCTTGGCGAAAGCTTTGAGCCTTGCTGGTGTGTCGCGGTCCGGGTCCATAGATACGAGCACAATACCTACATCCCCGGGTTTATACTTGCTGAGCTTATTTTCCAGCACTTTCAGGTCGGCCACGGTTCTGGGGCAGGCGTATCCACACCTAGTATAAATCATGACCACCAACTGTACTTTGCCTCGCAGCTTATCCAGTTTCAGAGTTTGGCCGTTCTGGTTTGTCCAATCCGAATTCAGGTTGTAGAGCGACAGTTCGGTAATAGCTGCTACCGGTGTAGCAGTAGTTGTTTGCGTGCTTGTGGCGGCCACTGGCTTATGGCAACAGCTATGTTCTTCGGCCTGCTGGCAAGCAGCAAAACTGAAGGAAAGGCCCCGGAGGAGAGGCGAAAGCGAGCTAAGCGCATTAAGATTGAAGTATAGCAATGAACTTGGATATTATGCACGGAAAGTGTTAGAGGGCTGCTTTTAGTTAGATTACCGGTGGAAACACCAACAATGGCGGGAATTAAAAAATATTAGCATTAGATGCCAGTAGCAAATAACCTGTTAACGAAGGACACGCGCTGCAAGCCCGCGCCAGGAAATGCTACTGCAGAAACCAGCAAAGTATACTTAAGAACGTGTAAAACCAAAGCCCATATACCGGATACTGCTACTGGGGTATGTGGGCTCGGGTAAATATAAAAGCTACTTACTTGATAGCATCTTTCCGTCTGGCCGAAGGATAATTTTCATGGGAGATATCTACTTCGTTCTCCAGCGACCAGCCGGTTTTCAGGCCTACAACAAACCAGCCCAGCGCTACTACGCCACCAGCAAAAATGGTATCGCCTACAACGCGCAACCAGCGCAGGGTTTCCATTGTATCGGTTTGCATAAACTCCATAGAGCGGGCGTACCACAGGCCGTGCTCTACACTGGCCCAGGTCTGCATCAGGCCGATGGGCAGCAGGCTTATCAGAATCATCAGGCTCAGGCCAATGTTGATGGACCAGAAGGCAAAGCTGATAACCCCGTTCTTCCAGCGGCGACGGGCTGCCATACTTTTCAGCACAAACAGCATCAACCCGATTCCGAGTACCCCATACACCCCGAATAAGGCAGCGTGGCCGTGCACGGCGGTGGTGTTGAGGCCCTGCATGTAGTAGAGTGCAATCGGCGGGTTAATCACAAAGCCAAATACACCGGCACCCACCAGGTTCCAGAAAGCCACGGCAATAAAGCAGTAAATAGGCCATTTGTAGGCTTTTATCCATTCGGTGGCGCGGCTGATGGTCAGGTTGTGGTAGGCCTCAAAGCCGATGAGCACCAACGGCACCACTTCCAGAGCACTAAAGGTGGCGCCCAAAGCCAGTATTGAGGTAGGCGTGCCGCTGAAGTATAAGTGGTGGAAGGTGCCAATGATACCGCCGAAAAGGAAGATGATTGTAGAAAACAGCACCGTACCGGTAGCAATTTTGGTTTGTAGTAAGCCCATGCGCACGAACAGGAAGGCAATCACTACGGTGGCAAACACTTCAAAGAAGCCCTCTACCCACAGGTGCACCACCCACCAGCGCCAGTACTCGGCAATAGCCAGGTTGGTGTGCTGGCCCCACATTAAACCGGCAGCGTAAAACAGCGCAATAGCGATAGAGGAGATTAGGAACATGCCCAGCAGGTGGCGGCCTTCGGCCTGCGATTTGAAGGCAGGCCAGATGGCGCGCGTCATCAGGAACAGCCATACAACCAGGCCAACCAGCAGGAATATTTGCCAGAAACGACCCAGGTCTACGTACTCATAGCCTTGGTGGCCGAACCAGAAGTTTTCTGTATAACCCAGCTTCTGCATCACGCCATACCACTGCCCAATCATAGAACCAGCCACAATGATGAGCAGGCAGACAAAGAGGAAGTTAACGCCCAGGCGCTGGAATTTAGGCTCGTGGCCCGATACGGCCGGCGCGATATATAAACCCGTTGCCAGCCAGGAGGTGGCTATCCAGAGGATGGCCAACTGCACGTGCCAGGTTCGGCTCACGGAATAGGGGAGTATGTCGGCAAGGGGCAACCCATATAGTTTCTGACCTTCCACGCCATAGTGCGCCGTTACCACACCCATAGCTACCTGCACCAGGATGAGCGCTGTTACTGTCCAGAAGTATTTGAGCGTGGCACGCATGGAGGGCGTCGCCTGTAACCCGAGCAGCGGGTCCTGCTGTGGAAGGTTGTTTACATCCAGTTCCTCGTCGTTGTGCGAGGCATAATAGTAAGCCAGCAAGCCGATACCTGCAATCAGAATGATGACGCTGAAACCTGTCCAGATAATGAGGTCGCTGCTAGGGCGGTTGCCTACCAGAGTTTCGGCGGGCCAGTTGTTGGTATAGGTTACTTCCGAGCCGGGGCGCTCGGTAACGCAGGCCCAGGTAGCCCAGAAAAAGAAAGCGTTCATCTGGCGCATGCGCTCCGGATCTTTGATGGCGTTATCTGCAATGGCGTAAGCCTCGCGGTACTTAGCCATTTCGGAATTATCGGTGAACAGACCGGTATAAAACTGGCTCACGTTCGCAATCGCGTCAGCACGCTGGTCTGATACGGTAATGGTTCCGGCGGATTTGTTGTAAGTATTGGCGCGGATTTGTTTCTGTAGGCGGGCCTGCAGTTGGGCCTTGGTTTCTACGTCCAGCGGCACGTAAGACGTGCCTTTTTCCTGCTGTGCCCAGCTATCAAGTATAAATATGGCCTCTTTGTGCAGCCAGTCGGCCGTCCAGTCGGGCGCTACGTAAGCGCCGTGGCCCCATACAGAACCCAGTTCTTGGCCACCGATAGACTGCCATACATTCTGGCCGTTCCGGATGTCCTCGCCTGTAAAGAGCACTCTGCCGGAGGTGGTAACCACTTTATCCGGTATAGGCGGCGCTTGTCGGTAGATCTCGGAACCGTAATATCCAAGTACGGCGAACGAGCCGATGATTACCGCTAAAAAGCCAATCCAAAGTTTTGCGTATTTCATAATATAAGTATGTTAAAACAGCAAATAAGTAATCCATTTTATATATTCTGATACTACTAAAAAGTAAAGAAGGCCTCTTGCAGATTACCAAAGTAATCTTCTGCCAAATCTTTTACAGCATTTATACCAGCAGAGATTACCTGTTACTTCAGCCGGGCGCCACTTGCGCCTGCCACAACTCTCTGGCAGCCGGAAACCAGTGTCTGTTGCATTCAAATAAGCTGCAAACAGCAGAACCGGGGTATTTCGTAAACGCCATGGCGCCGTGCAGTGCCAGGCACAGGCAGCACCAACAGAACACTTTATACTGCTACATTCTTCACTTTCGGCCACAAAATTCTTACAGGCTTTGCGGTAAAAAAATGATATACATCATTAATAAAAGACGCTAGTGTCTTTTATATGGGGAAAAAACCATTATACTTTTGTTATGTAACAATCACCAATACTATTTTCATACTTAAACATTAATTCTTATGAGAGTTAAAAAATCGGATAAGAAACGCTGGAACCTTGCAGGCAGCAGGCTGCTGAATTTCAAGCAACTAAGTGTATCAGCCCTTATCGGCAGTGCCCTGCTCTTTGGCTGCTCGTCCGGCGGAAACGAAAACGACACAGTGGAAAGTCAGGAAACAGGTCTGGCACAACAGGCTCCGGCAGCCGGAGAAGCGGTGGAAGATGACGGCAAAGGCGTGGGTCCGGTAAAAGATGCCGGCGTGGGGGGAAGTATGGATGAAGCACTGGTTGCCCAGGGCAAAGCGCTTTTTGAAGCGAAATGTACTGCCTGCCACCAATTGTCTGACCAGAAAGTGGTGGGCCCCGGCCTGGCGGGTGTTACCGAACGTCGCAAACCGGAATGGATTATGAACATGATCATCAACCCGGATGTGATGACGAAAGAAGATCCGACTGCTAAAAAACTGCTGGCCGAACACCTGACACAGATGACCAACCAGAACGTGAACGAGCAGGATGCCCGCGCTATTCTGGAATTCCTGCGGCAGAACGACAAAGCGGTGCAATAAAAATATACGCTAACCATAAACAAGTATGGAAACCCTGATTAATAAATTGAAGAATGTAGCCCCAAAGGCGACCCTGCTGCTGGCTGTGGCGGCCAGTATGGCGCTGCAAAGCTGTAACAAAACCGGTGGCGACGGTGGGGCAGCCGCCTCGGGCTTGGCTTCGGACGCGGCCTCGCAGGTGTATGTAGCTCCTGGCCAGCACGATGAGTTGTACTCCTTCTTATCAGGCGGCTTTAACGGGCAGGTGTCGGTCTATGGCCTTCCGTCGGGCAGGCTGCTGAAGATTATTCCTGTGTTCTCGCAGTTTGCGGAGAACGGCTACGGCTACAACGAGGAAACCAAGCCCATGCTGCAAACCACACATGGTTTTATACCCTGGGATGACCTACATCACCCGAAACTCTCGCGCACCGATGGCCTGGCCGACGGCCGCTGGTTGTTTGTGAATGGCAACAATACGCCCCGCGTAGCCCGCGTAGACCTGAAAACGTTTGAGACTGTGGAGATCATGGAAATCCCCAACAGCGCCGGTAACCACTGCTCGCCTTATCCGACCAACAACAACGAGTACATTATAGCCGGAACCCGCTTTAGTGTGCCGCTTGATATGAAGGGAGGCACAGAAGATGTAAGCCTGAGTGAGTATAAAGACAAGTTCAAGGGCTCTATCTCCTTCATCAAAATGGACAAGGAAACCGGCGGCATGGACCTCGATTTCCAGGTGATGGTGCCGGGTTTCGACTATGACCTGGCCAACGGCGGCAAAGGCCCGTCTAACGACTGGGTGTTCTTTACCACCTACAACACCGAAAAAGCCAATTCCCTGAAGGAACTGGGGGCCTCGCAGAACGACAGGGACTACCTGGCAGCGATCAACTGGAAAGTGGCGGCCAAGTATGCGGCAGAAGGCAAGGCGCACGAAATGCCTGCCACCTATTATCATAACAAGCTGGATGAGGGCACACACGTGGCCAAGTCTACCATCAAGAAAAAGGTGCGTTACCTGGTTCCGGAAGAATGCCCGGGCATGATGTACCTGATCCCGGCGCCTAAATCGCCGCACGGCATCGACGTAGACCCTACCGGCGAGTACATGGTGGTAAACGGCAAACTGGCTTCCTCCCTGCCTGTTTTCTCTTTCTCGATGATGCAGGATGCTATCAAAAACAAAAAGTTTGATGGCGAGTACAGCGGCATTCCTATACTTAAGTATGAGGCGGTGCTGAAAGGCGAAGTAAAAGAGCCGGGCTTAGGACCCTTGCACACGGAGTTCGACGGCAGGGGCAATGGCTACTCTACTATGTTTGTGTCATCTGAAGTGGTAAAATGGAGCCTGAATGACTTACAGGTGAAAGACAGAATTCCGGTATACTACTCTCCGGGCCACTTAATGATCCCCGGCGGCGATACCAGGGAGCCGTCTAACAAGTACCTGGTGGTGATGAACAAGATCACCAAAGACCGCTTTCTGCCTACCGGGCCTGAGCTGATGCACGCTGCCCAACTGATTGATATCAGCGGCGATAAGATGAAGATGCTGCTCGACTTCCCGACCGTGGCAGAACCGCACTATGCGCAGGCCATCAAGGCCGAACTGGTTGCGCCAAACAGCGTCAAGTTCTTTAAACTGGACGAGAATACGCACCCGGAAGCGACCAAGAAAGAAGCCGATGCCAATGTAACCCGTAAGGGCAGTGTGGTAAACGTAAACATGACCTCTATCCGCAGCCATTTTGTGCCTGACAACATTGAAGGCGTGAATGTAGGCGACACTGTATACTTCCATGTAACCAACCTGGAGCAGGACTGGGACGTACCGCACGGCTTTGCGGTGATGGGCGCCAGCAATGCTGAAACTCTCATTATGCCGGGCGCTACCCAGACCCTGCGCTGGGTGCCGAAGACAACTGGTGTATTCCCCTTCTACTGTACCGACTTCTGCTCGGCGCTTCACCAGGAAATGCAGGGTTATGTCAGGGTTTCTCCGAAGGGTTCCAAAGTACCGATTTCCTTCTCTACCGGTAAAAAACAGCCGGTACCACCAGCAACCGCTATGAAGTAGCGCCTGGACTAAACAGCGGAGATTGCCCTGGCAGCCTCCGCTGTTATTATATACTTTTCACCTTAAACCATAAAAGGATGAAAGCTTATCACAAAGTGCTGATGCTGATGGCTGCATTATCGTTGGGCCTGCTGTTTCTCTTCCCGATGTGGAAGATTTACCTCAAGGCTCCTCAATACCCTGAAGGGCTGGAAATGCATATTTGGGTGAATAAAATCTCAGGCAGCTCCGAAAGCGTGCTTCAGAACTTTAACATCCTCAACCACTACATCGGCATGGAGAAGATCTATGAAGAGTCCTTCGCCGAGCTTAAGTACATGCCTTACATTGTTGTCTTTTTTATGATAACAGGCGTTGTAGTGGCCCTTGCCGGTAAACGTAAACTGGTGCTCGCCTGGGCCGTGCTACTGATGATTGGCGGCGCAGCAGGTATATTTGATTTTTACCAATGGCTGGTGAAATTCGGCACCAATCTAAGCCCCGAAGCTCCCATCAAAATACCGGGTATGACCTATATTCCGCCTTTGCTGGGCAGTAAGCAGCTGCTCAACTTCGATGCGCTGTCGTTGCCGGCGCTGGGCAGCTTGGGTATCTTTCTGGGGGTACTATTTTCAGGCCTCGTTTACTTCCTGAGCCGCAACAAAGATAGAGTAACTAAAAAGCATAAACCCATTATTGTATGAAGCTGCCTGTAAATATCATAAGTATAATGCTTCTGCTTGGCGTAATAGCCGGGTGTCAGGTAGAACCGAAGCCTATTGCCTACGGCGCCGCCAACTGCGCCCACTGCAACATGCTTATTTCCGATAACCGGTATGGCGCAGAGCTGGTAAACGACAAAGGCAAACCTTATTTTTTTGATTCTGCCGAATGCCTGGCCGCTTACTTGAACCAACAGCCGGCACAACAGCAGAAAGCTGCTTTGGTGCTGGTATCGGATTTTACCAATCCCGGCGAACTGATAGATGCGCATACCGCCCGTTTCCTGCAAAGCAATGCGCTGCCAAGCCCGATGGGGATGAACCTGACCGCCGTGGCAGACGAAGCAACCGCTAAAAAGATGCAGCAGGAGCATGGCGGAGAACTGCTTACCTGGGATCAGGTTGTTTTAGCTATTAAGAATAATGATAAACATCACTAAACATACTTTTATACTTGCTACTGCTTTTGTGCTGCTCCTATGGGGCCAGGTAGCCCTGGGCAGCACGCTAAAAGTATGCAAAACCTGCGCGTATACTTCCGTGAAACAAGCGGTGCAAAAAGCAAAAGCCGGCGACACCGTGCTGCTGGACGGCGGCATATACCAGGAATCCGGCATAGAAATAGACAAGCCGCTCCGCCTGCTCGGGCGCAACAACCCGGTGATAGACGGAAATAACACCGGCCAGATCATCACCATTTCCGCCGACAATGTAACCATACAGGGGCTCACGCTCAAAAATGTGGCCACCAGCTATACCAAGGACGATGCCGCTATCCGTGGCAAGGATCGGAACAACATACAGATACGCAACAACACCATCCTGAACACCTACTATGGCATTTATTTTCAGGATTCGGATAATATTGTGATAAAGGGCAACGTGGTGAAAGGGAAGAACATCAATCTTACCGAATCGGCTTTGGGTAACGCCATACATCTATACTACTGCAATCAGGTCGAGATAAGCGATAACGACGTGCAGAACCACCGCGACGGCATCTACCTGGAAGTAGTAAAAGACAGCCGCGTGCACCACAACCTGAGCCACCTGAACAAGCGCTACGGGCTGCACTTTATGTTTTCGGACGGCAATGTGTATACCCGCAACACTTTCCGGAAAAATGGCGCGGGCGTAGCCGTGATGTATACTCATAACATCCGGATGGAAAATAATATCTTTGAAGACAACTGGGGCGCTGCCTCTTATGGCCTGCTCCTGAAAGAGATCACCAATAGCGTGATTTACCACAACACGTTCCGGCGCAACACCACGGGCTTACACATGGAAAGCTCCAGCCGCCTGGATATAAAAAACAACAATTTCGACCGTAACGGCTGGGCCATCAGGCTGATGACTACTTGCATGGAAGACACCTTCCGGCTCAACAACTTTACCGGAAACTCCTTCGACGTAAGCACCAATGGCAACTCCGGCTTAAATCATTTTGAGCGCAACTATTGGGAGAAGTATACCGGCTATGATCTGGACAAAAACAAAGTGGGCGATGTGCCTTACCGTCCGGTAAGTTTGTATTCGATGCTGGTGGAGAAGGTGCCGCCTTCGGTGATGTTTATGCGCAGCTTTATGGTAGACCTGATGGATAATATCGAAAAAGTGCTGCCAAGTATTATACCTGACCAACTGATAGATGAACGTCCGTTGATGAAGAAGATAGATCATGATAACGATAGAAAAATTGTGCAAGTCCTACGGCAAACTACAGGTGCTCAACAACGTGAGCGTTAAGTTTGATACAGGCAAAGTCGTGTCGGTCATCGGGCCAAACGGCTCGGGCAAAACCACCATGAGCAAGTGTATACTGGGCATGGTGCTACCCGACAGCGGCGACATAAAAATGAATGGCGAAAGCGTGCTGCAAAAATACGCCTACCGCAACCAGATCGGGTATATGCCGCAGATAGGCCGCTACCCCAAAAACATGAAGATACGGCAGGTAATGGATATGGTACGCGACATCCGCAAAGACGCCACGAAAATTGACGAAGAACTGATAGGACTGTACGGGCTGAAAAGTATGTACGACAAGCGCATGGGCGCTCTGTCGGGGGGCACCAAGCAGAAAGTGAGTGCGGCGCTGGCCTTTATGTTCGACCCGCAGGTGCTGATCCTGGATGAGCCCACCGCCGGCCTGGACCCGATTTCGGCAGAAATACTGAAAGGCAAAATCCTGAAGGAAAAGAAAAGAGGAAAGCTGGTTTTGATCACCTCGCATATTATGAGTGAGGTGGAGGAGGTAGCCGACGAAGTGATGTGCCTGATGGATGGCAGCGTGAAGTTCTACGAAACGATTACGAGCCTTAAAGCGCAGACGCAGGAAGACCGCCTGAGCCGGGCCATTGCCAAAATCATGAACGATGAGGTTTAAGCTATGAACAAGATCATTAAATACGTGCTCTACGACATCATCAGGAGCAAAATCATACTTGCTTATACTTTGTTTCTGCTACTGCTTTCGGTTGGCTTGTTTAACCTGGGCGGCAGCCCCGACAAAGGTATACTGAGCCTGCTGAACGTGGTGCAGCTCACGGTGCCGCTTATCAGTATTGTGTTTGCCACGACGCATTTTTACAACTCCTACGAGTTTATGGAACTGCTGGTAGCGCAGCCCATTAACCGCAAAAAGATTTTCCTGAGCGAATATTTTGGCGTGGCCTGTTCGCTTTCAGTTGCTTTTATACTTGGTGTGGGCGCTCCTGTGCTACTCTTTGGCGCCAGCCTAACAGGTTTATACCTGGTGCTAACGGGCGTTTTTATTACATTTATTTTTGTGGCGATGGCTTTTCTGGCCTCCGTTATCACCCGCGATAAGGCCAAGGGCATTGGGATAGCGCTGCTGCTGTGGTTCTACTTCGCGTTGATCTACGACGGTGTGGTGCTGCTTATACTTTATTACTTCAGTGAATACCCGCTGGAGTATGCCACGCTGGCGCTCACGGCACTCAACCCCATCGACCTGGCCCGGATTATCGTGTTGCTGAACCTGGACGTGTCGGCGCTCATGGGCTATACCGGGGCTTTGTACAAGAGCATTTTCGGAAGCGTGTGGGGTATTGGGTTGTCTTTCGGGTTGCTGCTGCTATGGGGCCTGCTGCCGGTGCTAAGCTCCGTAAGGACTTTCTCTAAAAGGGATTTGTAGTATAAAGGTACTGTTGCGGCAGGTTTAAGTGTTTTGGTGATTGTAAAGAACGCAGGGGTAATTGCCCTGCGTTCTTTACAATCACCAAAATGAAGCGCTTGCCTGCTGTTCCCTGCTTCCGGGAGCACATCCAGTTAAAAAGCATTTTGTATTTATCAGGACTTATTCAATCTGCTGCTCTATGCTTTCGGCAGACGTAACGGTATCTACTTCAAAGTTCTCGTTGGAGTCCGATTCAAATTTCAGCTGTGGAGAAATTTCCTCTCCTGCGCCCTTATCTACACTTTCATCTATGGTAGTGGCATCGCCGTTAATATTTCCAGCATCATTGTCTGTATTGCCGCAGGCAAAAGCAAACGTTCCGAGTAAAATAATCAGTAGCTTTTTCATAAGTTGTTTATTTGCTGATAGTTTTAAAACGTTTACCAGGTCGGCTTGTTATGGGGCATACTTCATCCGAAGTACATCACTTGCTGAAAAAGCTACGATTTCCCCGAGCTTCAGGCTGTATAGCGCTGCTTTAGCAGGCACCCTTTGCCCGGGAGGCATACTTTAAAGCGCGGTAGCCTCTTTGAGCCGTGCCAGCCAGAGTTGGTCTTCTGCCTCCAGCAACTCATCCAGCATCAGCACCTGCTTTTCCAGCTCGTCTGCAAAGAGCGTAGGCAGCAGTTCTTTGTAATAGGGGATGCCGTCCTGCAGATTCTGCCAGAAGCTTTGCAGATACTTTTGCTGCTTCTCCGTCAGCGTTTCAAGTTGCTCAGTTTTCTTGTTTTTCCAGTAGTCGATGTACATGCTCAACTCGTTCACAAACATGTGCGGCCGGTAGGTTCGATTAAGGGCGTTGAATCGGCCATAGATATGATCCACCATCTCCTGCAGCTTGAACACACCCGAGAAGTAAGCCAAGTTAGGCCCGGGGCAGATGGTTACAGCTTTGGAGGCTGCTTTTTTGCCGATTTGTAGCTGTTGGAGTGCCGCATTTGCCAGGCCATCGCAGAGGCATTCTTTGGCCAGCACTTTGGATTCTTCAGCCAAATATACATGCGGCGCCAAGTTTTGTGCCTGCAGCTGCTCCAACTTGTGGAGCTGGTACTTGCGTGAGGCTGTGCAGATGGGCTCCATTGTAAACTCGGTGTTGGAGACCAGGTGCTTTTTGATGCAGGGGCTGCCGGGCTTTCCTTTGTCAATTCGCTCCTGCTTCTGGGCTTCGCTTGAGGAGTTGCGCAATGCGTTAAAGGGTACGCCAAGCGGCGAGATCGGGCTCAGGTATAGGTCATCAGGAGTAGCCTGCACCAGCTTTGCCAGCGTATCGTCGTCCACGGCGGTAGCTTCGGGCACCAGCAGGAAAGGCGTGCCCCAACCGGCGGCATCCAAGCCATAGTGCTGCAGCAGGAAGCCGTGCTCCGCCGCCGTGCCTAGGCCGCCCTGCACCGTAATGCGTTGGGCGGGTATTATCTGCGGAACATGGATGCCTTTAGAGGCCAGTGCTGAGCTGCAGATACTATAGAGCTCCTCCCGCATGGATTCCCTGTTTTCCTTAAACTCCTCCAAAATGGGCCCGAGCAGGTAGCCGTCTGTGGCAAAGGCATGGCCGCCACAGTTCAGGCCTGATTCTATCCGGAACTCCGATACCCAGATTCCTTTCTTGGTCAGGATCTTGCCCTGCACAAAAGCAGAGCGGTAATCGCTTACTTTAATAATGACCTGCTTCTCAAACTGCCCGTTTTTATCCGGCGCAAAGCTGGGGAACTGCTCCAGATAGCCGTAGAGCCGCATGTTCATGCCAGCAGAAAACACAACTGCACCGCGCACGGTGCTGTTTGCAAAGCCGCGCAGTGCCGCCTGGGCATCCGAGTACTCCTGGGGCAAAGGCTGCCCGTCTTTGGCATAGTTTGTTTTATCCAGCTTGGTCATGATGTTCACATCAATATTGCCAGGCACCACCGCCTCGCGCAAAGCCTGCTGCAGGTGGTGCTTCTGCTTGGCATTCACCGTCCGCTGCATCTGCACAAACAGCGCCCGCAACGGAGATTTGTCGGGTAGCAGCGCAAAGTATTTGGTAAGTTCCGAGTTGGGGGTAAACTCCTCCTGCTTTAGCTCTAGTACCTGCTGTTTTACCAGATCATCCAGTAAATTGAGGTAAGCCGTGGTACGTCGGGCACGGTAATCTTTTTGGTCAGTGGTGATAGGCGTATAAGCTCGGCTACACTGTTGGCTGTAGTATGCGCGCATCTGCTCCAGCAGTTTATCGTCGCTGATGGAAACTACCGACGAAATGCCGAAGCGGGCTACTTTGAAAGGAGAATCAACAGTAAAGGCCAGTCCCATCACGGGGATATGGAAAGTATGCGGTGTGTTTGGCTGCATGTGTCAGGTATTAAGAATAGCTTTTTAACTGAGGATTTTAAGCCTGACAAGATACAGGCGGAGGAGGGGAGCCCGGATGAGCAGCGTCAGTCATCAGCATGACATATATCATTGCTATATTCAAAAGCATGAATAATGACAAATTACATCGACAGATCTGCCGGGAAGTGACAACCGTCATTTACATGCCTGCTCCATTGTGTTATACTTGCATAATACAAGATAGCCAATGGAATTATTTGCGATAACTGCCCCATCTATGCTGAACCCGCGCTCTTACCCTGCCTACCGGAGCGTGGTGGCCGCACTGGCGCGGTAGCATAAAACAGCGGGCCCCGAGCAGTCGGAGCAGCGGATTAACCATACCCGCCAGAACTGCCAGCGCATGCAACAGGTAGAAGCGCAGTTTGTGCTGTTGCCCGACTGGCAGGATTTGCTGGAGGTACACCAGCCGGCGTGGCAGTGGGTGGTGCTTGCCGAAGCCTGGTGTGGCGATTGTACATAACTCGTGCCGACCATTGCGGCCATAGCGGCTGCATCGGCAGATATAAAGCTGCGGGTGCTGCTGCGGGATGAGAACCCAGGTTGGATGGACAGTACTTTCGCCAAAGGCAGCAGTGCTATTCCGAAGTTGGATTGTTTCTCGGCAGCCACCGGCGAAAAGCTGTTTACCTGGGCGCGCCCGGCAGCCATTCAGGAGCATCTGAAAAAGTAACAGAGCTGATAACCCTGGTGCCACAGAAGAGGAGGTAAACGCAAACCTGCAGGGGCTGTACGCCCTCAAGGTGGCTGTATGTAATATATAAAATTCATTTAGTTTGAATAGGGATTGGTTGTTGGTAGCGCTGCTTAATCTGGTGGTGGTTGCCTTTCTGGGGCTGCTGCTGCGGTGGATGTTTGTGGCTCCTGTGGAGGGGATTAATTATAAGTTCCTGCTGCACGGGCACTCGCATGTGGCCTTGCTGGGCTGGCTGTATTCTACGATTTTTGTGGCGTTGCTGTATGCGTACATGCCCCACGCGGTGCAGCAGAAAAAAATATATGCCTGGCAGTTCTGGCTCTCGCAGGGAACGGTGGCAGGTATGCTGGCGAGCTTTCCGTTGCAGGGCTATGCCTTATTCTCCATCACCTTTTCCACACTGCACATCCTGCTGAGCTACTGGTTTGTTTACCAGTTCCTGCGCGATGCAAAAGCGGCAAATCTGAGTCAGGGAGCGCATCGTTTTTCGTATAAGTTCATCCGGGCGGCGCTGTTCTTTCTGGCACTTTCTTCGCTTGGGCCCTGGGCGATGGGGCCTATTATGGCAACCGGCCACATCGGCGACAGCTTATACTATAACACCATTTATTTTTACCTGCACTTTCAGTACAACGGCTGGTTTACGTTTGCCGTGCTGGGTCTGCTGTTCTGGCTCTTAGAGAATTGTAATCCGGACTTTAACAGGAAGCTGGCACTGGCTTTTTTCCGTTGGATGATCTGGGCCTGTCTGCCTGCTTATGTGCTGTCGGTGCTCTGGACAAAACCGGCAGCTATACTTTATGTAATTGGTGGCGCAGCCGGTTCCGGACAAGTGGTGGCGCTGGTGCTGCTGGCGTGTGTCCTGTATCCGCACCGGAAATCTATACTAGCGGGGTTTGATAGCTGGAGCGGGGCATTGCTGCTGCTGTCAGGGCTTACGTTTGTGCTAAAGATACTCATGCAGTTCTCTACCGCTTTTCCATATATGGCTGACCTGGCTTACCGGCAGCGCAACTTCGTGATTGGATACCTGCACCTGGTGCTGCTGGGCTTCGTGAGTTTGTTCATGATTGCCGTTTTTGTGCAGCAGGGCTGGCTCAGCTTCAAAAGCCGGCAGAGCCGCTGGGGCATGGGGCTTTTCCTGGCTGCCCTTTTAGGCAGCGAAGCCTTGCTATTTGGGCAGGGAGTCCTTTACTGGGCTGGAGCCGGCATGTTGCCTCATTACCTGGAGCTTTTATTCAGCATCAGCATTGCGCTGCCACTGGGTATATTTTTGTTTTTCCTGGCGCAGTTGAAAAGCGGCAGACGTATAGTGAAGGAGGTTCTCCCGGCCAGGGAACTGCAGCATGCGGAAGTATAAGTTCCTTCTACTTTTTCTTATCCTGGCGCAAGTCTTTAGCGCAGCGGTGACTTGTGCTTCACTCTGGCAGTAAGTCTTTAGCCTTCCATAAACCACAGGTAGGTTCTGCAAATACTTTTCGCAAGCCTGAAGTCTTACTTTCACGTGCGGGCACAAGTGACGCTTCACTTAACAATTGCGCCAGTGACTATGAAGGCACAAGCTTTATCGTGTCTTCCGGGCCTGCGGGTTTCCCCACATTAAGACTCAAGTATAGCCCAGGCATAATCCACACCTTAACGGCGGCAAAACTTTCTTCTTCTCTACATTATGCTAGAATCACCGCCAGTCTACTTATAAGAATGATGAAGATCATTCTTATAAGAGGCTTATCACACTTTTATTCAGCGCGTTCTTCTATACTTTTACAACGGTGATTATTTACAACAAAGAGATTTTAACCGACAAAACTTAGTTATATGGAAAATACAGCAACAGTAGACATCCTGAATGTAACTGTGATTGAGCCACGCCTGAAGCATCCTACCATCTTCGACCGATTTGATCAACTGCAGGGCGGCGAAGCCTTCATTATCCACAACGACCACGACCCAAAACCGCTGTACTATCAGCTGCTGGGTGAGCGCGGCAATATCTTTAAATGGGAATACCTGGAGCAGGGCTCCGAAGTATGGGAAGTGCTGATTACAAAGCTGAACCTGGAAGACGGCGACACCGTTGGCGAGCTGGTAGCCAAAGACTTCCGCAAAGCGCAGGTGTTTAAAAAGTATGGCATTGATTTTTGCTGCGGCGGCAAAAAATCCGTGAAGCAGGTGTGCGAGGAAAAAGGGCTGGACCCCAACAAAGTAGAGCAGGAGCTGAACGCGCTGCCCGACACCAGCACCAGCAATCAAACCGATTATGCCAGTTGGGACCTATCTTTTCTGGCTGATTATATCGTGAACGTGCACCACAAGTATGTGCGCGAAGCCATACCGGCACTCTACGAATATACTTCTAAAATTGCCCGCGTACATGGCAAGCGCCACCCGGAACTGTTCGACATTGCCAGGCACTTTGCCAATGTGGCCAGCGAACTGGAAAGCCACATGCCAAAAGAAGAGCGCGTGCTTTTCCCTTTCATCAAGCAGCTGGGCGAAGCGAAAAAGAGCAATGTAAAGCTGGACAAGCCTGCCTTTGGATCCATCCAAAACCCGATTAACATGATGGAGATGGAGCACGAAGTAGCCGGAAACGACATGGAAGCTATCCGCGAGCTGAGCGCCAACTATACTTTGCCCGAAGATGCCTGCGCTACCTACACCGTTGCCTTTAAAAAACTGCAGGAGTTTGAAGATGACCTGCACCGCCACATTCACCTCGAAAACAACATCCTGTTTCCAAAAGCGGTGGCGTTGGAAAAAGAAGTAATACTGTAAAAATAATTCTCTGACTTAGAATTTGCGGGATGTATGGATGAGCAGGATCTCCTGACAGGATATATTATAAAATCCCTCGCTTCCTGCTCATTTACAAATCCAGTAAATCCAGGGTCAGCAACAAACCACGAACGCCATGAAAAAGTCTGAACCAAATCCTCAGAAAAGAGACAAGAGCCTGGTGTCGCTCTCCAGAGAGCACCACTTCGGGCTGCTGTTTTGCTGGAAACTACGCCAGGGCCTCCAGAACGGAAGCGACCTGCAGGTAATGCGCGACTACGTACGTTATTTCTGGGACAACGTCCTGAAAGAACATTGCTACGAAGAAGAATGGCTGTTGCAGCGACTGCTTCCGGATAACAATGCGATGCAAATCCGCATAGAGGAAGATCATCACCTGGTGCATGGTATTGTGCACCTGATCTGCAACCGGCCACGCCTGACCCGCGACCTGTTTGAGGCGTTGCAGCAGGATCTGAATGACCACATCCGGTGGGAGGAGCGCGAGCTGTTCTCTTACCTGCAAACCACTGCACAATCTGATGAGCTGGAGCTGGCAGGTAAGCTGCTGGAGCACCGGCACCCCGTGCACACCGATAATTTTACGCCTGAGTTCTGGGTAAAACGAAAAACCGAAGTATAGCCATGCAACTTGCTGCAGACACGAAAATAGCCGCCATCATAAAGGCAAACCCTGCCGCCGTAGAGGCCATTGCAGGCATCAGCAGCCACTTTGAAAAACTGAGAAATCCACTGCTGCGCAAGTTGCTGGCCGCACGCGTAAGCATTGCTGATGCCGCCCGAATCGGCGGTTGCCAGGTAGAGCACATTTATGAAAAACTGGCCCCGCCCGGCTTTATGGCAGATGTGCCTTCATCAACTGCAAGCCCAAAAACTACGGCAGCGGCTACCGTTCCGTGGCCATACTTTCTGCAAGCACTCCCCCCGGGGAAGCTGGTTACGCAGGATGTGCACCAGAAGATCGCTTCAGGCAACGACCCCTTCCGGCTGATTATGGATGCGGTGAAAGACATGAGTCCTGATAAGGCGCTGCTGCTGGTAAACACTTTTGAACCCACGCCGCTGCTGGCCATCCTGCAAAAGAAAGGCTTCTGCCATTTTACCGACACGATTAGCCCGGAGCTGGTGCATACCTACTTCTGGAAAGAAACGGCCGATGCGCTGCCCTCACCGGAAACGCAGCTGATAGCCACAGCCGAAAATTTTGGCGACCTGCTAGCTGCTTATACCGGAAAAGTGCGCTGCCTGGATGTGCGCCACCTCGAAATGCCCCAACCCATGGTTACTATTCTGCAGCAACTGGAGCAGCTCTCCAACAGCGAGGCACTGTACGTTTTGAACAAGCGTGTGCCGCAGTTCTTGCTGCCGCAATTGCAGGAACGAGGCTTTTCCGTCAGTATGAAAGAGGCTGGTCTAGACCAGGTATACTTGCTTATCTATAAAAAATAATTTATGTCTGTTGCCTCCACATCCAACTCGCCTGCCAGGTGGGTGGTGCTGCCGCACTATGCTTTCGCCGCTTTTTCTTTTGTAGTGATGAGCGTGCTGCTGCTATTCTCGACCGATGCGTTTGGCGGCCATTATTTCAATCCAAAGTTGCTCACGCTTACCCACGTAACGGTGCTGGGCTGGGCCACCATGCTCATTTTCGGGGCGCTGTACCAGCTGCTGCCGGTGGTGCTGGAGGGCCGCCTGTACAGCGAAAAGCTGGCTGCTTATATCTTTGTACTGCTGGCGTCGGGCACGGTGCTGCTGGCCTGTTTCTTCTGGCATTTCTGGGTGGGCACACCTATGCAGCTGGCTGCTATCCTCTTATTTTCTGCCTTTTCGCTCTTTACCATCAACGGGATACAGACAGGCCGCAAAGCACCGAGATGGACGATAGAGGCTGATTTTATAGTTACGGCTACAATCTGGCTGTAGGTAACGGGGCTGGTGGGCTTGCTCATGGCCTTTAACTCTACCTTTGCTTTTTTGCCCGAGCAGCATGTGCATTACCTGCAGCTGCACGCCCACATGGGCTTGTCGGGGTGGTTTCTGCTGCCCATCATCGGTGTGGGCTCCAAACTGCTTCCGATGTTTTTGCTGGCGCATAACGGGGGCACTAAAAAGCTCAACAGGTCTTACAATCTCATAAATGCCGGTCTGGTACTTTTCATCTTCGACCGCCTGTTGCTGTACAGCGTTTTTTTACCGTTTTACGTGGCGCTGGTTGCCGGCGGCGTGGGGTTGTTCTTGTAGTTTCTGTATGATGCGTACCAGGCAACGCCATGATGTCGATTTAGGAATGATGAAAACCTTTGTGGTGCTGGGTTTACTCCTCCTGCCTCTACTATTGGTTCGCATGGTGAGCAGCAAGGCAGCGTTGCCGCAGGAGCTGCTATCACCCATCTACCTGGTGTACGGCATCTCCGTTTTCCTGGGCTTTATCTCGGCGCTCATACTTGGGCAAACCTTTAAAACACTGCCTTTTATTGCCTGGATGCCCCCTTACGAGGACTATGTCGGCCGCTTTAAAACCCCATTGCCTAAAGATTTATACAGCCATATCCTGCTGCACTGGCAGAACATCTTGTATCTGTCCGGCTTTATCCTTTTAAGTATGGGTGTGCTGCTGCGCCTGCAGCCTGTTATACTTGCCAGGGCACTTTGCTTTTGCGTAACGGCCCTGCTGTATGTTACCAATGTTTTCCGGATGCTGCTGGACAAAGCATATGATTTAAAACCATTTACCTATGGAAACGCAAACGCCTGGTTTCGGAAACGAGGTTTTCGAAACACTCAAATACTTCATCGACCCTGAAATAGGAATAAACATCGTGGACCTTGGCCTGGTGTATGAGGTAGCTCTGGAACACGATCAGCTGGAAGTGCAATTAACGCTTACTACGCCCGGCTGCCCCATGAGTAACACCATCATTAAAGCTACCGAGCAAATATTGCTTAAGCGCTTCACTCACCTCGATGTAAAAGTAAATCTGGTGTGGTCGCCGCCCTGGTCTAACAAAATGATTACCGAAGAAGGGCTGCAGCAGTTGGCAGGAAGATAAAGCAAAAAAGGTATAAACCGGAGGAGCGGTTTATACCTTTTTTGCTTTATCTTAAGGGTTTTGAATTCGCTGTTATACCTGGTTTGGAATCAGCAGCAAGGGGCAGGCAGGGTTTGTTGCCGTTTTGCTAAAGTATGAGGAATACTTCTCTAAATTGCGGGCAGGCAGCACGAGCAAACTGCCTGGAGGCAGGGCATCCACCATTTCGACAGTAGGTATACTTGTTTCAGTCATATCAGCAATATCGGCGAAAAGCATATTCTCCGCCACTATCACTTTTTTGAGCAAAGCGACAACTTTGGCAGAGTCGTATACTTGCTGAACTTTAAAGTTTAAACTATGCTCCTCCTGCGGTACTGCAAATTCAGCCTCATCACGAAGGTACGTGATGCCAGCATCCGGATTAAATACAACCCCACGAGGATAGCACAACACATCAAAGTTACCGCTGTCAAGTATAGCTGCTGTTATCTGGCCGATAGCGGCTCCCGGTTTGCGGCAGTTTCCTAAAATCACCAGCTCGGCTTTTACTCTTTTAGCTAGGGCCGGAATTTCATCGGCGGCAAAACCGGGCTTCAGCAGGCGGGTAACGGATACACCATATGTTGCATGAAGCTCATGCGCCAGCGCATCCAGTTTGGCCTGTGCACTTACCTCCAGATCGGTTGCAGTATCATCTTCCGCATCCGCTGCTGTCAGCACAGGAAGCACATGTAGCAAAATAATTCTGCCACCGGCATAGTGGGCTAGTTGCGCCGCATAAAGGGCTGCCGACAACGCGTTATGCGTAAAATCTGTTGCTATAAGTATGTTTTTCAGCTTCATGGGTCTTTTTTGTCAGGCAATGAGGTATCAGCGCAAGGGTTAAAACTGCCAGTCTAAGTGTCTGTTTGAGCATGTAAAATTATCCTCACCGGGCAGACTTGCGGATGATTTTCAGCACTCCGGATAATGATGTTTGTCACTATTCGGGAATGAGTGGCTGCTGAGTTGGTAATTCATTTCAGAACTGTCTATTTTTACGAAAAGGCTAACTAAGAAATTCGAGTGGATGCTATGGAAAACAAGTCGCGGCTGAAGGCTATTATCGACACGGCCATTGATGGTATTATGACCATTGACACCCGTGGAAATGTTGAAACCATGAATCCGGCGGCAGCAAAAATATTCGGCTATGAGGCGGAAGAAGTGATCGGTCAGAATATCAACATATTGATGCCCGAGCCCGACAGCAGTCGCCATGATCAGTACATTGTAAACTATCTGCGAACCGGCGAAGCGCAGATCATCGGGAAAGGCCGGGAAGTAATGGGCAGGAAAAAAAATGGTACTGTTTTCCCGTTTCTGCTGAGTATAAGTGAAGTACAGTTGCCCGATAAGCTGATTTTTACCGGCATCGTGCACGACATCACAGAGCTCAAAAAAACAGAAGCAGCCCTGCGCGAAAGCGAAAACAAGATCAACTCTATTATTCAGGCGGCAGTTGACGGGATTATTACCATCAACAAACGGGGTATGATGGAAATGGTAAATCCTTCGGCTGCCCGGTTGTTTGGCTATGATGCACAGGAATTGCTGGGCAGGAGCATCAACATGCTGATGCCGGAACCGGACAGCAGCCGCCACGACGGCTACATCCGTCATTACGAAGAGACAGGGGAGAAGCGGATTATTGGTATTGGCAGAGAAGTGACAGGGATGCGGAAAGATGGTAGTCTTTTTCCTTTTTACCTGAGCATAAGTGAAGTACAGCTGACTGACCGCAAAGTATACACAGGTTTTGTGCACGATATTACGAAACAAAAACTGGATGAGGAGCGGTTGCGCCGTTACGCGGCGGAACTGGAGCGCAGCAACCGGGAACTGCAGGACTTCGCGTATGTCTCGTCGCACGATCTGCAGGAGCCACTTCGTAAAATACAGGCTTTTGGCGACAGGCTGCTTACCAAAGAATACGATAACCTGAGCGAACAGGGTAAGGACTACATAGACCGGATGCTGAATGCCGCCTCGCGCATGCAGAACCTGATAAACGATTTGCTTGGCTTTTCGCGGGTAACGGCCAAATCGAAGCCCTTTGTAAAGGTGAAACTGGATGACATTCTGTCGGAGGTGATTTCTGACCTGGAGGTTACCATTGAGCAGACCGGGGCAGAGATAATCCGCTCGTCCCTGCCCGAAATTGAAGCTGAGCCAACGCAAATGCGGCAGCTGTTTCAGAACCTGCTCAGCAATGCCATGAAATTCCGGAAGCCTGACGAGAGCCCCATCATTAACATTTATGCCAAAAGCCTGCAGCGCCGGGCGCACCTCACCGCCACCCCCGGCGACCAGGTAACAGAAATTTATGTAGAAGACAACGGCATCGGCTTCGATGAGAAGTACCTGGACCGCATCTTCAATATTTTTCAGCGGCTGGAGGGGCAGAAGTACGAAGGTTCTGGTATTGGCCTGGCCGTTTGCCGCAAAATCGCTATTCGCCACGGCGGTGATATAACAGCCAGCAGCCAGCCGGGCGTAGGCACCCGTTTTATTATTACACTCGCATTAACACAACCACAGGAATAGAAAAAGGTATGGCTGATAAAAGATCAATCATTATACTTATTGCCGACGATGATGCCGAAGATCGGATGATGGTAAAAGATGCGCTGGAGGAGAGCCGTCTGAAAAACAACATCCATTTCGTGGAGAATGGGGAGGAACTGATGGATTACCTGCACCATTGTGGCCGGTTTGCTGATAAGGCACAGTATCCTACGCCGGGCCTTATTTTGCTGGACCTGAACATGCCCAAAAAAGACGGCCGCGAAGCACTGAAGGAAATAAAGCAAGACGAGCACCTGCGCCTGATTCCGGTGGTAGTACTAACTACTTCCAAAGCCGAAGAAGACATACTCCGCACGTATGATCTGGGCGTGAGCTCTTTCATCACCAAACCCGTCACCTTTGGCTCTTTGGTGGATGTAATGAAGACGCTGAGCAAGTACTGGTTCGAGATTGTGGAACTGCCGAAGCTTTAGCTTAGACGCTGGATCTTTAGAGGTTAGACATAAGACTTAAAACATTAGATTTAGGTATATAAAGCTGTTTCGGGTTGTTTAAGGCTTCCGGACCAGGAAGTCCGGAAGTGCATAAGCAGAGAGTCCTGTGTCTTATGTCTAAAATCTAACGTCTAATATCAAATTGCCCAAAAATACATGCAAGACAAAATACGCATACTGCTGGTAGACGATGACGAGGATGACTATATCATCACGCGGGATATTATCGACGATATTCCGGGCCGGAACTACTTGCTCGAATGGACAGGCTCTTTTACAGAGGCGTTTCAACTTATTGGAGAGAGGCGGCATGATGTGTACCTGGTTGATTACAGGCTGGGCGCACATGACGGGCTGGAGCTAATCAGGGAAGCCGTGAGAAATGGATCAATGGCTCCATTTATACTTCTCACTGGCCAGAGCGACCGCGAAACAGACGAAAAGGCCATGCGGGTTGGCGCACTGGATTATATTGTAAAGGGTACCATCAGCCCCAACGAACTGGAGCGCTCCATCCGGTATAGTATAGAACATGCCAAAAGCCTTGCCGTAATTCAGCGGCTCAATACAGAACTGGAGCAGCGCGTAAAGGAGCGTACACAGGAACTTGGCGCGGCCATTCGCAAGCTGGAGCAAACCAACAAAAGCCTGTACGAAGCAGAGCAGGAGGTGCGCAAAGCCCTGCAGAAAGAAAAAGAACTGCACGAACTCAAATCCCGATTCGTGACCATTGCCTCCCATGAATTCAGGACGCCGCTTAGTACGATTTTATCTTCTGCATCGCTCATCAGCAAGTATAAAACGGCAGAGGAGCATGACAAACGGCAGAAGCACGTAGACCGTATCAAATCGGCGGTGAGCAACCTGACGAGTATCCTGAACGATTTTCTGTCCATCAGCCGTATTGAGGAAGGCAAGATTTACAATGTACCTACAGCGTTTGATCTGGTCGCTTTTTCAGCAGAGGTGACAGACGAAATGCAGGGCTTTCTTAAAATAGGCCAGCGCATCCACTATAAAAATCACCGCGACAAAGCCATTATTGCCCTGGACAGGCAATTGCTCAAGAACATTCTGTTTAACCTGTTGTCTAATGCCAGCAAGTATTCGGCGGAAGGCAATAATATTTACTTTACCACTAAAACAACGGAGGAGTCCATCACCATCACGGTGCAGGACGAGGGTATTGGCATTCCGGAGGCTGATAAAACACACCTGTTTACTCCTTTCTTCCGGGCGCAGAATGTAACCAACATACAGGGAACAGGGCTGGGACTGAACATCGTTAAAAAATACGTAGACATTATGGGCGGTTCGTTGCAGTACCTGAGTGAGTTGGGCAGAGGCACAACTTTTACCATCATCTTTCCGAAAACAACCGAAGTATGAAAAAGATACTGCTGATCGAAGACAACCATGAAATCCGCGAGAACATTGCCGAGATTCTCTCGCTGGCCAACTACAATGTGCTGGAGGCGGAAAACGGCAAAGTAGGCGTAGAGCTGGCGAAACGCGAGCACCCGGACCTTATCATCTGCGACATTATGATGCCCCAACTTGATGGCTACGGTGTGCTGCACATGCTCAGCAGCAACCCTGCCACGGCAGGCATCCCCTTCATTTTCCTGACGGCCAAATCAGAAAAGGAGGACTTTCGGAAAGGAATGAACCTGGGTGCCGACGATTACCTGATCAAACCTTTTGACGACCTGGAATTGCTGGATGCTGTAGAGATGCGCCTGAAAAAAAATGAGGCATTAAAATCGGGCTTCCAGAAAAATGCACAGGGGCTGAACCAGTTTATACAGGAAGCCAAAGGCCAGGAAAACCTCGACAAATTGACAGCAGACAGAAAAAAAATGCAGCAGTTTAAGAAAAAGCAGCCGTTGTTTTCGGAAGGCAATCATCCCATCGCGCTATATTTTCTGAACAAGGGAAAGGTGAAAACCTATAAATCAAACGAGGAAGGGCGCGAGTACATCACCAACCTGTACAAAGACGGCGACTTTATCGGCTACCTCGACCTGATAGAAGAGAAAGCCTACCGCGAGTCGGCGGTGGTGATGGAGGATTCTGAAATTTTTGTCATCTCCAAAGAAGATTTCTTTCTGCTGCTCCACAACAACCGCCTGGTTGCAAATAAATTTATCAAAATACTGTCCGACAATCTAGCCGAGCGGGAAGAACGCCTGCTGCAACTGGCTTATAACTCGGTGCGCAAGCGGGTGGCCGAGGCCTTGCTGCTCGTGGAAAAGCAGTATAAAAATGAGCAACAGGGCGTGTCGCAGGTCGTGATCTCAAGGGAAGATCTGGCTAGCATCGTGGGAGCTTCCAAAGAAACCGTTATCCGTACGCTGGCCGACTTTAAAGATGAAAAGCTGATTGACAGCCACGGAAGCAGAATTATAATCCTGAACCCGGAGAAGCTGAAAAAGATGCGGAATTAAAGTTGGTATTCTTTATACTAGCAAATGACTTACTTTAAAACACTAATAAACCCATTAATACCCATTCTTAGCTTTATACTGGCTTTGTCTAATATAATAAGTATCTGTTTTATTATATGGGCTTTCGCATATGAGCCAATTTTGATATTAAATGAAAGTTGGAGTACAATCTTAGGAATGCTTGGGGTTCTATTTCTATTAGGATATTTTGTTTATGTTTTCTCTGACAGTTTTATTGTAAGTACAAAAAGCTACGTAATTTCTGGTGATGAAATAGAGGTACAAGATTATCTAAATAGAAGTATCGCTATGGTGCCTATGCAGGAAGTGAAAGGCTTTAGTACAACCTACATTCCTAGAAAAGGTGATAAAGTTATTAGCATTCTGATTTATCTTGATGATAATCAAAAAATTGAAATGTTTTATACGCATTACTTTAACTTCGATGGGATAAAACCTGCTTTAGTAGAGTCAGAATATTTGTTTTTAGGAGTAGAAAGAATGAGAAGAAAATGGATTTTCTTTGGGAAGAGAGTATATAGATTTGAACCCTGAATCAAACTATATTCCAAATCATGAGGTGGAGCTATACCAAACATTGACATCAATCCTCATCCAAACTGACAATTATCATGTTTTCTGGGCGATAGCATGCTGAAATTTGCATCGGAAAGTAACCTGTAAAAGATGCAAAACCAGTTCAAAGCGCTTACCTTATCCTACAAAAAAACTCCTATAGCCATTCGCGAGGATGTGGTCCTGAACGAGATAGCCTGTAAAAACCTGCTGGACAAGATCCGGGAGTTTACGGAGGCGCAGGATGTGCTGGTGCTTTCTACCTGCAACCGTACAGAAGTATACTATACTTCCGGGAAGGACCTCTCGCACGAAATTATAAAACTGCTAGCTATCGAAAAGGGATTTATTGCCACCAAACGCATACAGCCATACTTCCGGCACATTACCAAACATGAGGAAGCTGTGCAGCATCTTTTTCGGGTGGCACTGGGGCTGGAGTCGCAGGTGCTGGGTGATATGCAGATCATGAACCAGGTGAAAAACGCTTACCAATGGTCGGCGGATGCAGGTATGGCCGGACCTTTTTTGCACCGGCTGTTGCATACCGTCTTTTACGCCAACAAAAGAGTGGCCAACGAAACGCCTTTCCGCGATGGTGCAGCGTCTGTGTCGTATGCCACAGTGGAACTGGTGGAAGAGCTTACGAACCATCTGCTTAACCCGCGCGTGCTCATGATCGGCGTGGGCGAAATCGGCGCTAATGTGTGCGACAATTTCAGGAAATCAAGTATAGATAATATTACCATCGTGAACCGCACACACCGCAAAGCGTTGGAACTGGCGCAGAAAGGCAGTGCAAAAACGGCTTATTGGGAAAATGTATGGGAGGAGATGAAGCTGGCGGATGTGGTGATTTCGTCTGTGCCCGGCGATTGCTTCTTTATCAGCAGGCAGGAGGTAGAAAAGCAGGACCTGCATGCGCCAAAGTTTTTCATAGATCTCTCTATGCCGCGCAGCATCGACAGCGAACTGGAGCAATTGCCCGGCGTCGGTGTTTACAACATTGACACCATCCGCAGCCGCACAACCGAGGCGATGGAGATGCGGCTTGCAGCTATCCCACAGGTGCAGCAGATTATGGCAGAGTCAATGGCCGAATTTCAGAATTGGACGCGGGAGATGGCCATGTCACCAGCTATACAGCAGTTCAAAAATCGCCTGGAGCAAATCCGGCAGCAGGAAATTGCGCGGTATCTAAAAAAGCTCGGCGCAGAAGAGAAGGAACTGGTGGAGGCTATCACAAAAAATATTCTGAACAAAATAGTGAAAATGCCGGCTCTGGAGCTAAAGGCTGCCTGCCAGCGCGGCGAGTCAGAAGCGTTGCTAGAAGGGCTGAGTGCGTTGTTCGACCTGGAAAAAGAAACGGCCTAATACAACGGCGTTTTCATGTTTGCACCGCTTGATGCATAAGGGCCGGCAATAAGCAAAAGCTTTTAATTGGTAGCATTAAGCACCAGGATAGAGATGAGCCGCATGCAGTCGTGCCAAGCAACTTGTGCCAAACATCTTATCCAAGGAGAAGGGCATTCCAAGGTGCTTCACCATCCCTTCCGGCTGTTTTACAGTAGCAGCTGAAGACTTTCAGCGAATCTGTAGGGAAATGGTAACCGTCAAAGCAGCGATACAATTTTGACTACTTTCCCCTGGGAAGTCTGGACCACCACCATATAAATGCCCGCCTTCTCATCCGACAGGTCTACCTCCAGCCGCTCTGACTCTCCTGTAGACAGTTTTTTGCTGTAGAGCAGCCTGCCTGTAGCGTCTAAGATTTGCACAGCCTGTACGTCGAAGTCGGCCGTAAGAAAATCATGGATAATCCGGACCATGTTGACCCCACCTTCCGTAAGAATCCGGAGCCGGATTCAGCCGTTGCTGCCGAAAGCAACTTCTGAAATTCCGGCGGATGCTGACCCCTCTGATAGCAGTAAAAGGTAAT
>Ga0210040_10000919_pt1 | contig 46842 bp, 44 predicted proteins | sample CryGeyCG12114_NA_FD_185462 | JGI IMG/M metagenome (GOLD analysis project Ga0210040, IMG submission 185462) | Groundwater microbial communities from aquifer - Crystal Geyser CG19_WC_8/21/14_NA (SPAdes) (version 2) | ecosystem: Environmental > Aquatic > Deep subsurface > Groundwater | place: USA...
GGCGTGCGGCGGGGGCCACCTGTCGGCCAGGCGCCTGCCGGGGGCCCTGGGGGCGACCGAGGCGCGAGCCATCGTCGCGGCGGCCACGGCGGTCGTGATCGGCACGGCCAGGGCCACGCAGGCGCCCCCGACCGCGGTGCGCACGACCTCCTCGGCGATGGCGCTGCTGCCGACGGCGTCCAGCAGCGACGGGTCGGCCACCTGCAGCAGCACCAGCGTCGGCAGCGCCGCCCCGGCGTAGGCGAACGCGACCGTGTAGACCGTGGAGGCCAGGTGGTCGCGCCCGATGCGCAGGCCGCTGCTCATGAGCAGGCCGAACCCGGCGTCCGGGGCGTGCTCGCGCACCTCCCAGACCGCCGAGGCCTGCGTGATCGTCACGTCGTTGAGCACGCCCACGCCCGCCAGGACCACGCCGGCCAGCACCAGTCCGGTGAGGGTGTCGACCGAGGTCAGCTGGCCCAGGTAGGCGGAGTCCTCGTCGTTGAGCCCCTGCAGGTGCGTGGCGCCGACGGCGGCCCAGGCGGCCACCGCGACCAGCGCGAGGCCGCTCACGGTGCCCAGGTGGGCTGCCGCCGTCCGCAGCGAGAAGCCGTGCGTGGCGTAGAGCACCACCGACATGATCGCCGTGCACCCGCTGAGGGCCACCAGCACCGGAGGCTCGCCCGCGAGCAGCGCGGGCACCATGAAGAGGGCGAGCACGGCGCCGGCCAGCGCCATCCCGCCGAGCGCGGCGAGCCCTCGCCGCCGGCCGACGACGGCCGTCAGCAGCACGAACGCGCCGACCAGGACGGCCAGCGGCCGCGTGCGCGAGACGTCGACCCACGACCAGCCCGCCGGCTGCCCGTCCATCGCGGGGTACCGCGCGAGCCGGACGGCGTCCCCGGCCTCCAGCCCGCCGTCGAGGACCTGCGGGGGCAGCGGCACCTCGACGACCTCCCCGGACGACGGCCCGGTGGCCACCCGCGCGCGCACGACCGGGCACAGGACGTCGGCCGGGACGGTGCCGTCCGGCAGCCGGTCCAGGGAGGTGCCCGGGCAGGCCAGGTCGGCGGTCGTGATCACGGTGGCCCGCTCGGTGGTCGTCTCGGCCCAGCCGGTGCCGGCCGCGGCGCGGATGCCGTCCATCGTCCCGGCGGGCGGCCACAGCAGGGCCATGCCGAGGAACGAGGCCAGCGTCGTGAGGACCGTGAGGACGACGACGGTGGCCCGGGCGCGCCCGGTGGGCCGGACCCGGCCGGACGACGGGGCGCTGCCGTGGCTGTGGCCGTGGTGGGGGGCCACCGGAGCTGCCGTCACCCCCGCATGCTCGCCCAGCCGCGCTCCCCCCGGAGGGCGTTCGCCGCAACGGCGGTCGCCTCAGGGGGTGGAGTACACCGGCCCGCCGCTGACCCCGAAGAGCTCCTCCAGCGTGCCGACGCCGCGGTCGGCCATCTCCCGCAGCAGGTCGGCACCCACCCACCGGTAGTGCCAGGCCTCGGGGGAGTAGCCGGTGACGTCGCTGTCGGCCGCCGTGTAGCGCAGCAGGAAGCCGTAGGAGGCCGCGTGGGCGGCGAGCCACGCGCCCTCCGGCGTCGCCCCGAAGCAGTCCTGCAGGTCGCAGGACGGGTCCGTGCGGCTGCCGAGGTCGACCGCGAGCCCGGTCTGGTGCTCGCTGTGGCCGGGCCGCGCGGAGACCCGCTCCGCCTGCTCGACCCCCTGGGAGGCGACCGCGCGCTGGTGCACCCGCTCCTGGTGGCCGTAGGAGCGGTAGCCGCTGACCAGGGTCGGGCGGACGCCGTCGGCCTCCGCGGCGGCCAGCATCGCCTGCAGGTCGGGGGCGGCCAGCGACGACACCTCCTTGCCCGCCACGAGGGTCAGCGAGGCCGGTGCGTACCCGAGCGGGTCGAGCGGGTGCTGCTTGTTCACCACCACCCACGGGCTGGCCGGGTCGGTCGTCGAGCGGGCGGTCAGGTCGAACGCCGGTGCGCTCGGCAGGAGAGCCGCCGCTGCGGCCGGCGGCGCGGCAGCCGGTGCAGCGGGCGGGGCGCCGGCTCCGGTGGTGGGGCGGGCGAGCAGGGACGGCGCCGCCACGGCGGCGGCGACCGCTGCCGCGAGCACGACCAGGCGCCCCGCCGTCCTGCGCCCCGCGCCGCGGCGCCGGGTGCGGTGGGCGGCCGGTGCCGGGGCGACGCCTCGGCGGGTGCTCACGGCGCCAGGGTAGGACGGCGGCCGGTCGCGGTGGGGACGGCGTCCGCCCCGCGGCACGGCCTCAGGAGGCGCAGCACCCGTCGCGGCAGCCGCCGCTCGGACCGGCCGACGCCGTCGTCGCGACCGGGAGCGCGGGGGCGCAGCCGCAGCCCTCCCCGCGCCAGGCCTGACGCCCCTCGCGCACGGCGACGCCCGCGATGACCAGCGCCGCGACCGGGTCGGCCCAGGACCAGCCCACCAGCGCGTTCAGGGCCAGCCCCACCAGCAGCACCGCCGACAGGTACGTGCACAGGAGCGTCTGGTGGGAGTCGGCGACCGCGCTGGCCGAGCCGGCCTCGCGCCCGGCCCGCCGCTGAGCCAGGGACAGCGCGGGCATCACCACCAGGCTCGTCGCGGCCAGGACCACGCCGACGGTGCTGGGCGAGGCCTCGGCGCCCTGCAGGAGCGACCGCACGGCGTCGACGGTCACGAAGAGGGCCAGGGCGAAGAAGGAGAGGGCGATGACGCGCAGGGCGCGCCCCTCGCGGGCGGCCCGCCCTGCGGCGTCCCGGGCGGAGAACTGCCAGGCGACCGCCGCGGCGGAGGAGACCTCGACGAGGGAGTCGAGGCCGAAGCCGACCAGCGCCGCGGAGGAGGCGAGGTGACCGGCCGCGAGGGCCACGACCGCCTCGACCGCGTTGTAGGCGATCGTCGCGGTCACGAGCAGGCGGACCCGGCGCTCGGGGCCGAGGCGGCGGAACCCGCGACGGGCCACCGGCGCAGCGCCGGGCGCCGGTGCCGCGGGCATCAGCAGCACCCGCCGGCGTCGGGGGCGGCGCACGCGGCCGGGTCCACCGCCAGCACGACGCCCAGCAGGTCGCCGAGGGCGTGGCCCAGGGCGGCGTCGGCCAGCTCGTAGCGCACCCGCCGCCCCTCGGGGACGGCGACCACCACCCCGCAGCCGCGCAGGCACCCCAGGTGGTTGGACAGGCTCTGGCGGCTGACGCCCAGCAGGTCGGCGAGCTCCGCCGGGTAGCCCGGCGCCTCGCGCAGGGCGAGCAGGACCCGCGCGCGGGTGGGGTCGGACAGCGCGTGGCCGAAGCGCGCCAGCACCTGCCCGTGGGTCAGCGTCTCCACGGGTGCGACGGTACACCCGATGATGGATTCATTACAGCGTGGACGGTGGGCGTCCGTCGTGCCGGCGCACCTCGGCCTCGGCCCACAGGTGCAGCGCCGCGGCGGTGACGACCGCCGCCACCCCGAGCCCGCCGACGACGATGACCTCCAGGGAGACCCCGGCCGACCAGAGCACCCACGCCAGGAGGGCGGGGCCGGTGCAGGCCCGGACGACGCCGCGAGCCCGTCGCGGGCCGCGCCGCGCGCTCGGTCCCCCCGGAGCGGGCGGCTCGGAGGTCGCTCCGCGCAGGGCCAGCAGCGCCTCGACCAGCTCGAGGCCGTCGGGGGCAGGTCGGTGGTCCGCGGCCACGTGCTCGTGCAGCGCCTCGGAGCTGTCGTAGCCCTGGGCGCACTCGGTGCACGGGTGGAGGAACGGCGTCGGTCCCACGGGAGCCGTCACGGCCGGTCCACCCCCTCGCTCGGGCGTCCGGGTGCGTCCCGCGTGGGAGCCCTGCCGCGCCGGAGGACGTGGTCGGTGCCCGGACCGTTCCAGGGTGCCACGGCGGCTTGCCCGTGACCAGACTCCTTCTTTGCCGCTCCTTGACCGTCGGTCCGGTCAGCGCCGACCGGTCGCGACCAGGCCCCTGAACAGGAACGACCGGCGGCGCCGAAGCGCTGCCGGTCGTTCGCCGGTGTCCGGAGGGGGACTTGAACTGCCGTGACGGCGGTTGTCGTCCTTTTCGGACCCGTGTCGATCAATGACGTGACCTGGGGGAACGGTGCTTCGAGCGGGTGCCCCGAGTGTCGCTTGGTGCGGTGCTGTGGCGTCCTAACTGCACACCAATTGCACACCATGGAGAAGTGCCTGTCACTGCCTCAGCTGCTCATCGATGGAGCGGGCAGCCTCGCGTGCTCGTGGTGAGATCCGCGGGGCCTACGCCGGTGCGACTACCTCGGCCTCGATCCACGCCACGACGAGCCGTCCGCCGTCCGTGGTCCACGCCACGCGTGCCATCCACCCGGCGCCCTGGCGGGACCACTCCAGGACGATGCCGGGCCAGCCTTCTTCGCCGCCGTGGACCCAGCAGTGGACCTGGCGCTGGGTGTGACGGGCGGCCTGGACGGCGCGGCGTGCTTCGTTGCCCTCGGTGAGCCACGCGGGCAGCGGCGTCGTCGGCTTGTTCTGTCCGCCGGCCACCGACCGAGCATGGCACGCGGTCGCACACACGTTCGATAACCGCTGAGTGACTGCGCTGCTGCAGTTGGTGGCCGGAGCCACCAGGCGGTCGACCATCACCGCGCCCGGCTGGTGCGGCGCGTCCACGCTCGGCCCGTGGACGCTCTGCCGCCGGGCCTGGCCGGCCCCGTGCCGGTGGAGCTCGCGCGCCCAGCCGAGGCCATCCCCGGGCCCGCAGCCCTGCCCGGGGGGTCGGTGTATGAGCTGAAGTGGGACGGCTACCGCCTCGTCATCGTCCGTCAGGGCCCTGACGTGCGGCTGTGGTCGCGCCACGGCAAGGACCTCACGGCGCGCTTCCCCGACGTCGCGGCCGCCGCGCTCGAGCAGCTGGGCAGTGGGACGGTCCTGGACGGGGAGGTGGTGGTCTGGAACGGGGACCGGCTGGACTTCGACCCGCTCCAGCAGCGCCTGGTCACCGGCGCCGCCAAGGCCGGGCCCCTGATCCGACGGCACCCTGCCTCTTACGTGGCCTTCGACGTCCTGGCCCACCGAGGCGATGACCAGCGCGGGAACGCCTTCCGCCGCCGCCGGGTGCTCCTCGAAGAGCTCACCCGCCGCTGGAGACCGCCCCTGCAGGTGTCACCCACGACCACCGACCTGGAGGTGGCGCGGGCGTGGTTCGCCGACTACCGGCCTGCGGGCATCGAAGGCTTGGTGGTCAAGGGCGCCGACACCCCCTACGCCCCGGGGCAGCGGGACTGGGTCAAGGACAAGAGCCGCCAGACGCGGGAGGTCATCGCCGGAGCCGTCATTTGGCCCATCCAGCGGCCGCACGCCGTGGTCGCCGGGCTGGTCCGCGACGGCGAACTGGTCATCGTGGGCCGCACCGTGCCGCTGGACGAGCGCCAGGCGGCGGAGCTCGCGGCCGTCCTGCGGCCCGCGGGACCGGGGCACCCGTGGTCGGACCACAGCGGGGCTGGCCACTTCAGCAGCTCGCGGGAGGCGGTGGCGCTGACGAGGGTCGACCTCACGGTGGTGGTGGAGGTCAGCGCCGACGTCGCACTGAAGGCGGGCCGCTTCCGCCACCCTCTGCGGTACGTGCGTCACCGGCCCGACCTCGAGCCGGCGGACGTCGCGCCGCTCCAAACCCGGGCGCCGCGGAAGCGCCGCGACGGCAGTTCGACAGCCAGCGCCTCGTAGCGGGCGGGGGTCAGGCGTCCAGTGGCCACCAGTAGCGGTCCTCGTACTCGTCCAGCGGCACCAGGTCGATGCCTTCGCTGTCGAGCTGCACGATGCCCGGGGTGTCCTCGAACCGCCGGCCCAAGCTGTGCGGGCCCTCGCGGCGGGCGCGCTCGACCTCCCGCTGGGCGCGCGCGCTGAGCTCAGTGCGGACATAGCCGGACACCCACGCAGTGTGGCGCCAGAGATGTCATCTCGGCACGACCTCGCCACCCAGGCGGGTGAGCATGAGCGCGCCCAGTCACGGATCCACGCTTCGCCATAGCCGATGGCTCTGCGGGCCGCCTCCGGCAGGGGATGGCTCTGCGGGCCGCCTCCGGCAGGGGATGGCTCTGCGGGCCGCCTCCGGCAGGGGATGGCTCTGCGGGCTGCCTCCGGCAGGGGATGGCTCTGCGGGCTGCCTCCGGCAGGGGATGGCTCTGCGGGCTGCCTCCGGCAGGGGATCCCGCTGCGGGCGCGTCCCGCGTGCCGGTCCCTTCGCGGGTGCCTGTGTGCGTCATGCGGCACCGTGGTGCGTGTCCAACTGTGCCGCAGGGACGCGACGGCGCCGCTGCCGTGGTGGCGCTGAGGCGCCGACCACCTGGTGCTGCAGTCCCAGGGCCTCCTGCGTGCCTGTCAGAGACGCCAGGCGCTGGACGGCGGGCGATGGTTCCACCAGCCGCAGTTCGATCTGGTGTGCGCGCAGTCGCGTGGTGATGAGGAGGACCTGCCTCAGGCCGCTGCAGTCGATGAACGAGACCTCTGACGTGTCCAGCAGCACGACTGAGGAACCGCCGGCGAGGTGCGGTTCGCACAGCGATCGCAGCCGGGGCCCGCACGAGCAGTCGAGCTCCCCGTCGACCCTCAGCAGCGTGCCGGGACGGTCGTTGAGGACGAGGGTGTCTTCCACTTTTTCCATGTCCCCACCACACCCGGGCTTCCTAGGGCTGCGCTGTGCCACACCTTCGTCTCGGCTAAGACGAACCACGAAACTTGATCCGTGGCTGCGGGAGAAGGCGAGCCATCCCAGTTCGCGCAAGTGTCCTCGACGACGGCCTGGTCGACCCCCGCTCCGTGCCGGTAATGACGCTGACGGCCCGGGACCTGCGCGTCGTGAGCACGAGGTGCCACAGAGGAGTGGCGCATAGCTGTGCCCAACGCCGCTGGTGACGAGCACCGGCTGCGCCGTCCAGCCGGGCCCGGCACCTGCGCGCGAAGGAGTGGCTGTGCCGCCTCCTGGACAGCGCAACCGCCGTGCCCGTCGATGGCTTCGTCAGCCACGGCGGGCGCGCAGGCAAGGTGAAAGCCGTGGCTCGTGGGGGACTGGCGGGCAAGGGAACCTGAAGAGGCGGCAGTGGTGCTCGACCACGTCGACCACCCGGAGGTGGAATCGATCATCGCTTGGCCGGGAGTCGCGTCTCTTGCGCACGCCTGCACAGACGGGGCGGCTCATCGGGGCGGCTCATCGGGTCAGCTCGGCGGCAGGACTCGGCTAGGCCACAGACGCCGCACAGCATCGCCACCGCTGGCCGACAGGTCCAGAGCAGATCGTTCCGTCATGACCTCGACGGCGACCACTGCGATGCGCCCCTGCCCGTCCGCGACGGTCAGTGTGCCGCTGCTGGAGGTCGTCGTGGTTGCCCACGACGAGGAGGCCGACCTGGAGCGGAGCGTGCGCGGGCTCCACGCCGGGCTGGCCGCGGCCTTCTCCGGGAGGTTCCGCATCACGGTGGTCGACACCGCTAGCACTGACGGGACCCTGATGGCCGCGCTGAGGCTGCAGCGTGAGCTTCTTGAGGTGAAGGCCCTCCACCTGACGGAGGTGGGGCGCCCTCTAGCGCTGCAGACCGCATGGGCGGAGTCGGACGCTGCGGTTCTCGCCTGGGCCGACCTGAACATCTGCCTCGACCCTGGCGTGCTCCCGGCCCTGGTCGAGGCGCTGACTACGGGACGGTGCGACGTCGCGATCGCGACCTGGCCCGGCGCTGAGCCGGAGGCAGCGTCCGGCACCCTGGGGCGGCTGGTCGCTTCATGGCGGATCGGCCTCAGCGTCTCGCCGTCGCGCCACGGAGCACAGCCGTCTCGGGCAGCTCTGGCCATCCGCCGCGACACGGCGGCGCTGTGGCGACCAGTGTCGCGGGGGACGACCCGGCGCCGCCCGTCCAAGCCTGTCCGGGTGCCCCGCACGGCCGGGCTGCGCATCCACGAGGTGCCCGCGGGGCACCGTCCCGGCCTGTCGAGGCGTCCTTCGCCGGCCTGACCGCCCGCTGCCTGTCGCGCGGTCGACACCGGCGCACCTCGAGCACCTCTCACGGGCGAGCCCGCAGGCAGCCCTTGGCTCGGCCCGCACAGCACCGCGGCGGACATACCACCCGGCGGTTCAGGCTGGTGTGTGGCCCTCCTTGGCGCTGGCACTGCCTCGAGGAGCCATTCGACAGGCCCCTCCGTGGTGGCCGTTCGCATCAGCGCGGCGCCGTCCTCTATGCGTTCAGCGCCACGGCCTTCCCGGAGCCAGCGACGTCGAACTCGGGGATGGGGGGGCGAGGGGAGCGTCGCGCCACCGTGCGGAGGTTATCGCGGCAGCACTGCTCTCGGCGGTGCGCCAGGTCGCCTGTCAGCCGGGACGCGCGGTACCCCGGTACAGGCGGTGCGCTCGCGGTAGGTCTTCCTGGCTCCATGGAGCAGCCGGCGGCGAGGTGGTCCTCCTGCGGGCCGGTAGCAGAGCGCGGCAGCTGTCCGTCCTCGGTGCCCGGCATCCCGTAGGGGCGGGACACTGCGGCTCTACGGTGGCATGGCTGAGCGGCGCCACCCCGGGAGGGTGGCGCCGCTCAGGAGGGCTGTGTGGGTCAGGCCGCTGCGGCGTCCGCGGAGGCGTCGTCGGACGCTGCAGCGTCCTCGTCGGTGTCGTCATCGGCGTCGGCCGAGCGCTGGTGCCGATCGTCCTGAGTGCTGTTGACCCGGTCGGTGATGCGGGTCTGGAGGTCGGTGAGGCGCTCGTCGGCCTCGGCCTGGGTGAGGTCGCCGCCGGTGACCTTCTGGGCGATGCGGGCCTCTTCGGCGTCGACGAGCGCGGTGACCAGAGTGTCGACGGCCACGCCCTGGTCCTCGGCGACCGAGGCGAGGGTGGCGCCGTCGGCGTCCAGGGCGGTGCGCAGGTCGTCCTCGCTCATGCCGAGGGTGCTCGCGGCGGTGGCGAGGTCACGGCCGTGACCGCCGCCGTGCCCGCCGCCGAGGTCGGCCTCGTCCAGGGTGGTGGCCACCTCGTCCGCCTGGTCCTGTGTGATGGAGCCGTCCGAGACCAGCCCAGCGAGGGCGTCCTTGATCCGGTCGACCCGCGAGGAGACGGTGGCGGCGGTGTCGGTGGCGCCGGTGGCGGCCAGGGCGGAACCTGCGACTGCGACGCCGCCAATGGCGAGCAGGCCGGCAGCGGTGAGGGTGATCAGCTTGTTGCGCACGATGGAGCTCCTCCAGTCCGGCCAGACGATCCGACCGATGTAGACAGAGTCGGCACCAGGACTGTGCGGACCCTGTGGTGACCCTTGGCCACGCCTCTCAAGATGGTTTGGACTCAGGACGTGCCTTCTCGCGCACAGCGGTGTCGCTCCCCGCGCGACAGCCAGCGATCGTGTACGTGAGCCGTCGACCTCGGGCCTCGAAGGCTCGCTCCGGCCGATGTCCTCGTCGTCGAACGCAAGTCGCAGGACGTCACCCGCACCCGAGCGGCTGGCTGTTCATGGGCGGCCAGGCCGCGAGTGTCCTGCGCGACGGGACGCGACCATCGCTCAGCCATCGTTCACAGAGTCCTCACAACCGGCTCATGCCGGGGGCTGAGGCGCAAGCCTGAAGGTCGCTCGTGTGCAGGTCGAGCGCCTGTGCCCAGCGGTGCAGAGGCGCCGCCGGAGGAGCTGCGGACCGATGGGTCCCAGCATGAAAGGACCGTGGAAGACATGGGCACCATGAACCGGTGGCTGGACCTGTTCCGCAGCGCACAGGGCGCGTTCACCGCCACCCGACCCGCAGGGGCGCAGCACGGGAGCTGGACCGAACCGCGCGGATCGATGGCCGCGCCATCCGCGCAGGCTCGCGCGCCGCAACTGTCCGGCACGGTAGAGGACCAGGCGGCCCTCGATCGCTACCGTTACCTGCTGCGCACCGCTCCGCCCGAGCAGCTCGAGCAGGTGCACGCCGAGGCCTTCGCGCGGCTGACCCCCGACCAGCGCCGGCGTGTCCTCGACGACCTGGCGGAGGAGGTTCCGGCGGGCGAGCACACCGCTACCGCGGACGACCCGCAGGCGCTGGCCCGCATGGCGACCCGCGCAGAGGTGCGCCGGCCCGGGACTCTGGAGCGCGTCCTCGGCGGCGCCGGGGTCGGAACCGGAGGAGCTCTGGTGGGTGGTCTGCTAGCGGGCGTCGCCACAGCCGTCGTCGGCTCAGCGCTCATCGACGCCGTCGTCGACACCGGCTTCGGGGACTCCGGCCTGTTCGACCTCGGAGGCGACGCGCCCCTCGGCCTCGGGGGCTTCGATGAGCCCTTTGACCTCTGAGCCGACACCCACCCGGCGACCTCGCTGTGCTACTGACCGCTGCGGTTGGTGGCGCGGTTGGCTGGCGCGACGCCGCCTGATCAGAGGGCCCGGACCGGAGCTGCGTCTGCTGCGGGAGCGCTGGTCACCGGCTGCCTGCGCCTCCACGAGCGCTCTGCCTGAGAACCCAGCGCCCTCTCATCCCGACGTCCCCGGCAAGCCTGTCTTCTGCCTCACCGGAGGCTGATACCCCTCGCACAGTCTCTGCACAGCGCCCGTCCTGACGATCGGTACACCGCGTGTTCACCTCTTCTTCATCGGGAGCTTCTCGTGCCAATCGTCCTCGGCCTGTTCGCCGACCTGCTCGCCATCTCCGTGCTCGTCTACGGCGTGTACTACCGCCGCCACCGGCGCCGGGACATGCTCCTGGCCTACGTCGGCCTGAACATCGGCGTCCTCGCCGTGACCGTGACCCTCACCGGGGTGGCGGTGGCCACCGGCCTCGGCCTGGGCCTGTTCGGCGTCCTGTCGATCATCCGGCTGCGCTCTTCGGAGCTCTCCCAGGAGGAGGTCGCCTACTACTTCGCGTCCCTGGCGATCGGCCTCATCAACGGTCTGCAGCCCGACCCCGCCTGGCTCGCTCCCGCACTGAGCGCGCTCGTCGTCGCGGTCATCGCCGTCGCCGACTCCCCCCGCCTGCACGAGGGCCACCGCCAGCAGCTGGTGACGGTCGACACCGTCTACGGCACCGAGGCGCAGCTCGTGGCCCGGCTGGAGGCCCTGCTCGGCGGCACCGTCAAGCGCGTCGTGGTGCGCGAGACCGACCTCGTGCGCGACCAGACCGTCGTCGACGTCCGCTACCTGCTCACGCCGGTGACGCAGGCGCCGCAGCGGGTCCCCGCCCCGGAAGGGCTGCCCGTGCCCCAGACCGCGCACGCCCCCGTCGGGGCCTCGCGGTGACCGCCCTGGACCGTTTCGCCCCGGTCGACCTCGAGACGCTCGTCGCGACGGCGGGCCTGCAGACCCGGGTGGACCGCAAGTACCTGCTGCGCCCGGACGCCTTCGAGCGGCTGCTGGTCCCTCTGGCCGACCGGGCCCGGGTGCTCGAGATCGACGGCCGGCGCAGCTTCGGCTACGAGTCGGTGTACTTCGACACCCCCGACCTGCTCGCCTACCGCGCTGCCGCGCACGGGCGCCGGCGCCGCTTCAAGGTCCGCACCCGCACCTACCTGGACTCGGGGGAGTGCGTACTCGAGGTGAAGACCTCCAGCGGCCGCGGCGAGACGGTCAAGGAGCGCTGCACCCACGACCCCGCCTCCCGCGACCGGCTCGACGCCGACGCCGAGGCGTTCGTGCGCGGGCGCATCGCCGCCGACGTGGTCGACGAGCTCGCCCCGGTGCTCACGACGACGTACGCGCGCAGCACGCTCGTGGACCGCGACGAGGGCTTCCGGATGACCTGCGACGTCGGCCTGGTCTGCGCCGACCCTGACGGCGCGTCCCTGCGCGTCGACGACCACGTGCTCGTGGAGACGAAATCCGTCGGGCCGGCGTGCCTGCCCGACCGGCTCCTGTGGGCCGCCGGCTGCCGCCCCGTGACGATCAGCAAGTACTGCGTCGGCCTCGCCGCCCTGCACCCGGGCCTGCCCGCCAACAAGTGGCACCGCACCCTCCAGCGCCACCTCCGCGCCCGCTGAACACAGCCTCCGCAGCCACAGGATCCGCACAGGCGCCTCACCGATCGGGCCTAGCACCGCTGGCGAGGCTCACCCCCAACGCAACCACCAGGAGGACTCCATGAAGCGTCTGACGAAGACCCGGCACGTCGTGACCGCGGCACTGCTGGCTGCGGTGCTGGCCAGCTGCTCGCCGGCGGACGCCGCGACCAGCACCAGCACCAGCACCAGCGCCGAGACGGGCGTCGCCACCGACGCGGTCGCCGGCGCCACGGTCGAGGAGACCCTCGCGGCGAACCTCGCCGCCGCGGACACCAGCGCCGCCGACACCTGGGACGCGGCCGAGGAGGTCGCGGTCACCCTGACCGGGGACTCGGCCGAGGCGGACTCCGACGCGGTCTCCGTCGACGGCGGCACCGTGACGATCACCGCGGCCGGCACCTACCGGATCAGCGGCACTCTCACCGACGGCCAGCTGGTCGTCGACACCGCCGACGACGGCGTGGTCCGGCTCGTGCTGGACGGCGCCGACATCACCTCCTCGACCACCTCGGCGATCGCCGTGATGGACGCCGGTTCGGCCGTCGTCGTCCTGGCGGACGGCACCACCAACCACCTCGCCGACGGCACGGACTACGCCGCGGCCGACGGGGACACCAGCGACGACAGCTCCGCCAGCACGGACGAGCCGAACGCCACCCTCTACAGCACCGCGGACCTGACCATCACCGGCACGGGTGCGCTGGACGTGCAGGGCCGCTCCAACGACGGCATCACCGGCAAGGACGGCCTGGTCATCGACTCCGGCGACATCACCGTCGACGCGGTCGACGACGGCGTGCGAGGCAAGGACTACCTCGTCGTCTCCGGCGGCACCCTGGCGGTGACCGCGGGTGGTGACGGGCTCAAGAGCGACGACGACGAGGACGCCACCGCCGGCTACGTGCACCTCGCGGGCGGCACCACGACCGTGGCGGCTGGCGGGGACGGCGTCTCTGCCGCGACCGACGTGATCGTCAGCGGTGGCGAGCTGAGCGTCGAGACGGCCGGCGGCAGCACCGGCGCGGTCGAGGCCGACGCCTCCGCCAAGGGCCTGAAGGGCGACGTCAGCGTGGTGGTCGGGGGCGGGACGACCGTGGTCGACGCCGCGGACGACGCCGTGCACTCCAACGGCGCGGTCAGCATCACCGACGGCTCGCTCACGCTCAGCAGCGGCGACGACGGGCTCCACGCCGACGCCGACCTGACCATCGCCGGCGGGACGGTCGCCGTCACGCAAGCCACCGAGGGCCTGGAGAGCGCCGTCATCACCATCGCCGGCGGCGACACCAGCGTCACCACCAGCGACGACGGGGTGAACGCCACCGATGGCGCCAGCAGCGCCGGCTGGGGGCAGGAGGGCGCCGCAGCGGCGGGCGCCCACCTCGTCATCACCGGCGGCACGCTCACGGTCGACGCCGAGGGCGACGGGCTCGACTCCAACGGCGACGCGACGATGAGCGGCGGGACCGTGGTCGTCAACGGGCCGACCGAGCCGGGAAACGGCGCGCTCGACGTCAACGGCACCTTCGAGGTCACCGGCGGCACCCTCGCCGCGGCCGGCAGCGCCGGGATGGCCGTCGCCCCGGACACGGCGTCCGCCCAGGCCTGGATCGCCGTGACCTTCGACGCCGTACAGGCCGCGGGCACGACCGTGAGCATCGTCGCGGCCGACGGCACCGAGGTGGCGTCCGTGACCCCGACCAAGGAGTTCTCGTCGCTGGTCTGGTCGTCCGCGGACGTCGAGGCCGGCGCCGAGTACCAGGTCACCAGCGGCACCACAGCCACGACCGCGACCGCCGGCGAGGCACCCGCTGGCGGGATGGGCGGCGGGGGCGCTCGACCAGGCGGCGGCGGCCCGCGCGGCGAGCGGCCCGAAGGCGGGCTGCCGGCCGACGACGCCGCCCCGGCTGACGCTGCTGCCAGCGCCTGAACTGCCTTCCTGGCGCGGTCGCCGGGCCTCCGCGCTCTAGGGCGGCGCACAGAGCCGGCACACTAAAACCACGCTGGTGTCCTGCAGACGATGGGCATGAGCAGAAGGCGCAGAAGCAGCCGCGACGACTCACACGCCGGGCCGTCGTCTTCGGAGTTCTGGGCTCCACGCTCGCGGCCAGCGGCGGGTCGCCGCCTGGGCCTTGGACTGCTACGGCTTGCGGTGATCAACCCGCTCGCCGGGCTCCAGGAGGCTGCCATCACCTACCCTTGGTGGGTCGTCATCGGCCTCGCCGTCGTGGCTGTCGCGTGCTGGCTCACGGAGCGGGCCGCACCGACGGGAGGGCCGTCGTCCTCCGCGGCAGTCGCCGGTGCATGCAGCGCTCGGAGCCGGGTCCCGCGGTAGCTCGAGGGGCGCCGGCTCGAAGACCGTCGATCATCGCTTCCGCGGTCGGCCAAGCACGCTGGATCACGTTCTCGGCGGTGCCCGGGTGGCGACTGGAAGCGCGGGTCGGAGGGCTGCTGGCGGGCGTGGCCGTCCGGCACGTCCACCGCTGACGGCGGCAGAGCGGTTTCAATGCCCGGTGGAGCTCCCGGCGAGCCACAGCGGGTCCCGTCCTCTCGGGAGGGCGCCGATGTCGGCCGACGGCGCAGAGGTCGATCAGCGTCGGGTCCCGCCGCCATCCGCGACGATCTCCAGCCCCAACGTGCGTTCCAGCAGTCGCAGTCGGTAGGCCGCGCTGAGGGCGAGGAACCAGACCACCAGCACCGGGATCACCGTGACGAACACGGGATCGGCGGCACCGGTGAGCCCGAAGTAGCCGCTGAACCAGGGGATGAAGAGCCCGGCGGTGAACACGGCGACGAGCACGGCGACGAGGACGGCGGGGCGCTTGTCGCCGTCTGGACGGGTCCAGGAGGTGAACAGCCGGTGGGGGGGCTTGAGGAAGAGGATCAGGAGGAAAGCGGCGTAGGAGACGAACGTGGACAGGGCAGTCTGGGCGCCGATCGTGGCTGCGGCCTCGTCGAAGCCGGCGTCCTGCGCGGACAGCCCGGTGTAGTGCTCGAAGTCGGTGACGACGAAGGCGGGCACCTCCGAGGCGGTGAACCCCGCCAGGAGCGTCGTGTAGTGGTAGGCGTACAGCGCCACGGCCCCGGCTGCGGTGATCACGGCGGCGGGGATGACGAAGCGTCCCAGGTCGGCCAGCAGGTGCGGGTCGGGCGGCGCGGGGCGGGCCCACGCCGTCAGGAACAGGGTCGGCACCCCGACGGTGAGCAGGGTCAGCCCTCCCTGGGCGGGGGAGTAGGGGAAGCCGAGCCCGAGCATGGTCACGGCGACGATGACCAGGCCCTGGGTGCCGACGCGGGTGAGGTAGACCTGCATGGAGGTGCCGATGCCGTCGATGATCCGGCGGCCCTCGTGCTGGGCGGGCAGCAGCGCGGCGAGGGAGTCGTCGGTCAGGACGACGTCGGCGACGTCGCGGGTGACGGCGCTGCCGCTGCGCATCGCCACTCCGACCTGGGCGCGCTGGAGGGCGCGGGCGTCGTTGACGCCGTCCCCGACCATCGCGACGTAGCGGCCCTGTCGGCGCAGGGAGGTGACGATCCGCTCCTTCTGCTTCGGGGCGATCCGCCCGAACACAGTGGTCTGGGCGAGGAGGCGGTCCAGGTCGTCGTCGGAGAGGGCGTCGAGGTCGGCGCCGCTCACGGGCTCCCCGGCGTCCAGCCCCGCTCGTCGGGCGAGGGCGGCGACCGTGCTGGGGTCGTCGCCGGAGAGCACCTTCAGCGCGATGCCGTCGGCGAGCAGGCGCGCGATGGTTTCGGGGACGTCGGGTCGCAGCTCGTCGGCGAGGGCGATGAGGGCGAGCGGCTCGAGGGCGGGCAGCTCGGGCGACCCGGACGTGGCGCCGCGCAGCGGGGCGTCCGGGTCGACGGCTCGGGCGAGGAGGAGCACGCGCAGCCCCTGGGAGGTCCGCGCGGCCACGGCCTCGGACAGCGGGGCTCCGGACAGCGGGGCGCCGGACAGGTGCGGTGCTAGGGCATCGGGCGCCCCGAGGACGTACGTGCCGCCGTCCGTGGCCAGCCCGCTCCAGCGCAGCGAGGAGGAGAAGGAGACCTCCTCCCGCACCGCCCACGGCTCACCCGGCAGGGCTGCGGCCAGGGCCGTGGTGGTGAGGTTGGGCGACGTCGCGCTGCGGGCCAGGGAGCCGGCGAGGCGCTCGACGGCTCCGGTCTCGTGCGCGCCGACGGGCTGCACCTCGACCAAGGCCAGGCGCCCGGTGGTGAGAGTGCCGGTCTTGTCGGTGCACACGACGTCGACGTTGCTGACCGACTCCACGGCGTTGACCCGCTGGACGAGGGCGCCGCGCCCGGCGCTCTTCGCGGCGCCGACGGTGTAGGCGACGGCGACGAGGAAGAACAGGCCGTAGGGCACGAGCCCGGAGAGCACTGCGGTGATCTGCACGACCCGCACGAGGGAGAACCCTTCGATGGCCGCCTGGGCCAGGATCGTGATGCTCATCAGCCCGGCGAGGAGCATGACCAGCCGGACGACGAAGGCGATCCGGTCCTGCAGCGGCGTGACGTCCGTGGACCCCTGGCGGGCGTCGGCGGTGAGCCGGCTGGCGTAGCTGGCCGCGCCGACGTCCCGGGCGAGCTGGTGGCCTGCGCCGCCGACGCAGAAGCTGCCCGACAGCAGCTCGTCGCCGGGCTGCTTCACCAGCGGCTCGGACTCGCCGGTCAGCAGGGACTCGTCAACTTCCATGCGGCCGCCGTCGAGCACCGGTCCGTCGACGACGAGCTGGTCGCCGGGGCGCACGTGCACGACATCACCGCGGACGACGTCCTCGGGCGCTACCTCGACGTCGGAGCCGTCGCGCACCACAGTGACCGAGTCGCGGTCCAGCAGCCGCAGGTGGTCGAGCTTGCGCTTGGCCCTGATCTCCTGGACGGCGCTGATGCCAGCGTTGAGCAGTCCGATGCCGACGCTGATGAAGGCGTCGTTGTAGCGGCCCAGCGCCAGCAGCGCGACTCCGATGGCGAACAGGATCGAGTTGTAGAACGAGAAGACGTTCGTGCGCAGGATCCCGGCGTAGCTGCGTGAGGTGGTGTCCGGCGCGGTGTTCGCCTCACCGCGCCGTGCGCGGGTCTGGGCCTCCTGCTGCGTCAGCCCCTGCGGCGCCGCAGCGGTCACCAGACCGGTTGCCTGCACGTCCATCCCGCTCGCTCCCCGTGCGTCGTCCCCTGCGCTGCGGGCCCGGTCGGAGTCTTCCTCACCGCGGGGCGCCGCGGGGTGAGGAGGTCAGCGATGAGGGCGGTCACCGATGACCGCTCCTCCCCGTGGCGAGCCGCTGAGTGCTCGCAGTGGCTCCTCCGGTGCCCCGGCGCCCGCCCCAGTCGGGCCCGGTCGCACTCGAAGGATCTCGGCTGCAGCGGCGACCCACAGGGCGATCGCGAGCCATGGTGAGGCCAACGCGAGGCTGTCTGCGGCGGCGCCCAGGGGCGTCGGGAGGCCGACGCGGTCCAGGAGCCACCCGACGGCCGCGACGCCGGCCAGCGCTGCTGCTGCGGCCCGAAGTGGGCGGTAGGCGGGCGTGCGCGCCAGGACGACCAGCGGGGGAAGCACCAGGAGCACGACGGCCAGCTGCATGAGCTCGATGCCGAGGTTGAAGCCGAGCACGCTGAGCGCGAGCTGGCCGCCGGACAGGTCGAGGGCGGACAGCGTGGTGGAGAAGGCCATGCCGTGGACGAGGCCGAAGAAGCCGGCGACGAGGGGCTCGCGGCCGGAGAAGATCGGTCGCACGGCGTGGGCTGCGGCGATGAGGATGCTGACGGCGATCAGGGCCTCGACGGGCTGCTGCGGTACGGGCAAGCCGAGCGCGCCGAGGGCCAGGGTCAGGGAGTGCCCGACGGTGAAGGCAATGGTGATGGCCGTGATCCGGCGCACGGCCCTGCCGGCAGGTGCCGCCTCGCGCCAGCGCCTGCCGACCGCGAGCAGGGGCGCGGGCAGTAGCAGAGTCAGCAGGAACAGCTGGTGGTCGGTTCCTTCGGCGATGTGGCTCACGCCGAGCTGCAGCATGCCCACGAACCCCTGCCAGCCGCTGCCGTCGTCGAGGTCGATGGTCAGGGTCGCCACGGTGCCGCTGACGGTGTCCAGGGTGATCTCACCGAGGTTCCGGGCTGACCCGTCCTCGCTGACCTGGCCGGCCGCCCAGTCGCTTCGCAGGAGGACGAAGACGTCGGCAGTGATGACCTGGTGGACGATCGCGTCGTAGTCGAGGGTGAACGCGCGCAGGTCGGTGCCCGGGTCCCCTCCTGGTGGCGGCGTGAGCGTCGCCGTGGCATTGACGGCGGAGAACGCGCCGGTACCCCACTGCTCAGTCTCGGTCGCGGCCACGTCGTCCACCACGACAGTCCATGAACCGGCCTCTGAGGTGACGTCGAAGTGGTCCTCGACGTAGGCGGCGACCTCCTCTGCGGTCCCGGCAGGCACCTGCCCCGCCTCGGGGACGTCGATGCCCGATGCGGTGACGAGGTCGGTGGTCGGCAGGGTCAGGGCTGCGGTGATGTCGCCGGAGTGGACGTCGAGGGCGATGACGGTGGAGGGCACGACGTGCGCGGACGCCGGTGCGGCCGTCACGAGGACGGCCGCACCGGCGACAAGCACCGCCGCGAGCCCGGACAGCAGACGAGAACGCAGCCGTGAGCGCATGTCAGGCGGTGGTACCGGCGTAGTCGCTGGTCTTGTCGCGCCAGACCGCGTGCGGGTGCGCACCGGACAGAACGATGCCGTTCTGCATGGAAAATTCGATCCACACGGACGGGCCGTCGATGCGGATGTAGTCCCCGAGTTCGGTCATCGACGTCGTCCCGGAAAAGGACACGTACGTGTCGTCCAGCTCGCCCTGGTACTTGGCGAGGATCGTCGCGGCGTCGGCGTCGGAGAGGTCACCGACGTAGGTGTTGATCGCGGCGAGCAGGAGCGCCTTCTGGTCATCGGTCAGGTCTGAGCCCTTGATGCCTTCAGCGGTGGTGGGGAAGGCCCAGTCCTCGCCGGGGCCGAGGAGGATGTCGCTGTAGGAGGTGGACAGCGTCGCGGTGGTGGCTTGGGTGTCGTCCAGGGAGGTCAGCAGCGCGGAGAACGCCTCTTGCTCCTGCTGCTCGGGCTGGACGGTGTCGCCGTCGACCTCGACGGTGGTGAACGGCTCGATGCCGCGGAAGGAGGGGGTCGCTCCGGCCAGCGCGCCGTCGATGTAGGTGTTCGCGACGGCGAGGTGGTGGCCGCCGAACTGCAGCTCCCATGTGCCGTTGGTGGCGGGGGTGCCGAGGAAGGCGATGTAGTAGTTCCCGCGCCCGTAGTCGTCCCCGCCGCCGTTGTCGGCGAGGTAGTCGTCGGCCTCCAGGTGCTGAATGATCTCGTCGAAGCCCTCGTTCTCGGCGCTCCCGGTGACCCCGGCGAGCAGCGCTTCTAGGGCGGTCCACTGCTCTTCGGAGAGGGAGTCCGTCTGCAGGCCTACGCGCCCCGTGCTGGTCTGCCCACCGCCCGGCATGGCACCGGCCGGTGGACCGCTCATGTCACCCGTGGGAGCGCCGCTGGGACGGTCACCCGTACCGCTGCCGGGTGCGCCCCCGCCGAACCCACCGGTGAGGAGGGAGTTCGGGAGGTTGGACCAGTTGGCGGCGTTCTCGAACGTGTACTCCTGGTTTAGCGAGGCCGCCTGGTCCTCGTCCAGCGTGGCGGCGAAAGCCTCCGCCAGCGCCACCACATCACCGCTGCCGGCGGTCGTGGAGGCGGTTGAGGACGAGCTTGAGGACGTGGAGGCCGAAGAGGTGTCCCCGCTGGTCCCTTCGGAGTTCCCGCAGCTCATGAGCGTCAGCGCGAGGGCGATGCCGGCGGTGGCCGCGGGCCAGCGCAGCAGGCGGGCCGTGGAAGCAGAGCGTGATTTCGTCATGTCCGAACTTTCAGTGGGAGTGGTGGGCAGGAGCTAGGTCTCCGCTGTGCTCGACCTGTGAAGCACGTGCTGTCGAGGCGCTCAGGGCCGTAGGCGTCGTGGGGCGTCCCGCACCCGTACGGGAGGTGCCCCTCGAGCGGGTGGCCGCTGCCGGTGGGTCGTGCGACGTCGCGGGTGACGCCGAGCACGTGGCACGACCCACGTGAGGGACCGCGGGGGCCGGATCGGGCTGGACACGTGGCCTGTCGTGAGGGGTGCCTCACCTCGCTCAGGCGGTGAGTCCGCTGAAGGTGGGGGTTTCGGCGGACCCGTCCCAGGTGACGCGGAAGGTGAACGCCTCCTCGAGGGCCTCACGGTACTGCTCGGCCTCGTCGTCGGTGATGGCACCGGACTCCAGGAGGTTGTCGATGGCCGGGCTCCAGGACTCCACGAGCGCCTCGACGAGCGCGTCCTGTCCGACGCCGACCTCCTCGGCGATCGTGGCGAGGTTCTGGCCGGCGTCCATCCGCACGTGCAGCTCGTCGTGGCTGATGCCGAGGACCTCGTCGAGCACGTCCTCGACCGGCTGGTGGCCGCGGTGCAGCCCGAGGCCGCCGTCGCCGTAGGCGTCCTGGATGAGTGCGACGAGCTGGTCCTCGGTGGTCACCGAGGAGGGGTCTGTGCCGCCGGGCCCGCCGCCCATGCCGCCGCTCGGGCCTTCAGCAGGCAGGCTCTCTGACACTGCCGACGCGGACTGCGAGGTGGTCGTGCTGGTGGTGGATGCCTCCTCGGAGGTGGTGCCGCAGGCGGCCAGGGACAGGGTGCTGAGCAGGGCTAGGCTGGCGATGGTCTTGCGGAACTTGTTCATGGTCTCGTCTCCGGTCGATCGAGGTGCTCGGTCGAGGACGACCATGGGCGCCGAGGCTGTGCGGGTCCTGTGGGGCCCTTACGCGGTCCCTGTGGCTGGGTGCGGTGAACTCCCACCGCATCGGGCGTTCATGGGCTCGACACAGTCGGGGCACAGGCAGTGCTCCCACGCTCGCGGCCATGACCCCGTTCCTGCCGCGCCATCGGCTGGCGGCCGCAGCCGCCCTTGCCGCCGGCCTTGTGCTGTTGCCCGTCACCGCCGCCAGCGCACACAGCCTCGACAGCAGCACCATCTCGGTCCAGCTGTCCGAGGACTCCGCTGGCGCCACGGTCAGCGTCGCGCTGGAGACCCTCGAGGAGGCTCTCGCTGCGCAGGGCGCTAGCACCGGCGACACGAGCGCGGTGGCCGACTACCTCGCCGACCACCTGGCCGTCACCGGCGCCGACGGCGTCGAGTGGGCTGAGACCTGGTCGCAGCCAGTGGTCGAGACCGTCGAGGGCCTGGAGTCGGTCAGCGCCGCGGTCTCTTTCGACACCGGCGGCGCCGACCCGTCGAGCTTCATGCTCACCTACGACGGCGTGATTGAAACAGACGCCTCCCACGAGGCGGTCGTCGTGCTGACCGAGGCGGACGGCGACATCTCGACCGCCGGCACGGTCACGGCCTCCGACACCAGCCTGGAGGTGGGCGAGGCCGCGGGCTCGACGCCCGGGTCCGGGCTGTTCGACATGCTCCAGTACGGCCTCCACCACGTGCTGGAGGGAGCCGACCACCTGCTGTTTGTCACCACGCTGCTGCTCGTGGCGCCGCTGGCTGTGGTCGGGGCCCGGTGGGTGCGCCGTGACGGGATCGTGGCCACGGCCCGGCGCGTAGTCGGCGTCGTCACAGCTTTCACTGTCGGGCACTCCCTCACCCTCATCGCCTCAGCCATGGGGTGGGTGTCCTTGCCGAGCGCCCTCACGGAGGTGCTGGTCGCGGTGTCTGTGGGCATCGCCGCCGTCCACGCCGTCCGGCCGCTGGCGCGCCGAGGGGAAGTCGCCATCGCCGGCGCCTTCGGGCTGGTGCACGGCTTGGCCTTCGCGGGGATCCTGGTCGACCTCGGGCTGGAGGGGATGACCTCCGTGCCGGCGCTGCTGATGTTCAACGTGGGCGTCGAGCTGGCGCAGCTGCTCACCGTCGCCCTGCTCTTCCCCTCCCTCTACCTGATCTCGCGCACCCGCTGGTATCCCGCGGTGCGCACCGCGGTCGCCGGCGTCGCGCTGGCAGCCTCGACCGGTTGGGTGCTGGACCGCCTCGGCATCCTCGCTAACCCCCTGGCCGGCGTCGAGGGGGCTGCCATCACCCACCCTTGGCGGGTCGTCAGCGGCCTCGCCGTTGTCGCCGCCGCGTGCTGGCTCATGGACCGACCCACCCCGGCGGAAGGGGGACCGGCGTCTCCTGCGGCTCTTACCCGTGCCGGCGGCGGCACCGGCCGGCTCCCGTAGAGAGACCTGGTGACCCGGTCAGTCGCCGCGCTTGCATCACGACCAGCCACTGGGTCGAGCCTGTCTACGGGGCGCACCGTAGGAGGCCCACCGGCTACCCCACGCAAGAGCTCCGCACAGCGCCTGACCGACGACCGGAGCACCGCGTACCCACCACCATCGCCGGGAGCAAGAGACCAGCCTCACCACGAGCGACAAAGGCATCACGTCTTTGGCAGTGTGGACGGCTCCGAAGGAGGGGCCGACGGGTTCGCCGCCCTCGCGGACGCCCACCTCGTCATCACCGGGGGCACGCTCACGGTCGACGCGGAGGGCGACGGGCTCGACTTCAACCGCAGCAGGACCGTGCCCGTCGACGGGCCGACCTCCTCGGGCGACGGCGCGCTCGACGTGAACGGCACCTTCGAGGTCACCGCCGCCTTCCATCCCGCCGGAATGGCCGTCGCCCGGACGCGGTTTCGGCCCAGAGCTTGGGTCGCGGTGACCCCCGACCCGACGCGGTCTATGCCGCTGGTACGGACGTAAAAGTCGTCGCGGCCGACCGTACCGAGGTGGCGTCCGTGACCTCCACCAAGAAGCTCGGTCGCTCGTCTGGTCGACCGCGGACGTCAGGTCCGGGGCGCGGTACGAGGTCACCAGCGGCCTAGCACGACGACCGCCACCGCAGGGGGCCCTCGCTGGCGGTGGGATGTGCGGCGGGGTGGGGGTGCGCCGCGGCGTTGGCCCGCGCAGCGAGCGGCCCGACGGTGAGCTGGAGCGCGGCTCTGCCCCCCGCCTGACCGGCCCTCCTGACGCCGAACCCGGCGGACCTATGCCTAGCGCGGTCCGGTGGTTGCAGGGACCGGCGCACCAGGCCGGCTGATCGCTCAGGCCCGGGCGGGCTCCGAGAGCAACGGCAGCGCCACGGTAAACGCCGTCCGGCCCGGCCGGCTCTGGAGCTCCACGTGGCCGCCGTGGGCCTCGACCACGGCAGTGACGATGGCGAGCCCGAGGCCGGTGCTGCCGGCGGCGCGCGAGCGGGAGGAGTCGCCGCGGGCGAAGCGCTCGAAGACGCGGGGGAGCAGGCCGGCGGGGATGCCCGGGCCGTCGTCTGTGATCGTCAGCGCCGCCTGCTCGGGCACGCCCGCGGACGCCGGGCGGACGGCCAGGGCCGCGGTCACGGTCGTGCCGGGCGGGGTGTGCACCCGGGCGTTGGCGAGCAGGTTCGCGACCACCTGGTGCAGCCGGGCGGCGTCGCCGACGACGACCACCGGCTCAGGCGGCAGGTCGAGGTCCCAGCGGTGGTCGCGGCCGGTGACGTGGGCGTCGCTGACGGCGTCGACCACGACGCGGGTGAGGTCGACGGGGGCGTGCTCGATGGCCGGGCCGGAGTCCAGACGGGCCAGAAGGAGGAGGTCCTCGACGAGGGAGGTCATGCGCTTCGCCTCGGACTCCACGCGGCCGAGGGCGTGGACGACGTCGGGCGGCAGCTCGTGGCGCCCGCGCCGGGTCAGCTCGGCGTAGCCGCGGATGGCCGCCAGCGGGGTGCGCAGCTCGTGGCTGGCGTCGGCGACGAACTGGCGCACGCGCGCCTCGCTGGCCTGGCGGGCGGTGAGCGCCGCGGCGACGTGGCCGAGCATGCGGTTGAGCGCCGCGCCCACGCGTCCGACCTCGGTGCGCGGGTCGGTGTCGGCGTCGGGCACCCGGACGGCGAGGGCGACCTCGCCGCGGTCGAGCGGCAGCTCGGCAACGTGGGCGGCGGTGGCCGCCACGCGGTTCAGCGGGCGCAGCGCGCCGCGCACGATCCAGGCCCCGACGGCGGCCGCGGCGGCCAGCCCGAGGACGGCGACCGCGGCGATGACGGCGGCGACCTGGGCGACGGTGGCGCGCACGCCGCCCAGCGCGAGGCCGGTGACGAGGGTCTCGCCGTCCCGGCCCTGCGTGGCCACGAGCCGGTACTCGTCGAGGTCGCCGCCCAGGTCGACGGTGTGCGGCTCCCCGTCGGCAGGCACCGTGGCGACGGCCGCGCCCTGCTGCGCGGTGAGCGCCTGCGGGGTCCCGGAGGCGTCGAGCACGGCGGCGCGCTCCACCTGCCCGTCCACGACGATCGCGCCCAGGGTGTCCTCGGCCTGGCCGGGCGCGAGGAGGAACTCCGGGCCCGGGCGCCCACCGCCGTCCTCTCCGCTCGCCGGCGGGCCGTCGCCCGCCGAGCCGGGGGGACGCCGGTCGTCCGCCGTGCGGGACCGGTCGACCGCCGCGGTGAGCGAGGCGTCGAGGCGGTTCATGAGGACCTGGTCGAGGGTGACGACGCTGACCACGCCGATCACCGTGCTGACAGCGGCGAGCAGGGCCAGGACGCCGGCCAGCAGGCGCCGGCGCAGCGTCCAGCGGGCCGTCCAGCGGGCAGGGGAGAGGGGTCGCGGTGCGCTCACGGGGCGGGCTTGAGCACGTACCCGGCGCCGCGCATGGTGTGGATCATCGGCGTGCGGCCGGCGTCGATCTTCTTGCGGAGGTAGGAGACGTAGAGCTCGACGATGTTCGCCTGGCCGCCGAAGTCGTAGTTCCACACGCGGTCGAGGATCTGGGCCTTGCTCAGCACGCGGCGGGGGTTGCGCATGAGGAACCGCAGCAGCTCGAACTCCGTCGCCGTGAGGTCCACGGCCTCGCCGTCGCGCCACACCTCGTGGCTGTCCTCGTCGAGCACGAGGCCGCCGACGACGAGCTGGGGGTCGGCCGCGGAGGTGGCCGTGGTGGTGCGCCGGATCAGCCCGCGCAGGCGGGCGATGAGCTCCTCAAGGCTGAACGGCTTGGTGACGTAGTCGTCGCCGCCGGCGGTCAGGCCCGCGACGCGGTCCTCCACGGCGTCCTTGGCGGTGAGGAAGAGCACCGGCAGGTCGCGGCCGTCGGCGCGCAGGCGGTGCAGCACCGCCAGGCCGTCCATGTCGGGCAGCATCACGTCGAGCACGACGGCGTCGGGGTGGAAGTCGCGGGCCGCCTTGAGGGCGCCCTGGCCGTCGGCGGCGGTGCGCACCTCCCAGCCCTCGTAGCGCAGCGCCATCTGCAGCAGGTCGGACAGCGTCGCCTCGTCGTCCACCACGAGCACGCGCACTGGCGCGCCGTCGGCACGGCGCAGCTCTTGGCGGGGCGACGGGGCGGTGTTGAAGGTCATGCCACGACCCTCGTCCCTGCGGCTGTGCTCCATCGGGGCTGCGGCTGTGAGGCGGCTGTGAGCGCTGAGGCCATGCCCGAGCCTCCCAGCACGCACCTCCGTCCGCCACGGGGCTGCGTCAGGACCGGCTCGGCTCCGGCTCCACGGAGCGGTGGCCCCGCGGAGGAGGCCGTGCTGGACCCTCGACGCCCCGGGTATGGTCAGGGCAGGCGGGGCGACCAGGCCAGGGACCCGGCCGCTGCGCCCAGGCCCGCGAGCAGGGCGAAGCCGGCGAAGGCGCTGGAGACGTCCTGGTGCTCGGTGGTGGTGCCCACCTGCTCACCGATGTCGGCGTAGACGTCCTCCAGCTCGCCGCTGCTCTGCGCGGTGTAGGCCTGCCCGCCGGTGGCCTCCGCCAGCGACGCCAGGGCCTCGGTGTCCACGGGCACCGACACCTGCTGGCCCTGCACGCTCACGCTGCCGCCACCGTCCGTGCCGTAGGCGATGGTCGAGACCGGGACGCCGGCCGCCGTCGCGACCGGGACGGCGTCCTCGATCGAACGGCCCTGGGTGCTGGTGCCGTCGGAGAGCAAGATGACGCGGGCGGGGGCGGCCTCCTCGCCCTCCTCAGTGGGTGCCTGGGCGGCCGCTGCCACCGCTGCGGCCACGGCCTCGCCGATCGCCGTGCCCTGCCGCAGCTGGAGGTTCTCGACGGCTCGGACGACGGCGGCGTGGTCGTCGGTCGGGTCCACCTCGACGGTGGCCGAGCCCGAGAAGCTGACCAGCCCGACGTCGAAGCCGTCGGGCAGACCTTCCACGAAGTCGACCGCGGCCGCCTGGGCCGCCTCGAAGCGGGACGGCGACACGTCCGTCGCCTCCATCGACAGAGAGGTGTCGATCGCCACGACGACGGTCGCGGCCTCGCGAGGCACCTCCACCGCGGCCGCCGGCTTCGCGTACGCGGTCACCATGAGGGCCAGGGCGGCCACGAGCAGCCCCGCAGGCAGGTGGCGGCGCCAGCCGGGCGTCCTCGGGGCGACGGAGGCGAGCAGTTCGACGTCGGTGAATCGGACGGCGTAGGCGGTGCGGCGGCGCTGTCGCAGCACGTAGGCGGCGGCGACGGCCGCGGCGGTGAGCAGCAGCAGCAGGCGCCACGGCGCGTCGAAGGTGAGGTCGCTCATGCGGAGACTCCTGGGGAAAGGGCGCCGGTGCGGCGGGTGGAGAGGTGGCGGGCGAGGTCGGGCAGCCAGTCGCGGTCGGTGCGCAGGAGCACGTGGCCGGCGCCCGCGCCGCGAACGGCAGACCGGCGGGCCTCTGAACGGCCAGCTGCGGCGGCGCGGTACGACGCGCGCACGGCGGGAGTGGTCCGCACCTCCAGCTGCCGCCCAGTCTCGGGGTCGACGACGTGCAGGGTGCCGATGTCCGGGAGGTCGCTCTCGCGGGGGTCGACCACCTCGCACACGACGACGTCGCTGCGCTGGGCGAGCAGCTGCAGCGGCCGGGCCCAGCCGGAGACCCCGGCTCCGCCGCTGGGCTCGGCGAGGTCGCCGAGGACGACGACGAGGCCGTGGCGGTGCGGCGGCCTGGCCAGCTGCGTCAGCGCGTCGGACAGCGCGGCTCCGGGCCCGGACTCGGCCCGCGGAGTGGTGAGCAGCACGTGCCGCAGGGCCAGCGCGGCGTCGCGGCCTGCGCGCGGCGGGATGCGCCGCACGCCGTCGCCGGTGAGCACCAGCGCGCCCACCCTGTCGCCGTGGCGGCTGGTGACGTGCACGAGCGCGCACGCCGCGGCCAGGGCCAGGTCGCGCTTCTCCGAGCGGCGGGTCCCGAAGGACATCGACGCCGTGAGGTCGACGACCAGGGTCGTCTGCAGCTCGCGGTCGGCGGTCGTCGTCCGCACGTGGGTCTCGCCGGTGCGGGCGGTCACCGCCCAGTCGATGCGCCGGGCGTCGTCTCCGACGTCGTGCGGCCGGGCCTCGGCAGGTTCGCTCCCGAGGCCCAGGAAGCGCCGGACGTGGTCGCCCTGCAGGAGCCCGTCCAGGCGCCGCGACGCTGACACCGCCAGTTGCCGGACCCGGGCCTCCGGCACGTGCGGGGGTGCGGGCAGCGTCCTCACGCGACGGCCCGCTCGGGCGCCGGGTGCACCGCGTGCACCGCGGTCTCGTGCTGGGAGGGCGACACCGCCGGCTGCGGCATCGTGGCGAGGATCCGGCTGACCAGCTCCTCGGCGCCCACGCCGTCCGCGAGGGCCTCGTAGGAGAGGACCAGCCGGTGGGCCAGCACGTCGACGGCGAGGTCGGCCACGTCCGCCGGGACGACGTAGTCGCGACCGCGCAGCAGCGCCAGCGCCCGTGCCGCGCGCACCAGGCCCAGGCTGCCGCGCGGGGAGGCGCCCACGGTGATGAGCCCGGCCAGGTCGGGCAGCCGCCACGCGGCCGGCTCGCGGGTGGCCATCACCAGCGCCACGGCGTACTCGGCGATGGCGTGGTGGACGAACACGGCGTCGGCCAGGGTCTGGAGCTCGACCAGCTCCGGGAGGGTGAGGGCCTGCTGGGCCCGCGGGGGCGTGACCGACATCCTGCGGACGATTTCCAGCTCCTCGCTCATCGTCGGGTGCGGGACGACGACCTTCATCAGGAAGCGGTCGCGCTGGGCCTCCGGGAGCGGGTACACGCCCTCGCTCTCCACGGGGTTCTGGGTGGCGAGGACGATGAACGGGTGGGGCAGGGGGTAGGTGGTGCCGCCGATGGAGACCTGCCGCTCGGCCATCACCTCCAGCAGCGCCGACTGCACCTTGGCGGGGGCGCGGTTGATCTCATCGGCCAGCACGAGGTTGGCGAAGACCGGGCCCAGCTCGACGTCGAAGCGCTCCTGGGAGGGCCGGTACACGCGGGTGCCGATGATGTCGCTGGGCACGAGGTCGGGGGTGAACTGCAGGCGCACCGAGGTGCCGCCGACCGTTGTGGCGAGCGTCTCCACGGCGAGGCTCTTGGCGACGCCGGGCACGCCCTCGAGCAGGCAGTGACCGCGCGACAGGAGCGAGACGGCGATGCGCTCGACCATGCGGTCCTGGCCGACGACGACCTTCTTCACCTCCATCAGCGCCCGCTCGAGCCGGGCGGCGGGGGTGGAGGCGGTGGGCATGACGTGGGTGCTGGACATGGGTCTCCTCGACGAGGGGGTGGCGGGGGCGCTGTGGGGGCGGTCGGTGGTCACGCGGTGCTCTCGGAACTGTCCTGCTCCGCCGCCGGAGCAGCGGGAGCGACGTCGGCGCCGCTCTCCGCTTCGCTGCCGGCCAGGGCTTGGCGCAGGGACGTCGCGGTCACCGTCTCGCCGTCCAGGACCCCCTCGACCAGGACGGCGTCACCCACCGCCAGCCCGGCCAGGGCGCCGTCGGTCGTGGCCATCTGCGTGCTGGACGAGACGGCGTAGGTCTGGCTGAAGCCGTCGGAGCTCTCCACCGTCACCGAGGCGTCGTCGACGGCGGTGACCTCGCCGCCCTGAACGGTGACCGTGGCGGTGCTGCCGTCGGGCTGGGTCACCTCTCGCTCCTGGTGCAAGGCGGCCCACGGGCTGGAATGCGCCTGACCGGTGGGGGCCTCGTCGACTGTTGAGTTGTCGGGTGCCTCGCGAGGGACGGACTGGCGCTGGGATCCGCCGTCCACGCTGGTCGTGCTAGCCGACGGCGGAGCCGCCGGGGCGGGGTCCAGGGCCAGTGCGGTCCCCGTGCCGGCCACGAGCAGGGCAGCGCCACCCGCCACCACCCACCGGCCGCGCCTGCCCAGGCGGCTGCCTGTCGGACGTGCGCGCCGACCTGCGGGTGCCGTCTGTGGTTGCGGTGCGGTGGTGTCCCGCGACACCGCAGGCTCGGCGGGGCGCGGGGTACGCGCGCCCTCGCTGTCGAAGACCCATTCCTGCACGACGTGCTCCTCCTGCCATGGGCAGCGGCTGCTGCCAGGTGTGCGCTGCTGACTCTGGGAGCCGGCCCTGGGAACGACGTCGCTGGAGCCCATGAGGAGGCTGTGAGCCGGTGAGGGGGCGTAGGGCTCGGCACCACGCTCAAAGCCCTCGCACAGGCTGCCCTCAGCCGCACCCGGTGAAGCTGCCGTGAACTCCTCATCGCAGGCGGTGCCCGGCCGCTGCGCCGAAGGAGAAGCCCGATGAGCACCAAGACCACTCGCCAGCGCCGCGCCGCCAACACCGTTCGCGCGCTCACCGCCGCAGCCCTGGCCGGCGTCGGCGTCATCGCCGCAGACGTCCCGGCCTCAGTCGTCGCCTCCAACCACCTCAGGCTCGCGACGGTCCCCGAGGACGTGGTCGAGACGTCGGCGGTGGATGCCTCGACACCTGCCGTGCCCGTTCCCGCCGTGCCATTCAGCACAGTGACCGCGGCAGCTGACGCTGCTTCCCCCGTGCACGTCCCCGTGCTCGTGCTCTGAGCCACGATGGGAGAACGCCATCGTCCTGACCGTGTGCCCGTTGTTTGATGTCCCGCAGTGAGTACCGCTGGCCGATCGCTCTGCGGGCTGCCTCCCGCAGGGGATCGCTCTGCGGGCTGCCTCCCGCAGGGGATCCCTTGGCGGGCAGCGTGCCGCTGAGGATCGTCATCTCGGACAGCGGGCGCCCGCCTCACCTCGCCAGCCGTCTTAGCAGTGCCAGAACAGCAGCGCGACCACCCAGCGATCCTCATGATGTGCTTATGCCGCGCCTTCTGACCGCCGCTCGCTCGAGGGCCGTCCCGGCATCGCTTGGCACCGCGCTCCTCTTCACCCTGGCGGCCTGCTCAACCGCCGGGCCGAACGGCCGCTGGGAGGACCTGCCCAACGACGGCAGCGTCGGGACGCTGGCCGAGGTCTACGACCTGGACTGGACGCAGGCGGTCATCGCCTGCCCCTACGAGACCCCCGCGCAGCTGCGCGCCCGGACCGGTCAGGACTGGAAGGGCCCCGACCTCAGCGACCGCGACGATGTCCAAGTCGTGGTCTTGCTCGACCAGGCGGGCGTGGTGGGCAGAGAGACGGTGGCGCGCACGAGCGTGGACCTGTGCCGCGAAGACCTCGGGGACCTGGCGCCCGACACCCCGCTGCAGGTCCACGTCAAGGACGGCACCGCCGTGGTGCTGCTGCCCTGACCGCACGGCCGTCGACTCGACTGCTGCACGAGAGGCGGGTGCCCCAGATGCCGATCGTTCAGCGGTCGGCCGCCGCTGTCGCACGCTTCGCTGCGGTGTTCGCGCGACGACTGGCCACCGCGAGAGCCACGACCAGCGCCACGTACCCCGTTCCTGCGGTGCTCAAGACCACTGCCACCGCAGCCGAGTCCGGCACGGTGAGGGCGAGGGCGGTCGTCAGCACCCCAAAAGCGAGGCAGAAGAGGCCGGCTGCCCTCACGGCGCCATGCGCCGCCCGATGACCAGCTCTCCATGCCTCGTCGCTGGCACGGGTAGCGCGCGTGCGGATGCCCACGGCCCCGCTGCGGTCGAGGGTGCCGCTCCTCGCCATGCTCGCGACGCTCAACAGGACCGCGGCCAACAGGAAGAAGGAAGCGGTCAATGACACCGCGCCGCCGGGATCCACCCCTCGAGGCTAGCGAGACCGACCCGCCGATGGGCTTGAGTGCGGACGTCTCGATAGCCGACCCTCTGCTGGCAACGCCGCTGGCCAGCGCATCGAGGTCCCCCTGAGCACGCCACCGTGTCCCAGATGACCCGCCCGCAATGGTGCCCGCTGACGGGGCCCTAAACGGAGATCGTCGGCCTCTTGGCCCAAGTCGACGTTCGAGCCAGTGCCGCATGCTGCGAGCTCGCCCGGGTGTTGTGGCCGGCCGACTCGATTTCTGGAGCTATTCAGGAGACGGCAGGGGCTTTCGCCACGGGGCGTGCGGGTCGTGCAGGGTGTCGAGCATGAACTCGCACCACATGCGCGCCCCTGCCACGGCGAGGCGGGCGTGGCGTGCTCCGAGGCCAACGCGACGCTGCCCCATGCCGTGGCCGGTGCCGTAGCCGCGGTTGCGCAGCTCGGCGATGCCGAGGGCGACGTTGGTGGCCCCGCCGAGGATCTTCTTCACGGCGTCGGAGCCATCCGGACCGGCCGCGGTGCTGGTGGGGTGGACGCCGAGGGCGAACTGGGAGGCCTTGACGAGGTCGGGCAGGTCGTCACGGTCGCTGAAGGGCTTGCCGCATTCGGTGAGCACGACCTTCGCGGTGCTTTCGATGAGCTCCTTGGCGGAGCCGATGGCCTGGGCTGCGTCGTCGTCGCTGACGGCGCGGGCGATGCGGTCCAGGTGCTCGTGGATTGCGACCGGATCGGTCAGCTGGGCCAGGGACTCCTCGCGCAAGGAGATGACTAGGCCGCCGGTGATCTTGCCGTCGTCGTGGAGGGTGTAGCCGTCGCGCGCGAGCTTCAGGGCGGTCTTGCCTCGGTACTGCGGGTCGATGTTGTGGAGGGCGATCTCGAAGACGCGCAGCGCGCGGGCGACGTGGGCGGGGTAGGTCCAGTCCACCGAGTTTAGGTAGGCCTGGAACAGGGTCACCCGTTCACCGCCGACCGGCGGGTCGGGGTAGGCGCCTGGGGCGAAGCCTTCGTCTTGCCACATGGCGTCGATCTCACGCAGCACGGTGCCGCTCATGAGGTCGCGGATCTCCCGGCGGGTTCCTCTGCTGACCAGCTCCGGACGCTGTGCGCTCACGTGCTGGGTTCTTCAGTGCGGTGGCCGCCGAGCAAGGCTGCGGCGAGGCGGTCGTTGGGGGAGCGGTCGAGGTGGGCGCGGCCGCGGTCGTAGCGGCGGGTGGTCCGGGGGTCTGCGTGGCCCATGGCGTCCTGGACGTCCTGCAGCGGCACGCCCATGGCCAGGGCCTCGGTGGCGTAGGAGTGGCGGAAGGAGTGGGCGGTCACCTCGGCGCTGACTCCAGCCTGGGTGCACAGGCGGGTGAGCAGTCGGGCGGCGTGCTCGTAGCCCCACCTGGCGTCTCCGCGGGTGGTGAGGAAGATCGGGCCGCTGGTGCGCCCGTCGAGGTAGGTGTCCAGGGCTCGCACGACGGCTGCCGGTAGGACGACGCGGGCGCGCTTGTTGCCCTTGCGGGTCAGGCGCAGCGTGCGGTGGCCGTCGGAAGAGCCGTAGTCGCGCACGTCGGTGCCCAGGACCTCGGCGATGCGCGCGCCGGTGAGCATCAGCACCAGGACTAGGGCGGTGGCCCGGGGGAAGTGGGTCTGAGCGACGGCGAGGACGGATCGCAGTTCCGGCGCGCTGAGGCCCGCGGCCTGGGAGTCGGGGGAGACGCGGGGGCGCTTGACGTCGGCGACGGGGGAGTGGGACAGCACCTCTGCGCTCACGCCGTAGGAGTAGAACTCCGCCAGGGCGGAGAGGGCGCGAGCGACGGTGGCCGGTGCGCGCAGGCGCCCGGTGCGGGCTGAGGGCGTGGTGGACAGCCAGGTCTTGTAGGCGTCGACGTGAAAGCGTTCGGCGGCCAGGGGGTGAACGCCGGCGCGGGCGCACCAGCTCGCCCATGCGGTCAGGTCCAGGCGGTAGGCGCGGGCGGTCTTGGGCGCGCTGATGCCGAGCAGCCATGCGGAGGCCAGGCGCTCGAAGGGGTCGTCGTCGCGGGTGCCGGGCAGGCGATCGAGGGGGTCGCGACGCTGGCGTAGGTCGATCGGCGCGGCGATCGGCAAGGCGGGCGGCTCGTGGGGCACCAGGGCGGAGCTCATGCGTTCTCCTGCTCGGGCAGTTCTGACGCTGCGGTGCGCTGGCGCTCTACCGCAGCAGCCAGGGCCGCGTTGCGCTCAGCGCGCAGCCGCGCCTGGTCCGCATCGCGTTGCTTGCCGTCGTAGATGGCTACCCGCTGGACCTTGTCGCTGGTCGCCCACTTGGCGAGCGTCTTGTCGATCTTCACCAGGGCGCCAGCAGCCTCGCTGGCCGAGTGCTCGACGATCCAGGAGCGAATCCTGAACAGCGCGAAGTCCAGAACAGCGGTGGTCGTCAGCTCTTGGCCGTGGGAGTCCTCGAAGCGGACGACGACTTGGTGGCGGTCTGGCAGACAAGCCGCCGTGCGGTCGCGGGCGGAGTCCCAGAAGGTGCGCCATTCCTGACCGGGCGCGAGGAAGGGCCACGCTTCGGGAAGAAGCACGTCCTCGGGTGTTGCCCCGTCGGGACCTCCCTGTTGCAGGGGCGGCGTGCTCGTCAAGGTGACGTTGTGGGCCCCGGTCGTCCCGAAGTTCTTGATCACGATGTCGATGAACTCGGGGTTTGAGGCGATGGGCACCGCGTAGACCACGACCGACGGCTGCGCCTGCTCGCGTCGAAGGGCGCGCGCCTCCTCAAGCTGGGCGCGTGCACCATCCACCTGCCGTTTGGCGTAGAGGGCGGCGATCACCGCCACGACGACCGTTGCCAGTGCGGCGACCGCGGCGACGACTGCTGCCCACGCCGAGGCGGTGTCGGTCCACGACGGCGCCGACGGGGCTGCAGCCGCCGTCTCGAACACGTGCACCAGTGCCATGCGCATGGCCCGACGCTAGCCGCACCCTCTGACAGTCAGGGGCAGATAACGTCCTTTATCTAGCCATTCGCTCCCGCTAGGCCACCAGTACGGGGTCGGCCGCTCGCGGGAACCCCGACGTCCCCGCTTGTACCCATCAAAACCTCACCGATGTCGGCTTGACATCACGGCCGACTAAACTCGTGGCCATGCCCCAGCTCGGTAGGTCCGGTGGGGCAGTAGGGGCGCCACTATTCAGCGGGGGCGATTCACCACCGATAAGAGTGCAACCGCGACGAGCACGTCATAGGCAGTAAATCTCACAGCTCGAGGATCTCGCCACCATCGACGTGCCTCTTGGGGCATCATCGCCAACATGACGACACTCACGTTGGCGCGAATTGTCACGCTCGGCGGTGTCGCCTGGTCTGACGCACTGGGTGCTGTGTTCACCACAGCCGCAGTCGTCGCCCTCGCTGTGGCCCTTGACCAGGCTCGCCGTTCCCGAAACGACCGGCTCGCCGCCGCCGCCGAGCGTGCGCGGCGGCGGCTGAGTAGCGAGGGCGTGTGTTCTTGGACTGAACTTGGACTTGATGGTGGAAATCAAGTAGTGATTCTCAACGGTCGCGATTTTCCTATTTTCTCCGTACACTTCTGGGCGCATGCTCAAATGGTTGCCAACCGCCGCATTGCTGGTGTCATCCCTCCCGGGAGGAGCGTGACTGTTCAGGTCCCCGAATGGCCCGCCGTTACCGCGTACTCGTCAATACCTTTTACGTTCCTCGCTACCACGGGTGCTTGGTATACATGGCTTGGAGCTGAAGGTATTGCGGCCAATGAATCCCGTAGTCGAGACTTTTCCATACTGGAGCCCACGCCCATAAACGACAGACCGTACTGAGCCCTGACTTATGGTGCGTCCCCGGTTTGCCAAGCGCTCCATCAATAGCGCCTTCAGGTGTGACAAGGGGCTACCGGGGGCGTCGAGTGGTACCCGTCCTCGTAGTGGGTGCCGACGCCAGCATTGGCCTAGTCGATGGCGCGCTGATGCGCCCAGGTCGCTGCTCGACCGCCTCCTGCGCCCCTGAAGCGGCGTGGGTCACCCGTTGGACAGCCGCGCGATGGGCCACCGAGTGCTGCGCGACCGAGGACTCGATTCGTCGCGATGCCAGCCCCGATGCAATGATCGCTACGGCGCGAGACGTCCGACACGGCCAGTCGTCTGTCACGATCGACGCTTTCCGCTTGGTTTTCTTGTACAGTTTCTGAGTAGTTAGCGCTGACCGGAGAAGGGTCGAATGCCATGCCGCCAGCTGGTCCAAATGCACTCGGTGCCGCGGCTCATCGTGGCGTCATGCGGTCCCCCACCACATACCAAGAAGTATTGCAGGTTGGTTATGTCAAATCGGTAAGTGGTGCAGCTGGGTGTGCAATGGGTGAACCTTCGCCAGATGATCATGGGATTGACGTCAGTTTCGAATACTCCGATCCACTGGCCGCAGCGGGCATGGATCCGATGGCGACGCTAAGAGCCCAGTTGAAAACCTGGACCGGTCTATCGCCCGCCGCAGCAGCCGTCGCGAGCAACGGCACCTTCACGTACCCGCTCAAGAATAAGAACCTGGTTAAACTGAATTACGATCCGCCCACTGAGCATAAAATCCTCATCCTCATGCTCATTCCAAGTCTGCCGCAAGATTGGATTGCGTCGCAACCTGATGAGGAAGTGTTGCGGGTGAGTTGCTACTGGGTCAATCTTCGTGGTGTCGCACCGTCGAGCTCTTCGATGGATTCTACAACTTCCGTGACCATTTCAACCAAGAACGTTTTTGATGATGTTGCTTTATGCGATATCATGCAGACCATCAGGACTGGAGGTACCCCACGGTGACTACTCAGCACCCGGCCTCAGACGTTCATGTTGATCCTCGCAGTCTCGAGCAGGCCCTGACCAGCCTAGGCTGGAAAATGGTGCACGAAGAGGTAGACGTGTACAGGCGTTGGCGATCCCCCGATGCTGCCGACCCTGTTTCGAATGTCGTGCGTTCGACAGTCCTGGTGCCTCTTGATCCCTCTCGAGGTGATTATGAGGAGCTGTTGCACGATGCCAAGTATTTCGTAGGTATGCTCACCGCTCTAAATCCGAAGAGAGTCGAGCAGGCCTATGCCGAGGTCTCCGAGTTGTCCGGGGATACTCTGTTCTTCCGCAAAGACACCGGCATGCGTGCTGGCAGAGTTCCCTGGCTAGAGGGACGAGTGCTGTTTGACTCCGCCGAGCAAACCCTATTGGCTGCGGCGAAGGCGTCGGTGACACGATCTGCGTATTTCGGTAACACCCATGGGGCATTCGCTCGACGATTTTTGGATGAATGTGTTATGGGTCAAACGCAGGTTGGCAGTTTCATTGTCACTGCACTGACTCCCGTGTCCGGTTATTTCCCTGAAAGTCAAAGCCGTCACCCCAAGGGCTTCATTGTCCCAAGTCACAGTGGTCGCGACATCACCCTTCGACTCGCCGAGGCTTTAGAGGCGGCACAGGAAGCTGCTGAGCATTACCAAAGCACTGGGAGCATCAGCGCATTTGAGGACTCGGTGGGGTCTGGGGTGTCCCGCGAGATGACAGAGGCGCTGCATTCTATGGTGTCGGGGAAGTTTCCGACCGACGTGACGGTCGAGTGGTCTAAAAGCAGCGCACCAGTTGGAAGCACCTCCCCATCTCGCCAACCTGCAGCAACTCACGTGGAATTCCTTCCAACTTATGCCGAGGCGTTTCAGGCTGCTTCTAAGAAGCTTGCGTCGATGGCGCCCCCCCAGGACGTTGCCTTGGTTGGATGGGTCAGTGTTATTTCCCGGCCCAACCGCGGCGAGTCCGGCGTGATTCGCTTGCAAGTGTTGTCTGGCGCGGCGCAGGGAATTATGCGGGTGCGGGTCTCAGATGAACAGTTCGAGATTGCCATGGAATCTATGCGTCGACAGGAGGCCCTATCCGTTACCGGTCGCCTTGAATTGAAGGGAAAGACTCGCTGGGTGGACGGTGCAAGGGTTGATTTAACTGAGTTCCCGGGCGATGATGAGTACGAGTAATTGCCGCATGCGCCACACAATGGTTGACACCTAAGTCGCTCGGGTATTACTCCGCTCGCTTTGCCCGTTTGGGGCGCAGGACTTGCTTGTCCGATCGCCTGCAAGGGCGCCTCCGCCGCCTTGGTCGACCAGGCATGGGCTGGCCACTTGGTTGGTGCTTTCGGCAGTTCCTGTGTCGACAGCCGCGCCGACCCTGAGGCTGAGGGGCAGGCCCGACTGTCGGACCTGCTCGGGCACGCATGTAGATGTGGCCTCTACACAGAAGTGATCCAAACTTGGGCGCGCAGCAGACATGAGCGAACGAGTAGTCCTCCGACGTCTCCGAGGGGCTACAGAACCTCGCCGTCCGTTCCCGGCGCCGAGCTTGGCGCCCACGGTGAGGAGTACAACTACGACGACTCCGCCCGCCGCCCAGGCCAGGCGTCTACCAAGCCCGGCAGGGGGCCACGCCGCCCGCATCATTGTCAGGACGCCGAACCCTCCTAGGGTGACCGCAGAAGATCATTCATTGAGGTCAGGAGCAGCTCGAGTTGGCGACGAAAACGATCCAGACGCGTGTCAGTGATCTGTCGGGGCAAGATGGCGCCCAGGGGGTGTCCTTCGCCTTCAACGGCGTCTCGTACGCGGTGGACCTGACCGAAGAGGAGTTCCAGGGCCTGCATGGGGTCCTGGCCCGCTACATCGGCGTGGCCACCAAGGTCCCCGGCAACAGTGGGCGCACCGGTGGCGCGCCGAGGCGGTCTGTCACAGCCAAGCGCGGTGACCTCGACGCGGTGCGTGCCTGGGCGCGGGAGAACGGCCACGAGGTCTCTGATCGCGGTCGCGTGCCGGGCGCGGTGCTCGCCGCCTACGACACCGCTCACTAATTCACCTGGCAGTCCTGTTGGCCGCAGCGGAACTCGCTCAGGCGAAGCGCTGCCCTCGCGTCTCACAACCCACCGTTTGTGCGACGGTCGCCGTCCGGCGGTCTCGAACCGGCGTGCTGGCGTCCGGAACCCGTGTCTACATCTGTCGTCTCACAACCAGCCTGTTGGACGATTCTGGTGCGGTCGCAGCCGTAGCGCCGCACATCGGCAGCGCACGGACGCCGCCGACCAACATCTGGTCGCGGGACTCGTGTCTGTACGGCAGCCTGCCGCCACCGCCTGTTCGCCGGCGTCGCCTACACGCTGCTGGAGGTGATGGTGCTGCAGTCCGGCTCAATTGCGGGTGGAGACGTGGATGTGGTCGTAATGGCCGCCGGTGGGGTCGGACGGGTTGTACACGCCGCCTCCGCTGTAGGCGCGCCAGCCTTGCGGGTCCTGGCTGGACGACCAGATGCGTCCCTGCCAGATGACGTAGGCGACATGCAGCTGGCCGGCGTTGTCACGCAGCCAGGTGGCCACTGCCCACCCACGAGCAGTGTCCGCGGCGTCGGGGAAGCGACCCGGACGCCCGAACGTCACGTCGCAGGCCCGGCCCCTCGGGTGGTCGCTTCCTGGGTTCCAAGCGTGGGCGTCCCAGCACGAAGTCGGAAGCGGACCGAACGCTGCCTGCATCTGCGTGTACAGCCAAGCGGTGGCTGGCGTGACGCAGCCACCGGTGCCTGTCGGGTCTGGGGTGGTGCACCCGCTGGACGTGCCGGTGAACGGTTCGACACCACCAACGTGCGTCGTCCGTGCCAGAGCGGCGCCGGTCGGGACTGCGGCGGTGGGGAGCGCGCTGCTCAGGGCTGCACCGACGAGCAGGATCACTGCCATGGGCACCGCGATGACGGCGACGATGAGCGCCCTCATCGCCGAGTCTCGTGGTCGTCGTCAGGGCCACGGCTTCTCACGGGCGAGTGAGTCATGACTGCGGGCATGGCGCTCCTCTGCCTCGGTGCAGCGCAGACGGCCGGAGGCGGCTGCTTGCGACCACAGCCGATCGCTCGTGCGTTGCCCGATGCCTTGCCTCTGACGCTCATCCAGATGACGTCAACTCGTCACGAGGACCTGGACCTCTCCGATGCGGACTGCGGTCCGTGCCATGAGGTCTTGCTCGATGCGACCGCTGGCGCCTGCGCCGGCCCAGTCGACGACCCAGTGGCTGGTCGCCGTGATGCTGTAGGCGTCGTCGGGCAGCCCGACCGAGGTTCGGCTGTAGCGGTGGCCGCAGTCGGGGGAGTCCTGGTTCCCGTACCGGTCCTCGTAAGCGGTCCCTGGTGACGTGCAGACGACCGTCGAGCCATCGCCCATGCCCCACGTGACGTGTTCCACCTTCGCCGTCGCTGTCACCGTGACGCCGCCGGTACTGGCGGTGCGGATGACGGGGCCCCATGTCACCGGCGAAGGCCGTTCCACCCACATCCACGTGGGCATCCCGACCAGCCCGATGCTGCCCGCCACCGGTTCGGGCACCATGCCGATGCTCACGGCGCTCAGGCCCATCGCGGCCACGGCCTCTTGCGCCAGCTGCTCAGGGTCGGGCGCGCCTGGCGGTGTCGCTGACCAGAAGAAGGTCGACAGGTTGGAGCCGACCCTGGTCAGATCCGGTGTGCACGTGTAGACGGCGCCGGAGGTGTGGCCCTGCCACTCAGGGCTAGTCGCCAGCGGCTGCGGATCCAGCAGGCGGACGTAGCAGTCCCGGCTGTTCGACCAGATTCCCTCGCCGCTCGAGCACGGCACCACCCGGTTCGTCCACTTGCTGAAGCAGGTCTGCGGGTCCTGGCCGCCACCAGAGGGCGCCGGTTCAGCTGCCGGCTGCCCTGGCGCACCGTCGCCGGCTCCGGCGCTGACGACGCACAGACCGGTGCGCGGATCGATCCTCTGGCAGGTGACGGGGTCGGCTGCAGCTGCCTGCGGCGCCGCACTAGCGACCGTCGTAAGCAGCGCGAGGCTCGCGCAGATCACGAAGTTCAGGACGCGCTGCACGGCTCACCTCTTGCGTCGGTCTGCTCCACCAGCCACCCGTTGACCCCGCGGTCGATGACCACCACGTGGACGAGGGACAGAGCCAACCGCTCCGACGAGACGATGGACGCCCCTCCCACGTCGAGGACGTCCACGCCGCTGACATCGATGCACACGTCAGCGCGGACGGTGGCAGGAGGACCAGGCAACTCCTCGGTCGTGACGACCGACACGACGCCCACCGAGCCGGTCTGCCGGGCGCCCTGAACGCGTTGTTGCTGCAGGAGCGTGCGCAGTTCGTCCAGTTCGGTACCTCCGGCCACCTCAGCGGCGCGTTCCATGCTCAAGGCAGGGTCTGAGTACAGCTCGTCGACAGTGCGGTAGTACGCCCGGACAGCGTCCGCAGCGGCGGTCTCTTCGCTCGGAGCGGTCGGCTCGGCGCTCGCCGGGGCTTCCGCGGACGGCGTCGTCGCTGGGCTGGTCGCGGAGGGGGCGGTGGACAGCGCCGATGTGGGGCTGTCGTCGCGCCCGGCCCCGCCGCTGCCTGTGCAACTCGTGCATGAGAGGACGAGCGCGGCGCCGAAGACGAGGACCGCGGGCGTTCGGGCGATCTGCTGCAGCATCTTCCCCACTCCTTCACCGTGCCGCGCCGGCAGGGCGGCCCAGCAGCTCGTCGAGGAGGGTGAGCGTCTCAGGTTCGAGGTCGCCACCGAGCTCATCTGCCAGTGCGAGCAGTCGGTCAGCGAGCAGCTCGATGTTTTTGCGGTGGCCCGCCAACTGCTCGGCCAGCAGGGCGTCACGCCACAGGGCTTCGCTTCCTGGCTCCACAGCCAGCCCCGTGGTGGCCGCCCGTCGCGCGAGGACGGCGTCCCCGACGGCCCGGGCCCGGCCTCCCAGCTCGTGAGCCACATCGGCGATCGCAGCGATCATCTCCTGGCGGTCCACGTCCGCCCATCCGTACCGTCGGGGATTCGTCCCGGCGAAGGGCTGTCCTCGGACGAGGGCGAGAGCTGCGAGCAGGTTCTCGGTGCTCGCCCGCTCAGTCGGTCCGGCGGCGAGCTCGGTGAAGCGGCGCCAGTCAGTCCCCACCGACTCGGCCAGGCGGTAGCCCAGCGGACCGACGACCGGGACGAACGGGCGGCCGTGCTCATCGACGCCGAGCCACCGACGAGCGCGCGAGACGAGCTGGTGCCTGCGCCCGTCGGGAACGCGTTCTCCGGGCCAGAGCGCCTCGTCCAGCAGGTGGTGCTCACGGTGGGGGTGGAGAGCGAGGAAGGCCACGACTTCGGTGATCCGTGAGCGATGGGACTCTCCGGAGAGCTCTCCGCGCGCGCCCACGATCTCCACGGGGCCGAGGACGCGCACCTGAGGCGCATCGTCGGCCATGACGCTCGTCGCATGAGGGGCCGGGGCGTGGCGCGGCTCCACGACAGTGTCCGACGCCTCCACCTGCGGCCGAGGATCAGCCGGATCAGCGTCCGCACTGTGGAGCGCCTCCACGACGAGATCGGCCACGTCAGTCGGCAGGGACTGGGCGTGCAGGGTCACTCCAAACGGTTGCAGCGTGGCGAGGTCCGTGCCCGCCAGCAGTGTCAAGGCCCACGCCGACGGCCACGCCCCCTCGGCGGTCACCACGGCCAGCGGCAACCGCGGCTGTGCGGCCAGCAGGTCGTCCACCTGGGCCACCTGGTCGGTGTCGAGGTGCGTGTCGACCAGCAGGACGCGCACGGCCCAGGCGTCGGGTACCGAGCGGTTGACGCGAGCCGCAGCCGGACTGTCGACGTCGGCGGCCGTCATGGCGATCCGCAGGTCCGCTGCCCAGGTCTGCAGGGCGTCGAGGGCAGCGTCGACGTCAGCGGTCTGCTCGATGCGGTCGACGTCGAGCGCTGTGACCAGCTCTGGAGATCCACCGAGCACGGTCACCCGCAGGTTCTCGCCCCAGGCCGACGTGGCCAGCTCGACCAGGAGCGCGCCGAGCACTGATCGAGGGTCGGGGAGTCCTCGCGGAGCTTCCCCCGGCGGAGGGTCACCGGATCCCAGCAGCGAGAGCACCCCCGCCTCCTCCAGATCGACCAGGACGTGGGCGCCGTCGAGGTCACGACCGAGTGACACGAGCGCGGGATACGGCGGCACGACGTCGTCGGTGGCGCGTTGGTCCAGCACGTCGGCCTCCGCGTCCAGCACCCATAGCGTGTCGGCCTCCGGCGTCGCGCTGAAGGGAGGAAGGGGGACGGCGGGCTCGGCCAGGTGGAGCTCGAGATGAGCGGGAAGCATCCGGGCGGCCTGGACCCGCGGGATGGGCGTGCCCCTCTCTCGGCACCGGACGGCCAGGGTCCGCAGGACGCGGTCCACCTGATCCACCGTGAACGGGTCCTGGCTGGCGCGCAGGTGGTGCTGGATGCTGACGGTCTTCGGGGAAGGCGTGGGCGGGCGCTGGCCGGACCTGCGGTGCCGCTGTTGTCGCGTCCGCTTGCGCGCCAGCAGCGCGACGAGACCGGCGGCGGCCACGGCGCCGAGCCCGACTGACGCCACACCCCACCCCTCCTCGTCGCTCCAGGCGCCGGTGAGGCCGGTAGTGGGCGCTTCACCGGGGGCAGGGCTGGTTGATGGCGATGCGACCGGAGTCGGCGAGCGGGGTGTCATGGGCACGTCGAGCTCATCGCGATGGGGCGGCGGCGACACGGGTGCCTGAGGAGCCGGTGTCCCGTCCGGGGACGTCGGAGGAGCCGCCGCGTCCGGCGGCAGGCGTACCTGCCAGCCCGGGTAGATGCGGTCTGGGTCGGTGAGGTGCTGTCCATCTGGTTGCACGACGTCCCGCGTGGCCTCCGCGATCTCGGAATACCTCGAGGCCACACCGAGGTGCTCCTGCGCTATCCCGGACAGCGTGTCTCCCCGCACCACCGTCACGACGGCGGGTTGGCCGCTCACGACCTCGGTGGGTGCGGCTGTGCCCGCCGGAGGCCACAGCTGTGGGTGGGAGATCTCTCCGGTGCTCGCCGAAGTGCTCGGGGCGGCGGAGGCCGCGGGAACCGCGGTGCCGGTCAGAAGGGCGAGAGGGGGTGGCACGGCGACCAGGGCGGGAGCCGCGACGAGGAGCGACACCGCTGCGACCAAGCGGCTCGCGGCGCGCTGCTGGACTGCCAAGGCAGGGAGTCGGGGGACGCTGCCGCCCCTCAGCTGCGCCGACACCTCCACCAGGAGTGCCAGCGCGAAGGTGGCCCATCCAAGCCAAGCTGCGAGTGACAGTCCCCACACGAACAGCGTGCCGTCGTCAGGCGCCGCGAGGGCAGCAATGATCATGTCGGGCGTGGGGATCGCCTGGGGGAGCGGGCTGGGGGCCACCTGCAGCAGCGCGAGAGGGACCCCGCCCAGGAGGAGGACCACGACTCCCAGGGCGAGCAGACCCCGGATCACATCACCGCCGGTGCGGACCAGATGGAGGTCGGTGGTGCTCATGAGGCCTCCTGGGCGAGCCCTCTCGCGAGCCGGGCGCTCGCGCTGCCCGTCGCGCTGACCGAGTGGATGCCGATCACGGCGAGGAAGACGGTGGGCTCACTGGTGGACGTGGTCACGTCGATGACGTCCCCGCGAGCGACCACGGTGCCTGTGACACCGGCCGATGACAGGTAGGCGCGTCCTGCGGCGGTGGCGCTGACGGCGTCCAGACGCGGGGGCATGCCCCTGACCGAGGGGGCCGCCTGCAGGGCCTGGCCGGCGGCGCGGGCCGCCTCCTCGGCGACGGCGTCCGCTCGGCGCAGGGCTTGGAGCTTCCTGCCGCCGTCGACGACGAGGCCACTGGCGAGCAGCAGGGCGATGACAGCGACGACGAGGAAGACGGAGACCGACCCCTCCTCGCGGGGGACGTCCGAGCGCGTCCAGCGGAGCCTCATCGCTGGCTCCGCTCTCGGTAGGTGTCGAGGGGGCTGGTCGCTGACCGGGTGATCGTCGCGCTGCCAGGCAGGCCGGGCACCGCGATGTCAAACAGCTCCAGCTGGCAGGTCACCGACGCTCGCACCTGCGCGGGGCGGCCCACGGGCATGGCGAAGCCGGCGGTGTCGACGTCCACGGTGATCGCCGCGCACTGCAGTCCCTGGTCGCTCAGGATCGAGTCAGCCGTGGTGCGGGCGTCGGTGCGGGCGGTCTCGGCCGTCCGTGCGACAGAGGCTGTGCGTGCGGCGTCGCGAGCGGCGCTCTCCACGCTGCCCTGGGCGACGGTGAAGCGACCGACCACGACCAGCAGCCCGACGAGCGCGAGCAGCCCGGGAGCGAGGACCGCCATCTCCAGCGTGAGGGAACCGCGGTCACCAGGTCGCTGGCGCTCCGCTCGGCGGCGGGTCATGGCGTGACCCGTGAGGTGAAGCGCTCGACGGGCCCTGAGGCCGACTGCTCGACCCGGGGACCGCCCACACCAGGGAGCAGGCTCACGGAGCGGCCGGTGACGACGACGGTGATGCGAGCGGCGTCGCCGGTGGCTCGGACCGCGGAGTCTGCGAGCACGTCACCGCCACCGGCATCGACGAGGAAGTTCAGAGCTCGCGCGCGGCCCGCGACCAGCGTGCTGCCGTCCACGCGGCCGACGCGCACCCCCTCCTGCGCGGCGGCGCTCGCGACGTTCCGAGCGTGGTACCACAGCGCGCCCTGCACGAGCCCGAAGACCATCAGGAGGAGGACCGGAAAGAGAACGACCAACTCCAGGCTGGTGGATCCTCGCTCGCCGGCGATGCGAGGGCCCCCTCGAGGCCGGGCGCTGAGAGCTCGGCGTCCGGCGCGACCGGTGTGCTCGGGGACCATGGTCAGTTGATCTGGGCGAGACGGCTGTTGACCGCCGTGGTGATCGCTGCCACGAGGATGCCGGCGATGAGGAACAGCCCGAGGGCGATGACGACCACTTCGAGCGTCGACAGACCGGCGTCGTCGTCGTGCGGTGGGCCCGGTCGGCCCATGATGCGGTCGGCAGTGAGGCGGGCGGTGGCAGCGAGGATCTGCAGGGTGAGGGCGAGGTGGCTCATCCGGTGCTCCTGGTGGTGTGCTGAGGGCGACGACGAAGATGTGGCGGCTGGGAGCTGCTCACAGGACCCGCACGATGGCCGGATAGGCGAGCAGGGACAGGAAGATCAGGCCGAGGAGGGCGACGGGGATGACCATCCGCTCGGAGTCGGCGTTGGCTCGGGCCTGCTCACGCGCCAGCAGCGCCGTTCGCATGCCGCGCGATCGGGCGCGCAGGTTCTCGTAGACGGCGACGCCCTCTTCACCTGACAGCCGCATGATGTCGGCCACGTCCTGGAGCTCGGGTACGCCCAGTTCCTCCGACAGGTCTGCCAGCGCTCCCCACGGCGCTGCGCCAGCCCAACGGGCGCGCTGGAGCTCCTCTCGCAGCCGCTCGAAGACCCAGGAGTCACCGACCGCGGCGGCGCGCTCCAGTGCCTGCGTGGCACCGGACCCTCCAGCGCGCTCCAGCGCGGTGAGGTCTAGGTAGGCGGTCACGGCCCGCGCGAAGTCGACTCGGGCCCGCGCGGCCCTGGAGCGGACGTCGAGGTCAGGGATGAACCACAGGGCTGCGGCCAGGATGATGCTGGCAGCGGTGGGGACGGCGATCGGGAGGTGGAGACCGGTGACGTGGATCGCCAGTCCCATCAGCGGTGGGAAGAGCATGCCGATCAGCGCGTAGAGGGCCTTCTGGCCGAACCAGCTCTCGGTGCTAATCCGCAGCAGGGCGAGGTCGCGGAACGGGGTGAAGGTGAGGCGGTGGTCGCGCAGCCGCGAGTCGAGGAGGCGACCGAGCCGTCCTTCCAGGCCCTCTGCCGGTCGTGCGCGGGCGGCCTTCGGCCCCTCGGTCAGTCGGGTGAGGGCCGTCGACAGGTGGGGAGCGGCTGGCCACGTCTCCCGGAGGAGCACCAGGAGGCCGAGACCGGCTGTGGCGCCGGCGAGCAGGGCGTACCGCAGCACTCAACCCACCTCCGCCGAGACGGGAACTGCTGGAGTGGGCGAGGGAGTCGCTCCGGGGGATCGTCCGACGGCTCGCAGCAGCCGTGGCGCCGTGCGGCCGCGGGCCATCACGTGCATCCACGCCAGTGCCGCGGTGTACAGGCCGACCAGCAGCAGCAGGACCACTTGACCCGCCGCCGTGCCGTAGGGGGCGATGTAGCTCGTGTTGAAGGACAGCAGGGCGAGCACCGCCAGAGTGATCAGCGTGACGGCACGCGCGGTGGTCCGCGGCTTGGCGCGGTCAGCTTCGACCTGACGGCGCATCCGCACCTCGTCGGCGACGGTGCCCGCTAGTCCGTCGAGGACCCGGGTCAACCCGGATCCGCGCCTCTGCGCTCCGAGCACGAGACTCGCAGCGACGAGATCGCCGGTCGCGTCGTCGAGGTCGTCGGCGAACGCGCGCAGCGCAGCCTCGGTGGGCCACCGCGCGGACAAGCGGGCCACGAGGGCCTGTACCGCCGGGCGGATGCTGCTCGGGGTGGAGCGCAGGTTCACCGCGATCGCCTGCTCCAGGCCGACGCCGACGTCCAGCACGCCCGCGAGGTGGCGGGTCCACTCCTCCAGTCCTTCCAGCTTGCGGCTCGCCGCGTCCGTGTCTGTCCTGCCCAGCAGCGGCGGTAGGCCCGCAGCCGCCAGCGGCACCACGACGACAGCGACGAGCCAGCCGGTCACCAGCCACAGGAGGACGCCCACGGCTGCACCGACGGCCGCCCGCCGTCGCGCACGCGCACCACGGGCGCTCGTCGCAGCAGGGCGTGCGGATCTCCAGCGCACGAGGGGTCGTCGCCTGGGCCGGCCCTCAGGGGCCCACCCCATGATCGCCATCGCGAGGAGGACGAGGCCGCCGACGGTGGTCGCGCCGGCGAGGACGGCGATCAGGAAGGTCGGAGTCATGGCCTCACCACCGCACCGCGTGGAGCAGCCGGTGCGGCGCTCGGGGCGGTCGCGGACCACGTGCCAGCGCGCTGGTCGAGCCAGGCGCCGTCGAACCCGGTGGCCTCCAACGACGGAAGCCATGCCGGGCGGAACCCCGTCGGAACGGCGCGTCCGTCGCGCCCGGGAGCGAAGACGTCGGTGATGGCCATGCCGTTGGACCCCTCGCCCCTCTCGAGGTGGATCACCTCGGAGACGTGACGGCGCTTTCGCCCACCCGTCGGCGTCTCGTCGACGACGGCGA
>Ga0210040_10000920_pt1 | contig 46809 bp, 45 predicted proteins | sample CryGeyCG12114_NA_FD_185462 | JGI IMG/M metagenome (GOLD analysis project Ga0210040, IMG submission 185462) | Groundwater microbial communities from aquifer - Crystal Geyser CG19_WC_8/21/14_NA (SPAdes) (version 2) | ecosystem: Environmental > Aquatic > Deep subsurface > Groundwater | place: USA...
GGGCCGTCCGGCGCGGGTGGCGGCCCCTCCCCGCCCGGGGCGGAGCGTGGCAGGGTTGGGGCATGCGCGAGACGAACGAGCCAGGGGCAAAGGGAGCCGAGACGAAGGGGCGGACGCCGCGCCCGCGGCGCGAGCGCCGGCCCGTCACCGCCGGCCCGCCCCCCACCGAGGCGCGCCTCCAGGAAGCCGCGCTGAACCATCTGGCGCGCTTCGCCGCCACCGAGGCGGGGCTCGCGCGCGTGCTGTCCCGCCGGGTGGCGCGCTGGGCGCAGCGGGCGGGTCAGGAGGGCATGGCACCCGAGGCGATCGCGCCCGTCGTGGCGGCGGGGCGGGCGGCGGCCCAGGCCGTGGCAAGAAAGATGGTCGCGGCCGGCGCCGTGGACGACGCCGCCTTCGCCGCGGCCCGCACGCGCCGGCTGTCCCGTGCCGGGCGGTCCCGTCGCGCCATCGCGGCGCATCTGGCGGCCAAGGGCGTGGGCGGGGAAACGGCTGCGGACATGCTGGAGGAGACGGAAACGGACGAGGTGACGGCCGCGCTGGCCCATCTTCGCCGCCGTCGCCAGGGCCCCTTCGACCCGGCGCCGCCGGAAGAGGCGGAGGCGGCGCGCGCGGCCAGGATGAAGGCCATGGGTTCGCTGGCCCGCGCCGGCTTCCCGCGAGACGTGGCCGAGGCGGCGTTGGACACGGACCCCGCCGAGGCGGAGGCGCGGATCATCGCCTCCCGGCAGGGATAGCGCCCCGGCCAATTTTCCCGGCGCGTTTTCCCGGCGCGCAGCATGCGCGGCCGTCGCGGCAAAGCGCCCGCGCGCAACCGGTTTCCCGGAGCGGGGGCACAGGGTGCCTTCGCACAGGCTTTCCCTTGGCCGGGCTTCAACAGGAGCATTCCCAGGGCGAACGGCCAGGCGCGGCGCGGCAGGAACACGTGGCGGGTGGAGCGGCCACAGGAACGATCGAATGCGCGGCGATGCCTCCGTCCGATCCCGGCCGGGCGGAGCGGAAGGGCGCCGCGCATGGCGCGGTTCCGCGCCCCCGCCTATAGGACGGGGATGCGCGTGGTCTTCACCTGGGCCGGCATGTGGCGCGGCGTCCGGCGAGGCGTCCCGCTCCTGCTGGGCATCATCCCCTTCGGCCTGGTGGTCGGGGTCATTTCCCTGGGCAAGGGGCTGAGCCTGGCGGAAACCCTGCTGATGAGCGGACTGGTTTTCGCCGGGGCCTCGCAGTTGCTCGCCCTCGAACTGTGGTCGGACCCGCCGGACATCCTGGCGGTCGCGATCGCTGCCCTGGTGGTGAACATCCGCATGGTGCCGCTCGGCGCCGCGCTGTCCTTCTGGCTGAACCATCTCAGGGGCTGGCGGCTGTGGTCCTCGCTGTTCGTGACGGTGGACCATTCCTTCGCTCTTTCCGTGGCCGAGCACCGTGCGGGAGAGCGGGACGCGGCCTTCCTTCTCGGCCTGGGAATCCTGACCTGGATGGGCTGGGTGGCCTCCGCCGGGGCGGGTCACCTGCTGGGCGCGGCGGTGGCGCTGCCGCCCAGCCATCCGCTGTTCTTCGCGGCCACGGCGACCTTTGTCGCGATCCTCGTCGCGCTGTGGCGCGGGCCGCGGCAGGACATCCCGCCCTGGCTGGCCGCCGCCGCCGCCGCCCTGGCCGCCCAGGCGCTGCGCCTGCCCGCACCGCTGCCGCTGCTGGCCGGGGCCTTCGCCGGGGCCCTGCTGGGCGCCCGGATGGAGGCGCGCGCGGCGCGGGGCGCCCGCCCGTGACGCTGCGCTGGGACGTGACGCTGGCGATCCTGGCCATGGGGATCGTCACCTATCTCTGCCGGGCCGGTGGCTATGCCGTGCTGCGCGCGGTGAAGACCCCGCCCTTCGTGGATGCCCTGCTGCGCAACCTGCCGGCGCCACTCTTCGCGGCCTATGTGGCGCTGGCGCTGTCGCGCCAGGACCTCGCGGCGGTGGCGGCCAGCCTGGCCTGCGCGGCGGCGCAGCTGCGCTGGCGCAACTTCGGCGTTTCCATCGGCGTCGGGGTCGCGGCCATGGCGGGGCTGCGCTGGGCGGGGATGTAGCCAGGCCTTTTCCCCGGCGGACGCGCACGGGCTGCCATGCCGCCCCGGGCGCAGGGCTGCCCCTGTGAAATCCTGCTTTGCACGCGCCTTGATCGGGTTTACCGGGCCACCACATCGCAGCCCGTGCCGGAGGCGCCCACCATGTCCAAGATCCACGTCATCCACGAGAACCCCGAATGGCTCCCGCCGCTGGCGCGCGCCTTCGACCAGCGCGGCCTGCCCTGGGCGGAATGGGACCTGTCCTCGGGCAGCTTCGACCTGTCCTCCCCGCCGCCGGAGGGGGTGTTCTACAACCGCATGTCGGCGTCCTCGCACACGCGCGGGCACCGCTATTCCGCGGAGCTGACGGCGGCGGTGCTCGCCTGGCTGGAACGCTACGGCCGCCGCGTGGTGAACGGGCCGCGCGCGCTGGACCTGGAGATCAGCAAGGCCCGGCAGTACGCGGCGCTGGAGGCGGCGGGGATCGCCGTGCCGGCCACCGTGGTGGTGCGGGGCGAGGCCGGGGACGTGGTGGACGCCGCGCGCCGCCGCTTCGGCACCGGCCCGCTGATCCTGAAGCCGAACCGGGGCGGCAAGGGCCTGGGCGTGCGGCTTTTCGCTGACTCCGACGCCCTGGCGGCCTTCATGGCCGACGCCCCGGCCGATGAGCAGCCGGCGGACGGGCTCTGGCTGCTGCAGGACTACGTGCGCTCCGCGCGCCCCTTCATCACCCGCGCGGAGTTCGTCGGCGGCCGCTTCCTTTACGCGGTGGAGGTGGACACCTCCTCGGGCTTCGAGCTGTGCCCGGCGGATGTCTGCGAGGTGCCCGCGCCTTCGGCCGCGATCGGCGACGCCGCCTGCCCCGTCGGCACATCGGCGGCACCGGCGCCCGGCCCGCGCTTCCGCGTGATCCCCGAGGGGATCGAGGCCGCCCAGCGGGAAAGGCTGGAACGCTTCCTGGCCGGCAACGGCGTGGAGGTGGCGGGGATCGAGTTCATCCGCACGCCGGAGGGCCGGGTGCTGACCTACGACGTGAACACCAACACCAACTACAACCCGGATGCCGAGGCCGCGGCCGGCCTGGCCGGCACCGACCGCTCCGGCCCCGGCGCCATCGCAGCCTTCCTGGGCGCGGCGCTGGCGCCGACGCGGCGCGCGGCGGCCTGACACAAGGCCGGGGGGAGGGAACTCTCCCCCTGGCCGCTCGGATTCCGGCAAGCCCGGCGCGTGATCCGCGCCCGCGTCCGGGCCGCCCCTGGCCCATCCTCGCCAGCAGCCGCCCGATGCCGGCCGCGATCTCGGTCGCGGTGCCGACAAGGCTGGCCGGGCCGTCAAAGAACATCGCGTTGCGCGGCGTGCCCGGAAAGGCGGAGCCATCGGGGTCCAGGACCATGGTGGTGCCGCCCGCATGGTGGATGGCGGCCAGCCCGCGCGACCCGTCGTCCAGCGAGCCCGAAAGCACCACGCCGGTCATGCGCGGGCCGGCGACGCGCACCGGGATGGGCGAGGCGCGGGCGAGGATGTCGCGCATGTGGCCAATGCGGTCCACCGGGTGGTGGAGCACGGCCAGGATCGCCGCGGGCGTCGGGCAAGGCAGGGCCTGGAGCAGCGCCTGGATGTCGCGAAGCCCGCTCCCGCCGGACCCGCCGATGGCGACCACGGGCAGGAGGGGCGGAGTGGAGATGGCGGCGTCATCCGCTGGGAGCGCCGGGTCGTCGCACGCTCCGCCATGCAGGGCCAGTCGGCCGTTTTTACGCCGCCACCGGGGCGCGACATGAAACCGTTGCGGAATCAATATCGAAGCAGGGCGGCACATGGTTTGCTCCCGGCGTGGTCCGGAGGTGTCCCATGTCAAAGATGAATCATGATGTCGCGGTTCGCCGCGTCCCTGCCGCGCGGCGAGCCGCCCTCGCCGCACTCAGGGCGGCGGCGGTCGCGTTGCCGGTGGCCCTGGCGATGCCGGCGAAGGCCGCGCCCGTTGTTCTCCTGAACGACAGCTTCAACACCGAGAATGGCGCCGTCGGCTCGGCCGAGTACAGCGGCTTCGCGAACTGGAGCGCGGCCAATGTCGACCTTCTCGCGCCCGGCTATTTCTTCAGCCTTTGCCAGGCCGCCGGAGGCAGCACCCCCTGCCTGGACATGGAGGGAAGCGGCAACGGCTCCCTCACCACGCTCACCGCCTTCGCGCTTCCGGCGGGGCCGGTGAGCATCCAGTTCGACCTCGCCGGCGACCAGCGCGGGCGCGGCAACAACACCGTTTCCGTGTCGCTGGTGAGCACGCTCGGGACGGTCCTGTTCAACGAGGTCTTCTCGCTCGCGGCGAACGCGGCCTTCTCCACGATCACGCGGAGCTTCGACCTCCTCGCGCCCGCCTCGGCGCGGCTGGGCTTCCTCAGCGGCGGCCCCGCCGACTCCATGGGGCTCCTGCTGGACAACGTGATCCTGACCCAGGGCGGAACGGGGACGGGCGGGAACCCCGGCGGCAATCCCGGGCCTGTTCCGGTGCCGGAGCCGGGAAGCCTCGGGCTGCTCATGGTGTCGCTCGCCGGGATGGCGGGGCTGGCGCGCCGCCGGCGAAGCTGAGCCGGCCGCGCGCGGCTCAGAGCCCCGCGAAAAGCTCCGTGGACAGGTAACGCTCGGCGAAGCTGGCGGCGATGCCCACCACGAGCTTGCCGGCCATGGCGGGGTCGCGCGCCACCTCCAGCGCCGCGTGCAGCACGGCGCCGGAGGAGATGCCGATGGGGATGCCCTCCTCCCGCGCGCAACGGCGCGCGGCGACCAGCGCGTCGCGCTCGGAAACACGCATCACGGCGTCCATCAGGCCGAGTTCCAGCACCCGCGGGCAGAAGCCGGCGCCCAGGCCCTGGATGTCGTGGGGCCCGGGCTCATCGCCGGACAGCACGGCGGATTCGGCGGGCTCCACGGCGATCACCCGCAGGCCCGGGCGGCGCGGCTTGAGGACGCGCGCGATGCCCGTCAGCGTGCCGCCGGTGCCGACGCCGCCCACCACCGCGTCCAGCTCCCCCGCCGTGTCCTCCCAAAGCTCCTCCGCCGTGGTGGCGGCGTGGATGGCGGGGTTGGCGGGGTTGTCGAACTGCCGGGGCATCCAGGCGCCGGGCGTTTCCGCCAGGATGGCCTCCGCGCGCGCGATGGCGCCGGGCATGCCGCGCAGGGCGGGGGTGAGCACGAGCTCGGCGCCCATCAGCCCCATCATCCGGCGCCGCTCCAGGCTGGCGCCGTCCGGCATCACCACGATCAGGCGATAGCCCTTGGCCGCGGCCACGAAGGCCAGCGCGATGCCGGTGTTGCCCGAGGTGGGCTCCACCAGCGTGGAATGGCCGGGGGTGATCAGCCCGGCGCGTTCCGCCTCCTCCACCATGGCCAGGCCGATGCGGTCCTTCACGGAGCCGAGCGGGTTGAAGAACTCCAGCTTGAGGGCGAGGCGGGCGGGCAGGCGCTCGGCGGCCTCCAGCCGGGGCAGGCGGACCAGGGGGGTGCCGCCGACCGTCTCCAGGATGCTGGCATGCAGGCGCCCGCGCGGCGGCGGGGCAGGCGAAACGGGGTTGGCGGGCATGGGCAGGGCTTATCATGGCGGGGCCGGGTGGCGTCCATCGTCCACCCCATGCCCGGCGGTGGATTCATACCCCGGACCGGCGGAAAATCGATCATTCCATTTCGTTGACCAAAGGAGGGCGCGGGCCGAATTCTTGGGCATCGAGGATCCATCCAGAAGGAGGCTTGCGATGCACGCGATCCGGTTCCGCGGAACCTGTCGGCGCTGAGTGCGCCGCCCCTTCCCGCCCGCCTTCAGCCGAGATGCAGCACCATGATCCGCAGCCTTGCCCGCCAGCCCTTCCTCACCCTCCGTGCGCTGCTGATGCGCGCCTTCCCGCGCACGCCACGCCCGCCCCGGCAGTCCGAGATCGAGAGTGCCCTGTTGCGCGCGATGGGAGGGCTTTGAGCATGCGCGGCTCCCGGCCGATCAGCGTGGAGGGGCGCTTCGTGGGCGTCGCCGTGGCGCGGGAGGCCGACTGGCTCTTCCTGGCCACCGACCCCGCGCTGGAGGACCTGGAGGGCGCCGCCTTTCCCGATCCGGCGGAAGCGGCGCGGGTGGCGCGTGTGGTGATGCTGCGCGGGCGCGGCCGCCTCGCGGCTTAGGCCGGGCGCGCTACCACATGGTCTCCTTCGCCCGCGCGGCCCAGTTGCTGTCATAGGGCTCGCCGCCGACGCTGCCCGCGCTGAGGGCGGCGAGGATGCGGCCCGGCGTCGGCAGGCTGCCCGGGCGCGCCTGAGCCTCCGCTTCCCAGAGGCGGGCGCGCAGGACGGCGCGGGCGCACTGGAAGTAAACGGTCTCCACCGCCACCACGATCACGCTGCGCGGGCGCTTGCCCTCCACCGCGAAGCTTTCCAGCAGGTCCGGCGCGACGGAAAGATGCGCGCGCCCGTTCACGCGCAGCGCGTTGCCGTGGCCTGGGATCAGGAACATCAGCCCCACGCGCGGGTCGCGCAGGATGTTGCGCAGGCTGTCCACGCGGTTGTTGCCGCGCCGGTCGGGCATCAGCAGCGTGCGCTCGTCCGCCACGCGCACCAGCTCCCCCGGCCGGTCTCCGCGGGGGGAGCAGTCCAGTCCCTCAGGCCCGGCGGTGGCCAGGGCGGCGAAGGGCGAAGCCTCGATCAGCGCGCGGTATTCCGCGGTGATGCGCGGCACCTCCTTCACCGTGGAGGCGTCGTTCGGCGCGCCATAGAGGGCTTCGAGCTGCGCGAGCGTGTCGATGGTGTCGGGCATGTGGGCCTCCCCTGCCCCAGTGCTGCCCTCGCGCGGGGCGCTTCGCAAGGGAGTGCGGGGCGGACGTCACGAAAGCGTCGCACCCCGGCGCGGCCGGTTCCGCCCCGGGCGGGCGCGATCTAGCCTCCGCGCCATGCAGGACCTTCACGGCGTCTTCCCTTACCTGGTTTCCCCCATCGGCCCGGACGGACGGGTGCTGGACGACGTGCTGGCGCGGCTGGTGGAGCACCTGGTCGCCGCCGGCGTGCACGGGCTGACGCCGCTCGGCAGCACCGGGGAATTCGCCTACCTCAACGCGGAGCAGCGGCGCCGCATCATCGAGGTGGTGGTGGAGGCCGCGGCCGGGCGGGTGCCGGTCGTGGCGGGAATCGCGGCCACCACCACGGCGGAGGCGGTGCGCCAGGCGCGGGAGGCGGAGGCGCTGGGGGCGAACGGCATCCTCGCGATCCTGGAAGCCTATTTCCCCGTGCCCGAGGCCGGGGTGGTCGCCTATTTCACGGCGGTGGCGGATGCGGTGGGCCTGCCGGTGGTGCTCTACACCAACCCGCAGTTCCAGCGCTCCGACCTGTCGTTGCCGGCGTTGGAGGCGCTCTCGCGCCATCCGCGCATCGGCTACGTCAAGGACGCCTCCACCAACACCGGGCGGCTGCTCTCCATCATGGACCGGACCGAGGGGCGGATGCGGGTCTTCGCGGCCTCGGCGCATATTCCGGCGGCGGTGATGCTGATCGGGGGCGTCGGCTGGATGGCGGGGCCCGCCTGCGCCATCCCGCGGCAGAGCGTGCGGCTCTACGGGTTGTGCCGTGCTGGCGACTGGGCGGGAGCCATGGCGCTGCAGCGGCGGCTGTGGCGGATCAACGAACTCTTTGCGCGCCATGCCCTGGCCGCCTGCATCAAGGGGGCGCTGGAGATCCAGGGCTTTCCGGTGGGCAGCCCCCTTCCCCCGCAGCCCGCGCTTTCCCCGGAAGGGCGGCGCGAGGTGGAGGCGGCGCTGGCCGGACTGGAAATCCACGCGGAGGATGCGTAGATCGGGCGCATGCAGCCGAACCTCCGACTTCTTCGACAGGACCGCGCGCTGACGGCCGTCTCCGTGTTGCTGGACGTGGCCTTCCACGCCGGGCGCGGGGCCAACGGCGCGGTGGCCGGGGGGGCGGAGGTGGCGGACCGGCTGGGCGCCGCGCGCCGTGGGATCGAGCCGGTTTTCCAGGCCCTGTCCCGCGCCGGGCTGCTCGAGGGCGTGCGGGGGCCGCGCGGCGGCTACCGGCTGGCCCGGCGCCCGCGCGACATCCGCCTGTCCGAAGCGGTGGCGGCCGTGGCCGATGGGGCCGAGGGCGGCAGCGAGTTGTCGGGCGCACTTCACGGCGCGGTGGTGGCGCCGCTCTGGTCGGAGCTGGACGCGGCCCTGCGCGAGCGGCTGGAGGGGCTGACCCTGGAGGATCTTCTCCGGCGGGCCGAGACGGCCGGCCTGCAGCGCCCCTCAGCGGAGCCGCTGAACTTCGCGATCTGAGCCGGGGCCGCCTGACGCGGGCGGGCCCGGCTCGGCCTGCGGCTCCACCTTGCCGCGGCCTTGCAGCCAGGCCATGACGAGCCAGCACAGAAAGGCCCAGCCCGCGCCGCCGCACCAGCCGGCGAGCACGTCCGTCGGCCAGTGGACGCCGAGGTAAACCCGGCTGGCGCCCACCAGCAGCGTCGTCACGACCGCGACCGCGAGCACGTAGAAGCGCGTGCGGCCCAGCGGTTCCACCCGCAGCAGCAGAGCGCCCAGGGTGAGGTAGACCACGGCCGAAAGCATCGCGTGCCCGCTGGGGAAGCTGGCCGTGTAGACCTCCGCCCCGTGCGGCACGAGGTCGGGGCGGGGGCGTGCGAAACCGATCTTGAGGACGGAGCTGACCAGCATCCCGCTGCCCACCGCCACCGTGACGAACAGCGCGCCCGCCCTGCGCCCCGAGAGCAGCATGAAGCCCACCGTCGCGAGGGTGATGTAGCCGAGGATGGCGTGGCTGCCGAGCGCGGTCACGTCGCGCGCCATTTCTTCGAACCACCCGGGCCCGATCGGGTCCGAAAGGTCGGAAGGATTGCGGAGCGCGAGAAGGATGGCGCGGTCGAAGGCATGGGTGTCGCCCTCCACCACCTCCCCCGCCAGCTTGGCGAAGCCGAACAGGCCGGTGGCGACCGCCAGCATGGCCAGCAACACGCCGCGCTCCTGCCGTGCCAGCCAGCCCCTGACGCCGCGTGGGGCCGGCGGCGGTGCCGCGCCGGCTTCCATCCCCTAGGGTGCCTCCGCCACGTCTGCGACGGCCTGCGTGGTGCGAAGCCCGCGCCCGACATCGGGCCCTTCCAGCACCTCCGCCCGGATGGACATGGTGGTCGGGGTGGCCGCGCCGTGGATCTCGGCGAAGGCGGCTTCCGCGGCGTCGCGCCCCTGGCCGATGCGCACGAGCACGTCGGGCGAAGCCTGGCGCGTCGCGTCGAAGAGCCACCACTTGCCGCCCAGGAAGGCCTCGAACACCGCGTGGAAATCCGGCGGAACCAGGCCAGGCGCATGGGCGGAGACGAAGCGGGTGGGAATGCCCAGCGCGCGGCAGAGGGCGACGGACAGGTGGGCGAAGTCCCGGCAGACGCCGGCGCCCGAGAGCAGCGTGTCCGTGGCCGTGGTGGTCGGGCTCGAGGCCCCGCGAAGATAGGTGATCCGGTCGTGCACCCAGTTGCACACCGCGGTCACGCGCGCATGGCCAGGCGGCGCATCGCAGAACTCGCGCAGGGCCAGGCGTTCCAGCCGGTCGGACTCGCAGAAGCGCGAGGGCCAGAGATGCGGCAGCACCTCGGGCGGCAGCTCCGCCGGGGCAAGCTGCGTGACCTCCCCGGGGTCCGCCACATGCGCGTCCAGCTCCACCTCCGCCTCGTGGTGGATGTGCAGGCTGGTGCCGGCCTGGGCATGGACGCGGAGGTAGCGGTTGCCGGTGGCGGGCACGGTCCAGTGCTCGGTGCGCGTGCCCTCGGGCGTGATCGTCAGCGTTTCGCGCAGGATGCGCTGCCGCGGGGTTTCCGCCGGCTGGACGTTCAGGATCAGGGTGGCAGGGCCATTGACCTGATAGCCGAGGTCGGAGCCGACGAGGATCTTCATGGTGGGCCTGGAACGATCGGGGGTTCGGGGGCGGGATGGGGACGCGGGCACAACGGCGGGCGGCGTGCTGCGATGCGACAGGGCCAAAGATTTCGGCGCGGCAGGGGCTGTGCGGTGCCGGGCGCCATGGGTGTAGGCTCCGCGCACAACGGAGGACTTGCCGATGGACCGACTGCCCGACGCGCCGATGCCCGACACCCCGCCGGCCGGGGAGATGATCTCGCCCCCGCTGTTCGAGCGGCTGGGGCGGCGCGGCTTCGTCGGCTCGGCCGGTGCGGCGGCAGGCTACACGCTGGCAGCCGGGCCGGTGATGGCCCAGACCATTGTCACCACCCCGGCCGACGGGCTGGTGGCCGGCGAGGTGGTGATCGAGGCCGGGGACCGCGCCCTGCCCGGCTACCGCGCGCGCCCGGCCTCGGGCCGCGACTGGCCGGTGGTGCTGGTGTGCCAGGAAATCTTCGGCCTTCATGAATACATCAAGGATGTGTGCCGCCGCCTGGCGCGCGAAGGCTACCTGGCGGTGGCGCCGGACTACTATGTGCGGCAGGGCGATGCGGCAGCCGCGCCGGACGTGGCGGGGGCGGCGGCCATCGCGGGGCGCAAGCCCGACGACGAGCTGTTCCGCGACCTGGACGCGACCCTCGCCTGGGCTGGAATGGACGGCGGCAGCGCGGAGAAGATGGCGATCATCGGCTTCTGCCGTGGCGGCCGGAACGTCTGGGCCTATGCGGCGCAGAACGCGCGGCTGAAGGCGGGCGTCGCCTGGTACGGGCCGGTGGCGGGGCAGGCCAGCGCCCTCACCCCGCGCGTGCCGCTGGACATGGCCGGCAAGATCAAGTGCCCGATCCTCGGCCTATACGGAGAAGCGGACACGGGCATCCCCGTGGACAGCCTGCGCGAGATGGAGAAGCGCATGCGGGAGGCCGGCAAGCGCTTCACCCTGGTGATCTATCCGGGAGCGCCGCACGGCTTCCACGCCGACTACCGGCCGAGCTACCGCCCCGAACAGGCACAGGCCGGCTGGCGGCTGATGCTGGACTTCCTGCGCGGGAACGGGGTGGGCTGAGCAGCCCCGGTCAGGGCGCGCCGGCGGCCCCGAGCCGCCGCAGCATGCCCTGCCCGGCGGCACGGCCAGTGGCGATGCAGGCGGTGAGGAGATGGCCTCCCGTCGGCGCCTCCCAGTCCAGCATCTCCCCCGCCACGAACAGGGTGGGGAGGCGGCGCAGGGCGAAGTCGTCGTCCAGCTCCTCCCAGCGAAGGCCACCGGCGGAGGAGATGGCGCGGTCCAGGCCGGACACGCCGGTGACGCGGAGCGGCAGCGCCTTGACGGCGGCCTCCGGCGGCCCCTCGCCCTCGTGCAGCAGAGCGATGGCGGCGGGCGGCAGGGACAGGTTGCGGCGCAGGTGATTGGAGAGCGACTGGCCGCGGCGGGCGGTGGCCAGGCGGCGGACCACCTCCTCCACCGGCATGTCCGGGCGGAGGTCCAGCGTGACGGTCGCGCTGCCCTCGGCCGCCACGCGGTCCCGGATGGCGGCCGAAAGGGCGTAAACGACGCCGCCCTCCAGCCCCCCCGCGGTGATCACGGCCTCCCCGCGCACGGTGCGGCCGTTGAAGGTGAGGGCGATGCGCTTGAGCGGGCTGCCCGCGAAGCGGTCCCGCAGATGGGCGGTCCAGGGGATCAGCACGCCGCAATTCGCGGGCACGAAAGGCGCCAGGGCCACCCCCCTGGCCGCGAGCAGCGGCACCCAGGCGGCATCCGACCCCAGGCGCGGCCAGGAGGCGCCGCCGAGGGCCAGCAGCGCGGCATCCGGGGCGAGGTGGATCGGGGTGCCGCCGGGCCGGTCGAAGCACAGGGCGCCGTCCGCGGACCACCCCGTCCAGGCGTGGCGGTTGAGGAGGGTGACGCCCCGGGCGGCGAGGCGGGCGAGCCAGGCGCGCAGCAGGGGCGCGGCCTTCATGGCGGTGGGGAACACCCGCCCGCTGGTGCCGGCATAGGTGGGCTGGCCGAGCGCCTCGCACCAGGCGCGGAGCGCCTCGGGCGGAAAGGCACGGATGGCCGGTTCCAGCCGCGCGCGCGCCGCGCCGTAGCGGGAAAGGAACGTCTCGAAGGGCTCGGTGTGGGTGAGATTGAGGCCGCCACGCCCGGCCATCAGAAGCTTGCGGGCGGGGCTGGGCATGCGGTCCAGGACGGTGACCGCAACGCCCGCTTCCGAGAGGACCTCCGCCGCCGCCAGCCCCGCGGGGCCGGCGCCGACGATGGCTATGTTGCCGCGCGCCGCTGGCGCGGGGCCGCGCGGGTCAGCGATCGCGCTCGACCAGAAGGGTCTTGATGTGGCCGATCGCCTCCGCCGGGTTCAGCCCCTTCGGGCAGGTCCGGGCGCAGTTCATGATGGTGTGGCAGCGGTACAGGCGGAACGGGTCCTGCAGCTGGTCCAGGCGCTCGCCCGTGTACTCGTCGCGCGAGTCCGCGATCCAGCGATAGGCCTGGAGCAGAACCGCCGGGCCGAGATAGCGGTCGCCGTTCCACCAGTAGGACGGGCAGGCGGTGGTGCAGCAGAAGCAGAGGATGCACTCCCACAGCCCGTCGAGCTTGGCGCGCTCCTCCTTGGACTGCAGCCGCTCGCTGTCCGGCGGCGGCGCGGTGTCCGCCTTCAGCCAGGGCTGGATGGAGGTGAGCTGGGCGTAGATCTGGCCGAGATCCGGCACCAGGTCCTTCACCACGGGCATGTGCGGCAGCGGGTTGATCCGCACCTCGCCCTGCACGTCCTCGATCGGCTTGAGGCAGGCGAGCGTGTTCAACCCGTCGATGTTCATCGAGCAGGAGCCGCAGATGCCCTCGCGGCAGGAGCGCCGGAAGGTGAGCGTGGTGTCCACCTCGTTCTTGATCTTGATCAGCGCGTCCAGGACCATGGGCCCGCACTTGTCGAGATCGACCTCGTAGGTGTCCATCCGTGGGTTGTCGCCCGTGTCCGGGTCCCAGCGGTAGATCTTGAAGGAGCGCACGTTGGTGGCGTCGGCATCGGCCTTGTAGGTCTGGCCGGTGCCGATCGTGCTGTTCTTCGGGAGGGTAAAGGTCGCCATGGGTTCCGGGCTTCCTAGTAAACGCGTGCCTTGGGCGGGAAGACCTGAACCTCGTTGGTGAGGGTCCGCATCTTCACGTCCCGGTAGTCGAGCCGCACCTTGTACTGGTCGTTCACCCAGGCAAGCGTGTGCTTCATCCAGTTCTGGTCGTCGCGCTCGGGGTAGTCCTCGTGCGCGTGGGCGCCGCGGGACTCGTGCCGGGCCTCGGCGCCGACCACGGTGGTCAGCGCGTTGCCGATCAGGTTGTCCAGCTCAAGCGCCTCCACGAGGTCGCTGTTCCAGATCAGGCTGCGGTCGGCGATGCGGATGTCCTCGTAGCCCTGGGCCACCTTGTCCATCTTCTCCACGCCCTCCTTGAGGAGGTCTGCGGTGCGGAACACCGCCGCGTGGTTCTGCATCGTGCGCTGCATCTCGCCGCGAAGCTCGCCGACGGTGGTGCCGCCCTTGGCGCTGCGCACGCGGTCCAGCCGGGCGAGCGCCTTGTCACCGGCACCTTCCGGGAGCGGTGCCTGGGATGCACCGGGCTTGAGCGTCTCGCGCGCGCGGTGGGCGGCGGCGCGGCCGAACACCACGAGGTCGAGCAGCGAGTTGGTGCCGAGGCGGTTGGCGCCGTGCACGGACACGCAGGCGGCCTCGCCCACGGCCATCAGGCCCTGCACCGTCGCGTCCGGGTCGGCGGCGGTCGGGCGCAGCACCTCGCAATGGATGTTCGTGGGGATGCCGCCCATGTTGTAGTGAACCGTGGGCAGCATCGGCAGCGGCTCCTTCGTCACGTCCACGCCGGCGAAGATCTTCGCCGTCTCGGAGATGCCGGGCAGGCGCTCGTGCAGCAGGTCGGCGCCGAGATGCTCGAGGTGCAGATGGATGTGGTCCTTCTGCGGGCCGACGCCGCGGCCCTCGCGGATCTCCATCGACATGGCGCGCGACACGACGTCGCGGGACGCCAGGTCCTTCGCCGTCGGCGCGTAGCGCTCCATGAAGCGCTCGCCCTCGGAGTTCGTGAGGTAGCCGCCCTCGCCGCGCGCACCCTCGGTCACGAGGCAGCCGGAGCCGTAGATGCCCGTCGGGTGGAACTGCACGAACTCGTTGTCCTGCAGCGGCAGGCCGGCGCGCAGCACCATGCCGCCGCCATCGCCCGTGCAGGTGTGGGCGGAGGTGCAGGAGAAGTAGGCACGGCCGTAGCCGCCCGTCGCCATCACCGTGGTCTGGGCGCGGAAGCGGTGGATGGAGCCGTCCTCCAGGCACCAGGCCATGACGCCGCGGCAGACGCCTTCCTCATCCATGATGAGGTCGAGGGCGATGTACTCGACGAAGAACTCGCAGTTGTGCTTCAGCGACTGCTGGTAGAGCGTGTGCAGGATGGCGTGGCCGGTGCGGTCGGCCGCGGCGCAGGCGCGCATCACCGGCGCCTTGCCGTAATCCGACGTGTGGCCGCCGAAGGGGCGCTGGTAGATCCTGCCATCCTCCGTGCGGGAGAAGGGCACGCCGTAGTGCTCCAGCTCGATGATCGCCGGCACGGCCTCGCGGCACATGTACTCGATGGCATCCTGGTCGCCGAGCCAGTCCGACCCCTTCACGGTGTCGTACATGTGCCAGCGCCAGTCGTCCTCGCCCATGTTGCCGAGCGCCGCGCCGACGCCACCCTGGGCGGCGACCGTGTGGGAACGGGTGGGGAAGACCTTGGTGATGCAGGCGGTCTTGAGGCCGGCCTCACCCATGCCGAAGGTGGCGCGCAGGCCGGCGCCGCCGGCGCCGACGACGACCACGTCATAGGTGTGGTCCACGATGCGATAGGCTGCCCCGTTGATCCCGGGGCGCGGAGGCTGGCTGATGGCGTTCATCGCGGGCTCTCGTGCGGGTGGGCGCCGTTTTGGGCGCGTGTGTCGTCGCGCCGGATGGCGCGGGAAGCATCGCGCCGGATGGCGCGGGAAGGACAGCGCCGGATGGCGCGGGAAACGTGGTCACGCCCCGAAAGGCAGGGCCGGACGCCCTGGCAGCCGACTTCGGAACTGATATGGGATGCCTTCGCGCGGTGTGGAGTGCCCGCATCGGCGGAGCGGCACCGCGCGGGGCGCATCAGGCGGCCGCCACCGCGAGGCGCAGGATGGACAGGGCGGAGAGCAGCCCCAGCAGCCAGCAGGCGCCACGGATCAGCAGGCCCGCCACCATCGCGCGGCGCTCGGGGCGGATGTAGTCCTCGATCACCACCTGGAGGCCGCCGGCGGTGTGATAGAAGCCGATTCCGGTCAGCAGCAGCAGCAGCACGGCGTTGAAGGGGTGGCCGACCCAGCGGGCGAATTCCTCGTAGGGCGCGCCGGCGCGGATCGCCAGGGAGAAGATGAACCACAGCATCAGCGGCAGCAGCGCGATGGAGGTCACCCGCTGCATCCACCAGTGATGCGTTCCGCTCTTCGCGGAGCCGTTCTGGCGGACGCGGCCGAGCGGGGTCTGGAGGCGGGTCTGGTGGTCGGTGGTGGAGGGGAAGTTCTCGCTCATCTCTCGGTGCCCCTCAGGATGCCCAGGCGATCACGGCGACCACCCAGGTCAGCACCGTCAGCACGCCGGTGGCGATGATGGTGGCCCAGCCCGTGCGATAGGTGGTGGGGATGTCGTAGCCGTAGCCGGCATCCCAGTAGAGGTGCCGGACGCCGGCGAGCGTGTGGTACCAGATCACGGCGGTGAGGCCGAAGAGCAGGATCACGCCGATGAAGCTGCCCATGAAGCCCTGCACCGTGGCATAGGCCTCGGGCCCCGAGGCCAGGGCGGTGATCCACCACACGAAGAACAGCAGCCCCACCGACCACGCGCTGCCGGTGATGCGGTGCATGATGGAGGTGATGCTGGTCATCTGCAGCATGTCGTAGACCTGCAGGTGCGGCGAGAGCGGACGGCGGACCAGGGTGCCGTCCGTGCGCCGGCCGACCATCGTGGCCTCGCGCGCGTCGTGGTGATTTGCTGCCATGGGCCGTCCTGCGGTTGCGTCCGGGCCTGTCACAGTTCGGCAACCGGCCGCCGCTTTTATGGTGCGGCACGGCAAAGCGTCAATTGCGGCGGCGCGCCCGGGGGTGGACAAGGGCGCGCCATATCAAGCATTTGCGAAAGACTCGCAAGTCCATCACCACGTGCCCGGCGCCCTGCGCCTCTGCCTCAGCGGTGCCCTTTCCCTGCGCCTCACTGGCGCAAGGCGCCGCGCCGATCCATTTCCTCCGCGATCTGAACGGCATTCAGGGCGCCCCCCTTGCGGAGGTTGTCGCCCGCGCACCAAAGCGCGAGGCCGTGCGGCAGGGCGGGGTCGGCCCGGAGGCGGGAAATAAAGACCGGGTCCTCGCCCACCGTTTCAAGCGGCGTGATGTAGCCGCCGTCGTCGCGCCGATCGAGAAGGGTCAGGCCCTGCGCACCGCGAATCGCCTCCCGCGCCTCCGCCTCCGACACGGGACGGTCGAAGCTGGCATGCACCGCGACCGACTGCCCGATGAAGACCGGCACGCGCACGCAGGTGGCCGTGACGGCGATCTGGCCGCCTAGCAGGCGCGGCAGCTCCTCGGCAATCGCCTCCTCCTCCTCGGTGCGGCCGTCCTCGCCGAAGGCGCCGACATGGGGGATCAGGTTGAAGGCAATGGGCTTGGTGAACTGCTCGGGATTGGCCTGGTCGTTCACGAAAACGCCGCGGGTCTGGCTGAACAGCTCGTCCATCGCGTCCCGGCCCGCACCGGAAACCGGCTGCAGCGAGGTGGCGACCACCCGGACCAGGCCGCCGATGGCCTGCAGCGGGTGCAATGCCAGGGCGAGCAGGATGGCACCCGCCACCGGATTGGCCACCACGCGCGGGTTGGCGGACAGCGCGCCCGGATTGACCTCCGGCACCACCACCGGGATGTCCGGCCCCCCGGCCCCCGTGGCGTCGATCACCGTGCAGCCGGCCGCGGCCGCGCGGCGGGCCAGCAGAACAGGGGCGGGTGTGCCGGGCGCCATGAAGAGAAGGTCGGTGGCCGACCAGTCGTGCCGCTCCACCGCGGCCACCACCACGTCCTGCTCGCCATGGGACATCGTGCCGCCCACCGCCCGGCCCGAGGCAAGGGCCGTGAGCGAGGCTGTGGGGAAGTCCCGTTCCGCCAGTGTCTTGACGATTTCGCGCCCCATCTGGCCGGGCGCCCCGGAAACGGCAATGCGATAGCTCATGTGACGCAACCCTCCCGCCGGCACCCTCCGCCGGGAACGGCGGGCCGCAGATGGGCCGATCCCGCCCCGCGCGCAAGCGGGGCGGGGTCGGCGCGATCCGCCGTCCTTAGGGTCAGGCGGAGCGCACGGCACGCAGGAAGCCTGCTGACTTCTCCCGGAGGATGGCGGTCTGCCCCGCCAGCGCCTCGGTGGCCGTGAGCATGGCCCCGGCGGCCGTCCCGGTTTCGTCGGCCGCGGCCCGCACGCCGGCGATGGCCTGGTTCACCGTGTCCGTGCCCCCCGCCACCTGGGCGGCGCTCCGGGCGATCTCCCGCGTGGTGGCGCCCTGCTGCTCCACGGCGGCGGCGATGGCCGTCGCGATGCCGCTGGTGCGCTCCACCGTGGCGCCGATGCCGCGGATGGCCTCCACCGCACCGGCAGTCGCGGCCTGCATCTGCTGGATCTGGACGGAAATGTCCTCGGTCGCCTTGGCGGTTTGGGCCGCCAGGGTCTTCACCTCGCTCGCCACAACCGCGAAGCCGCGCCCGGCCTCGCCCGCCCGCGCCGCCTCGATCGTGGCGTTCAGCGCCAGCAGGTTGGTCTGGCCGGCGATGTCGCCGATCAGTCGCACCACGTCGCCGATCCGGGCGGCGCTGGCGGACAGGCCGCGCACGGTGCCGTCCGTGGCGCGCGCCTCGGACACGGCCAGGGCAGCCACCTCGGCGGCCTCGGTCACGCGGCGGGTGATCTCGGTGATGGAGGCGGCCATCTCCTCGGCCGCGGCGGCGACCGACCCCACCTCCCCGCTGGCGCGGGAAGCGGCATCGGCCACCTGCGCAGCCTCCTGCCCGGAGCGGCCGGCGGTGTCATGCACCCCGCCCGCGGCGCGGCGCAGGGCCTCGACCTCTCCCGCCAGGTTCTCCACCACGGCGCCGACCTCGGCTTCGAAGGTATCGGCCAGGCGGGCCTCCTCCGTGGCCAGCCGCCAGGTGAGCATGGGCCCCGCATAGGCGCCGGTGCCGGTCCGGATGGCGGAGGCCTGAAGGTCCACGACGTCCGCGCCGATGCGCAGGCGGGCGCGGTGGGGAAGCCGCGCGGGATCGGAGAAGACGCCGACCTGCCCGGACAGGCCATCGAGAGGCAGCGAATCGAGGGCGCGGCCGAGCACCGGCCCCTCCAGGCCGAGGCGGGCGAGCACCGCGGCCATCTCCGCGTTCACGTGGGTGATGCGCAGCGCGGGGTCGGCTGCCATCAGGCCGAGCGGCATCTGCTCGATCATCTGGGCCTGGGCGAAGGCGCGCCCGACCGTGCCGCGCAATTCCTCCAGCGCGGCGGCGATCCGCCCGGTTTCGTCGCGGCAGGCGCGGTCCGCGACCTCGGCACGGCTTTCACCCGCGGCCGTGTCGCCCGAGGCGATGGCCTTCACCCGCGCGGCGGCGCGGCGCAGCGGCGCGCCGATCGCCCGCGCGCTGGCCCAGGAGGAGCCGAGCAGGATCAGCGCCACGGTGCCGCCGATCCAGAGCAGGACGCTTTCCACGTCGTCCATCGTGGCGTTCATCTCCGCGCGGTGCTCCGCCTGGTCGGCCTGGAGGAGCCGGACCGCTTCGTCGAGCGCGGCGCGGGTCGCCTGGGCAGCGGGCTCGGCCTCATCGCGCCGGATCGTGGCCAGTTCCGCCACGGCCTTGAGAATGGTCTCGGCCCCCTCCGCCAGGCCGCCCGCGATCGTGGCAAGGCGCGCCACGTCCTCCTTCAGCCGGTCGGACATCGCGAAGGATTGCGCGCCGCGCAGATGGACCCGCTGCTGGGCAAGGGCACGGCGGGTGCGTCGGGCCTGGGCGTCGTCGCCGGTGATGAGGTAGCGCTGCACGGCCAGGCGCGCCTCGTTCACGCCGTTGCTGAAGGTGATCACGCGGTTGCGGATCTCGTCCATCTGCGCGCGGTCGGGCACCTCGAATTCGAGCGCGCCGAGCACGGCCTCCATGCCCTGGTCGAATTCGCCGTTCACACGGTAGAGCCGCTCGTCGCGGGCCTCGATCATGCGGGCGCGCGCCTCCAGCATGCGGTCCAGGGCCGCGCGATAGGCAGCGATGGCCGGCAGGGCGGCGCGTGCGGCCGCCTGCGCGGCAGGCAGGCTGGTGGCCGCCGCCGCCTCTCCGGCCAGCCCGGCGGCGGTGGACAGGGCGGCGGTGCCGGCGCGCGCCGCCTCCCGCGCGGCGGGCAGGGTTTGGGCGCTGTTCAGTTCCCCCTCGGCCACCGGGGCCTGTGCGGCGTGGATGGCCGCGCCCTCCACAAGCCCGACCACGCGGGCGGCGGCGGTGACGATTTCCCCCTGCCGGCCGATCTCCCGCAACTCCATCCAGACGAGGCCAACAAGCCCGGCGAGGAGCGACAGGGTGAGGCCGGCGGTGGCGCCGAGCTTCCGGGCGACCGACAGGTTCTGAAAGGAACGCATTTTGCGGCACGGGCCTCCTGAGGCGGGTTGCCCCATCAGGCGCCGAAAACACTAATCCCCGGATAAGGCCGCCCGCGCCGGAGTCGCCACGTGGAACGCGCCGGACGCGAAACCGCGCTTGCGGCCGGCGCGCCGAGGGCGCAGATCGCGCCGCGTGCTGCACATGATCAAGCTGGCCGTGGGGCCCAAGGACGTCGAGGCGATGGAGCGTGGCCAGACCCTCCGCGCCCGTGAGGCCGAGGGGCTGCGCCATGTCACCCGCATGACGCCGAAGCGCGCGCCCGAGATCCTGCAGGGCGGATCGATCTACTGGGTGGTGGCGGGGGTGCTCCGGGTGCGGCAGCGCATCCTGGCCATCGAGTCGGTGCGGCGGGCGGACGGCACGGCCGCCACCGCGCTGGTGCTGCAACCGGGGCTGGTGCCCGTGCACCCGCGGCCGATGAAGCCCTTCCAGGGCTGGCGCTACCTGGAGGCAGCCGCCGCGCCGCCGGACATCGCGGAGGGCGAGGCGGTGGCGGAGGGGATCGACGAGTTGCCGCCCAGGCTGCGCCGCGCGCTCTCCGACCTCGGGCTGCTCTGAGGAGCGGCCCACCCGTGACCTCCGGCGCGGCCCGTGCTACGGCCGCGCGACGCCATGGCCCGCATCCCATGTTCCGACGGCTGACGCGCCATCCGCGCTTCCTTTCCCTCGCGGCCCGGCTGCTGGGGCTTTACGTCGCCCTTGCCCACCGGACCACGCGCTGGACCCTGGCGGCGGAGGGCGCGACGGAGGCCCTGCGGAACGGCGCGGCGGACGGGCCGATCATCCTCGCCTTCTGGCACGAGCGGCTGACGCTCGGCCCCTCGCTCTGGGTCACCATGCGGGGCTTGGTGCCGGGGCTCGCCCCCAAGCGGCCGCAGGTGCTGGTGTCCCGCCACCGGGACGGCGTGTTCATCGGCAACGTCGTCGCGCGCTTCGGGCTGGAAACCATCCACGGCTCATCGAGCAAGGCCGGAAGTTCCAAGGGGGGCAGCGCCGCGCTGCGCGCCATGCTGCGGGTGCTGCGCGCGCAGGGTGTTGTGGCCATCACGCCGGACGGGCCGCGCGGCCCCCGGCGGGTGGCGGCGACGGGGGTGGGGCAGTTGGCCGCCTTCTCGGGCGCGCCCGTCTTCGCCTATGCCGCGGCCACCACGCGCTGCATCCGCCTGCGCTCCTGGGACCGCAGCGTGGTGCCCCTGCCCTTCGCCCGCGGGCTGATGATCCTGCTTCCGCCCTTCACCGTGCCGCCGGATTGCGGGGAAGCCGGGCGCGCCGCCGTGGAGGCTTGGCTGACCGAGGCATGCGAGGCCGCCGATGCCTGGGCCGAAGCGAGCCGGGCCGGAACCGGCGCCGGGGCGGCGCTGGCGGCGGCCCGGGCCTTGGCCGGGCGGCCCCCGCCGGTTCTGCTGCCCACCCTGGCGGCGCCCGACGAGGCGCAGGGCGCTTGAGCGTGCTGCCGGATGGCGGCTGGCGCGCCGGGCTGCCGCTCGCGGCCTGGCGGGCGGTGACGACGCTGGGCGCCCCCCTGCTGCCCTTCTGGCTGGCGGGCCGGGCGCGGCGCGGCAAGGAAGACCCGGCCCGGCTCCGCGAGCGCCGCGGCGAGGGCGCGGCGCGGCCGGCGGGACCGCTTCTTTGGCTGCACGGCGCCAGCGTGGGCGAGAGCCAGTCCGCCCTGCCCCTGGTGGAGGCCCTGGCGCGGGTGCGCCCCGACCTTCACTTCCTGCTGACCACGGGCACGCGAACGGCGGCGCAGGTTCTGGCCGAGCGCCTGCCGCCCGGTCTGGCGCCGCGCGTGCAGCACCGCTTCGTGCCCCTCGACGTGCCCGCCCATGCCGCGCGCTTTCTGGACGGCTGGCGGCCCGACGCCGCCGTGCTGATCGAGAGCGAGATCTGGCCCAACCTGATCGGGGCAGCCGCGGCGCGTGGCGTGCCGATCGCACTGGTGAACGCACGGCTTTCGGCGCGCTCGGCCCGGGGCTGGGGGCGCCTGCCGGCGGTCGCGCGCCGGCTGTTCGGCGCCTTCGCCCTGGTCGCCGCGCAAACGGAGGAGGACGCGGCACGGCTGCGCGCGCTGGGCGCCGCGGACGCAAGGGCGTGGGGAAACCTGAAGTTCTCCGCCCGCCCCCTGCCCGCCCCGGAACCTGAGCTCGCCGCCATGCGGGCCGCGATCGGCGCCCGGCCCGTGCTGCTGGCCGCCAGCACCCATCCGGGCGAGGAGGCGCAGGTGGCCGAGGCGCATGGCCGCCTGCGCGCGCGCCTGCCGGGGCTGCTGACGGTGATCGCTCCCCGCCACCCCGAGCGCGGCCCGGCGCTCGCGCGGGAACTGGCGGAGGCGGGCGGGATCGCGCTGCGCTCGGCAGGGGAGATGCCGGGGCCGGGCACCGCGATCTACCTGGCCGACACGATCGGCGAGCTCGGGCTGCACTACCGCCTCGCCGGGGCGGCGCTGATCGGCGGGTCGCTGGTGCCGCATGGTGGGCAGAACCCGCTGGAAGCGGCACGGCTGGGCTGCCCGGTTCTGCTCGGCCCGCACACGCAGAACTTCACGGCCATCGCGGACCGCATGGTCGAGGCCGGGGCAGCGCTGCGGGTGGACGGACCCGAGGCGCTGGCCGAGGCGGCGGGCAGCGTGCTAACGGAGCCGGACCGGGCCCGGTCCATGACGGAGGCCGCCGCCCGGATCGCGGCGGATGCCGGGGCCCTGCCCGAGCGCATGGCCGGCGCGATCGAGGCCCTCCTGCCCGCCTCTCCCCACCAAGGGGACGGGGCGCGGCCGGCAGCATAAGGACGACCGACGGCACCATGCGTGCCCCCGATTTCTGGACCGGGGATGGCGGCGGCATCGCGCCCCTCCTGCTCTCCCCCCTCGCGGCGCTCTATGCGGCGGCCACGGCGCGCCGCGTGGCGAAGGCCGGGTGGCGCGCGCCGGTGCCGGTGATCTGCTGCGGCAACGCGACGGCGGGCGGGGCGGGCAAGACCGGCCTCGCGCTCGACATCGGCATGCGGCTGGCGAACCGCGGGGTCGCCGTGCACTTCCTCACCCGTGGGTATGGCGGCAAGCTGAGCGGGCCGGTTCGGGTGGAGCCCGGCCGGCACGACAGCGAGGCGGTGGGCGACGAGGCCCTGCTGCTGGCCGCGGAGCGGCCGACCTGGGTGGCCAGCGACCGCGCGGCCGGCGCCCGCGCGGCGGTGGAGGCCGGCGCGCAGGCCATCGTGATGGATGACGGGCTGCAGAACCCGACGCTGGAGAAGGACCTTTCCTTTCTGGCAATCGACGGCTCCTATGGCTTCGGCAACGGGCGCGTGATCCCGGCGGGGCCGCTGCGGGAGCCGGTTTCGGCGGCGGCCTCGCGGGCGCAGGCAGCGGTGCTGATGGGCGAGGACGAGCACGCGGCCCTGACCCAGCTTTCCCCGGGCCTGCCGGTGCTGCGGGCGCGCACCGTGCCGGGGCCGGAGGCGGCGCAGCTCGCGGGCCAGGCGGTCTTCGCCTTCTGCGGCATCGCCAATCCCCGCAAGTTCTTCACCACCCTGTCGGAGGCCCGGGCGATCATCGCAGGGCGTGCCTCCTATGCGGACCACTATCCCTACGATGCCGGGGACATGCGCGAACTGCTGGCTGAAGCCGACCGGCTGCGCGCCGTTCCCGTGACCACGAAGAAGGACTTCGTGCGCATTCCTGCCGCCTTCCGCGCGCGGGTGACGGTGGTGACGGTGACGCTGGCCTGGGACGAGCCGGCGCGGCTGGAAGCCATGCTGGACCCCCTGGTGTCGCGGGTGCCGGTGCCCGCCTGAGGCACGGCCGGGCACGCAATCGCGAATAACTCCCGATCGCGTCCAAAGCACTGATTTCGCTTACCCTTCCCTCCGAGCCCACAGCAGGGCTACCAAGGCGGGATGAAACGCTTCGAGGACCTCTCCGAGCCCGAGACCCTGGCGCTCGCGATCGCCAACGAGGAGGAGGATTCGCGCATCTACGCGACCTTCGCCATGCGGTTGCGCGCCGACTTCCCCGCCACCGCCGCCGTGTTCGACGGCATGGCGGACGAGGAGGGCGAGCACCGCAACGCCCTGCTCGCGCTGTACGAGCGCAAGTTCGGCCGCGAGTTGCCGCTGATCACTCGCCAGGACGTGCGCGGCTTCCTCAAGCGCAACCCCGTCTGGCTGGCCGAGGAGCTGCGGATCGACGTGGTGCGGCGGCAGGCGGCGATCATGGAGCTGGAGGCCGGCGAATTCTATTCCCGCGCGGCGGCGCGCGCCCGCGATACGGAGGTGCGGCGCCTGCTGGGCGACCTGGCACTGATCGAGAAGAAGCACGGCGCACTCGCCGACCGGTTGACCGAGACGCACCTGACCGAGGCAGCGGTGGCCGGGGAGGACGCGACGGCGCGGCGGCTGCTGGTGCTGCAGGTGGTGCAGCCGGCGCTGGCCGGGCTGATCGACGGATCCGTCTCCACCCTCGCGCCCATCTTCGCCGCCGCCTTCGCCACGCAGTCCACGCACGAGACCTTCCTGGTGGGGCTCGCGGCCTCGGTGGGCGCCGGCATCTCCATGGGCCTGACCGAGGCCATGTCGGATGATGGCGCCATCACCGGGCGGGGCCGCCCCTGGATCCGCGGCCTGGCCTGCGGGCTGGCCACGGCCATCGGCGGCCTCGGCCATACCCTGCCCTACCTCATCCCCGACTTCTGGACGGCAACGATCGTGGCCGGTGCCATCGTGGTGCTGGAACTGATCGCCATCGCCTGGATCCGCTGGCGCTACATGGAGACGCCCTTCGGCGCGGCGCTGGTGCAGATCGTGCTGGGGGGCCTTCTGGTGCTGCTGGCGGGGATCGCCATCGGCAGCGGCTGAGGCGCTAGCCCGCGGGAGAAACCGAGGGCCGTTGCGATGCGATAACATCGCATGCGCCTCCTGCCCTTGCTGGCTCTCCTGCTCGCCGCCTGCACCGCTTCCCCTCCCCCGGCGCCGGAGCGTCCGCCAGGCCGTTCAGGCCTTCCGGGACCCGGTGCCGCGCGCCTGGCCGCGGCGGCGGAGCGGGAGTGGCGGGACTGGGGCTCCATCGCGGTGGAAGGCTGGCCCGCGGCGCCGGAGCGCGTGCCGGATGCCTCGCCCGCGCTGTTCGAGCGGCTGATGGGATACTGGGCCGCCACCCCCGAGGGGCCGGAGGTGATCGAGGCCCACCGGCACTTCCGCGACACCATCACCGCGCCCCCGGCGGAATCGGCCTCGCTCGATCCGGTCTCGGGCCTTCCCTTCACCGTGGTTCCGGCGAACGTGTCGATGGCGGCCTTCAATACCCCCGCCTGGTCGGCCGCCTTCGTGAGCCACGCCATGGCGGCGGCCGGACTGCCCTTCAGTCCTTCGGCGAGCCACGCGCTCTATGTGGACCGCCTGATCGGCAACGCGCTCGCCGATCCGGAGGGCGCCGGCTTCCTCCCGCACGCCCCTGCGGAGCGCGCGCCGCGCCCGGGCGACCTGGTCTGCGCCGACCGCTCGGCGGCACCCCTGGCCGACTGGCAGGCTCGCCTGGCCGAAGCCGGGTGGTTCCGCCCCATGCACTGCGACATCGTGGTGCGGGCGGAGGGCGGCGCGGTGGAGATGATCGGCGGGAACGTGCTGGACGTGGTGCTGCGCCGCCGCGTGCCGGCCGACGCGGAGGGACGCCTGCTGCCGCCGCCGCCCGAGCGCGCGCCGTTCTTCGTGGTGTTCGAGAACCGGCTCTAGGCGGCAGCGCTCAGCCGCCGAGGTAGCGGCCGCGCAGATGCGCCATGAAGTCCGCGGCCTCCAGCGGGCGGCCCGTCGCCGCGCGCATCAGGTCCTGGAAGCCGAGGCGCGAGCCCTGGCCGTGGACATGGGCGCGCAGCCATCCGAGCAGGGGTGAGAAGTCACCGCGCGAAAGGGCCCCGTCGAGGCCGGGCACGGCCGCGCGGGCGGCGGCCATGAGCTGGGCTGCCGCCATGGCCCCCAGCGTGTAGGAAGGGAAGTAGCCGAAGGCGCCGTCGTGCCAGTGGATGTCCTGCAGGCATCCGCGGCGGTCGTCGGGCGGGGTGATGCCGAGCAGGGCCCGCATCCCCTCTGCCCATGCCCCGGGAAGGTCCGCCACGGGCAGTTCGCCCGCGATCAGCGCCCGCTCCAGCCGGAAGCGCAGGATCACATGGGCGGGATAGGTCAGCTCGTCCGCCTCCGTGCGGATGAAGCCGCGCTCCACCCGGCGCCAGAGGCGCGCGAGGTTCTCCGCGGCATAGGGCGCGGGGTCGCCGCCGAAGGCCCTGTGCAGCTCGGGGCCGAGCCAGGACAGGAAGGCATCCGACCGGCTTGCCTGCATCTCGATGATCAGGCTCTGCGACTCGTGCGTGGCCATGCCGGCGGCCTCGCCCACGGGTTGGCGGGCCCAGGCCTCCGGCAGCCCGCGCTCGTACAGGGCGTGGCCGGTCTCGTGCAGGATGCCGAGCATGGCCTGCTCGAAGCTCTCGGGCACATAGCGGGTGGTGATGCGCACATCCGTCGGTGTCCCGCCGCAGAAGGGGTGCAGGCTCTCGTCCAGGCGCGCGTGGTCGTAGTCGAGGCCCAGGCGCTCGGAAAGGCGGCGGCCCAGGGCACGCTGGGTCTCGGTGGCGAAAGGTCCCTGGGGACGGACCGGCGCCGGGCGCGACGCCTGGATCTCCTCCGCGCGCGGCAGGGCCTCGCGCAGGAAGGCCTCGTAGGCGGAGAAGACCGGCTCCACGTCGGCGGCGCCGATGCCGGGCTGGAAGCTGTCCATCAGCGCGTCGTAGGGCGCCAGGCCCGTGGCGGCCGAGAGTGCGGCGGCGGCCTCCCGCTGGAGCGCGACCACCGTTTCCAGCGCCGGGCGCACGGCCGCGAAATCCGACGCCGCGCGCGCCTCCCGCCAGATCTTCTCGCAAGCCGAGTTGGCACGGGCGATGGCCTCGACCAGCGCGGCCGGCACGGCGGCGGCGCGCCGGTGCGCGCGGCCCATCAGGTGGAGGTTGGCGGCATCCCAGTCCCCTCCGGCTTTCGCGGCCGCGAGGTCGTCGGCGACCTCGGGCGCCACCAGCATGGCGTGGGAGACTCCCGCCAGCACCGCAAGCTGCTCCCCCCGCGCCGCGCCGCCGCCGGGCGGCATCATGGCGGAGGCGTCCCAGGACAGCATGGCCGAGGCCTCCCCGAGCGTCGCGATGCGGGCGAAGCGGTCCTTCAGCCGGGCATAGGCCTCGTTCATGTCTCGTCCTTGCGGATGGCCCAGGCGACCAGCACACCCACCAGGGAGGCGGCGAGCCCATACCAGGTGATGGCGTAGCCGAGATGCGAGTTGGGCGGGCGCGGCATGGTCTGCGCGGGCTGCGGCAGCGCGTCCGGCGCCGCCCCCGCCGGGGCGAGGGCGACCAGGAGATCGGGCATCACGGCGGGCAGTCCGAGCGCCAGGCCGATCGCACGGGCATCGGCGGTGTAGAAGCGGCGCCCCGCCACATCGTCCGTGGCGGCGAAGTAGTCACGGTCCTGGGGGGGGGAAACGTAGCCGGTGACGGCAATGGGCCCCTCGGGGCGGGTGATCGCGGCGCCGCGACGCTCCAGGGGAACCCAGCCGCGATCCACGAGCACCGTTGGCCTCCCTTCCCGCTCGAGCGGCGTCAGCAGGTGGGTGCCGAGTGACGCGCCGCGCACCTCCACGCCCAGGATGGCCTCGAGGTCGTAGCGGAAGCGCCCGCTGGCCTCGACCTTGGAGAAGGGTTGGGGCGTGTCGGACAGGGGCAGCGGGGGACCGGCCTCGGCGCTGGCGATCTGGGCCAGCAGGTCGGTTTTCCAGTGCAGCCGCCGGACCTGCCAGGTGCCGAGGACGAGAAGGATGACCAGAACGGGGATGGAGGCGAGGACGGCCGGGAGGATTCGCCGGGCGCGGGGCGGCATGGGCGGCCTTTCAACGACGAACCCCGCCCGCCCGGCCGATGAATCGGCAGGCCGGACGGGGTTCGCGAGAGCAAAGGGGAGGCGTCAGTGCTGGGCGATCTCGCCCGCGCCCCACAGGTAGACGCAGATGAAGAGGAACAGCCACACCACGTCAACGAAGTGCCAGTACCAGGCAGCGGCCTCGAAGCCGAAGTGGCGCTTGGGCGTGAAATCGCCCCGCCAGCCACGAATGAGGCAGACCGCCAGGAAGATGGTGCCGACGATCACGTGGAAGCCGTGAAAACCCGTGGCGAGGAAGAAGGTGGAGGGATAGACGCCGCCGCCGGCGAAGGCGAAGGGCGCCTCGGAGTACTCGACCGCCTGAAGGGTGGTGAAGAAGAGCCCGAGGCACACCGTGAGGGCCAGGCCCTGCAACATGCCCTTGCGGTCGCCCTCGATCAGCGAATGGTGCGCCCAGGTGACGGTGCAGCCGGACAGCAGCAGGATCATCGTGTTCAGGAAGGGCAGGCCAAAGGGATCGAAGGTGTGGATGCCCTTGGGCGGCCAGATCGCCGTCTCGGCGCCGGCCACGTGCTCGGGGTAGAGCGCGAAATGGAAATAGGCCCAGAAGAAGGCCACGAAGAACATCACCTCGGAGGCGATGAAGAGCGACATGCCGTAACGCATGCCGATCCGCACGATCGGGGTGTGAACGCCGGGCTGCTTGGACTCGCGCACCACGTCGCGCCACCAGAAGAACATGGAGGCGAGCGTGCCCACGAGGCCGAGGCCGAACATCCAGTGGATGTTGTAATGCGACCAGAGCACGATCCCGAAGAGCAGCGCGCCTGCCGAGAAGGCGGAAACCAGCGGCCAGGGGGACGGATCCACCAGGTGGTAGGGATGCTTGTGCGGCGGCGGCGGCTCGGAGCTGTCGATCGCCATGCCGGCCGTGGTGGTGTCGAGAGCCATAGCGCGTCCTGGTGAAGTGGGGTCGAGCCCCCTTTGGTGGCCTGGGGCCGAGGCCCCTTCGATCAACACGGGGCCGAGGGCCCCGGGCGTGCGATGCATCAATCCCGCAAACGGCCGCGGTGATCAAGGGTTGGTGGGGCGGGAGCGGCGCCCGCCCGGGCGCGCAGGCCCACCCCTGGGCTCAGCGCGTGACCACGGGAGGTCCGGCGTTGCGGCCGACATGGGGGCCAGCGCTCGCCAGCGCGCCGGAGCGCTCCGCATCCGCCATGGTGCGGAAGAAGGTATAGCTCAGCGTGATCGTACGGATATCGCGCGTGTTGGGATCATCCGCCATGGCCGGGTCCACCCAGAAGGACACGGGCATCTCCACCTCCTGCCCGGCCTGCAGGGTCTGCGCGTCGAAGCAGAAGCAGGCGGTCTTGTGGAAATACTTGCCCACCACCTCCGGCGTCACGTTGTAGGTGGCGACACCCTCCACCGCACGCTCGGCCGGGTTGGAGGCGCGGTAGAAGGCCAGGCCCTGCTCGCCCAGATGCACCGGCATGGCGTTCTGCGCGGCCTCGAAGCGCCACGGCAGGGAGGGATGGGTGTTGGCGGCGAAGCGCACGGTCACCTGCCGCTGCACCGCGCCAGGGGCCGCGGGCCCGCCGGTCTGCACCGTGCCGTTGTACCCAGTCACCTTGCAGAAGGCGGCGTAGAGCGGGACGGCGGCGAAGGAGAGCCCGACCATGCCGAGCACGGTGGCGCCGGCCGCCAGGGCGATGCGGCGGTTGCCAGCCTGCTGCGCTTGCTTCAGCCGGCCGGGTTCGCTGGATTCGGGCATGGAGGATGCGCCTTGCGGAAGGGGCGTCAGGGACCAGGCGTGGTCAGCTTGGCGATGGTGATGAAGAAGAAGATGACCACCAGCGCGATCAGCACAACCAGCATGCCGATGTTGCGGCCACGGCGGCGGCGGTAGAACTCGACCTCCTCCTCCTTGCTCATGGAGGGGGCTTCGACGGGAAGCTGGGGCTGCGGCATCAGAGGATCCCCGTCGTGCGCAGCCAGTGGTCCAGCGTCAGCGCGCCGAGCAGCCCGGCCAAGTGGAGAAGGGAGAAGCGGAAGGCGGCACGCGCCGCCGCGTCCCGGACCAGGCTGACCCCCGTTGCATCCTGCGGCTCGCGCAGCACCCGCCAGGCGTGGAACAGGAAGCCGGCCCCGAGCGAGATGGCGTAGACGCCATAAACCCAGCCGGCCAAGCCCAGCAGCGTCGGCAGCAGGCCCAGGGGGGCGAGCACGACGGTGTAGAGCATGATCTGGCGCCGCGTTTCCCGCGCGCCCGCCACCACCGGCAACATGGGCACGCCCGCACGCTCGTAATCCTCGTGCGCCCAGAGGCTGAGCGACCAGAAATGCGGCGGCGTCCAGGCGAAGACGATGGCAAACAGGATCAGCGGCAGGACATCCAGGTGGCCGGTGACGGCGACCCAGCCGATGATCGGCGGGAAGGCGCCGGCGGCGCCGCCGATGACGATGTTCTGCGGCGTCCGGCGCTTCAGCCAGACGGTGTAGATGAGAACGTAAAACAGGATGGAGCCAAGCAGCCAGCCGGCCGCGGCCCAGTTGGTGGCCAGCCCCATCAGCGCCACGGAAAGCCCGGCCAGGATCACGCCATAGGCGAGCCCGGCCTCGGGCGCGATGCGCCCTGCCGCCATCGGGCGCCGCGCCGTGCGGCGCATCAGCGCGTCGATGTCGCGCTCGTACCACATGTTGATGCAGCCGGCCGCGCCCGCGCCCACGGCGATGCAGAGGATGGCGACGGCACCCAGCACCGGGTGGATATGGCCCGGCGCCACCAGCAGCCCGACGAGCCCGGAGAAGACCACCAGGGTCATCACGCGCGGCTTCAGAAGCGCGAACCAGTCGCGCAGCTCCGACCAGTCGGTTGTCGCGTGGAGGGGGGAAACGGCGAGGGGGGCCGTGGCCCCCCTCCTCATCAGGTCACTCATGGTGACGCTCCATATCGTCCCGGCCAGTCCGGCTGCAACCGCGAAGCAGCGGGATCAGCGGATGTGGGGCAGTTCCTCGAAGGTGTGGAACGGCGGCGGGGAAGAAACCTGCCACTCCAGCGTCGTCGCGCCCTCGCCCCAGGGGTTCGCCGCAGCCTTTTCCTTGCGGAGGAAGGTCAGGACGACCACCCAGATGAAGAGCAGGAAGGACAGGGCCGAGATGTAGGACCCGATCGAGGCCACAAGATTCCAGCCCGCAAAAGCGTCGGGATAGTCCGGGTAGCGGCGCGGCATGCCCTGGGCACCCAGGAAGTGCATCGGGAAGAAGGTGATGTTCACGCCCACGAAGGTCGTCCAGAACTGCACCTTCCCCCAGAACTCCGGGTACTGGTAGCCGCTCATCTTGCCGATCCAGTAATAGAAGCCGGCATAGATCCCGAACACCGCGCCGAGCGACAGCACGTAGTGGAAGTGCGCGATGACGTAGTAGGTGTTGTGCAGGATCACCGTCACGCCGGCATTGGCGAGCTTCACGCCCGTGACGCCACCGACCGTGAACAGGAAGACGAAGCCGATCGCGTAGAGCATGGGCGTGCGGAAATCGAGCGAGCCGCCCCACATGGTCGCGATCCAGGAGAAGATCTTGATGCCCGTCGGCACCGCGATGATCATCGTGGCCGCCATGAAGTAGGCCCGCGTGTCCACCGAGATGCCGGAGGTGAACATGTGGTGCGCCCAGACCACGAAGCCCACCACGCCGATGGCCACCATGGCGTAGGCCATGCCCAGGTAGCCGAAGATCGGCTTGCGGGAGAAGGTGGACAGGATGTGGGAGACGATCCCGAAGGCCGGCAGGATCATGATGTAGACTTCGGGGTGGCCGAAGAACCAGAACAGGTGCTGGAACAGCACGGGGTCGCCGCCGCCCTCGGGCTTGAAGAAGGAGGTGCCGAAGTTGCGGTCGGTGATCAGCATGGTGATGGCGCCGCCGAGCACGGGCACGGACAGCAGCAGCAGGAAGGCGGTGACCAGCATCGCCCAGACAAACAGCGGCATCTTGTGCAGCGTCATGCCGGGCGCGCGCATGTTGAAGATGGTGGTGATGAAGTTGGCGGCACCCAGGATCGAGGAGGCGCCGGCCAGGTGGAGCGCGAAGAGCGCCATGTCCATGGACGGGCCCGACTGGTAGGTGCTGTCCGACAGCGGCGGGTAGATCGTCCAGCCCGCGCCGGCGCCCTGGCCGACGAACATCGAGCTGACCAGCAGCATGAAGGCCGGCACGATCAGCCAGAACGAGATGTTGTTCAGCCGGGGGAAGGCCATGTCCGGCGCGCCGATCATGATCGGCACGAACCAGTTGCCGAAGCCGCCGATCAGGGCGGGCATCACCACGAAGAACACCATCACCAGCCCGTGGGCCGAAACCATGGCGTTCCAGGCCTGCCCACCGGAGAAGATCTGCATGCCCGGCTCCTGCAGCTCGATGCGCATCAGCACCGAGAGGGTGACGCCGACGCAGGCGGCCACCACGGAGAAGAGGATGTAGAGGGTTCCGATGTCCTTGTGGTTCGTGGAGAACAGCCAGCGGGACACAAAGCCCGGGGCATGGTCGTGGTGGTCGTCATGCCCGTGATGGGCGGTGTCTGGGGCGGCGTGCGCCATGGTCTCTCTCTTCCTGTCAGGCCGCCTTACCGGCGGGCCTCCACGGAGGGGGTATCAGCGGCGGCCACGGAGGTGGCGCGGTCGCGCTCGGGCCAGCCGGGACCCGTTCCCTGGGCGAACTTGGTCTTCGCCTCGGCCGCCCAGGTGTCGAACTCGGCCCTCGGCACGGCGCGCACGGCGATCGGCATGAACCAGTGGTTGTTGCCACAGATCTGGTTGCACTGGCCGTAGAAGGTGCCTTCGCGGTCGGCGCGGAACCAGGTCTCCAGCGTGCGGCCGGGGATGGTGTACTTCTGCACGCCCAGGCTGGGCACGAAGAAGGAGTGGATCACGTCATGCCCGGTGGTCAGCACCCGGACGGTGGCTCCCACCGGGATCACCAGGGGATTGTCCACGGACAGGTTGCGAAGCTGGCCAGGGCGCAGCTCCCCCTCGGGGACCGGGTAGCTGTCGAAGGCGAAGCTGCCGTTGTCGGGGTACTCGTAGTGCCAGTACCACTGCCGGCCCTGCACATTCACCGTCATGTCCGCATCCCGCGCCCGGTCCTCGTAGTAGATGAGGCGGAAGGAGGGGATGGCGATCACCAGCAGGATCAGCACCGGGACCACCGTCCAGGCGATCTCCAGCACCGTGTTGTGGCTGGTGCGCGAGGGGTTGGGGCTCCGCACCGCCGCGTAGCGCCACATCACATAGGCCAGCAGCCCCGCCACGAAGATCGTGATGGCGATGATGATGTAGAGCACGAGGTCGTTGAAGTCGTGGATGGCCGCCTTCACCGGCCCGAAGGCCTCCTGCAGGCCCAGGCCCCAGGGTTGCGGGGCGCCCAGCGCCTCGCCGCCCGGCGTCGGGGCAGGCGATTGCGCGAAGGCCCCGCCCCCGCTCAGGAGCATCAATCCCAGGGCTGCCCAGAGCGCCCCAGCTTTCGAGAAAATCCGCAGCATTCCGCCGTCCTGATCCGGTGTCCCGCAAGCCGCGCACCGCGCGTCCGGCGGCCACGCGCCGCTCCACTGAAACCGCCCCGGCGCCTGCGCGCCGGCCAGCCCCGCGGGTGGCGGGGCATGGCGCCGGCGACACTAATCACGCGTTGCCGTGCCGCACAAGATTGGGTGGCCCCGCCGCGCCGAAAGAGGGGGCGGGAACTTTCCCCGCCCTGGTCCTTCCGGTGAGCCGCGGCTCAGCCGGGCGCGGCGACCTCGCCCTCGGTCTCGCCCTCGGGTCCGGCCTCCGTCACGTGGTCCACCATGTCCGTCAGCATGGAGCGCACGTGCTGGTCCATCACGGCATAGAACACCTGCCGCCCGCGCCGGTCCGCCTGCAACAAGCGGGCGGCGCGGAGCAGGCGGAGGTGGTGGGACACGAGGCTGCCGGAGATGCCGATGCGCTCCGCCATCTCCCCCACCGAAGCCGGTGCGTCGAGGCAAGCCAAGATGATGCTGAGCCGGGTGGGGTCGCTCATCAGCCGGAACATCTCGGCCAGCTCCACCACTTGGTCGTCGCCGATCCTGCCGCGCACCGTCCACCTCACTGCTCTCGCGGCCGAGTCTCCGGTGGCGGGAGGCTTCTGTCCAGGCCGCGAAGCCGGAGCGGCGCCTGCCGGTGCGGCCCCCCCCGGAAGAGGCTCGCCCCACGGCTCAGGCGGTGACGGCTTGCAGACCGGCCACGGCGGGGCGGCGCCAGGGGGAGTCGCGCTCGGCCCAGGCGGCGCCGCCCCGGGCGCGGGACCACCGTCCATGGCGCGCTGCGCGTGACCGGACACGGCGATCGGCGGGGCGGGACCGCACAAAAGGCGCTCCCAGGTGCGGGTGTGGTGCGACACCACATCGGCGCCGTCCCTCAATGCTGCCAAGGCCCGATAGGCCCAGCGCGGCGAGGCGGTGCGGCGGGGATCGGCCAGCAGCACCGGGGCGCCCGGAACGTCCAGCGTCGCGGCCCAGGCAGCGGCGCGGCGCACCAGCCGGAGCATGTCGCCCGTCTCGCCCTCCACGCGCAGGTGGAAGGGGTAGTCGGGGGCGAGGGTCCGAACGATCCCCAGTGCCTCCGAGGGCTCCGCCGCCATCACCAGGACCGCCAGCGCGCCATGGGCCACCGGCAACCCGCCCGCCGCACGCGAGCGGGCCAGGGTGAGCAGCAAGGGCTCCAGTTCCGCAAGCCGCCCCCGCGCGACGGACACTGCAACAATGGCCGTGGGCGCCACCATACCGGCCCGGACGGCGCGCAGGGTTGCCCCCGCACCCACGGAATGGGTTGCGGACCGATTGGCGATCCCCCGCCGGACCCAGCCTCCCGGGCCGGAGTGGCGGGGATGAGCCGCCGAGGCTCTGCGCGTCTGATCCATCCGGGGAGTTGAACCGCACCAGGATTTAGCCTCCGTTAACGCCCGACAGCCTCTCCGGTTCCTTCCCCGTCGTTCCCGGTCACTGCGATGGGCCGTATCCGTTCGGGGGGATTTCGTTGAGCGCGCCAGCTTGGCAGCCCGCCTCCCCTTCCCCCGGCAGCCGCTCCGCGCCATCTGGCGGGAATGCGCAGACGCCGCCTCCTTTCCGCCCTTCCCCTCCTGCCGATGCCCTTGCTGTTGCCAGCCAGTGCGGGCGCCCAGGGGCAGGCGCCGGCAGCCTCCGCCCGCGACAGGACGGATCTGCAGCGGGTGGAGGCGTATCTGAACGGCCTCACCACGCTTCGTGCTCGCTTTATCCAGATCGCCCAGAACGGTGCGACGGCGCAGGGCACGGCGCTGATCTGGCGGCCGGGCCGGATGCGCTTCGACTACGACCCGCCGGAACCCCTGCTGCTGATCGCCAATGCCGGCCAGTTCATGCACTACGACAAGGAGCTGCGTCAGCCCTCGATCGTGCCGGTCGGCTCGACGCCGCTCGGCATCCTGCTGCGGGAGCGGATCGCGCTGTCGGGCGACGTGACGGTGGCGGGCGTGCAGCGCGAGCAGGGATTGCTGCGCGTGACGCTGTTCCGCACCGGCAACCCGGCGGAAGGGCGGATCACCCTGGTTTTCGCCGACAACCCCATGGAGTTGCGCCAGTGGCTGGTCGTGGACGGGCAGAGCCGCACCACCCGGGTCACCCTGTCCGCCATCGAGACCGGCATCCGGCTGGACCGCGCCGTCTTTGACTTCAACGACCCGCGCTTCATGGCCTCGCCAGTGGACAACAATTAAGAAAAATGAGGCGCTGCGGGCACGTGCGGTGGAATTGGTGTGCGGTGCAGCGGTTCTGCCTTGAAACTGACACGGTGCAACTGCGACATAGCATCCCATGCGGCCCTTGATCGGCATCTCCTGTTGCGTGAAACCCTTCGGTCCCACTGGGATGCCGAACCACGCTGCGTCTGACCATTACGTGCGGGTCGTGCTCGGCCCGGTGGGCGGGATGCCCGTTCTCCTTCCCGCCGCCGGGGAAGAGGTGTCGCGTGAGCTTCTCTCCCGCCTGGACGGGCTGCTGCTGACCGGCAGCCGCTCCAACGTCTGCCCTGTCCATTACGATGGCCCCTGCCATGCGGAGGGCACGCCGGAGGATCTGGCGCGGGACTCGACCACCCTGCCCCTGATCCGCGACGCGGTGTCCGAAGGGGTTCCCCTGCTGGCGATCTGCCGCGGCTTCCAGGAGCTGAACGTCGCCCTCGGTGGTTCGCTGGACCAGCGCATCCAGGACCTGGACGGGCGGATGGACCATTCCACGCCCAGCGACCAGACCCTGGCGCGGGTCAAGACCGGCAAGGCCCACTCCGTGCAAGTGGCCTCCGGCAGTGGCTTGGCGCGCCTCTGGGCCGGGCTGGATTTCGATCCAGCCGCGGTGCCCGTGAACTCGCTGCACAACCAGGGCGTGGCCCGCGCCGCGCCACGGTTGCGGCCGGAGGCCTGGGCACCCGATGGCACCATCGAGGCCGCGAGCATCGATGGTGCCCCGGGCTTCGCCGTGGGCGTTCAGTGGCACCCGGAATACGATTGGGAGCGGGATGCCCTGTCCCGCCGCATCTTTGACCGCTTTGGCGAAGCGGCCGCAACTTTCGCCGCCCGGCGCGCTTCCTTTGGTTTGGCAGTGGCCGCGGAATAGGCGTTTCACTGGGCTTCGGGGTGCCGGCCTTGCTGGCACTCACGCGTCTGTGTTCGCTTTTTCCGCGAGGCGCTTTGCATTTTCCCTGTGGATATTGGTAATCTTTGGCTGCTGGTGATGAGCCAGTGGTGGCCGGCCTCCCCTGCCGGCTCGCCCGACCTAAGACTAAATCCGATCGGAAAATAGCGTACCGGCGCCCGGTGACCCCCCTCACCGGGCGCCATCTTTTTGCGGCCCGAGTCGCGTCCGCGTTTCCCTTGGGCGGCTTTCCGCCTCACCCGCGCAGCCCTATACCGTCGGCCGTTCCCGGAACCGGATCGGACCCCCAGAACCATGGCCGACTACGTCATCGCCCCGCCCGCCGTCGCGGCCCTGCCCGTGCATGGGGGCGGCCTGTTTCCCGTGCGCCGCATCTTCTGCGTCGGCCGCAACTATGCCGAGCATGCCCGCGAGATGGGCAGCGACCCCGACCGCGAGCCGCCCTTCTACTTCACCAAGCCCGCCGACTCGATCGTGGTGAACGGCGCCGACATGCCCTACCCGACCGAGACGAAGGAGCTTCACCACGAGATGGAGCTGGTGGTCGCCATCGGAGTCGGAGGGTCCGACATCGCCGAGGCCGACGCGCTGAACCACGTTTGGGGCTACTGCGCTGGCCTCGACATGACCCGCCGCGACCTGCAGAACGCCGCCAAGAAGACCGGCCGCCCCTGGGACATGGGCAAGGCCTTCGATCACTCCGCTCCCCTCGGAGAGCTGGTGCCGGCCGGATCGATCAACCCGGGCAAGGGGCTGATCGAGCTGAAGGTGAACGGCCAGGTTCGCCAGACATCCGACCTGTCCAAGATGATCTGGGCCGTGCCCGAGGTGATCGCCAACCTGTCCCGACTGGTCCAGCTCTCCCCAGGCGACCTCATCATGACGGGCACGCCGGAAAACGTCGCGGCCGTTCAGAAGGGCGATCTTCTTGAGGGCACGATCGAGGGCGTGGGAACGGTCACGGTCCGCATCGCCTGATGCCGAAGGGCGCCAAGGGGGCCACGCCGCTGCGCGTGGCCACCTGGAACATCAACTCCGTCCGCCTCCGCGCGCCGCTGCTGACCGGTGTCGTGGAGGCGCTCGCCCCCGACGTCCTCTGCCTGCAGGAAACAAAGACGCCGGACGAGCACTTCCCGCACGAGGCCGCGGAGGCGCTCGGCTTCGCCCACCGCATCATCACGGGCATGAAGGGCTACAACGGCGTCGCCGTTCTTTCCCGTCGCCCGCTGACGGTGCTGCCGGATGGGCGCGACTGGTGCGGGCGTGGGGACTGCCGGCACCTGGGCGTGGCCGTGGACATGCCCGGCGGACCGGTGGAGGTCCATAACTTCTACGTTCCCGCCGGCGGCGACGTGCCTGACCCCGCGGTCAACCCGAAATTCGCGCACAAGCTGGACTTCGTGGCCGAGGTCACCGCCTGGACCGCCGCACGGGGCCCGGCGAAGCGCGCCGTCCTTGTCGGCGACCTGAACATCGCGCCGCTCGAGCACGACGTCTGGAGCCACCGGCAGATGCGCGACATTGTCTCGCACACCCCTGTGGAGATCGAGGCTATCACCCGCTGGCAGGAGGCAGGCACCTGGCACGACGCGCTGCGGCACTTCGTGCCGCCGGAGGAGAAGCTCTACACTTGGTGGTCCTACCGCGCGAAGGATTGGCGCGCGGCCGACCGGGGCCGGCGGCTGGACCATGTCTGGGTCAGCCAGGACCTTGCGCCCGGCCTCATCCGCCACGCCGTGCTGAAGGATGCGCGGGACTGGGTGCAAACGAGCGACCACGTGCCGGTGATGGTGGAGGTCGCGGCCTAGGGAGGCCCACCCTTCAGCCTTCCGCCGGATCGTCGCGCAGCTTCTCTGTCTCGAAGCGCCGCCTGTAGGCCAGGGGGAGGCTGTCGCCGAGGCCATGGAAGATCGTCACGGGCTCGATCTCCCGGCTATGGGGAATACCCTGGACGTCCCCCCTTGTGCGCCGCCGCCGAGCAAGGGGCAACCGCACGAAGGGGGGAGCCGTGCTTCTTAGAAATCCGCATGAGCCTTTTCACGGGAACTGACCATGTCCCCATGAAGCAACTCGGACAGCAGGGCAGGCACGAATTCAAGCCACTCGTCGTCCTGCTCGACGATTTCGTCGTTCAGGCAGAATCTTTCGATGCTGGAGTCGCGTGCCAGGACCCTGTCACGGAAGCGCTGCCTTTCATGCTTGCTGTCTGATCTTTTGAACAACACGTGGTTCGGTTCATACCGGAGCTTCGCCACGCCCCGAGCGTGCAGAAAGTAGTGGTACATCATGTTGACGGTGAGCCCATAGGCCGACCGGAATTTCTGCTTGTGAAGCGGGATTAAATCGTCAGAGAAAATCCGGTGAAAGTTCTGCCACTCCGACTTCAGGAATGGTTGGCTTACATGCGAGATGGCATTGACCGGTTTAACTCCGCGAAGCCACATGCGACAGCGTTGCCGTCGCCCCACTTCGTCCGTCTCGGGCAACTTGCCGGTGGTGAATTCCGGCAAGGGAAAGCGCTTGCTCAAAGCTCGGATTGCATTGGATTCCATCGCGCGATAGGTCGATTTCGGCCCGCTCGCCGCTATCCAGTGAGCTTGGCTGACCAGCGGCCGTCCCCGCGAGTCGAAAAAATCCGACGGAGCATGCCGCTTTGCAAAAAAGTAATCGTCGTTCGAGTAGATGTAGTGCTCTGATAATCCGGGTATTCTGTGGATATAGAGCTCCACCAGATCCGACTGAAAGCAAGGCAAGGTTTCCTGCGGCAGGATCGCGTTCTGTTCGATATAAGTGACATTATCGAAAGCGGACAGCCATCCTGGTGGGGAACCGCTGCCAACGACGTAAGTATGCCTCACAAAAGGGACGAACTTCGCTGCGTTCCGAATGCTGGCTTTCAGCTCACCATTGTCTTCCACTCTGACGGAGCCGCTCCTGTAAACCTGATCGGTCTTGACCTCCGCTTCCGCATAGCGGCAACGGAGAGCCATCAGATCCTCGTCCGCGGAGTTCACCCAAGTATAAACATGGTCGATGTCCATGGTGCTTCACTCATCAGAGAAAAAACAAGTTGTCTGTTTCAGCATTCTTCAGAATACCTCCTGCGCTATCACCCGCAGGGTTTTTGCCTGACCAACGGCGCCGAATGCTGGGAGCGATCATTCTTTCATTCCGCCTCCAAAGCGCTTGAGCCTGGTGGTTGAGCCCCAGGGCCAGCCGCAGCAGGCCACGAAGCGGCGCCCCGGGCACCGGGAACCCTGTCATGGAAATGTAATACTCGGGCGTCCGATGGCCAGTGCCTATGAGGGACCGCCGCTTATTGTGCTTGCACCGCGGGGCTTAGACGCCACGGCGTTCAAGACCACGGCGGTGGCGGGCACATGCCGGGCCGGTGCAAGGTTTTCCCGCGGTCGCCTCCACCCAACGTCCTGACAAGCCCGGCCTCTCAGCCGGGGCGCCGCCTGCGTGGTGAAGGGTGGGTCCGGCCTTCCGGACCTTGCGCGCACTGGAACTCCGGGGGGGTTACCCGACTCCAGCGCGGAATGGCGGCGAACCCGCTCGTGACCGAGATGCACACGGCCTCTGGCCTGAGGCGCTCGCAGAGGTGGACGCCGCCGGTCCGGAGCGGTGACGGGGTGACGGCAGCAGCGAAGGCACCTTCGCGGAAGGGACTGGTGTTCGGGTGTTCACGCGGGACCTGCCGCATGGTGCGGCTCCACGCAGAATGTCGCCCGGCCCGGAATGGGAGGCCGGGCGACGAGAGATCCGCTCAGGCCGTGCGGTCGGCCATGGCCGGGGACGAGGCATTGGCGAGCGCCGCCTGGGCCGCCGCCAGCCGCGCCACCGGCACGCGGTAGGGCGAGCAGGAGACGTAATCCAGCCCCGTGTTCTCGCAGAACTGGATCGAGGCCGGGTCACCGCCGTGCTCGCCGCAGATGCCGAGCTTGAGGCCGGGCTTGGTGGCACGCCCCTTCTCGGTCGCGATCTGCACCAGGGCACCCACCCCGTCCACGTCGATGGAAACGAAGGGGTCCTTCGGCAGGATGCCCTTCTCCACGTAGAAGGGAAGGAACTTGCCGGCGTCGTCGCGCGACAGGCCGAAGGTCGTCTGGGTCAGGTCGTTGGTGCCGAAGGAAAAGAAGTCGGCGCTTTCGGCGATCTTGTCGGCCAGCAGCGCCGCGCGCGGCAGCTCGATCATGGTGCCGACGAAGTACTCGATCGTCGTTCCCGCCTCGGCGAAGACCTCCTTGGCGACGCGGTCGATCTGTTCGTGGCTGATCTCCAGCTCGCGCTGGGTGGCCACCAGCGGCACCATGATCTCCGGCACCGGCGCAAGCCCCGCCTCCTTGGCGACGATGATCGCCGCCTCGAAGATGGCGCGCACCTGCATCTCCGCGATCTCCGGATAGGTCATCGCCAACCGGCAGCCGCGGTGGCCGAGCATGGGGTTGGCCTCCGACAGGTCGCTCGCCCGGCGCTTCATGGTGGCGAGGTCCGCGCCCAGGCTCGCCGCCACCTCGGCCAGCTCTTCCTCCTTGTGGGGAAGGAATTCGTGCAGCGGCGGGTCGAGCAGACGGATCGTGACGGGCAGGCCCGCCATGATGCGGAACAGCTCCACGAAGTCATCGCGCTGGAAGGGCAGCAGCTTGGCGAGCGCGTCGCGCCGGCCCCCCTCGGTCTCGCTCATGATCATCTGGCGCACGGCGCCGATGCGGGCGGGATCGAAGAACATGTGCTCGGTGCGGCAGAGGCCGATGCCCTCCGCGCCGAACTTGCGGGCGGTGTCGGCATCGAGCGGCGTCTCGGCATTGGCGCGCACGCGCAGGCGGCGCACGCCATCGGCCCAGCCCATCAGCGTCTCGAAGTCGCCCGACAGCTTGGGCTCCACCATGGCCACCGTGCCGGCAAACACCTCGCCGGTCGCGCCGTCCAGCGTGATGGTCTCGCCCGCCCGCACCTGCACGCCGCCGGCGGCCAGGACCTGGGAGGAATAGTCCACCACCACGCCGCCCGCACCCGCCACGCAGGGCCGGCCCATGCCGCGCGCCACCACCGCCGCGTGGCTGGTCATGCCGCCGCGGGTGGTGAGGATGCCGCGCGCCGCGTGCATTCCGTGGATGTCCTCGGGCGAGGTCTCGATACGCACCAGGATCACGCTCTCGCCCTTGGCGGCGCGGGCCTCGGCCTCGTCGGCCGTGAACACCACCACGCCGCTGGCCGCACCCGGGGAGGCCGGCAGGCCGCGGGTGAGGAGGGTGCGCTTGGCGCTGGGGTCCAGCGTCGGGTGCAGGAGCTGGTCGAGCGAGCCCGGGTTCACCCGGCGCACGGCCTCGGTGCGGTCGATCAGCCCTTCCTCCGCCATGTCCACGGCGATCTTGAGGGAGGCCGCCGCCGTCCGCTTCCCGTTGCGGGTCTGCAGCATGTAGAGCTTGTTGCGCTGGACCGTGAACTCGATGTCCTGCATGTCCGCGTAGTGCTTCTCGAGCTTGTCGCGCACCGCGACCAGCTCGGCATAGGCCGCGGGCATGGCGGCCTCCATGCTCCGCTCGCCGGGCTTGGCGCGGGCTTCGCTCATCGGCTGCGGCGTGCGGATGCCCGCCACCACGTCCTCGCCCTGGGCGTTGATCAGGTACTCGCCGTAGAAGACGTTCTCGCCCGTGCTGGGGTCGCGCGTGAAGCACACCCCCGTCGCGCAGTCGTCGCCCATGTTGCCGAACACCATGGCCTGCACGTTCACGGCCGTGCCCCAGTTGGCGGGGATGTCGTGCAGGCGGCGGTAGGTGATGGCGCGCTGGTTCATCCAGGAGCCGAACACCGCGCCGATCGCGCCCCAGAGCTGGGCGTGCGGGTCCATCGGGAAGTCGGCGCCGGTCACCTGGCGCACCATGTCCTTGTACTCGCCGGCGACGCGCTGCCAGTCCTCGGGCGAAAGCTGGGTGTCCTCCACCACGCCGCGGGAGAGCTTCGCCTCCTCGATGATTTCCTCGAAGCGGTGATGGTCCACGCCGAGCACCACGGAGCCGTACATCTGGATGAAGCGGCGATAGCTGTCCCAGGCGAAGCGGGCGTCGCCCGAGGCCGTGGCCAGGCCCTGCACGGTGGTGTCGTTCAGGCCGAGGTTCAGCACCGTGTCCATCATGCCCGGCATGGAAACCCGCGCGCCCGACCGCACGGAAACCAGCAACGGGTTGGCGGCATCGCCGAACTTCGCGCCAACAGCGGACTCGATGCGCTCAAGCGCCTCCTTCACCTGCCCTTCGAGGTCGGCGGGATAGGTGGAGGCGTTGGTGGTGAAATAGGTGCAGACCTCGGTGGTGATGGTGAAGCCGGGGGGCACCGGCAGGCCGATGGAGGCCATCTCCGCCAGGTTGGCGCCCTTGCCGCCCAGCAGGTTCCGCATGTCCGCGCGACCGTCGTTCCGGCCGGCTCCGAAGCCGTAGACCCAGCTTGTCATAAACCTGTTCCTTCAAGCCTCGATGCGCGCAATGTCGGCGAGCTCGTCCATGGCCTCGCGCAGCAACGCCAGCAAGCCTAGCCGGTTCTCACGCAATTCCCTATCCGGGTCGTTAACGGTTACACGGTCGAAAAAGGCATCCACGGGGACCCGCAAAGGCGCCAGGGCAGCCATGGCTCCCTCGAAGTCCTCCCGGGCCAGCGCGGCCTTGACCGCCGGGCGGGCCGCCTCGAGGGCGGCGGCCAGAGCGATCTCCTCGGGCGCGCGGAGCAGGTCCGGCCGGATGGCGGGGGCGAAGCCGCGCCCGTCCTTCTTCTCCTCGATGCGGAGGATGTTGGCGGCACGGCGATAGGCCGCCAGCAGGTCGGTTCCCTCCGCCGTCGACAGGAAATCGCGGAGCGCGTCGGCCCTCGCCAGCAGCCGGTTCAGGTCGTCGTCGCCCGAGGTGCCGAAGGCGGCGGCCACCAGATCGTGGCGCAGCCCCTCGGCCCGCATCTGCACGCGCAGGCGCTCGGCCAGGAACTCCACCACCCCCTGGGCGAAGGCCGCGACCATCGGCGGGTGGAGCGAGCCGGGGCCGGGCTTCCATCCGGCGTTCATCCGTTCGGCGGCCACGGCCATGCCGAATTCAGGGGTCGCGGTGGTGCCCTGGGCCATGGGGTAGCCGAAGAAGGCTTCCGCCACCGCATCGGCCAGCGGCAGGCGCAGGCCGTTCTCCCGGACGATGCGGATCACGCCCAGCGCCGCCCGGCGGAGGGCGTAAGGGTCGCCGGAGCCCGTCGGCCGCTCGTCGGCCGCGAAGAAGCCGGCAAGCTGGTCCAGCTTGTCGGCCAGCGCCACGGCCACGGCCACGGGCTCGGAGGGCGCCGCATCACCGGGGCCGAGCGGCCGGTAATGTGCCCCGATGGCTTCCGCCACGCGCGGGTCCTCCCCCGCATGGAGCGCGTAGTAGCGGCCCATGACGCCCTGGAGCTCCGGGAACTCACCCACCATGCCCGAGGCGAGGTCGGCCTTGGCCAGCCGCGCGGCCCGGGCCGCCAGCGCCGGATCGGCGCCCACGGCCGGCGCGATGTGCCGCGCCAGCCGCTCCAGCCGGCGCACCCGGTCTCCCTGGGTGCCGAGCTTCGCGTGGAACACCGCCTGATCGAGCTTCGGCAGAAAGGAGTCGAGCGGCTGCTTGAGGTCGAGGTCCCAGAAGAAGCGCGCATCCGACAGGCGGGCGCGCAGCACCCGCTCGTTGCCCCCCACGATCGCCGCGCCGCCATCCTTCGCCGCGATGTTGGCCACCAGGGCGAAGCGCGCGGCCGGGCGGCCATCCGCGTGGCGGAGCGCGAAGTAGCGCTGGTTCACGCGCATCGTCGTCCGCATCAGCTCCGGCGGCAGGTCCATGAAGCCGTCGTCGATGCGGCCCAGCAGCGGCACCGGCCACTCCACCAGCCCCGCCACCTCCGAAAGCAACCCGCGGTCCGGCACAACCTCCAGCCCCTCGGCGCCCGCCAGGGCGGCGATGCCGGCCTCGATCATCCGCTCGCGCTCGGCGGCGTCGGGGATGACGGAGCGCTCGCGCAGCCCTGCTTCGTAGGCCGCGGCGGAGGTCACGGCGAAGGCGCCGGGCGACTGGATGCGATGGCCCTCGGTGAGGTCGGCCGAGCGCAGGCCATGGGCGGCGTCCCCGCCATCGGCCAGGGCCAGGGGCACCACGACGCCATCCAGCAGGCAAAGGATTCGCTGCAAGGGACGGACCCAGATCAGGTCGGACGTCCCCCAGCGCATGGATTTGGGCCAGGGGAAGCGGCGGACCAGCGCGGGCACGGCCTCGGCCAGCACCGCCGCGCTCGGGCGGGGGGCGTTGCGCAGCCGCAGCAGGAACGAAGCGCCGGACTTCTCGGGCCGGGCCAGGATGGTCAGCCCGTCCGCCTCGTAGACCGGCGCGTCCGAGGCCCCGGCAGCGGCGCGCATGGCCGCCACGGCGGCCTCGGGCAGCGCGTGCTTGCGGGCGAAGCCACCCAGCGCCGCTTCGGGCGCGCCGAGGCGCGGGCCCTTCTCCTCGCGCTCGCTGGCCGGGGTGGCGGCGGGCAGGTTGGCGACCAGCGCGATGCGGCGCGGCCCGTGCAGGGTGCGCGCCCCATCGAGCGCCAGCCCCACGGGCTTCAGTGCTTCCCCCAGCAGCCGCGCGAGGTCCTCGGCGGCGCGGGCCTGCATGCGGGCCGGGATTTCCTCGGAGAGGAGTTCGAGCAGGAGTTCGGGCATCAGGGGGCCTCCCCCGCCAGCCAGCCGTCGCAGCAGCGCTTCGCCAGCGCCCGCACGCGGCCGATATAGGCGGCGCGCTCGGTCACGCTGATGGCGCCGCGGGCGTCCAGCAGGTTGAAGCTGTGGCTGGCCTTGATGCACTGGTCATAGGCCGGCAGCGGCAGGTTCGCGTCGCAGAGCGCGTTGCACTCCTCCTCGGCTTCCGCGAAGTGGCGGAAAAGGACCGGCACATTGGCGTGCTCGAAGGAGTAGGCGGAGAACTCGCGCTCGTTGCGCAGGAAGACGTCGCCATAGGTCAGGCCGGCGGCGTTGAACTTCAGGTCGTACACGTTCTCGACGCCCTGGATGTACATGGCGAGCCGTTCCAGCCCGTAGGTCAGCTCGCAAGAGGGAATGGCGCAGGGAATGCCGCCGACCTGCTGGAAGTAGGTGAACTGCGTCACCTCCATGCCGTCGCACCAAACCTCCCAGCCCAGGCCCCAGGCTCCGAGGGTGGGGCTTTCCCAGTCATCCTCGACGAAGCGGATGTCGTGCAGCATGGGGTCGATGCCGATGGCCTTGTAGCTCTCGATCAGCAGCGACTGCGGGTCGGGCGGGCTCGGCTTCATGATGACCTGGTACTGGTAGTAGGCGCCCAGCCGGTTCGGGTTGTTGCCGTAGCGCCCGTCGGTCGGGCGGCGGCTGGGCTGGACGTAAGCCGCGCGCCAGGGCTTCGGGCCCAGCGCCCGCAGCGTGGTGGCGGGATGGAAGGTGCCCGCGCCCATTTCCATGTCGTAGGGCTGCAGGATGGCGCAGCCCTGGCGCGACCAGAAGGCGTGGAGCGCCAGGATCATGTCCTGGAAGGGCAGTGGTCCGCCCTCGTCGGCCGATCGTGTCCGTGGCTGTATCTGGGCGGGCGCGGTGCTGGTCATGGCGGCGCCGGTATAGGGGCGCCCGCCATGGCCCGGCAAGGAAGCCCCGGGCGCCGGGCTTCAGAGACCGAGCCTGCTCCAGGCGGTGCGCGCCTCGATCGCCGCCAGCGCCCCCTCCGCGGCGCCCGCCGGCGTCCAGCCCTCCGGACCCGAAAGAAGCCGCCAGGGCAGCCGCGGCCGGCGGGCGCCGAGAGGGACGATCTTCGCGTCCTCCCCGAAGCGCCGCGTCACCTCGCCGCGCAGATCGCCCAGCCGGTCCACGAGGCCGAGTTCCAGCGCCCTGCGGCCGGTCCAGAAGCGGCCGCTGAACAGGGGTTCACCATCCTTGCGCAGGCGGCCGCCGCGGCGCTGCTCCACCCATTCGATGAACTCGCGATGCAGCCCGGCCATCAGCTCGCGCAGCCGCTCCTGCTGGGCCGGGTCGGCGGGGCGGAAGGGGTCGAGGAAGGACTTGTCCTCCCCCGCCGTCACCAGCCGGCGTTCGATGCCCAGGCGCGCGATCGCCTCCTCGAAGCCGAAGCCCGAGGAGATCACGCCGATGGAGCCGATGATGGAGGTGGGGTCCGCCACGATCTCGTCCGCCGCGCAGGCGAGCCAATAGCCGCCCGAGGCCGCCGCGTCCTCCACGCAGGCGATCACGGGAACCTTCTTCGCGCCGGCCAGCTGCCGGATGCGGGCGGCGATCAGCGAGGACTGGGCGGGGGAGCCGCCGGGGGAGTTGACGGAGAGCACAACGGCAGCAAGCCGCTTCAAACCGAAAGCGCGCTCCAGCACCGGGTCCAGTGCGGCGGCGGAAAGGGTCGGGCCAGCCAGGCCATTGGCCCGCGGGGCGATCAGCCCCTGCAGGCGCACCACGGCAACCCTGGGGGAACGGTCGAGAAAGGAGAGCTTCATGCGGCCAAAGGTCGCGCGGCCCGCCCCGGG
>Ga0210040_10000921_pt1 | contig 46776 bp, 49 predicted proteins | sample CryGeyCG12114_NA_FD_185462 | JGI IMG/M metagenome (GOLD analysis project Ga0210040, IMG submission 185462) | Groundwater microbial communities from aquifer - Crystal Geyser CG19_WC_8/21/14_NA (SPAdes) (version 2) | ecosystem: Environmental > Aquatic > Deep subsurface > Groundwater | place: USA...
GGCCCGGCCCGGCGATGGGCGTGCCCGGCGTCCTGTCCAACACCCCGCCAGTCCAAGCGCAGGCGGTGAACGAGGCGCCCGCCGGCGGCCCGGCACCGCAGGCACCGCCCGTGGGCGAAAGCAGCTCCACCCGGCAATACGAGCTGGGACGCGAAGTCGCCGTGTCCAACACCACGCCCGGCGCGGTCGAGCGCCTTTCCGTGGCCGTCGCGCTGAACCGGGAGGCGATGGCGGGCATGAAGCCGGCCGACACGCAGGCGCTGGAACGGCTGATCGGCGCGGCGGTCGGCGCCGACAATGCCCGGGGCGACACGGTGGCGGTGATCGTGCGGCCCTTCGCCACCGAAGTGGTGGACGAGGGCGGCTTCTGGGAACAGCCCTGGTTCGCCACCGTGCTGCGCCAGGCGGTCGCGCTGCTGGCGGTGCTGCTGGTGCTGCTGCTCGCGGTGCGCCCACTGATCAAGTCGCTGACCGGCGGCAAGGGCAAGGCGGTGGCAGGCGAGGAGCCGGAAAGCGACGGCGACGCCGCCGCCCCGGGCCGCCTCGGCGCCGATGGCGCGCCGCTGATGCTGCCGGACGTCGCCCCCGCCGACGACCCGTACCGCCTCGCCGCGCAGATGGAGCTCGCCCGCCAGATCGTGCGCGACAAGCCCGATGATGCGCTTGCGGCTCTGCGCCGGATGATTGCCGAACAGCCCCGCCAGCAGGAAGCGGCATGATGACCCAGATGCAGACGATCGCGGCGCAGACCGGGCCCGACCGCGCCGCGGTCATGGTCATGCTGCTGAGCGAGGCCGATGCCACGGGCCTGATCGGTCGCCTGTCGCAGGAAGAACTGCGCACGCTGGGCACCCGGATGTGCGCCCTGGGCGAGATCGGGCCGGAATCGATCGTGGATGCGATCGCCGCCTTTGCCGGGCATGCCGGGCAGGGCGGGATCGCCTCTCACGGCCGGGTGGAGGATGTGCGCCGGATGATGACTGCCTCGCTGGGCGATCTGCGCGCCGCCAGCCTGATGCGCCATGTCGCGCCGGATGCCGGGCCCCCGCCCACGCCGGCGCTGGAACTCGCCCGCTGGCTGGAGCCGGACGTGCTGGTGCCGCTGGTGGCGGAGGAGCCGCCGCAGGTCATCGCCGTGCTGCTGGTGCAGCTCGACTCCTCCGTCGCGGCGAAGGTGCTCGGCGCTTTGCCCGAACCCCTGCAGGTCGCCGTGGTCCACCGCATCGCACGGCTGGGCAACGTGCCCGGCCAGGCGATCCAGCTGCTGGAGCAGACCCTGTCCGCCCGGCTGGAGAAGGTCCACGGCTTCGTCGCGCATCGCATGGGCGGCGTGCGGGAGGCGGCCGGCATCATCAATTCCGCCGCACGCAGCCTGGAACGGCGCGTCGTGCCCGCCATCGGCAAGGTCGACAAGCAACTGGCGAAGGAGCTGGAAAACGAGCTTTTCCGGTTCGAACATCTGTTCGTGCTCGATGCCAAGATGATGGGCGCGCTGCTGCGGGAGATCGAGAGCGAGGTGCTGATCGATGCACTGAAGGGCATCACGGAGGAGGAGCGGGAGCTGTTCTTCGCTGCCATGTCCAGCCGCGCGGCCGACGGGGTGAAGGACGAGATCGAGGCGCGCGGCCGGCTGAAGCGCGCCGATGTGGAGGAAGCGCAGAAGCAGGTCATCGCCGTGGCCAAGCGGCTGGCGGCCGAAGGCACCATCGTGCTGGGCGAGGGGGAGGAGGACTATGTCTAGCCTCAGCGCCCTGCGCACGCTGGGCACGGCCGGTGGTTTCGCCGCCGACCGGCGCTTCACCCTGGTCGAACCGGCGGCATCGCTGCCGGTGATTGTGGAGCCCGGCCCCGACCCGCTGGAGGAAGCGTTCGAGCGCGGCCGGCGGCAGGGCGTGGCCGAAGCGACCGATCGTGCCCGCGCGGCCGAGGCGGAACGCGATGGTGCGCGCCGCCAGATCGAACTCGCCTTTTCCCGGATGAACGATGTCGAACTGGCCGAGCTGCGCGACCGGCTTCGCCTGACCGTGCTGGCGCTGTGCGAGGAGGCGATCGCCCCCCTCGCGCTGGACCTGGACGCACTGGCGCTTCGGGTCGAGCGCGCCGCGGCCATGCTGCGCCGGGCGCAGGACGAGAAGCGCGTGGCGCTCAACCCCGAAGATTTCGCGCTGGTCGTCGCCCGCCTGCCGGCCGGGCTGGAAGCGGTGCCCGACCCGCTGGTGGAGCGCGGCAGCCTGCGCATCGACACCGCCGATGGCGGGATCGAAGACGGCCCCGGCCAATGGCGCCGCATCCTGGCAGAGGCGTTCCGGGAATGCTGAAACAGTTCGACCGGCTGCTGGACGACCTGTCCGTCACCCAGCTCGATTGCGCGCCGCGCCGCTATGGCCGCATCACCGCCTGCGATGGCGGCCTGATCGAGGCGAGCGGGCTGGCCGTGCCGGTGGGCGGGCTGTGCCGGATCGAGGATGGCCGGGCTGCGGAGCTGATGGCGGAGGTGATCGGCTTTCGCAACGGGCGCACCATGATGATGCTGCTGGGCGATGCCGTGCTGCTGCGCCCCGGCCTGGTAGTGCGGCCGGAGGGGCGACCCGGCATGGTGCCGGTCGGCCCCGAATATCTCGGCCGCGCGGTGGATGGCCTGGGGCGGCCGATCGACGGCGGCCCGCCCTTGCGCGCGCTGGCGGACTGGCCGGCGGGCGGCCGGCGGGTCGGCGCGCTCGACCGGGCCAGCGTGCGCGTGCCGTTCGATACCGGTATCCGGGCGCTCAATGCGCTCACGACGTTTGGCATCGGCCAGCGCGTCGGCATCATGGCCGGGTCGGGTGTGGGCAAGTCGGTCCTGATCGACATGGTCGCGCGCTGGGCCGTGGCCGATGTGGTGGTGGTCGGGCTGATCGGCGAGCGGGCGCGCGAAGTGTCCGATTTCGTCGGGCGGCACATGCAGGGTGACGCCGCGCGGCGCACCTGCGTGGTGGCGGTGCCGGCCGACCACGCGGCCAATGTGCGCCTGCGCGGTGCCTTGCTGGCAACTTCGCTGGCCGAATACTTCCGCGCGCAGGGCCTGAACGTGCTGCTGATCCAGGACAGCCTGACGCGCATCGCCCATGCGGCCCGCGAAATCGGCATCCTGCTGGGGGAGCCGGGCGCTGCCCGTGGCTACCCGCCTTCGGCGCTCAACACGATCGGCAAGCTGGTGGAACGGGCCGGCAATTCGGCGGCCAGCGGCGGCTCCATCACCGGACTCTACACCGTGCTGGCCGATGGCGACGACCAGAACGATCCGGTGGTGGACACCGCCCGCTCCATCCTGGACGGGCACATCGTCCTGTCGCGCGATCTTGCCCAGCGCGGCCAATATCCGGCGATCGACATCGGCGCTTCGCTCAGCCGGGTGATGACGGACATCGTGCCCCCGCCGCAGGCCGCGCAGGCCCGCCGGTTCCGCGCGTTGGCCTCTGCTTACGAGAGCAACCGCGACCTTGTGCTGATGGGGGCCTGGCGCGCAGGCGCCGATCCGCTGCTCGACCGCGGCATCGCGCTGGCGCCGCGCCTGTCCGCCTTCCTGTCGCAGGGGATCGAGGAATGCGTGCCATTGCACCAGGCCCAGCGGGAGCTGGCTTCGCTGATCGGCGATGAGTAGGGCGCGCCTGCGGCGGGCGCTGCTGATCGAACGGCTGCGCGCCGCCGAATATGCCCACGCCGCCGCCGATGCGAAGGCGGCACAAAGCGTGCGGGAGAAGCTGGAGCGATTGTCCGAGCGCACCCGCACCCTGGCCGAGCTGTACGCCATCCGCGACCATGCGCGGGACGGCGCCGATCTTGCCGCTGCCAGCATCCTGGGCGCTCACCTGCGCGACATCGGCCGCGCCGCCGCAGTGCAGGCGGACAGCGCGCGGGTGACGGCGGAGGCGCGCTTCGCCGATCTCGCGCAGGCCGACCGCCGGCGCCAGCGCTCGGCCGAAGATCGCCGCGACCTTGCCGCCTTGCTGGAACAGGAACGCGCAGCGCGGGAAGCCGGAGTGCCGCGGCGCACCCCCCAGCGCAGCTGAAGATGCACGCCCGGGCGCATTGGCACATATCTTGATTGAGAGCCCGGCATGAAACACATCGCGCTCCCCGCCGCCAGCAACCCCTTCCTCGCCACCCTGCTGGCGATCTCTCCCGAACCGGCACCCGCCGCCCCGAATGGAGCCGCCAAGGGGGGATTTGCTGCCCTGCTGGATCAGGTCGCGAGCCCGCAGCAGGTGGATGGCCCGCTGGGTGACAAGCCGGCGCCATTGCCACCGCAAGCCCCTCCGCAAGCGCTGGCGGCTGCACCCGGCAAGATCCCGCCGCCTGCCCTGCCGACCGGCACCATCCTGCCGCCCGATGCCGCCGAGCACGAGCCCTCCGGCGCAGAGCAGGAGCCGGTCGCGGCCGAAGCTTCGGATCAGCCGGACACGATCATCCCGCCGCTCTGGTTGCCGACGGGCCTGGCGCCTGATCTGCCGGTGCAGCGGCCCGCCACACCTGCCCGCATGGCTCCGGCCGCGGCCGTCAGCGCGGCTCAACCCGCCACCGCATTGCCGTTGCGGCCAGCTGTCGATCCCATCCGGCCGGCGCCGAGGCAGACCGCAATGGGCAAGAGTCCGGCCGGGCCCCCTCCGCCCATCGCTCAGCCGGTGCCCGTCACCCTTGCGCCAGAGCCTGCCCGCGTTACCCCGCAGAGCGAGTCCGCGCCGGTGGGACAGCTGCGCCAGCCGGCTTTTCACGCCGAGGCCATGCCCGTGCCGGGGCCGGACGAGCCGGGCGCCCCGTTCCAGCCGCCCATGGTGGAAGTCGCGTCCGCCCCCACGCTGCCCGACCTGACCCAGCTCCTCGACCGGCTGACCGCCGCGCGTGCGGCGATGGCGCCGGCCGAGACGCGGCTGGAGGTGCAGCATGCCGAGTTCGGGCCGCTCACCCTGACGGTCGGGCAGGACGAATCCGGTCGTCTGGCAGTGGAACTGAGCGCACCCGACGCCGACACCCGCCAGGCGCTCGCCACCGCGCTGCTCCAGGCCGAGGCCCCAGCCGACGCGGTGCAGCCGGTGGATCGCAGCGAGCAGGCCGCCGCTGCAAATACCGGAAATCCCGGCGAAAACCGCAACGGGCAACCATCTGCGCGCGACCGCTGGGCCCGTCCGGCGCAGCAGCAGCCCGGCACGCGCCAGCCGCGCGGCGACGGCGAGGGGGAAGGGCAAACGCGTAGCGGCACCTACGCCTGAAATTAACCTCACCGCTTCATTAACCACATCAAGAGACGAACAGGGGCACAGGACGTGAGCGACAGCGGCGAAGCCAAGGGCAAGAAGACGGGCAAGGGCCTGCTGGTGAAGGTCGGCGCGGGCATCGCCATGATCGCCGCGGGCGGCGGCGGGGTGTTCGGCCTGATGGCCGCCGGCATCATCGGCGGCAGCGGTGCGGCCCATGCCGAAGCGCAGGGCCCGCAGCTGGTGCTGAAGGGGGAGGAGGATCCGTACCCCGTCGCACTGGAGGGCGGCCACGAGGGTACCGGCGACCTGGTCCATGGCGATGGCGGCAGCCGCTACCGCACCGCCTATTTCAATTTCGGCGACAGCTTCACCAGCAACCTCAAGAACTCGCCAGCGCTGATCCAGGTCAGCCTCGCCGCCGCCACCCAGCGCGACGGGCGGGTGCTGATGTGGCTGAACGAGCACCAGTTGGCGCTGCGCAGCCGCGTGCTGGTGGAACTGGCCGCCACGGACGAGCAGGCGATCAACACCGCGCAAGGCAAGGCCGACCTGCAGAAGCGCCTGACCGCTGCCTTCAATGACGAGCTGGAACATCATGAGGGCTTCGGCGGGGTGGACAACGTCCTGTTCACGGCGCTGATCGTCCAATGATGCAGCTGGAGCCGCTGGTCGCCGCCGGGCGCGCGGCCAACCATTCGCAGGCGCTGTACCGCGCCGCGCCGCCCGCCACCGACCTGCTGCCGCGCCTCGCCGCGCAGCAGCTGCGGATCGCCCGACGGATGGGGGAGGCGCTGGCCGCCACCCTGGGGGTCGACGGGCCGCAGCTGCGCCCGGTGGCGTGCGAGGAGATCGCCGGCGCCGCTCTGGCCGACCGGATCGCGCCGCTCGCCGCCAATGGCCTGTTCTCGCTCGCCGGCACGCCGCACCGGGTGCTCCTCTCGATCGAGGCGAAGGCGATCCTGGCCGAGCTCGACCGCACCTTTGGCGGGATCGGCGAGTGGGAGGGCGAGCTGCCTGCCGCCTTGCCGGTCAGCGCCGACATGATGGCGGAACGGCTGGAAGGGCAACTCGCCACCACGCTGGCCGCCACCCTGGGCTGCACGCTTGCGCCGGCCGCGCGCGACACCAGCCTCGCCGCGCTGGCACCCTTCGCGGCGGACCGGCGCCTGGTGCTGCTGAGTGTGGAGGTCGGCCGGCCGTGGAAGCACGCCTGGCGCATCGCCATTGCCGCGCCGCTGGACGCGCTGCCCGCGCTGCTGGCGGCGGAGGATGCCGGCACTGCCCGCCGCCGCGGGCCGGCCAGCCCGCTGGAACAGCCTTATGCCGACCTGCCGCTGGCGCTGGCCGCAACGCTGGTCGACATGAACGTGCCCATCTCCCGCCTGGCGCGCCTTGCGCCGGGCACCGTGCTGCCGGTCAGCGTCGCGCGGGCCGTGCCGCTCAGCATCGGCGGCACGATCGTGGCGCGCGGCACGATCGGCGAGCTGGACGACCAGGCCGCCGTGCAGCTTTCCCAGCTTTTCCCTTCCTGAAAGGATCTTCCATGAGCATCGCCGCCGACGGGTTCGGCCTGATCCAGGACATCGATGTCCGCCTGACCGTCGAGCTCGGCCGCACGCAGATGCGCCTGCGCGACGTGCTCGGCCTGGCCGAAGACAGCGTCGTGCGGCTCGACCGGCTGGTCGACGAGCCGCTGGACGTGATGGTCAACGGCAAGCTGATCGCCAGGGGAGAGGTGGTGGCCGAAGGCAACCGCTTCGGCCTGCGCATCCTGGAACTGGTGGGTGGCTCCGCCGCGGCCTCGCCGGCGTCAGGCGTCACCATGCCAATGCCCGAGACCGTTGCCGCCGCCCCGGTGATCGAGGCCAAGCCCGCCGCCACCCGGCCGGCCCGCGGCGCCAAGGCCTGATCCCCATGGGCTGGTACATCCTGAAGCTGCTGATCCTGCTGCCGCTGATCGGCCTGCTGATCTGGGGCAGCCTGAAGCTGGCCAAGCGCATGCAGGGCACCATCGGCGCGCCGCGGCAGGGCGGCCGGGCGGTGCGCATTGTGGAGACCACCATGCTCTCGCCCAGCCTGCGTCTCGCCGTGCTGGAGTTCCACGGGCGCGAGATCCTGGTGTCCACCAGCCGCCACGGCTTGGTCCGGCTGGCCGAGGCGCCGGCGCGCACTGTTGCGGAGATCGTCGAGTGAAGCGCCTGCTCGCCACCATTGCCGCGATGTCCGCGCTGGCGATCCCGGCGGTCGCATGGGCGCAAGCTGCCGCGCCCGCCGCACCCATGCCGACGAGCGGCGCCTATGCCGGCGCGCTCGACCGGGCCTTTGGCGAACTGGGCGGCGGCGGGGGCGAGCCGCTGAGCCTGTCGCTGCAATTGCTGCTGGTGATGGGCCTGCTGACCATCCTGCCGGCGCTGATCCTGATGATGACCAGCTTCACCCGCATCATTGTGGTGCTGGCGATCCTGCGCCAGGCGCTGGGCCTGCAGCAATCGCCGCCCAATCAGGTGCTGATCGGCCTGTCGCTGTTCCTCAGCCTGTTCGTAATGGCGCCCACGCTGGAACGGGTGAATGCTGCCGCCATCGCTCCCTATGCCGCCGGCGCCATGCCGGCGGAGATGGCGATCGCGCGCGCCGGCGACAAATTCCACGCCTTCATGCTGCGCCAGACGCGCGAGACGGATCTGCGCATGTTCGCCGACATCGCGCAGGTGCGCAGCTTCGCCCGCAGCGCCGACGTGCCGTTCTCCATCCTGCTGCCGGCCTTCGTCACCAGCGAGTTGAAGACGGCCTTCCAGATCGGATTCATGCTGTTCCTGCCCTTCCTGGTGATCGACCTCGTCGTCTCCAGCGTGCTGATGAGCCTGGGCATGATGATGATGTCGCCCATGCTGGTGTCCTTGCCGTTCAAGCTGCTGCTGTTCGTGCTGGTCGATGGCTGGGCGCTGCTGATGGGCAGCCTGGCCAGCAGCTTCGCCTGAGGAGGCACCGATGGACGAATTGCCGCTGTTCCTGTCCTTGACCGACCGGATGCTGTGGGTGACCGCCTTGGTCGCCGCCCCCGTGCTGCTGGCCAGCATGGCCGTGGGCCTGGTGATCGGCCTGATCCAGGCGGCAACTTCCGTGAACGAACAGACGCTGACCTTCGTGCCCAAGCTGGCGGCGATCGCGCTGGTGCTGGTGCTGATGGGCAGTTCCATGATGGTGCTGGTGTCCGACTTCATGGGCCAGATCTTCGTCGAAATCGCCCGGATCGGCGATTGACCGCCCATGATCGCGCTCGATTTCGGCTTCGGCCCGCTGGAGGCGGAGCTCTGGCGGGTGGTGTTCCTGATGACGCGCATCGGCGCCGCGCTGCTGGCCGCGCCCCTGTTCGGCACGGCCAGCGTGCCACCAACGGTGCGCGTGTGCCTGACGGGCGCGCTGGCGGTGTTCGCCGCCATCTGGTTGCCGCCGATGGCGATGCCGCCTGCGCTGCTCTCCGCCGCCGGCCTGCTCGCCATCGCGGGCGAGGTGCTGGTGGGGCTGACGCTGGGCTTCGTGCTGCAGATCGCCTTCGCCGCCCCGCCGCTGGCGGCGGAGATCGTGGCCGGCAGCATGGGCATGAGCATGGCGGTCGCCGCCGATCCGCAAGGGGGCGGGCAGACCACCGCCTTCGGGCAATATTTCAACATCGTGCTGGTGCTGATCTTCCTGGCGGTGGGCGCGCACCTGCAATGGATCGCGCTGCTGATGGACAGCTACCGCGCCCTGCCTCCGGGGCAGACCTGGCTGGGGCCGGAGCGGCTGGAGCTGGTCCTGTCCTTCACCGGCACCATGTTCCTGACCGCAGTGCGGATCGCGATCCCCGTCACCCTGATCCTGCTGCTGGTGCAGATCCTGACCGGCGTGCTCAGCCGCTCCGCTCCCTCGCTCAACCTGTTCGCGCTGGGCCTGCCCGCGGGCGTGCTGGCGGGGATCACGGCGCTGATCGTGACCGCGCCGATGCTGCATGAACAATTGACCGACCTCGCCGGCGAAGCACTGGCCCAGACCGCGGCGGTGCTGGAATGAGCGAGAGCGCCGGGGAGAAAAGCTTCGCCCCCACCGAGAAGCGGCTGCGCGACGCGGTCGCCAAGGGCGACGTCATCCGCAGCCGGGAACTGGCGACCGCGGCGGTGATCCTGCTGGCGGCGGCATGGCTCAGCCTGGCGGGGCCATGGCTGCTCGGCTCACTGGCCGGGCTGATGCGCGCCGGGCTGACCTTCGGCCGGGCGGAGGCGGACGCCTTCAGCCCGGCGCAGCTGCTGCTGCGCCTGTTGTGGACCGGTCTGCCGCTGGTCGCCAGCATCGCGCTGCCGGTGATCGGCGTGACGCTGATCACGCAGCTCGGGCTGGGCCAGGGGCAATGGATCGGCGGCAATCTGGCCTGGAAAGGCTCGCGCATCGACCCCGGCGCAGGCCTGAAGCGGATGTTCGGCACCCATGGCCTGATCGAGATCGCCAAGGGCCTGGCCAAGGTCGCGCTGCTAGGCGGCATCGCCTTCGCCTGGGGCCGCGCCTGGTTTGGCACCATCGCCGGGCTGGGGCGTGCGACTCTGGGCGGGCAGCTGTCGGCCGGCTGGGGCGCGCTGCTCAGCCTGCTGCTGGCGCTGGGCGGCGGCCTGCTGGTGATCGCGCTGGCCGACGTGCCGATCCAGTGGGTACGCCGGCAAGGGCGACTGAAGATGACCCTGCAGGAGCTGCGGGACGAGAGCAAGGAGAGCGAGGGCAGCCCCGAAACCCGCGCCGCCCGCCGCCAGCGGCAGCGCGACATCGCCATGGGCAGCGTGGCGCCGGCCATGCGCGAGGCGCAGTTCGTGCTGACCAACCCGACCCATTTTGCCGTCGCCATGTGCTACGACCCGGCGCGCGCCGCAGCCCCGCTGGTGCTGGCGAAGGGGCGCGGCGACAAGGCGGCGGCGATGAAGGAACTGGCGCGCGAACTGGGGGTGCCGCTGCTGGAATATCCGCAGCTTGCCCGTTCCGTCTATTACACCACGCGCGAGAACCAGACGGTGCGCGAGGAGCTCTATGCCGCGCTGGCCGCGGTGCTGGCCTATGTCTTCTCGCTCCGCCGCGGGGAGACCCGCAGCCTGCCGCCGGTGGAGGTGCCGGTGGCGCTGCGCTTCGATGCGGACGGGCGGGCGGGCTCTTAAGCGGTCGCGGGCGCGGCCGTTCTTCCGGTCATGGCGACAACGACCTCCACCACCACATCGTCCATCCTCACCACGCTGAACGCGGGCAGCGGGATCGACTGGAACCAGCTGGCCGCGGACCTGTCCGCCGTGCAGTACCAGGCCAGGAACGAGCGGCTGGCCGCACAGGCCGAAGTGCTGGAAACGCGGATCAGCACCGCCTCCACCATCAAGAGCACGCTGTCGAGCCTTGCCAGCGCCATCGGCGAAGGGGTGCGCACCGGCAATCTGTCGTCGCAGCCGAGCATTGCGACGGGCGCGGTGGCGAGCGTGTCCAGCCCCACCGGCACCAGCGGCAAGGGCAGCTACTCGCTGGAGGTGCTGGCATTGGCGCGCGCGCAGACGCTCGCATCGCCCGCCTTCGCCTCAAGCTCCGAGGTGATGGACGCGGGCACGCTGACCTTCCGGTTCGGCGCCACCACGGCGAGCGGCTTCATCGAAGATGTGGACGCCGGAGCGCTGGAGATCACGATCGCCGCAGGGGCGACTCTGGCCGACGTCGCCCGCTCCATCAACGGCGCTGGCGGGGCGGTCACGGCCTATGTCGCCAATACGGCCACCGGCGCGCAGCTGGTGCTGAAAGGGGCGGAGGGGGAGGCCGGCGGCTTCATCGTCGAGGCGAGCGGCAGCGGCAAGCTGGCGGATCTTGCCTGGGATCCGCGGGCGGGCGGCGCCCCGGCGCAATTGCTGGCGGGTGCGCAGGATGCTTCGTTCCGGCTCGATGGTCTGTTGATGAGCAGCCCGACCAACTCCACCGGCGAGGTTGCCCCCGGGCTTGCGCTGGTGCTGACCGGCGCCAACCCTGGAGCGCCGACGACCATCACCTTTGCCAATCCGGTCGACAACATTTCCTCCTACATGACGGACGTCGTCACCTCGCTGAACGAGATCGTGGCTTCGCTGAACACCGCCACTGCTGTGGGCGGCGACCTGACCGGCGACAGCGGCGCGCGGCGCCTGCGGCAGGGCCTGTCGGAACTGGCGGGGCAGGTGGTGATGCCGAATGCGGCCGCGGGTGCCCCCCGCACGCTTGCGGATCTGGGTCTCGAGCTGCAGCGCGACGGCACCTTCGTGGTGGATACGCAGCGGCTGGAGGCCACCTTGCAGGCCGATCCGGCGGGCGCCGCCGCCATGTTCACCACCGGCTATTACGGTGTGTTCGCCACCTTCGACAAGCTGGCACGCAACACCGCCAGCACCACCGATCCGGGCTCGCTGGGCGGCTCCATCCTGCGTTACCAGAGCAAGGTTTCCCAAATCAGCGGCGATGTGGCCGAACTCGTCGAGAAGCAGGAGGCGCTGCGTGCCAGCATGGTTACCCGCTTCGCCGGCACCAACAGCGCGATCAGCAGCTACCAATCCACGCTCAGCTTCCTGGAACAGCAGATCGCGGTGTGGAACAACAGCGACGATTGATGTGCTGGCGCTGACCGACCCGCACGAGGCCTATCGCCGCAGCCAGATCGACGCGCGGGTCGCGGGCGGCCGCGCGGGGGACCTGGTGCTGATCTGCGTAGGCGAGGTGGTCGACAATCTGGGTGCGGCGATCCGTGCGCATTACGGCCACCATCTCGCCGCCCGCAGCAAGGGCCTGACCCGCGCCCTGACCGCGCTGACCGCGCTGGAGATGGGCGTGGACCGGCAGGCGCCGCTGGCGGGCGCGTTGCTGCAACTCTATGGCGCCGCCCGCGAACGGCTGCTAGACAGCGCGGTCCGCTTCGATGCGGACGCGATGGACGAAGTGCGCGGCGATTTTCGCGACCTGCGCGACGCGTTCGGCGGGGCGCGCTAGGCCGCGAACCTGCGTACGCCGTGCGCCGCGGCCATGCGGTGCGTGCCGGACAGTGCGGCGCCTTTCTCCTGGATGGAGCGAAGGAAGTTCCACTCGCCGCTGACCTCGTCCGGCGTGAAGGCGATCGTGAAATAGCCGCGCTGGCTGGTATCGGCCCACAGCAATTGCGGATTGTGATCGACCAGCACGGCCGCGGTCTGGCGCGGATCGACCGCGACGTGGCTTTCGTAACCGGGCGAGGTGACCGAATGGCCGGCAAATTCGATCCCGGCAGGCGTGCCGGCAAGGTCCAAGTCGAACGCCCAGGCATTGTGGCTGTCGCCCGACAGCACCACCAGATTGGCATCGGCATTCAGGCTGGCCGTCAGCAAGCGCTGGCGCGCGGCAGGGAAGCCGTCCCACTGGTCGAAGTTGAACGGCAGTCCGGCCCGCGACGCGGCCAGCCCGATCTCGGCATAGGCACGCGCCTGAGCGTCGGCCGCGCCCAGCATCTCGGCCACCTGTGGCGGCATGGAGAGCGAGCCCATGATGACCTGCTGGCCCAGCACCTGCCAGCGCACTCCATCTGCGGTCGAGCGGGCGAGGCCGTCCGCCAGCCAGCCTTCCTGCTCCGCGCCCATCAGCGTGCGCGCCGGATCGCTCCACACATCGTCGCGGAACTCGGCCAGCGCGGCGCCGAGGTCGGTCTTGCCAGCCAGGAACGTGCCCAGTTCCAGCGGGCGCGAGCGGGCGGTCAGGCGCGTTTCCGGGCGGAACAGGTCGACCAGGTCGCCGATGCGGTAGCTGGTCCAGCCCTGCTCCGTCACCGGCAGCCACTCGCGATAGGCCTGCATGGCCGCCGCCTTGCGCGCGGCCCACGGGCCTTCGCTGTCCGACTGATGGTTTTCCGCCCCGTCCTGCCAGCTGTCATTGGCGCTTTCGTGGTCGTCCCACATCATCACCATGGGAAAGGCGCGGTGCAGCGCCTGCAGGTCCGGGTCGAGTCGGTAGCAGGCATGGCGCAGCCGGTAGTCTGTCAGCGAGACGATTTCGTTCGCCGGCTCAATCACGCGGCCCGCCACCGTCTGCTCTGCAGCAGGGTACGTGCCGCGCGGATATTCGTAGAGGTAGTCGCCGAGATGCACGACCAGATCGACATCCTGCCGCGCCGCTGCATGGGCATAGGCGTTGAAGAAGCCGAACGGCAGGTTGGCGCAGGAGAACACCGCCATGTTGAACCGGGGCAGCGGTCCGTCCGGCAGGGTGCGTGTGCGGCCCACGGAGGAGGCGCGCCCCTCGCTGTCCACGAAGCGGTAGAAATACCACTCGCCCGGTTGCAGCCCGCCGACAACCGGCTTCACGCACCAGTCGTGATCCGGGCTCGCCAGCGCCTCGCCCTCGGCCACGCGGCGGCCGAAGCCGGCATCGCGGGCCACCTCCCAACGCAGCCGGCCATTGCTGCCCCCTGCCGGCACGTAGCGGGTCCACAGCATCACGCTGTCATGCTGCGGCTCCCCGCTCGCGACGTCATGGGTGAAGCCGCGCGCTTCCATCATCTGCGCCAGCGCCGTGCCCCAGCCGGGCAGGGCCAGCGCGCCGGCACCCAGCAAGGCGCCCTTGATCAGCAGGCGTCGGTCGATCTGCATGGTCATGGCTTGGCCGATCAGAAGGAGGAGGAGATCTGGACGCCGTAGATGCGCGGCTCCCCGGCGATGAAGGTGGCAAGGCCCAGCCCGTCGCCGGTATTGCCCGCATCCTTGATGTAGCTTTCATCCAACAGGTTGTTGACGAAGCCCTCGATCCGGAACTGGTCGCGCCAGACATAGCCCAGCCGCGCATTCACCAGCGCGTAGCCGTCCTGCAGCTCGTCCTGCATATTGTCGGCCACCAGCGCCTGCGGTGGCTGCTGCAACTCGGGCCGGTCGTTGTCGTCGTCGAAGAACACCTGCGACTGGTAGCTGAGCGTGGGTGTCAGCTCGATGCGGCCCTCACCCACCGGCACACCGAAGGTCGCACCAAGGGAGAAGGTGTGGTCGGGCGACAGGCGGAAGCGGTTGTCCTCGCGAATGCCGGTATCGAACCGGCTGTGATTATACGCGTAGGTGCCGAACAGCTGGAGCGCGTCCGTCGGGCTCCAGCGCGCCTGCAATTCCGCGCCGTAACTGGTCGCCTCTCCGGCATTGGTGGTGATGAACAGGGTGCCGTCCTGCACCGTGGTCTGGAAGTTGTCGTACATGTAATAGTACACCGACGCGTCGAGATAGAGCGTGCGGCCCACTTCGGTGCGCGCGCCGATCTCGAAGCTGTCGACGGTCTCCTCCTCCACCGCGTCGAACCGCGCCGCGCCGCCGGGGGCGGCGGGCGTTGCGGCGGAGAGCACTTCGGGGCGGCGACCGCGGGCGTAATTGGCGTACAGGCTGGCGACCGGGCTCAGTTCATAACGGGCGTTGGCCCGCCAGGTGAAGCCATCGGTATCCAGATCCTGGTACAGCGCGTCGCCATTGCCGGCGGTCGGTTGCAGCCCCAGCCCGAACAGCGGCACCGGGTAGAGTTGCGAGGTCGGGATGTTCGCCGCGCCCGGCACCGCCAGCGCGCCCAGCAGTGCGGTGCGGGTTGCGGCCGGCTGCCCAAGCGCACCGATGAAGCCGCCCAGGATGGAACGGCCGTTCAGCACGGCGCCGGTGATGCCCGATCGCTTGTCGTCCCGCGTGTAGCGCAAGCCGCCGCCGATCTCGAACGCGTCGCTGATGTGGAACGTCAAATCGGCGAACACGTCGAACGCATCCGTTCGGGAGTAATTGGTGGAGCTTTCCTGATGCGCGGGCTTCAGGTTGGCGGCGATGGCCTGCGCCTGGGCGGGTGCCAGTGCCACGCCGGACGCGGCAGCCACCCCTTGCAGCAGCGCGCCGGTGAAGGCGGTATTGTCGAAGAAGGCGGCGGCGGCCGGCTGGTTGGCGGCGGCGCCCGGCACCGGCCCCTGCAGCAACCCGGCAAGCCGCGCCAACACCATCCGCTCGTCGAACTGGGCGGGGGTGCGCTGGTAACCTTCCTCGTGGAAATAGGCCGCGCCGACGAAGCCGCTGACCCGCTCCCCTTCATAGACCAGACGCAGTTCCTGGCTGAACTGCTCGCCCACCGCCTGTTCCGCTGCGGTCAGGATTGGCAGCGACGTGCCATCGGCGTCGAACACCTCCAGATTGTCGAAGTCGCGATAGGCGGTGATCGAGGTCAGCCGCAGGGCATCGCCAAGCGGCGCGTTGATGATGGCGGTCAGGCCCCACACCTTGCGGTCGAGCCCCAGATCCGTGCCGTCGACAAACCCCGTGCCGGCCGCCAGCGCGGCGCCGTCATCGGCATCGGTGGTGCCCAGCACAGCGCCGGTCGCGGCGTCGGTCGGCAAATAGGCGAGCGACTTGAAGGAGGTCCCGCTCGGGTGGTCCTCCTGGTAATTGCCGATCACGTCCAGCGTCACGCCGCCCGGCGTCTCCGCCCGCAGGGAGGCGCGCACCGCGCCGGTATCGACCGAGTTCAGCCCCGGCCCGCCCGCCAGATTGTCGACATAGCCGTCGCGCGTGCGATAGCGGCCGGCAATGCGGATGGCGGTGTTGTCCGACAGCGGCGCGTTCACCATCGCCTCGGCCAGGATCGAGTCGAGATTGCCGTAGGCGAAGCGGCCCGCCGCATCGAAGCCGGCGGTGTCCGCCTTGTTCTGCACCAGGTTCACCGCGCCGATCAGCGCGCCGCGCCCGTACAGCGTCGATTGCGGCCCGCGCGCGACCTCGATCCGCTCCAGATCGAACGGCTCCACATAGGAGCCGCGCGACTTGGAGATCGACACGCCATCCTGGTACACCGACACGCGCGGCTCGCCAAAGGCGCTGCCGGTGTCCGAAGTGATGCCGCGGATCACGAAGCCGGGATTGTTGGGCGACTGGTTCTGCACCTCCAGCCCCGGCACGAAGCGGCTGATCTCCTCGAAATCGCGCAGGCCCAGCCGTTCCAGGAACTCGCCCTCGTAAGCGGTGATGGCGATGGGCACGTCCAGCACATCCTGCTCGCGCAGCTGGGCGGTGACGGTGATGGTGCCGATGTCCTCGGCCTCCTGCGCCTGTGCCTGTGCGGGCACGGCCGCGGCCAGGGCCAGCAGGCTGCCGGCGGTCAGGATGGACGGACGAATCATGGCAGGGCCCCCTCGGTAAGCGAGTTCATTGCCCTGCGCCTTCCAGCACTTCGTTACAGGTTGGAGACCGCCGCGAGTCCCATGTATCGTTGGCCTGTCAGCCGTGGCCGCGCTGCATCAGCCGATCAGCGCGGGCACGCAGCTGAACGCGATTGCCACGGCGGCGATCGCAAGGCCCAGGCCGGCCACATTGTGCAGCGGCGGCTTCCCGGCGCGGCGGCGCAGCCAGTACAGCGCACCGAAGGCCGCGATGGTCAGCGCCACGCCGACGATCCGGCCCGCGGCCTGGTCCGGCCAGATCACGCTGGCGCACCACACGGCCATGAAATGGGCGAACCACACGGCCAGTGCGGCAATGGCTGTGAACCAGTCGATGCGGTTGATGAAGGGGGCGCCCCGTTCGAAATCCAAGGGTTCATCCATCCGCTCAGCCCCCCGGGAACAGCCGCATGACGAGGCTGGCGACCAGCCCTTGCACCGCGCAGTAGCCGATCCAGCGGGCCACGACGTCGAGCGTCACGTTGGCCGGCCCGGTCAGCAGGCCGCGCCCGCTGCGCCAGCCGAGATATGCCGCCATGATGATCCCCGTCACCACGCACATGCCCTGGTGAGCCAGCAGGGCGAACACGGTCGCCCCCTGGCCGGTGGCGGTCGGTTGCAGCCCGGCCCCCAGCCAGCCGGTCACGTCCCAGTACAGCGCCAGCGTCACCAGCACGGCGCCGGCGGCCGCGCTCATCCAAGGGCCCTGGCCGGGGAACTCGCCCAGAGCGCTGCGCGCCAGCAGGATGCGCGACAGCCATGCCGCGCCGAAAGCCAGCAGCAGCAGCGCGGCGATGCCAGCGGTCTGCAGCAAGGCCGGCGGCGCGATCCAGACTTCCGGATGAATGCCGTAGAGGTAGAGGTAGCCGAACAGCGCCATCAGCGCGATCATGGCGATCACTACCAGCGTGGCGTTGAGCGCCCACCAGCTGTGGCTGTGCCGGCCCGTGATGGTGATCGGCAGCACGATGCCGCCGCCAATATCGCCTTCCTTCAGGCGGATCGGCCGGTCCGTTTCCCACAGCCAGCGGAGCGTCGCCCACAGCATGAACACGCAACTCACGGCGGAAAAGGCGTAGGCCTGCACCGTCAGCGCCAGGAAGATGCCCGCGGTGAACACCGCACTGGCCAGCGGCCATGGGGAAGGGCCGGGCATCAGCTGCACATATTGCGGCTCCGCATTGATCGGGCTGGTGATCAGCGTCTCGCGCAGGCCGGTGATGCTGCCGGGCAGGAAATAGCGGCCGTCCTCTACCTCCTTGGCCAGGTCCGGCTGCTCCCACAGCGGATTGCGACCGCGCACCAGCGGGATGGAGCGGGTGGAATAGAGGCCCGTGGGCAGCCACTCCAGCGTGCCAGCGTTGTAGATATTGCCGGCGTCGTTCTGCGTCGTGAAGCGGAAATTGCGCGCGCAATCGATCAGGAACACCAGCACGCCCGCCGCCATCACGAACGAGCCCGCGGTGGAGATCATGTTCAGCAGGTCCAGCCCACGATCCGGCAGATAGGTGTAGACGCGCCGCGGCATGCCCATGAAGCCGGTCAGGTGCATCGGCAGGAAGGTGATGTGCAGGCCGGCGAACATCAGCCAGAAGGTCCACCGGCCCAGCGTCTCGCTCAGCGGCTTCCGGCTGGTCATGCCCGCCCAGTAATAGAACGCGCCGAACACCGGGAACACCATCCCGCCGATCAGCACGTAATGGAAATGGGCGACCACGAAATAGGTGTCGTGGACCTGCCAGTCGAACGGCACCATGCCCACCATCACGCCGGTCAGGCCGCCCATGGTGAAGATCAGCACGGCGCCGACGATGAACAGCGCCGGGGTCGACCAGCGCAGCTTGCCGGCCGCCAGCGTCGCGATCCAGCAGAACACCTGGATGCCCGCGGGCAGGCTGACGGCCATGCTGGCGGCGCTGAAATAGCCGGTGGACACGCGCGGCATCCCGGTCGCGAACATGTGGTGCGCCCACACGCCGAAGCTGATGAAGGCGGTGGCGACGATCGCCAGCACGTTCAGCCGGTATCCCACCAGCGGGGTCTGGGCGATGGTCGACACCATCATGCTCATCAGGCCCGCGGCGGGCAGGAAGATGATGTAGACCTCCGGGTGGCCGAAGAACCAGAACAGGTGCTGCCACAGCATCGGGTCCCCGCCGCGCGTGGGATCGAAGAACGGCCAGTTGAAGGCGCGCTCCAGCTCCAGCAGCAGCGTGCACAGGATCACGCTGGGGAAGGCGATCAGGATCATCACGGCGAAGGCCAGCATCGCCCAGACGAATATCGGCATCCGGTCCAGCGTCATGCCGGGCGCACGGGTGCGCAGCACGCCGACGATGATCTCCACCGCGCCGGCAATGGCGCTGATCTCGATGAAGCCGATCCCCAGCAGCCACATGTCGGTATTGATGCCGGGGCTGTATTGCAGGCTGGTCAGCGGCGGATACATGAACCAGCCGCCATCGGGCGCAAGGCCGATGAACAGGCTGCAGAAGAAGAACCCGCCGCCCACGGCGTAGGCCCAGAAGGCATAGGCCGACAGGCGCGGGAAGGGCAGGTCGCGCGCGGCCAGCATCTGCGGCAGCAGCATCACCCCGATCGCCTCCACCATGGGCACCGCGAACAGGAACATCATCACCGTGCCATGCATGGTGAAGAACTGGTTGTAGGTGTCCTGCGGCAGGAAATCGAGCATCGGCGCCGCCAGCTGCACCCGCATGCCCAGCGACAGGATGCCCGCCGCCAGGAAGAAGCACAAAGCGGTGACGACGTAGATGAAGCCGATATAGTTGTTGTTGACCGCCTTCAGATATTCCCAGCCCTTGGGCGCGCACCAGATCTGCTCCAGCTCCGCCAGCTCCCCCTCCGGCCGTGGGCGGGTGGTGGGGAAGCGGTCGTAAAGCGCATGGTCGAAGCCGGTTTCGGACTTCACTGCTGCTGCTCCAGCCATCGGGCGATCGCGGTCAGTTCCGCGGCGGACAGCATGTCATAGCTGGGCATGCGGTTGCCGGGCTTGATCCCCTGGCTGTCACCGATCCAGCCCATCAAGGTGCCGCGGTGATTGGGCAGGATGCCGGCACCCAGGGTCGCGCGCGTGCCGACATGCGTCAGGTCCGGGCCGGCGAGGCCATTCGCCTCCGTCCCCGCCACACGGTGGCAGGCGCCGCAGCCGCTGGCCATGAACAGCTGGCGCCCGGGCCCGGCGCTGGTGTTCGCGGTGGCGAGGCGCGCCATGCGGCCCTGCTGCCAGCGGGCATAATCGGCCGGCGTATGCGCGATCGCAACGAAGCCCATCAGCGCATGCGGCCCGCCGCAATATTCGGCGCACACCCCGCCGAACTGACCACTCTTGTCCGCCTGGACGCGCAGCAGATTGGTGCGGCCGGGGACCATGTCCTTCTTGCCCGACAGGTGCGGCACCCAGAAATTGTGGATCACGTCCGCGCTGCGCAGTTCCAGCACCACCGGCTGTCCGACCGGCAGGTGGATCTCGTTCGCATCCTCCATCACCACGCGGCCGGCAGGGTCGAGATATTGGACGCGGAACCACCACATCTCGCCCGTCACGCGGATGCGCGGCTCGTCGCCCGTGATGTCGCTGGTCAGGTCGGCTGTCAGCGTCAGGCCCCAGATCAGCAGCGCGGTCAGCACCACGCCGGGAAAGGCGATGCCGCCGATCCAGATCGCGCTCTCCCCGCCCAGCCGCCGCTTCAGCGGTGCCGGCCCTTTGATCGCCACATACAGGGCGGCGCAGACGATCAGCGTCACGATCACGGCCAGCGCGATCAGCACCCAGGCGAGCACCGTGACCTTCTCGGCATAGGGGCCGGCGGGATCCAGGATGGGCGGTGGCCAGCCCCACAGCGCTTCAAACATCACCATCGATCCCGTACAGATAGGCCGCCGCCGCGCGCGCCTGTTCCTCGCTGATGGGGATCGGCGGCATGGTCGATCCTGGCTTCACAGCCGGTGCATTGCGCAGGAAGGCGGCGAGATTCTCGGCAGTGTTGGGCACCGCGCCAGCGATCAGCCCGATATCGTCGAAGCCCTTCAGCGAAGGACCGATCCGGCCCGCCGGCCAGGAGATACCCGGAACGACATGGCACGCCGCGCAGCCCGCCTGCTCGATGACCGTCCGCCCCTGCTCTGCCAGCGTGCTGTCCGGCACATAGCGCGGCTCTTCCGGCGGCTTGCAGGCAGTCACCAGCATCGCGAGTCCGGTCAAGGCAGCGTTCGTGTAGAGATGGGGCCCCCGCATCACGGTTGGGAACCGGTACAAAGCACCGGCGGTTCCCGGCACAATGCCGCAATCGCTCAACAAACCCTTTGCCCGCGCCCTGCATGCGGGTCTGGTCCCGCTTGCGCTGGCGGCGGCCGCCTGTTCGCAGGAACACCGGGTTGCCCAGTTCGAGCAGGATGGCGAGGTGCTCGCCATGGGCGGGGGCGATGCCGGGGCGACCGGCGCCTGCGTGCTGTGCCACGGCCTGCAGGGGCAGGGCGACGGCCAGCTGGTGCCGCGCCTTGCCGGCATGGACCGCGGCTATTTTCTGCAGCAGCTGGAAAATTACGACAATGGCGCTCGCAACCATGCGCAGATGACCTGGATCGCCGGGCGGCTCGACAATCCGGCGCGGGTGAAGCTGGCCGATTATTACGCCGCCTTGCCGGTGACGGCACCGGTGGCGCAGCCCGCCGCGGGGCCTGTTGCCGACTGTCCGGCGCCGGCTATCGTGGCCTTGTACCACCAGGGCGATCCGGCGCGCGGGATCGAGGCATGCGCCACCTGCCATGGCGATGCCGGGCAGGGCGTCGGCACCGGCAATCCGCCGCTCGCCGGGCAGCCTGCGCTCTATCTGGCGGAACAGCTGAAGCTGTGGCGCACGGGCAAGCGCTATGGCGATGCGCTCGACGCCATGACCCATGTCAGCCGTCTGCTTGCTGATGCCGAGGTGGGTCCGATCGCGGATTATAGTGCGGCCCTCCCGGGTGCCACGCCGTATCCGGTACCTCCGGCAACATGCCCGCCAGCACGTCGTCCCGATCCCAGAAGTGGTGCTTGATCGCGGCCAGCGCGTGGCCCGGCACCAGCAGGGTCAGCGCGATGGTGCCCCACACATGCACGCTGAGCGACGTCTGCATGACCCACCATTGCCATTCTGGCGACAGATCGTGCAGCGGAAATGGCGGTACTGCGATCACCCCGGCAAGGTAGAGCGGAGCGGGCGGCTGGATCGATGACCACATCAGCCACCCGGTCAGCGGCAGGACGGCGAACAGGGCGTAGAACGCCCAGTGCATCGCGTGCGCGGCCGTGGTCGCCCAACCGGGCTTGTCGGCGTCGTTGATCGGGCCGGGCACGGCAAGCCGCCACAGCAGGCGCCCGCAGGCGAGGGCCAGGATCAGCAGGCCGATCTCGCTGTGGCGCTGATATTCCAGCAGCTTGTCGGCGCCCACCAGATTGCGCTGCATCGTCCAGCCGGACCACAGCTGGTAGATCACCAGCCCCGCCATGATCCAGTGGAAGGCCACGCCCACCGGCGTGTACTTGCCCCGGCGGTTATAGTGGTCGGCCCACTCTGCCAGCGTCTCCCTCACGCGCGGGCCGCCTCTCCGGCTTCGGCCCTCAGCGAGCGGTACAGGATCGCCATCGCCGCCAGCAGGTAGATGGCAGAGGCCGGCGCCCACATCAGGATGCCGGCCAGCTGCTGGTCCTCCAGCGGCGACATCCCCCAGGCCGCGGTCGACAGCAGATGCGGGGCATAGAGCGGGCGGCCGGCAAAGGTGATCAGCGCGCCCAGCACGCCCATCAGCATCATCGTGGCCAGCAGCGCCGTCACCGCGCCGGTAGCGGGCGCCTGCCGCAGCTTGGCCCACCACAGGGCGGCGGTGCCGGTGATGGTGAGCTGCATGGCCCAGAAGGTCAGGTCATTGCCCAGCGCCGCGGCGTAAAGCGGCGGCGCGTGCCAGGCCCAGAACGTCAGCACCTGCACCGCGGTCAGCACCGCCAGGGAGCCCGGGAGAGCCCGGTGGTGCAGCCCGGTGGCCGCGACCAGCGCCCCGGCAAGGGCCGTCGCCAGCACCACGTGGTGAACCACCCGCGCGGCGAACAGGGCGGAGCCAAGTGCGCAGAACGGGCTGACGAACAGCAGCAGCACGATGCCGAGCGCGACAGCCGCCATCCGGTCGCCCGCGCCGTCACGCGGCCGCAGCCGCCACCAGCCGGCCCCCGCCAGGCACAGCGCCAGCAACAGCACCGGGTCCAGGTTCCAGCGCGCCAGCAACTCGGCCGGCGCGGGTGCGGCCCCACAATAAGGTATCCAGATCTGTGTCGCCCCGGTCACTCTTCACCGCCCGCTTCAAGCCAGTGGAACATACGGGTGCGCGGCAAGCTTTGTTCCCGCGCAAGGGAGGACCGGACCGGCCGTTTGTACATCGACGGTAAAGCTTGACCGGATCATCCGTTCGCGCAACCAACAGGTTGCCTTCGAACGGTCAGGCGCAATCGCGCGCCGTTCGACGGATCAACAGAAGCAGGCAGGTGGGTGCATGAAGAGCAAGGTTTTTTCGGGTCGCAATATCGTGTTTGCAGGCTTTGAGCTGATCGCGGCGGCGGTGCCGCTGGCTGGATCGGTGGCGCAGGACGCCGCCTTGACGGAGGAGCAGGTCACGCAGGGTCGCCAGCTGTTCGGCGCCAATGCCTGTGGCGCGTGCCACACGCTGGCGGATGGCGGCGGTGCGGGTGCGGTCGGGCCGTCGCTCGATGGCAATGCCAAGCTGGACGTGGCCCTCGTCACCGAACGGATCACCAAGGGCCAGGGCGTGATGCCCGCCTTCGGGGCCATGATGGACGAGGCGCAGATACAGCTGCTCGCCCGATATGTGGTGCACGCCAAGAAGTAGGGCGACGCCGGCGCGGTTCATCGCGATGTTCGGCGGCGCAGGCACTTGCCAGACTCGCCGAGGGAAGTAGGAACCGCGCCATGACCCCGACCGAACCCGCCGCCGCAGGCGCCATCGCCTGTACGTCGCTGACCCGCCCGCTCGCGGCGCTGAGCGCGGACCTTGGTGCCTCCTTCGAAAGCTACGGCTTTGCCGTGGTGGCCGATCACGGCATCCCGGCCGAGCTGATCGGCCGGGCGCAGGAACAGGCGCGCGCCTTCTTCGCCCTGCCGGATGCGCAGAAGCGCGGCTGGCACCTGGCGGGCAAGGGCGGTGCACGCGGCTACACCCCGTTCGGGGTCGAGCAAGCCAAGGGCGCCGCGGTGCGCGACCTGAAGGAATTCTGGCATGTCGGGCGCGAGTTGCCGGCAGGCGATCCGCTGGCCGCCTTCATGCCGCCCAATGTCTGGCCGGACGAGGCATTGCCCGATTTTCGCCCGACCTTCCTGGAACTCTACGCGCGGTTCGAACAGGTCGGCGCCACCATCCTGTCGGCCATCGCGCTCCATCTGGGCCTGCCCGAACGCTGGTTCGACGCCACGGTGGAGAACGGCAATTCGGTGCTGCGGCTGCTGCATTACCCGCCCGTTCCGGCAGAGGCTCAGGGCGCGGTGCGGGCCGCCCCGCACGAGGATATCAACACCATCACCCTGCTGCTGGGGGCGGAGGAAGCCGGGCTGCAATTGCTCGCCCGGTCCGGCGAGTGGCTGGAAGTGGCCCCGCCGCCGGGCGCGCTGGTGGTGAATATCGGCGACATGCTGCAGCGCCTCACCGCCGGCCGGCTGCCCTCCACCACGCACCGGGTGGTCAACCCGGTCGGCCCGGCGGCGGCGCGTCCACGCTTCTCCATGCCGTTCTTCCTGCATTTCCGGCCCGATTTCCTGATCGACCCGCGCCAGATCGACCCGCTGGTGCAGGGCGGCGAGGAGCCGATTACCGCCGACGCCTACCTTCAGCAGCGCCTGCGGGAGATCAAGCTGGCGTAATGCCGGGCTGCTGCGGCTGCTCGATGAAGCCGGCGCCCAGCAGCAGCAGCAGTTTCACGTCGATCGCGTGGCCCCTGGCGCGGTGCTCCGCCACCACGTCGTGGATGCGGGCCAGCGCCACGCGGTGCACCACGATGTCCTCGCTCTCCGTCCCGCCGCCATCGCCCATCTGCGTCAGGCCGCGCGCGCGCACCAGGGTGAAGCCCTCGCTCAGCATGCCCGGGCTGGACAGGAACTCGCCCAGCACATCCCACTCGGCCGCTTCGTAGCCGGTCTCTTCCATCAGCTCGCGCCGCGCGCTGGCGAGTGCGTCCTCGCCCTCCAGCCCGGCCTCGTCGCCGATCAGCCCGGCGGGCAGTTCCAGGCAATAGCGGCCGGTCGGCACACGGTACTGCTCCACCAGAATCACGTGGTCGCCGTCCAGCGCCAGGATCACCGCCGCGCGCAGGTTCTTGGGCCGGCCGGCATATTCCCAGCGCCCGCGCACCTTGGCCTCGACATATTTGCCGGCCCAGACGATCTGCTCCGGCGCCTCGGCGTCGGGCGGCAGGTTGCGTGTCATGCGGTGAATCCCGTTACAGTTCGATCAGACGATCGGGCAGTTCGTTGCGGTCGTCCTCGGCGCGCGGGAAATGCCCCGCCAGCACCGTGCCGACCCGCTCCACGCAGGCGACCATGCCATCCGCAACCTGGCCCTGCTTCAGCGGCCCCAGCAGCGCGCCCATCGCATCGCCCCAGGTTTCGGGCGGGACCAGCGCGTTGATCGCCTCGTCCGCCACGATCTCCGCCCGATGCTCGCGCATGGAGAGGTAGACCAGCACGCCGGTGCGCCCCACCGTGCGCCGCTCCGCCCCTACCTTGAACAGGGCAATGGCGCGGTCCTCGGCCCGGTCGGTGCGGATCGAGCCGGGCACCAGCGCGATGCGCAAGGGTGCCCAGCTGAGCGCTGCCAGCGCGAGCAGGAACACCACGATGCCGATCGCCGCCGCCGCCGCCAGGATGCCCGGAGCCTCCCACGCGACGTTCCAGCCGCCATGGAAGAGCGCCAGCGCATCCAGCACGGGCGTCGCGGCGAAGGGCAGCAGCGCCAGCACGGCAAACGCGACCAGCGCCGCCCAGGCGAAGGCCACGTCCATGTAGCCGTCGGACCGGTCGGCGATGATGGTCACGATCTCGCCGCTGGTCTGCACCTCGGCCGCGGCCACCGCCGCGCTGACGCGGGCGTGCTCCTCTGGAGTCAGGTAAGCCATCACCAGCTTCCTGACGCACCGCCGCCGCCGGACATGCCGCCGCCGAACCCGCCAAAGCCGCCGCCGCCGCCGCCGCCGAAGCCGCCACCTCCGCCAAAGCCGCCGCCACCGCGTCCGCTGTTCATCGCGCTGTTGATCGCGGTCCACAGCAGCACGTCGCCCACGGCGCCCGCCGCGCCGTAGCGGCTGTGCCGCCGCCCGCCGCGCCTGCCCTTGCGCCCGAACAGCAGCGCGAAGCCGCCGATCATCGCGACCCAGAAGATCACTCCGCCGATGCTGGCCGCAGAGCTGGCCCCGGCACCGCGCCGGCCCGCCTGCTCGGCGGCAGCCGCCGCCTCGGCGATGGCTGCGGCGTCTTCCGGACTGCGGTCGAGCTGCTCCACGATCGCGTCGACGCCCGCCTGGATGCCGCCGGGATAATCACCCGCCTGGAAGCGCGGCGTGATCGCCTGGCGGATGATCCGGCCGGACAGGATGTCAGTGATATAGGGCGTCAGGCCGTATCCGACCTCTATCCGCACCTTGCGCTCGGTCGGGGCCACCAGCAGCAGCACGCCCTGATCGCGCGCCGCGCCGCCAATGCCCCAGTTCTGGAACAAGCCCACCGAATATTGCTCGATCGTCTCGCCGCGCAGCGCGGGGACGGTGGCGACCACCACCGCGCGGCCGGTGCGCGTATTGTATTCCCGCAGCCGGGCATCGAGCGCCGCCTCCTGCGCCGCAGGAATGATGTTCGCTGCATCCAGTATCGGGCCTTCAGGCCGCGCGGGAAAATCTTGCGCGAAGGATGGGGCCGCGGCTGCCAGCACCAGCAGTGCCAGCAGCCCGCCGAACAGGCGCTTCAGGCGTGTCACCGGCCTCAGTTCGCCGCCGCCGCCGCGGGGGCCTGCTGTCCGGCATTGTCATTGGCCGGAGCCGCAGGCGCCGCGCCGCCGGCATCGAAGCTGGTGCCGAAATCGACCGTGGGCGCCTGATCCGCGCCCGCCGCTGCCTGGAACGGCACCTTGGGTTCGGCCCCGTGGATGATCTTGGCGCCAATGATCGACGGGAAGGTGCGGATCTCCGTATTATAGTCCTGCACCGTTTCGTTGTAGCGGATGCGTTCCACGTTGATCTGGTTCTCCGTCCCCTCGACCGCGGTCATCAGATCGGTGAAGCGGCCCTGGCTCTGCAGCTGGGGGTAGGCCTCGACCACGGTGCGCAGCTGGCCCATCGCCTGGGTCAACTGGTTCTGCGCGTCCTGGAAGCGCTGGAATTCCTCCGGGTTCGACAGATCGTCGCTCGTGATGTTGATGCTGGTCGCGCGGGCGCGGGCATCCGTCACGTTGCTCAGGATCTGGTTCTCGCTGCCCGCCGCGGCGCGCACGGTCGACACCAGGTTCGGGATCAGGTCGGCGCGGCGCTGATAGGCGCTCTGCACATTGGCCCACTGGGCGTTCACCGCCTCTTCCTTGGTCGGCACCGAATTGATGCCGCAGGCGGTCAGGGTCAGCGCGGCAAGCGCCGCCACCACGAAACGCAACGGGTTGGAGCGGGTCATCACTGGCTCTCTCTCATATGCCGGCACCGCGCCGGCCCAAACTGTGTTATGCAGATAGCACACGCGCGCACCCGTTCAAGCCTGTCGGCGGTTGCCTCTGCCGTCCAACCATTGTTAACACGCGTCATGGCGGATTGGTTGCGGGGGCTGCATATGTTCGGCGAGTTCAAGAAGTTCATCGGACGCGGCAATGTGCTGGACCTGGCGGTCGGCGTCATCATCGGCGCGGCCTTCGGGCGGATCGTCACCTCCCTGACCGAAAGCATCATCATGCCGCTGATCGGGTGGATCTTCGGCGATGTCGATTTCTCCAACTTCTTCCTGCTGCTGGGCGAAATCCCGGCCGGCTATGCGGGCGATCCCACCTCCTATGCCGACCTGAAGGCGGCCGGCGTCGCGATGCTCGGTTATGGCGATTTCGTCACCCAGATGATCAACTTCCTGATCATCGCTACCGCCCTGTTCCTGATGGTCAAGGCGGTGAACCGCGCGCTGGACGAGATCCAGGAAAAGCAGAAGGAAGCGGACGATACCTCCAAGGTAGCGGAGGTGCCCACCGATCCGCAGCTGGACGTGTTGAAGGAAATCCTGGCGCAGCTGAAGGATCGGCCTGGCGCTGCCACTGCGCCGCTTGCCTCCAGCCAGTCGGTCCCGCCTTCCGCCTGAGGCCGTCTCACTTCGCATCTTCACATCGCGCGCGAACCGCCTATATCGGTCAGTGCCGGCTTCGGCCGGATATGGCAATAAAATGTGGTGTGTAATAGACGCAGCGGACCCGGGGGCAGTACCCGGCGGCTCCACCATGAAGGGCGGCTCGAGCAATCGGGGACACCTTTTCTGACGGGGCCGAACCAGGATCGACGTGTGTTGAAAGGCATCATTTTTGCTCGGGCTGAGTAACCCGTATAAGGCTCAAAAACCCACAAGTGCCAACGACAACGAAGCACTTGCTCTCGCCGCGTAACCTGACGGCCTAACGGCCTGATCTTACAAAGCGTTGAGCACGGTTCGGACCGAACCGGGTAACAGAATCGGAAACCGGGGGCCCGGAGGAGCCTAGCAACAGAATCCTCCACCTTTCCCTGCGATCTCTGCCGCGCCCAGCCGGCGCCTTTTGCGTCAAACCTGCAGCTTGTCCCGCTGCTCCAGCCGCAGGCAGTCGAGGATCTTGGCGCCGGCCATGAACACCGTGCCGCAACAGGCCAGGAACAGCAGCCGCCCGCCCCAGCCGGGGAACTGCTCCAGATAGACGCTGCCGCGCTGGGTCGCGCCCATCGCCAGGGCGAAGATGATCATGAACGCCTCGACACGGTTCTTGATCGTGAACAGGGCCAGCACTCGCTTGCGCATGGGCGACTCCTTCCAGGCACTTCCGCCTTGTGCCTCAACGCCGCCGTCCATGCAAAGACCAGCGCGGCGAACGGCCCGCACCGCGCCGGTACAGGTCAGGCCAGCTCGGTCAGGTCCAGCGCCTCCAGCAAACGGTGCCGCGCCGATGTCACCTGCCGGGCCAGCGCCGGATCGCCCAGCCGGGCGGGGTCGATCGCTTCCGGCCAGTGGCGCTCCACCACCTGCCCGATCAGCCGGGCCTTGTCCTCGTCCAGCAGGAAGCGCGGGTCGATCGTGGCAGGATCGGCCACGACCCGCAGGCGCAGGCAGGCGGGGCCGCCGCCATTGGCCATGCTCTCCTTCACGTCGACCGGCACCACCTGCCGGATCGGCCCGTTGCCGGCCACCAGCCGGTCCAGCCAGGCACGCACCGCGGGTGTGCCCGGGGCCTCGCCCGGCACCACCAGCACCATGCCACCAGCCGGCAGCGTGACCAGCTGCGCGTTGAACAGATAGCTGGCGATGGCATCGGCCAGGCTCACCTCGTCCTCCGGCACGACGATGATCTCGGCCTCCGGCAACAGGCGGCGGATCGCCGCATGGGTGCCCGCCGGATCGGCAAAGGCGCGTTCGTGGCACAGCAGCACGCGTTCATTGGCGACCGCCACCACGTCATTGTGGAACGCGCCGGCGTCGATTGCCTCGGGCGCCTGCTCCACGAACAGGGTGCGCAGCGGATCGAGGCCGTGGCGGCGCGCAACGGCGCGGCTCGCCTGCTCGTGCTGGCGCGCAGGGAAGCGCCCGCCCGGCCGGCCGTAGACGAAGATCTCGATCCCGGGCGCGCCATGGTGCGGGGCCATCCGCATGTGGTTCGCCGCGCCCTCGTCGCCGAAGCAGGCGGGCACCGCATCGTGCACGGCGAAGTGCCGCTGGTCCGCGAAGGCAAGCCTGAGCTGGCGCACCGTGTCGGGCCATTCCTGCGCCCGGTGCGGCATGGTGATCAAATTGGCGGCGGTCAGGTGGCAGCGCCCATCGCCCGTATCCGGTGCCGGGCTGACGGTGGCCGCGTTGGCAGTCCACATCGCGCTGGCCGACCAGGCCCCTGCCAGCAGCGCGCGATCCGCGCCCTGATCCCACGCCAGCCGGCCCAGCCAGGCTTCGTTCGGGCGCGGCAAGGGCAGCAGCACGCCCTGAGGCAAGCCCAGCGCCATGTTGCCGCGCATCTTGGCGAGGCCCTGCAGCGCGGCGGCGCGCGGATGGCTGAGCGCGCCGGCATGGGCGGTCGCGGCCAGATTTCCCAAGCTGAGGCCGGCATAATTATGGCTCGGCCCCACTATCCCGTCGAAATTGATCTCCGTCAGACTCACCGCGCGATGCTCCACACCAGCTCCCCCCTGCCCACCCGCAGCAGGTCCGCCGCCTGCACGTCGATCGCCACGCTGCCGTCGTCCAGCACCTGCCGCGCGCCAAAGCAGCAGCGGAAACCGGCCAGGGTGCCGGCAGCGATCAGCGCCTTTTCCCCCTTGGCCAGCATCGTGTCCGCCAGCGGACCGCGATGGGCGTCGCGGATCGAATGCACCTGGTCGGTGGCGGCGGTCATGGTCGGGCCGCCGTCGAAGATGTCGATATAGCCATTATGGTGGAACCCCTCGTTCTCCAGCATCCGCATCGCCGCGCGGCCGTTCGGGTGGGGCAGGCCGATTACCCGGCGCGCCTCCTCCGGCAGCATGGCGGTATAGACCGGATGCTTGGGCATCAGGTCGGCGATGAACTGGTTGCCGTGCAGCGCGTTGAACTCGTCCGCCTCCTGGAAGGTCATGCCGAAGAAACGGCCGCCGATCGCGTCCCAGAAGGGCGATCCGCCGCGCTCGTCGATGATCCCGCGCAGTTCCGCCAGGATACGCGGGCCGAAGCGGGCGCGATGCGCGGCGACGAACAGATACCGGCTGCGCGCCAGCAGCAGGCCCAGCCCGCCGGCCCGCTCGCCCGGATGCAGGAACAGCCCACCGACTTCGCTGCACCCCTCCAGATCGGTCACCAGACCAAGCAGCTCGGCCCGCATGGTGCGGCCCAGCTCGCGCGAATGCTGGGTCATGGTGGTGAGGCGGTAGGAATAGAACGGCCAGGTCTGCCCCACTTGGGTGAACAGCTGCCCGGTGCCGCGCACCGCACCCGTTTCCACATTCTCCAGCACCAGCACGAACTGCTCGTCGGTCAGCGGGCCGTCGCTGCGCGACAGGGCTGCGGCCGAACGCTCCAGCTTCGCGGCAAGGGAGAAGCGTTCGGCCGGCAGATTGGTGAAGCCGCCGCCGGTCAGCTTGGCCATTTCGTACAGCGGCTGCAAATCGTCCGGCCCGGCGGTGCGGATGACGAAGCTCATGGCTGTTCTCCGATGGCGAGCCGGTGGAGCACCAGCAGCGACAGGCGCGCCCGCTCGGCCAGGCTGGGCACCAGGAGGTACTCGCCGGGCGAGTGGATCGCCCCGCCGCGCACCCCCATCGTGTCCACCACCGGTATGCCGGCCGCCGCGATGTTGTTGCCATCGCACACCCCCCCGGTGGCACGGAAACCGAAATGCTGCCCCAGATCGGCACCGGCGCGCTGCACCAGGTCGAACAGGCGCTGCGCTGCTGCGTCCACCGGCTTGGGCAGGCGGGTCACGCCGCCATGACGCACCAGCGCGACTTCGTGCAGCGCCTCCACCGCAGCCATTGCGTCGCGCATGGCGGCATCGAACGCCTCGACCGCGGCAAGCGAACGCGGGCGGATGTTGAAGCGCAGCACCGCATTGTCGGGCACCACATTGTTGGCGCTGCCACCCTCTATCCGCGCGGGATTGACCGACAGCTGGCCGCCTTCCAGCGCCTTGAGCCGCAAGGCGAGGTCGGCCAGCGCCAGCAGCGCGTTGCGCCCATCCTGGGGGTTGCGCCCGGCATGGGCAGAGCGGCCGGTCGCCACCACCGAGTAATTGCCGCTACCCCCCCGCGCATGGGCCAGCGTGCCGTCGGGCGCGGTGGCGGGCTCGTAGGTCAGCGCCGCCGCCTTGCCCCGGGCCAGATCGGCGATCAGCGCGGCGGAGGAGAGGGAGCCGGTCTCCTCATCCGCATTGATCAATACGTCATAGCCGACGGCTGCCGCCGCTGGACAGGCTTCAAATGCCAGCAGAGCCTCCAGCATCACTGCCAGCCCGCCCTTCATGTCCGCGGCCCCCGGCGCATTCAGCGTATCGGCGTCGGCCCAGCGGGCGGACTGGAATGGATGGTTTACACTGTAAACAGTGTCCATGTGACCGGTCAGCAGGAAGCGGTGCTGCGCTTGCGGGCGCACGCGCAGCACCAGGTGGCGGCCATGGTCCAGTTGCACGGTCTTGCCACCTGCATCCACCGCGCTGACGGGGGCGGGCTCCACCAGCGTTACCGCGCCCGGCAGCGTCGCAAAGGCATCCGCCAGCTCCCCCGCCTGCCACGCCAGGCCGGCAAGATTGCCCGTCCCGCTGTTGATCGCGCACCAGCGCTCCACCCGCGTCAGCATCGTGGCCTGATCGACCCGCTCCAAAGCCGCCGCTTCCTCGTTCCTCAATCCCATGCCGCCGGTGTAGCCGCATGGGCGGTCCGTTTCAAAGCGTGGTCAGCACGCGGGCGATGTCGACGAACTCGGCAACCGACAGCGTCTCGGCCCGGCGCTGCGGATCGATGCCGAGCTGCTCCAGGGCGTCGAGCGCACCCGGCATACCCTTGACGCTCTGGCGCAGCATCTTGCGTCGCTGGCCGAAGGCAGCCGCGGTGAGCCGTTCGAGCACGCGCGCACTCACGTCCGCAGGCTGCGGGCCGGGCGTGACGTGGATGATGGCGCTCATCACCTTGGGCGGCGGGGTGAAGGCGCTGCGGTGGACCTTCATCGCCAGCCTGGCCGTGCTGCGCCATTGGGCCAGCACGGCAAGACGTCCGTAAGCACTGGTGTCGGGCTCCGCCACGATGCGCTGCGCGACCTCCTGCTGGAACATCAGCGTCAGGCTCTGCCAGCGCGGCGGCCAGCTTTCCCCGCCCAGCCAGCCGGTGAACAGCGGCGTGCCGACATTGTAGGGCAGATTGGCGAGAATGGCGTAGGGCTCGCCCATCAAGTCGTCATGGTCGATGGTGGTCGCATCGCCGTCCACCACGCGCAGGCGGCCTGGGAAGGCCTCGGCCAGATCGGCGAGGGCAGGAAGGCAGCGGCGGTCCATCTCGATCGCGGTGACGCGCGCGCCCGCGCGCAGGGCTGCGCGGGTCAGTCCGCCGGGGCCGGGCCCGATTTCCAGCACCGCCCGGTCCGCCAGATCGCCGGAGATGGCGGCGATGCGGGCGAGCAATTGTTCGTCGAGCAGGAAGTTCTGCCCAAGCGCCTTGCTCGCGCTGAGGCCATGCGCGGCGATCACCTCGCGCAAGGGGGGCAGGGTTACCGTCACGCGGCAGCGCGGCGCACGGCCATCGCGGCGGCCATGCGAATGGCGGCGATCGTGGCGCCGGCATCCGCCAGCTGCCGCCCTGCGATGGCGAAGGCGGTGCCGTGATCGGGCGAGGTGCGCACGATGGGCAGGCCGAGCGTGACGTTCACGCCTTCGTCGAAATCCAGCGCCTTGAGCGGAATCAGCGCCTGATCGTGATACATGGCGATCGCCACGTCGTAAGTGGCGCGTGCGCGCGGGGTGAACAGCGCATCGGCCGGATGGGGCCCTGTGGCGTCGATCCCGGCGGCGCGCAGGGCGGCAATTGCCGGGGCGATGAGGTCGATGTCCTCGCGCCCCATGCGCCCGTTCTCGCCGGCATGGGGGTTCAGCCCGCACAGCGCGAGGCGGGGATTGCAGAGGCCAAAATCACGGGCCAGGGCGCGGGCGACGATCTCGCACCTGCGGCGGATCAGGTCCGGCGAGAGGCGGCCCGGCACCTCCGACAGCGCGCAGTGCACGGTCAGCGGCACGGCCCGCAGGCTCGGGCCGGCCAGCATCATCACGGCATCGTCCGCCGCGACGCCGCTGGCATGGGCGACATATTCGGTCTGGCCGGGAAAGGTGAACCCGATCTTTGCCAGTTCCGCCTTGGCGATCGGGCCAGTGACGATCCCCGCTGCCTCTCCGCTGATCGCTAGCGCGGTGGCCCCCTCCAGCGAGGCGAGCGCAAGACGGGCACCCGTCTCGTCCGGTTGGCCGGGGTGGTAGACGCCATCCACGCCCGCAAGCACCGGCAGGGCAGTCCCGAAGTGATCCGGCGCCTCGGCAGGCGAGGTGATGCGGGCAATGGGCACATCCAAGCCCCGCATGGCCGCGGCCTCTGCCAGCAGGCCCGCGCCGCCCACGACGAAGAAGGGCGGCAGGCCCGCCTCGTTCCGGGCAGCCCATGCGGCGGCAACCAGTTCGGGCCCGATGCCCGCCGGATCGCCCAGCGAGAGAGCCAGCGGAGGGATCGGCGGTCTAATTATACTCGATTACCGCGTCGCGGCGCAGGTCGCGCAGGTAACGCTGAGCACGGCGGTTCACGCGCTCGTCCTCCATCTGCGACATCAGCTGGTCGCGGCTGGGACCGGAGACGACCTGCGGCTCCTGGCGCCCGCACAGCATCAGCACGCGCACGCCTTCCTCCAGTGAGCCGAATGGTGGGGTGCTCTCCCCGACTTCCAGGGTCAACAGCGCGGTCTGGAGCGCTTCGGGCAGGGCGCGCACGGCGATCTGGTCGTTGGTGACGATCTCTGCTCCCATCTGCACGGCCGCGGCGTCCGCCTCCCCGCAACCGTTGATGTTCGCCACGCCTTCGGCAAAGGCGGCAGCGCGCTGCTGCGCCGCTTCGGGCGTCGTGCCGGCCGGGAATTCGATTGCCAGCTGCTTCAGATTGACGGTCGCATCGCGCGGATCGGCCATGCCGACCTGGCGCTTGTCGATAAGGTACAGGATCGAGAAGCCACCGGGGATCTCCAGCGGCCCGACCAACTGGCCGGGTGTCAGAGCGCGTGCGGCTTCTTCCAGCTGGGGGTTCTGCAGCTGACCAAGCTGGATCCACCCGAGATCGCCACCCACCGCGGCGGTCGAGGCCTGGGAATATTGCCGCGCATAGGCGATGAAGCTGCCGCCCTGGCGCAGCTGGTCCATGATCTGCTGCGCCTGCGCCGCCTTTTCCGTCCGGTTGGTCGAATTGGCCGACAGGAAGATCTCGCCAATGCGGTACTCGTCCGTACCCTTGCTGGCTTGCAGCCGATCATAGAGTTCGCCCACCTCGCCCTGCGAGACGTTGACGAAGGGCTGCACGTTGCGGCGCAGCAGCCGGTCCCACGCCATCTCGCCTTCGATCTGGCGCTTCAGCGAGCGGGGGGAGGAGCCGATGGAGGTGAGATATTGGGTCATCCCCTCGATCGTGCGGTTGAACCGCTCCGTCGCCAGGCGGTTGTAGGTCTGGTCGACCTCTTCGGGTGTGACGGGAATTTCCTGCGCCGCCGCTTCCTGAATCTGCAGGGTTTCATCGATCAGGTTGCGCAGCACCTGCAGGCGCAATCGCTGCTGTTCCTCCGGAGGAACGGTTTGCGCCTGGTTGGCGGCCAGGATCAGCGCGACCCGCTCGTCCACGTCGGAGCCGGTGATGATGGTGCCGTTGATCCGGGCCGTCGCCTGCCGCCGGTTCGGGTCCGCCGGGTTCATCAGCTGGACGTCCGCCGGAATGTTCAGCGCATCGTCCGCATTGGGCACCTGCTGTTGCGCCAGCGCGGGGCCGGCGAGCGGCCCGCACAGCAGCGCCGCCACGGTGACCGTGCAGGTCGCCCGGTTCCAGAATGCGTTGCGCTGCAGCCTGGCAAAAGATCCGATCACACAGAAATCCTCGAGAAGCGTCGCTTGGGTTCGCCGGCGCCTTGCGCGCCCGCTGCTTAACCACAGATGATCCCAGCGCAGATAGCCGGTTCGCGCCCGGGTGCCAACAGGGGCGCTGATGGAGGCGATGCCGATCAGCGGAAGTTGATGTTGCGTAGGGCGAAATGGACGCGGAAGCTGCTGCCTTCCTCGGAATCGGCGATCGCCACGAAGTCGCGCCGCCAGGTCAGGCCGAATTCCAGGCAATCGTCGGCATAGGCGAAACCGATGCGGGTGCGCAGCGGCTGGAACCCGTCGGAAGACTGCGTGGGGTCCTCCCGCCGGTCGGTCAGGTTGACCACGGCGGAGCCGAATATGGACCAGTAGCGCGCAAAGGCTACGCGGCCGGCGGCGCGCAGTTCCTCCCGGTCCTGCAGATCCTCGAAGGTCAGGTCGAGATTCCGGTTGAGCCGCAGATAGCCCACTTCGACATAGGTCCGATCGCTGCCGATCGCCGCGTCGATCTCGTTCCGGCGCACGCCCAGACTGTCCTTGTCCAGGCGGAAGCGGTGGGTCAGGCGCAGGAAATCGCGGTAACGCACATCCAGCCGGCCGACATAGTCGGAAAACTGGTCGGTAAGGCCGGTGCCGTCGGGAAACAGGCTCGGCTTGTCCGACAGGCGATAGGACTGGCCGATATTGCCCGCGATGCGCCACCCCGGAAGGTCGAGCTGGTAGTCGGCACCATAGGTGACGCGCACGCCATCCTCCACCCGGTCATAGCCGGGGAAGCGGTTGAGCGAGAACAGGTTGGAATCCTCCAGCTCGATCGCGCGAGAGTCCTCGTTCGGGATGGCGAGGTTTTTGATCCCTGGGCTGGCAACCAGCTGCACGCGCGGCGTCAGGACCTGCGTGCCGCCCATGAAGGATCCGACCAGCGGCCATTTCAGATCGACTGCCCCCAGCGCGATGCCGCGCCCGTGCCAGCCATCCTGCCCGCGATAGGATGGCGTGAGCGTCGTCAGAGTGTCGCCGGTATGGTACACGTCGCCGCGGGCGAGCGCGGTGAAGGTCAGCTCCTGCCCCCAGGACGTGATCGAACGGTGCGACCATTCGGCCTTGGCGAAGGCGCGCTGCGTGTCCTGCCCTTCGCTGCGGGTGATGGCGAGCGAGTTGGCCTGCAGCTGCAGTCTGCCGCCCAGCACCGGATCGGCAAGGTTCAGGCGGTAGTCGATCGCTGGCAGGGCCATCGGCACGAGCCCCTGGTCGCCCTGCACCAGCAGCAGCTGCGTCGCCCAGCCGGCGATGGAGAGGTAGGAATTGTCGTCGATCCGCTCCGCCTCCAGCGTGGAGCGCAGGCGATCGTCGCGGCTGATGTCGTAGCGGCGCAGGAACGTGCGGTCGCTCGCCACCCGGATCGATCCGTTCAGGCGCCAGTGCTGGTCCAGCTGGAAGCGGCCATTGGTGAAGAAATAGCCACGAAAATCATCCTCTTCCTCGCCAGTCGCAACCGAGCCGAAGGGGATGCGCGCGCCCTGCGTGAGATAGCCGGTGATCTGGTAGGCACCGTTCTGTGTCAGCTGGCGGTACTGCCCCGACACCATCGGCTTTGCCCCGGTGAAGACGTAGGCCGAAGCCGTGAGGTCGCGATTGGGCGCAAGGCGGGTGTAGTAGCTGGCGCTGACCTCCAGCCCGTTCGACTGGGTGTAGCCCAGGCCGGGAATGAGGAAGCCCGAATTGGCCGACCCGTCGGTCTGCAGGGCCAGGCCAGGCAGTGGCAGCACGCGCGCGCCGAACAGTTCCAGATAGGCCCCCTGGAAACGGATGCGGCGCGCCTCTGCGTTGAAATAGACCCGTTCGGCCGTGATCCGCCAGCTGGGCGTGCGGGTGCACCCTTCGCCATCTTCCACTGCGCAGCCGGAATAGGCCGCGCGCTCCACCACCACGTCGCCATTGTCGGCCCGGGTGGCCTGGATGGCCGCCAGCCGCCCGCCTTCGCGAAAGGCGAGCAGGAAATTGCTCATGGCGCCGGCGCGCAACTCGTCCGTCAGCTCCAGCCGGTCGGTGAACAGCTGGTTGCCATCCTCGTCCACGAAGCGGATGTCGCCCACGGCGACGATCTGGCCCGTTTCCCGGTCCCACGTGACCTGGTCGGCGCGGACCGACTGGTCGCCCTGACGCAGGACCACATCGCCCGACGCGGTCACCACTTCGCTGTCGGTGTTGTATTCCAGCGCGTCGGCCTCGAACGCCACCTGCTGCTCGCCCTCACCCGCCGGTGCGGCATCGGTGCCCGGCATGGTGCCGACGGGCGCCGGCATTGCGGATGGCAGCGGGGCGGGATCGTCGACCTCGCGCGGCTCTTCCGCGACGGGCATGCCGGTGGCGGACCCGTCCTGCGCAAGGACGGGCAGAGGGGCAAAGGCAAGAACCGCACACGCCGTGCAGACAGCCGAGCGGGCGGGCTGCAAGCGGGTGATGGCGGCTTGCAACCTGGGGAGCTGGCCGGGGCGCATGGCTTGCCTATCGCACCGCCCGCCCCTAACTGCAACGCCAGCATTCCAGCGGTGCGATGTCCTGTCGCAAAGATGCCGCACCCCCAGCTTGCCTGCCGATCGGAGACCCCATGCAGATCGAGTTCACCCCCGCCGCCCCCGCCGCCGGCACCCGCCTCCTTGCCCGTTTCGTCGCTGCCGATGCGCTGCCCGCCGAACTGGAGCCGGTGCTGGCCGCAGGCGCGCAGGCGGGCAAGTTCACCGGCAAGGCGGGCCAGCTGGTCGAGGGGTTCGTTGAGCGGGACGGCACCGTGTCGCGGGTGGCGCTGGCCGGCATCGGCCCGGACGGCACGGAGCGGCCTGCCGCGCTGGAGCGTGCGGGCGGCGCGCTGGCGGCGCGCTTCCTGGTGGGGGGCGAGGAGCAGCTGGTGCTGGACGCGAGCGGCCTGTCCGCCGGCGACGTCGCCGCTGTGGTGACCGGGCTCGAGCTGCGTTCCTGGCGCTACGACATCTACCGCACGAAACTGGCGGAAGACCAGAAGCCGTCGCTGAAGCAGGTAACGATTGCCCATGCGCCGGAGGGTGCCGAGGCCGCCTGGGCCGAGGCGGCGGCGCTGGTGGAAGGCGTGGGCTTCACGCGCGAGCTGGTGTCGGAACCGGCGAACATCCTGTATCCCGACACCTTCGTGGAGCGGTGCCAGGCACGCTTTGCCGACACCGGCGCGGAGCTGCTGGTGCTGGGCGAGGACGAGATGCGCAGGCTGGGCATGGGGGCGCTGCTGGGCGTCAGCCAGGGTTCGGTGCGCGAGGCGAAGCTGCTGGCGATCCGCTGGAACGGCGGCGAGGCGGGCGCGGCGCCGATGGCCTTCGTGGGCAAGGGCGTCACCTTCGACACCGGCGGCATCTCCATCAAGCCGGCCGGCGGCATGGAGGACATGAAGTGGGACATGGGTGGCGCAGGCGCCGTCGCGGGCGCGATGCTGGCGCTGGTGAAGCGCAAGGCGCGCGCCAATGTGATCGGCGTCGTGGGCCTGGTGGAGAACATGCCCGACGGCAACGCGCAGCGCCCCGGCGACGTGGTCACGACCATGAACGGGCAGACGGTGGAGGTCATCAACACCGACGCGGAAGGACGCCTGGTGCTGTGCGACGCGCTGACCTGGGTGCAGCGTGAATATGCGCCGCGGGCGATCGTGGATCTCGCCACGCTGACCGGCGCCATGATCATCGCGCTGGGCCACGAACATGGCGGCATCTTCTCGAACGATGACAGCCTTGCCGGCGCGCTGGTGCAGGCGGGGCTCGACACCGGCGACAAGCTGTGGCGCCTGCCGCTGGGCGCCGCTTACGACAAGCTGATCGACAGCCCCATCGCCGACATCCGCAATGTCGGCCCGCGGCCGGCCGGATCGATCACCGCGGCGCAGTTCCTGCAGCGGTTCATCGACAATGACACGCCGTGGGCGCATCTCGATATCGCCGGGATGGTGTGGGCCGACAAGCCGGGCGCCACCTGGGGCAAGGGCGCGACCGGCTATGGCGTGCGGCTGATCGACCGCTACGTGCGCGACGTGCTCGAAGGCTGAGAACGGCTTTGCGCGTCGGCTTCTACCTGGCGGCCACGCAGCCGGTGGAACTGGTGCTGCCGCAGGTCGCGCGCGCGGCGCTGCGGGCCGGCCAGCGCATGCTGGTGGTGGGCGATGCGGACCTGCTGCGGCGGCTGGACCAGGCCCTGTGGGACTTCGCACCGGAGGAGTTCCTGGCCCACGGGCTGGCCGGGCAGGCTGGCCAGGCGCACGATGCGCGCCAGCCGATCCTGCTGGCACAGGATTGCGTAGGCCCCAACGGCGCGTCCCTTGTGGCGCTGGCCGATGGCTGCTGGCGGGAAGAGGCGGCGGGCTTCGAGCGGGCGATGCTGTTCTTCGACGAGGGCGGGCGTGCTGCCTCACGCGCCTTGTGGAAGGATCTGCGTGGGCGCGACGGCATCGCGCTGGAGTTCCACGAGCATGACGGAACCCGCTGGCAGAGCAAGGGCTAGGGCCGGGACCTAACGCTTGCCGCCGGGCGAGCGGGCGGCTAGGGGCGCGGCGCATTTCCCTTCACAATCGAACAACCAGCAGGACGACAGACATGGCGGCCACCCGCACCTTTTCCATCATCAAGCCCGATGCCACCCGCCGCAACCTGACGGGTGCGGTCACCAAGATGCTGGAGGAAGCGGGCCTGCGCGTTGTCGCATCCAAGCGCGTCCAGCTGAGCCGCGAGCAGGCTGAAGGCTTCTATGCCGTCCACAAGGAACGCCCGTTCTTCAACGATCTGGTCACCTTCATGATCAGCGGCCCGGTGGTGGTGCAGGTGCTGGAGGGCGAGGATGCCGTCCTCGCCCATCGCACCGTGATGGGCGCGACCAACCCCAGCGACGCCGCCGACGGCACGATCCGCAAGGCCTATGCCGAGAGCATCGAGGCGAACAGCGTGCACGGTTCCGACAGCGACGAGAACGCCGCGATCGAGATCGCCTATTTCTTCAAGCCCGAAGAGATCGTCGGCTGAAGCGACGATAGCTGGCGGCATGGGCGGTGTGGGGCTGGCGCGCGGCGCGGCCCTGCTCCCGCCGCATCGCCGCCAGCGCCGCCGGGGTGAGCGGCAGGCCTAGCGCCCGGTAGGCGCGGGCCATCTCCCCCTCCCAATCATCATCCAAAGCCGCGAAGTCGACCTCGGCCAGCGGGCCGGCGAAGGTGTCCAGCGCCTCCTCCATCCGCGCCTCCCGCAGCAGCACCTTGCGGCGGCACTCCGCCTCGATCCAGGCGAGGTCCACCTTGTCCGACTGCAGCGCCATCTGGTTCGCCACCAGCGACACCGCGCTGGCCACCACATCCTCGTGCGCGCGGCGGGCGACGACGACCCGGGCAGCAGGAAATTCCCGCAGCAGCGCGGGCAGGTCCTCGGCAAATTGCGGCACTTTCAGCACGCGGGGCAGGGCGGCATTGGCGCGGGTGGCGGCATCGGTCGCCAGCAGTCGCGCGAATTCGGCATAGACCGGCGCCGGATCGGCGTCTTCCGACCAGGCGGTGTAGGCCGGGATGCGCCATTGTGCCTCATACGCGCAATGGTCGAGGGCGGCGGCGAGCCAGCCCAGCTCCTCATCCGGACGGGTCGCCCCGAACGGGTGAATGGTATCCAGCCACGGATCGACGCGGCGTGCCACGGCGAGCGACAGCCCGGTCCATAACGGGCGCAGGTCCAGCCGCGTGGGAGGCAGCGGGTGCCAGCTGTCGCAGAAGCGCGTCGCCGCATGGGCCGGATCGGCCGCCAGCAACCGGTGCACCCGGGTCGTGCCGCCGCGCATCTGCCCGACCACGATGATCGGGGGCGCCAGCGGCGTCTGCGCCAGTTGCGGACGGCGCAGCCACAGCGCGCCCAGCCGCAGCCGCTGGCGAATCACCCGGGTCAGCTGGCCGTGCGCAATGGTGCGGCCCAGATTGCTGAGCGCCGCCTCCTCCTTCAAGGAGGCGCACAACAGGGTCAGTCGCCGGCGGAAGTCCGCGACATCCGTCTCGCTGCGTCCGCCGCCCTCTCCCGCGGCGGGCGCGGTGGCGAGCGCCTTGGCCCAAAGATCGTCGGGTTCCAGCGACGGGCACGAACACAGGCCCGAGTTCCACGCCCCGTCAAGCCACCGGTCGAGCCGCCCGACCATCGCGCCGCGGGCAAGCGGATGGGGGCGAGACGGGCGGGTCATCGCCCGGGATCAGAACTGGTCGGCAATGGCGTGCATCCGCGTGAGCCGCGAGGGCGCCACGCTGCGCCAGCTTCTTTCCAACCATTGCCCCACATGCGCCCAATCAACGCCCGGACGGTTCAGGATGATCCCGACCCAGGCCGAGGCGCCGTAATATGCCGGGCGGAAGTAGACATCGGGGTCCCGCTCGACCAGCGCGGCCAGCTCGTCAGGCCCGTCGGTCTTGACCAGCAGGGCCAGATGCGCGCTGCCATGATGGTGGTGATCGAAATAGGCGAAAAACTTGCCGCTCTTGCCGCCGGTGCGCCAGCCGATGGCGCCATGGCTGTCGCGCTCCTCCGCCTCTGGCAGCGCCAGGGCGAGGGCGCGCAACTGCCCTACCACCCAGTCGGCCCGGAACGGCCGCCCGACATAGTCGGCGAACATGCGCGGCAGCAGCTGATATTCGGCCAGCCGCACGCGGTAGGCCAGCGCATCGGGCGTGTCGCCCGGCAGGATGGCGACCGGCATCTGCCCCAGCACCGGGCCGTCGTCGAGTTCGGCCGTGACCACGTGGACAGAACAGCCGCCCGCCGCGTCCCCCGCCGCGATGGCGCGGGCATGGGTGTCCAGCCCCTTGTACTTGGGCAGCAGGGAGGGGTGCGTGTTGACCATGCGCCCGGCCCACCGTTCCACGAAGCCAGGGGTAAGGATGCGCATATAGCCGCACAAAGCCAGATATTCGGCGCCGGATTCGCGCAGGGCCGCATCCATCGCCGCCTCATGCGCCTCGCGCGCCAGCCCCTTGTGCGGCAGGGCGAAGGTGGCGATCCCTTCCGCGGCGGCGATGGCAAGGCCGGGCGCATCGGGCACATTGCTCGCCACCAGCACCAGTTCGAACGGGCAATCAGGCAGCCGGCTGGCGAACAGCAGCGCCGACATGGTGGTGCCGTTGCCCGACAGTAGCGCGGCGACCTTGATCTTCTCGGGGATCCGTTCAGGCAAGATGTTGCGCCTGCCAGTCGGCCCGCGCGCCCCAGGTCTCGCCACTGCCGCGCACGGTGCAGCCGCGCTGCCCTTCCACGATCTCGCCGATCCGGCTGACCTGCTCGCCCGCATTCTCCAGCTCCGCCGCGACCTCGCGCGCCAGGTCGGAGGGGACGGCCAGCACCATGCCAATCCCGCAATTGAAGGTGCGCGCCATCTCGCCCGGCTCGATATTGCCCTGCGCCTGCAGGAACGCCATCAGCCGCGGCTGCGCCCAGGCGTCGGCGTCGATCACCGCATGGGCCCCCTGCGGCAGCACGCGCGGAACGTTCTCCAGCAACCCGCCGCCGGTGATGTGGGCCAGGGCATCGACCTTGCCGCCGCGGATCACCGGCAGCAGGCTGCGCACATAGATGCGGGTCGGCGCCATCAGCGCGTCCAGCAGCATCACCTCCTGATCGAACAGGGCGGGCGACTTCATCCGCCAGCCGAGATCGGCGGCGAGGCGGCGCACCAGCGAGAAGCCGTTGGAATGGACGCCCGAACTGGCGAGGCCCAGCAGCACATGTCCGGGCGCGACGTTCTCGCCCGTCACCTGCTCCCCGCGCTCGACCGCGCCCACGCAGAAGCCGGCAAGGTCGTAATCGCCCGGCGCATACATGCCCGGCATCTCCGCCGTCTCGCCGCCGATCAGCGCGCAGCCGGCGATGCGGCAGCCTTCGGCGATGCCGGCGATCACCCGTTCGGCGATGCCGGTGTCGAGCGTGCCGGTGGCGAAATAGTCGAGGAAGAACAGCGGTTCGGCACCCTGCACGATCAGATCGTTGGCGCACATCGCCACCAGGTCGATGCCCACGCTATCATGCGCGCCATGGTCGATGGCGAGCTTCAGCTTGGTGCCGACCCCGTCATTGGCGGCCACCAGCAAGGGGTCGGCATAGCCGGCGGCCCGGGGATCGAAGAACCCGCCGAAGCCGCCGATCTCCGCATCGGCACCCGGCCGGCGCGTTGCGCGAACCAGCGGGCCGATGGCCTTGACCAGCGCGTTGCCGGCATCGATGGACACGCCGGCGCCGGCATAGGTGTAGCTCTTGGTGGGTTCGTTCTCGGCCATGGGATCGACCCATTAGTCTTTCGCGCTTGGATTTCCACTCGCCTTTGGGCACAAGGCCGGCGATTTCCCCCATGGCGATGCTGACCCTCCCTTCCACCCCACTGCGCTTGCCCGTCCGCAGGTTCGCCGCGGCCATGCTGGCTGCCGGCGCGATTGCCGGCGGCGCGGCGCTGGTGGCGCAGGTCGCGGGCGAGCGCGGCATCGCGCCAATCGCGGCGACCACCGATATCGAGGTGGGCGGCGTGCAGGTGAACACCACGGGCGACAATCCGGACGAGGCGCGCCGCGCCGGCTGGGCGGAGGCGCAGCGCCTGGCCTGGGCGAAGATCGGCGGGCCGCGCCTGCCCGATTCCCAGCTCGACGGCCTGGTCACCGCCATCGTGGTGGAGCGCGAGCAGCTCGGCCCGAAGCGCTATATCGCCACGCTGGGCGTCGTGTTCGACCGGACGCGCGCAGGCGGCCTGCTGGGCGGCGGCGGGGCCCGGGCGCGCAGCGCGCCGATGCTGACCATGCCGGTGCTGGTGACCGGCGGCACGCAGACCATGTTCGAGGTGCGCAATCCCTGGCAGCGCGCCTGGGCCGAGTTCCAGACCGGCGCGAGCGCGGTCGATTATGTCCGGCCCAGCGGGTCCGGCTGGGAATCGCTGATGCTGACCTGGGGCCAGACCGGCCGCCGCAGCCGTGCGTGGTGGAACGAGGTGCTGGACCAGTTCGGCGCGGCCGACGTGATCATGCCCGTGGCGGAGCTGACATACCTCTACCCCGGCGGGCCGGTGGAGGGGCGCTTCACCGCCCGCTATGGCCCGGACAGTCGCGTGCTCGGCAGCTTTGCCCTGCGCGCGCCCGGCAGCGCGGCGCTGCCGGCGATGCTTGCCCAGGCGGTGCGGCGCTTCGACCAGCTCTATACCGGCGCGCTCGCCAGAGGGCAGTTGCAGCCGGACCCCACGCTGACCCTGGAGGAGATCGAGCTGAGCCCGGAGGTTCGCGCGCTGATCGAGGCGAGCCGCCAGGCCGAGCTGGACGAGGTCGCCCGCGCTGCTGCGCCGCCGCCGCTCGTGGTGCCGGCGCCCGGTGCCGCGCCGACCCCCGCCCCGACGGGACCGGCGGAGCAGCCGGTCACCACCTTCACCGTGCAGGTCGGCACGCCCGATCCCGCGGCGATCGACGCCGCGCTGGGGTCCGTGCGCGGCACGCCCGGCGTGCGCCAGGTGGCAACGCCCAGCATCGCGATCGGCGGCACCTCGGTCTTGCGGGTGGGCTACGCCGGCGACCTTGCCGCCCTCGCCGCCGCGCTGCGCGCGCAGGGCTGGACGGTGACCGAAGGCGCCAACGCGCTCGCCATCACCCGCTGAGCCGCTCGGCGCGGCATGGCGGATACGGGGACAGCGGGAACGGCCTCGCAGATTGCCTTGCCCCTGACGGCGGGGCAGGGTTCACCCGGCCGCATCGTGATCGGCAATGCGAATGAAGCCGCTGCGGCGGCACTGGCCGACCCTGCCGCCTGGCCGTTCGGCACCGCGATCCTGACCGGCCCGCCACGTTCGGGCAAGTCGCTGCTGGCCCGCTGGTTCACCGCCACCGGTCGGGGGGAGGCGATCGACGATGCGCCGCTGCTGCCCGAAGATGCGCTGTTCCACCACTGGAACCGCGCGCAGGCGAGTGGCACGCGGCTGCTGATCGTGGGCGGGGTGCCGCCCTGGACCATCGCCTTGCCCGACCTCGCATCGCGCATGGGCGCCGCGCTGCAGCTTGCCATCACGCAGCCAGACGATGTCATGGCGGCCGACCTGATCGGGGCCCATGCGGCGCAGCGCGGGCTGCCGCTGGGCGCGGAGGCTGCGGCCTATCTGGTGCCGCGCACGGGCCGATCGTTCGCGGTGCTGGAGCGGCTGGTGGCGGAGATCGACCGTCTGAGCCTTGAACGCAAGGCGCCCGCCACCCAAACTGTGTGGCGCGCCGCGCTGGAGGCGGTGATGGGTCCCGAAGAGCCGCGCTTGCTTTGACCGGGTCTTGATGGAACAGTGAGGGCTGATGTTCGAGCGGCTGATCGCCTATCTGGATTCGATCCATGCACGCGACCCCGCGCCGCGCTCCCGCTGGGAAATCCTGCTCTACCCCGGGGTCTGGGCGCTCGGTTTTCACCGGGTGGCGCACTGGCTGTTCGTGGGCAAGCTGTTCTTCCTGGCCCGCCTCGTCAATCATCTGGGCCGCTGGCTGACCGCGATCGACATTCATCCCGGCGCAAAGATCGGGCGCAACTTCTTCATCGACCACGGCTTCACCGTGATCGGCGAAACGGCGCAGATCGGGGACAATGTCACGATCTACCAATGCGTGACGCTGGGCGGCAGCAACCCGACCAATGGCAAGGGCGGCAAGCGCCACCCCACGCTGGAGGATGGCGTCATCATCGGCTCCGGCGCGCAGATCATCGGGCCGATCACGGTCGGCCGCCGGGCGCGCGTGGGCGCCAATGCGGTGGTGACCGACGACGTGCCCGAAGGCGCGACGATGATCGGGCTCAAGGCGCGGTCTACGCTGGTCCCGGCCGAAACCTGGCTGCGCGAGTTCATCCCCTATGGCACGCCGTGCCGCGAAGGGCAGGATTGCGAGGATATCCGCCCCGATCGGGCCGCGGCGCTTGAGGCGGAGATCGCGGCGCTACGGGCGGAGATCGCGGCGCTGCGGACCGAACGTGCCCTGCCCGAGCCGCCGCCACAGCCGACCGCACGTGGCAAGGTGCGGGCGGTGAAGAAGGCGGAAGGTTGATGGCGGACGGCATCATCGCCTTTCCCGGCGCGTTCCCGGGTCGGGGCGGGCCGCAGCAGGTGGGGTTCGACCGCGCGGAGCTGACCCGCATCCTCGACCTGTATGGCCGGATGGTCGCCGCCGGGGAATGGCGCGATTATGCGATGGGCTTCACCAGGGATTGCGCCAGCTTCTCCGCCTTTCGCCGCGCGGCGGAAAACCCGCAGATGCGGCTGGAGAAGCGCCCGGCGCTGCGCGGACGGCAGGGCATGTGGGCGCTGTTCGGCGAACACGGCCAAGTGCTGAAGCGGGGGCACGAACTGCCCGGCGTGTTGGCAGTGATGGAGCGGCGGTTGCTCAAGATCGTCTAATTGGCTGCCTGCTCCGCCGCCAGGTCGAGTTCCGGGTAATGGCGGAAGATGCCG
>Ga0210040_10000922_pt1 | contig 46767 bp, 21 predicted proteins | sample CryGeyCG12114_NA_FD_185462 | JGI IMG/M metagenome (GOLD analysis project Ga0210040, IMG submission 185462) | Groundwater microbial communities from aquifer - Crystal Geyser CG19_WC_8/21/14_NA (SPAdes) (version 2) | ecosystem: Environmental > Aquatic > Deep subsurface > Groundwater | place: USA...
AAGACTAGCTGATGAGACTACCGAAAAACGATAAAAACCCCTAATTATTATTACTGGTTTTTTGTAATATTAACATAAATAATTCCTAACCCGGCTTCGTCGTAATACCCTCTTGCTGAGGTTTATTTGGTTTGCGATTTCAACATCATTTGCATTATATGATATGCCATCGCCTTTATCTACTTTATGTAATAGAAATAATCTCGTGGATTTATTTCAAAAATTTATTATCGTAAATTGTATCTATTGCTCACCCCCGCAATATTTTTCCTGGCTGCTAAACTTGTTATCTTGCAATTCCTTATTCTAGCGTAGTAAAACCTATTTCCCAATGTAAAACGTATCTTAATCTTACGGGTAAACAAGTTGCAGTGAGAAATGAATTGAAAACTCATTACTCTGGCTTTAGCCTTCTCAGTTTCATCTATCTAATTCAGGTAGAAGCCTAATCTATCTAATTACAACTTGCCTAAACTACTAACCAAACTAATGCTCAATCGTTGCACATTACACATCCGAACATGCTTTTAGTATAGGGAATGTAACTGAATTCATTAAAAAATTTATGAGCCCTGACAATGTTTCTTGACTTTTAGAGAGCTTAAACTAATTAACTACCCAGAAAGACTGGGACTTGTAGACTGAACCAAGTATTTTCGTGTCTCCTGTCTTGGTATGCATACAAACACGAACTTGAGTAAGAGCCCAGCCAGCTGACTTCTAAGAAAAATATCTTTTTTACCTGGATAAATAGATGGGAAGGGAACATATAATAGTAAACATACTAACTAAATGTGCCCCTGTATACTTATAGTTAGTTAGTTACTTAAGTCAGCTACTTTAAAACTGGATGTACTGCATAGTGTTGGAATCCACACGCAACATGCACATGTTCGCATTCACCTCTGGTCTTTATTGTTCCAACAAATACAAATGGTCATTTCCACATTATTTTTAATTCCTTTCCAAGTACTGACTTCCATATAATAATAAATAGCTGTCGGAACTGCATTCTACTGGTGAGAAAATGGAGTGAACTTCTCGTGCATGAAGATTAAAAACTTACTGCGGCTATAGGAATGAGTATGTATAACAAAGTTTCATATTGTCAAATTATCTGGACCGACAAGAAAAACTGGCTTTCCGAATCAGTTAATTGCATTCACTAACTAAGCAACTAGCTAAAGATAAAGTTATGAATCCTTTGTCTTTAAAAGGTTGTTTCCATAACTTATCTGTTGATCACCACATTTATTTTATTACTTTATTTACGGTACACATTTCCATATTTGTAGACAGCTGCCTGATGATCATCATCTGTATCTTGAAAATGAGGTTTGCTTTTGCTCTAGCAGCAAAGGTGCACTCATTCCTTTTGTAACTCAAACTCTACTATATGCCAACTAACTAACCAAGGAAAAAAACAGCTACTAACTCTAACTAACGACTGCGGTACTGCTGTTTTATCATCTACTATTGTGAATGTACATTCGTCCTTCTATTTATTCCTTCACAGTTAGTTTTTCCCATTTAGGTGACGGAAGGACGAAAAACGCTCCACAGACTCATCATCATCATTTTCCACTACTCACGAACAACTCCAACTCCGCTGTCTTCATTCCTACAAACTACGGTAGGAGAAGCACAGGCTATGGAAAACTAGTAGGGCTAGTTAGTTAGTTAGTAAAATAGCATTGGAAAAAATTATATCACGTTTCTCCAGTCCTCATTCCAACTTATGTAAAGAGAGAGAAAAAATATTAGTTGTTGTTGGTCACCTCCTGAAGTTTTTTTCACATTTTTCTCAACATTTCATCTGATATTTATAGGTTATCCCTTGCTCACTTTTATTATCATTGTCTATGTGTGTGTCAGTGCTCAAAGTCAAGTATTTGAGAAGTGGTAGTCAACATCAAGTCAGTCAGTTATCAAGTTTCGAACTATCAACATTTGTACATGACTACACTAAAGATGGACCATTGTTATTTCTTGTACGCAGTCAACCGATTATAGAGGCTATCAAGTGACATTTTATAACGACTTGTGTTAAATATTCTTGCTCCATTTGTTCCAACGAATGTGTTGCCATTATTTTGAGCTTGTTAGGCTGTACTCACTAAAGGATCTATAAAAAACATCAGTGTTGTTTTTACTAAACATTCTCGTGTCTTATTGGGCTTACCTTCATTTGATATTTATATGTGACACTTACCCTCATACTTGACTCTATAGTTAGTTAGTGAAGTCAGTCATTTCAGTTTGTATGTGTGTGTGTGGTGCACATTTTGCTCTTTTCGTTACATTTATTAGCCATATGCAGTTTTTTACGGACTGTTATTATTAGCATGTACCAAGTGTACGTAGGGCAAACCCAATGTTGACTTGACTTGGCTTATTATCACTTTTTCGTCTGTGTTTAAGTGTTAAACCAGTGAAGTGAGTTTGTAAAGTTGTTGTGAATTTTTGCTCACTGGGAAACTAATGTTGATGCTGACAATATAATAATATTTTGTTATTGTTTAGTGTTGTTATTACTTATTGTTAACATATTCAGTAGTTTGTTTCACGTTCGTTATTAAGTTGCAAGGTTGCGTCCCGGATAGAGTAAGAGTGTATTGAAGATTGCAGAGGAAACATCATGTTTTTCTGCTGGGGAAAACGAGAAAAAAGCAAAAAACATAAGAAAGGTACATGTACGCACATTGTAGCTCTGATTTCAGGTGCCCAGTAAAAGTATCTATACTATACTATTCTGGGAATATATAGCTTTAACTGACCAAAACTACCGATATATTCTATAACTATGATTATTTAACTACCCACATGGTTCATTCATTATCCCTACTTTTTTGTGTTGTATACACTGAACGTGTACTGATCATGGAAGTCTAAATCTGCATTTTCTCTGTCACAGTGAAACAAAGTCATGAGGATGCGGTGTCGGAAGCTAGACAAAGTCATCAGGAAGAGCTTAACGAGTTGAAGGACGCGTACCGTAACGAATTGCAGCAAAATGCAGCTCGTCATAAAGAAGTTCTCTGTGGAAGTCACAAACTGGTAAGTCATTTGGTAATTTTTTGCCCACCTTTTCCCTTGTGTAACTCTATGGTTCACATGACATGTTGTTACTGTTTGTAACTGTGTGTTTTTTATTTACCAAAATGCGGGCACAATTTGTTTGCATGTTTGAGTTTGAGTTTATGAGTACATTTTTTTCTGGTTGATATTATAGACCAAAGATGAGCGTCTGCAGAAGGAAATTGACTCTTTGCAAGTTGTGATAGAAATGAGAAATCAAACAATCCGTGATCTCCGGGACGATTTAATCGAGTTTAAGTCAACGGTTGAAAACTTGGAAGCTAGTAGAGTGTACTCCCGATCCCTGGTTGCCAAAATTGAAGACTTAGAGGCGGCATTAGAAAAGGCTCGAGAAGATAAGCGGAATCTGTTAGGCAAATACTTGGATGTGGAGAAAGAGCTGACTGCTTTGAGATTGGAAAACAGCCGCCTTTCTCAGAAAGGAGATGAACTTAGTTATCTAATGCAGAGTAGTTAAAGCATGTACAACAGTTCATAATATCTCTCTCAACGAAAAATAGTAGCGAATAGAAAAAAGTTCGACTTAAACCAACTAGTACTTCTTTATGCATGAAAAGAAAACTGCATGAGACGTAAATAAGTTTTACTCGGGGAAGTTATTGTCTATGCTATAACTGATATAGGACATTTTGAGCATTAAAAAGCCAAACTTTTTTCATGGTTTCCAAATCCGCAACCTATGGACATTGATGTATGATCTTATGAAAGATCCCATGATCTGTAAATATTATTGTACTGGTGACGAAAGCGACTTGTCATAAGAAAGAATGGAGTCTCTCACTTATAATTTTGCTAAAAACAATGTACAACCATGTTTTCATTGTCATCAATGCATGTGAATAATAATTTTTGTGGATTTTCAATGCTCTTTTTGTAAATATGGTGGTGCACTTTACGATTTAAGTACTAAATACGGATCATTATGTAATATATGTTCACACGTTTGCAACTTTCTGACGTCCATGGAGAAAAGTAAGGACAGTTAGTTCTGTGTTATTGCTGAAGAAATAGGTTGTTGGGATAAGTATTATTTTTTTCTCAGGTTCTTTGACCACTTGATTCCTCTTATTTATACTTTCTTGTTGTATGATGTATATATGAAACCCGCGACCACGAGATAGGATGTCTGTGCATTATAAGATGTGCAGCTAGAAGCTAAACCTCTTCGTACAAAGAGATGATAATCTAATGATCACAAAAACAGTACCTAATGCCTAATTAACTCTATGAAGTGGGATGCAAATAAAAGCAAGTCTTAATTGCTAGCATGTTTATTCATGATAATCATTGCGTTTTTTTAATTTGCTTTTGGAGAGTAACAGAACGGTGCACTATTGTCTCTGCTGGAAGTCATAACATAGTTAATAAATGATGTTATTTTTAAGGAAAAGACAGTTATTATGTGAAAAAAATATACACTTTCTTCATTTTTGTGGATTTTTAAAAATGAAACGATAATAAAGTGATATTTGAAAGTAATGATGATCTTCTGAGTCACATGAGTCACATTTGTTTAAATAGTATTTCTCTTTTGTTTTAGTCAGTTTTTTATCGCTTTAGTTTTCATACTGGCAGTAGTAGAAGTGTGCAAATTAGATCAACACCGAAATTAATAGACCCTGCTTAGTCACCAATTTGAGAAATCCTCTAGATGGCATCCGGAAGGTGGAACACGCTGAAAGTATTTTACTCTACAAATGCACACACGTGAAACTTTAGTTGCCGCATGATATGATTCCGGTTGAAGATTTTTATGCATGATGAACCCCAAATTATAATAATTTAAAAATGTGTCTTGCACATTTAAGTAAGTCACTGACTTACGAACTCGCTATTCTTAGCAGACATTCCGGTTACTATGCAGCACTTACAAAGCAACTAGAAAATTTAGGATTCACGAAAAAAACGGTTAGACTGGGAGTCCGACAATTATTATCTGAATGTTCTAAATAATGGACGCAAGAACTCAAAATCTCGTAACCACAGTTTGTGGCTTCTAAAAATGCAACTGTTTTCACAGACCTCACAGAGCCTATCATTCATAAATTCTTCACTGCATAAGTCCACTCCATCCTAATAATTTGTTGAGAACTGTACCTCTGCTGAATAGCAGGATTAAATGACGGAAATATAATATGAAAGTCAAGAAACTTTTAGCCGCTCTTCACCTCAGAATTAATCTGTCCAAGCGTTGAAATCATCTAAATATTTGTCGGCTTTATCCTCAATGCTGTTAGTTAGGAACCCAACGTTGTCATGCTTTTAATTTGAAACAATTTGCATATTCATTGTGACGCTGAAAACGCTAAAATGCTTTTGTGAGTACAACTTACATATATAGAGATCAAGCAAAGTTCCTCACGTGAACTGAAGCATGTAATCGCATTGGAAATAAGCTTTATATAGTTACATGACCGCAATGACAATGACAGTTATCATTTTTATGTTTCATGCTTCCTAGCGACCAATGTACTACAAATTGATGACTTTAACTGAAATTGCAGATAACTCAAGTGCACCTTTTATGAAACTGTAAGTTGAAAGTAGTTTTACGTGGAAACCTTTGCACTATACTAAAGCCAGTCAGTTATAGTTTATACACCAGATTATAGAAGCTCACTCTCTCTATTCGTGCAACACTTTGAGTGTAAAGGAGATTTACAGCTCATTTACTATTAAATGATCCTTTGCAAGTCAACTACACATTTTCTCATGCTATATGTCAATCTTATTTTTATCGTGTAGGAGTTCTTTAGAGCAGCTCTAGCTAATTGATCATTTTTTAAAGTACGGAAACACGTCCTCTGCCTAAACTGAACAGACTCTAGCAAACTCATAAAACTGATTCGCACTCGTTCGTAAGCTATAGTTGGTTAGAAACTCTCTCACAGACTGCGTTCACACCCCTTGTATAAAATTTTTTTCAACTTATCATCATGTTTTCCTTCAAAATAGAATCCAACTGACTCACATATCACTATATAAGACATCAAGACTAGGCACTAACTCAACAGTAGGCATCCCATATATCACAAAAGGACAAAGTCAGCCGGAAAGACGCATACAGAAATGATGATGATGATAATCCTTAGAGAAGAAAGTGAGTTTTCGTATTTCACATAATGTAGAGAACTCTCTCTTTCTTTTGGGCTCGTCAATAATAATAGTAATGGCTCAGCCAGTGTAAATATAGCTCAATGTTTGTCTGTCATAAGTAAATAAATAAAAGGAGTTAGACTGTGGATCTCTTATTTGGAATTTGTGTTACATAGTCACACGGTAAATTAAGGCTGACTGACTAAGACTGGGTAAGAAAAAGGCTATTAGTTCCCCAAATGTGTGCGTGCAATGGGTGATACATACTGACTGACTATGAGTTGATATTTTTCCATTATATACACATAGTTGTAACTTAAGGTTTATTACTACGAATACAAATGAAAGGAAATAAGCCCCTTGGAATTCAGAAAGTGTCACTTTGTCATATCAGAAATGGGTGACTTATGTAGCACTAGCACCGGACGTAGAAATTTAGGTTAATGTGAGAACACTGTGCGGTACTGAAAGTAGGTAGAGGGCACTTTAAATAGGAGCAGTGAGAGAGTTTTATTTTTACACGAGCGATAATTCTTAGCTTTTTTTAACTTGGATATATAAAATGCATGACGTTATAGGCTAAGATAGGCAAAGTGGATCAGTCACATTTATTGGCATACCTGCTTGGGAATGAATACATGTTTTGTCTCATAGCAGACTAGAAATGGAACCAGCTATAATGAGCTAAAAGAAGTTGTTATAAGAGCGAAAAGAATGAATTTTATAGTTTGCCTGCGAATTTATTTGACTCCCATGAGTAAACAAACAAATGCGTGTATTACTTGTTAGTTATTCATTAAAATGCAATCAAATGCATTACATTTGCCTGTCAACATGGATCAACGCGTTGATTAATGGTGAAGCTCTACGTATTCTATAAATCAGCAAATGGTCAAACTTCATTTATGACATCATTCGTATTGTTGAGCTCAATTCATCAACAACAAGCTATTTGCACAATAGCCTACTTAATAGATCAACTTTTTAAATGCATACACATATAATTATAATGCATGTCCAACTGTAACAATTAGCATTTCCAAATCTATTATCCTAGCACAACAACAATGCTGACTTTTTTAAACCAAAAGCTGGAATCCTAATGTTTAACAATAAATTATTCAAACCACATCCCCAATTCTACATAAACTACTACGCTCATTCTACCGGCTACCGGCTACAAACAAAACGCTCAATTTTCCACTCCTATCGTAAAACTATCCAATCACACAAAAATTAATTTATTGACTAAATATGTCTTGTCTTCCATTAGCAAAATCTCTACCATCGCGTGCTATGTTGTGTGCTCAAGTTACAGTTACATAAAAAATGTGTGCCCAATGTGCCACCAAAACATTATTTCAACTAGCTAGCTAACTATAGCTAGCTAAATAGTCACAGGATACGCAAATTACAATAAAAAAGTATATATAATAGGTACTGTGACTGTATAGCAAACAAAAGATGAAGAAAAAGACTACAATGCAATAGGTAGATTTGAACGACAAGTTCAGTTTCAGTTCAATGCTCATATCTCATATGCATACAATGTGAATGCTGTGATAACAATGGATGGTTTGTTGTTGCATCCTATATAAGCGAACCTTGTTCACAAGAAGATTGTTGTGGTCGATAAATTTAGTCTACGAAATCTGTATTCTGTGTACATCTAGCAAGTATAGTTAGTTAGTATCCATCCTATTCTTATATCTTAATTGTTGAGAGCAACAAAGCTACCACACATGCCTTCAGCTAGTTAGTTGACTACCCTGCGATTCGGAAAAGTGTATCATCAGTGATAGATAGTCAAGTCAGTTAGTTATAGTTGGTTGATACACTTACATGTTGGTTCCATTGCCATCAGGACTTCATACACTTTTTGAGCTGTGTGTCGATGGAGCAATAGGAGCTAAAACTTGACGATCCTAGCCAGTCCCTTTGCAACCATTCAAGAAACATCATGTATTGTTGACTGCGAGAATAAACTTTGGGTGCAAAACAAGAGGAATTAGGAATCTTACAGATTACAGAAGGGGAAGTTTGGAGTCTCGCAATAAATAAACGTAAGTCAAGAAAGGTTCGTTCTTTTTTCGAGTAGTATTATAATTGGGACGGTGAGTTGCATTGTTGAATGGTAGAAAGTATTCATAATAATAATCTGTACAAGAATAGAATGCGGAATGAGCTAGTTAGTTAGATGTTAGTTGTTAGTTTGGTAACTAGCTTATTAACTAGCTAATATGAGGAACTGTTTTCTATATGTATACCCTTTGAAACGTCTCATTCTTATTAATAATTATGTAGGCTTGTTATTAAATTCGTTACCTTTATGGTTGGTTTCTTATCGTGACAAGTGTTATATAATTATGAATAATTTAGGATGCTAACTAAGCTAACTACAAATGCATACTTGTTGAACCAGTTGCCTGCGACAATAAATTACATGACATGAAAGAATTTTAGTTAGTAAGTTAGTAAAATGATACAATTCTTGACTTGTTGTGTGGATTGTATGCAACTACCGCTGAGACCAAGAAATATATTCGTTTGTTTTTTTACTTGTGTCTTTGTGAATGTGGTTTTCTCATGCATGATTGCATTTCTCCAGTAGGTGTTTAACCGAAAAAAAACGTGAATACCAGTTGGATAGCAATTCATACAGTTTGCTCAAGCTCCAGCCAATTCCATCACCATGGGTCGGTCTTGGGGAGCGTTTCTATATAGTCTCGCCATCCTGCTTCCTGCAGTATTGGCAGGTGAGTCCAAGTCTTCATTTCATTTGTTTTAACATTCGTTGCCTTTTTCGTGCCGTTCAAGATGTAAAACCTGATAGTTGTGCAAGTAGATAGTGACCAATAGTGGTTGAGCTTGAGAATATATTATCAAGCCTAAAAAAATGAAGGAGCAGTAACCTTGTGTTGATTTCGATGAGATTTCAATTGTTCCGTGCTATGGATTGAATACGAATGCTTTGGCATTATGCAAATGTGAAAGCATATGCAAATTTAAAATGCAGCAATCAATTGCAAAACCAATGCATGATTCAATTTTTCTTTAGCGGACCAGGAGGAAACCGCAGAAGCATACAAGTGTCCACAACCATCTGGAAATTTTGCTGATCCAGCCACATGTCGACGATTTTATCAGGTATGTTTTCTATATCTTGTGTCATTTGAATAGACAGCTCTTGTTATGCAATTCCTTTTAAAGCTTATGTTTTAAGTGCAATGCATATAGTTGATTTGATGCAAGGTTTCTTAAACTACGTTTTTCATCGTGTGTGTAGTGCGTTGATGGATTTCCATACGAGTCTCGTTGTCCTGCTGGACTTTACTTTGATGACATCAGCAAATTCTGTACTTTCAAAAATGAAGCTCGGTGTGGCCCTTTGACCACAAGTAAGTTAGTTAGAACAAAGACTCACTAACATTAACATTTTGGGGGACTTCTCATTCAAATTATAGGACGAATCCCGAATAATGATTCATATGAAACATTATCATAACGAGCATACATATTTTTATCTCACTACAAACATACAATTATATGACATGATGTATATGATATTTGCTAATAGAGATTAACTAAGATTTCAAACTCCTCAAATTTTTTCCTAGTCAATTCAGTAGCTCTTGCATTTCATTTCATGCCTGTTTTTTCCTTATGTAGCTCCAGCTCCAATCACCGAACCTCCAGTAGATTTGGCTACAAGATGTGACCCTGCAAACTGCGATCTCCCACATTGCTTTTGTTCCAAGGATGGAACCATCATTCCCGGAGGACTTGAACCCAAAAAGGTACAGTTTCAATAATTCAATGACTGGGGTATTATGAGAAGGGAAAGTTTGAGTCGATTTTATTTATGAGAACGTGTACCCTGCCATGCGACGGTGAATTCACGCAGGAGCAGACAGATTTAGATTCCCTTTACTGAGAAAAACATACCTTGCTCCTCACAACAGTGCATGTGCTTAAAATTTTTCTGGTTTGGCCTCAAAGATATTTTTGTCTTATTTATGAATAGACTCCTCAAATTATCCTTCTGACATTCGACGGAGCTGTGAATGTGAACAATATTGACAACTACGAGAGAATATTTGCTGAAAATAGAACTAATCCAAATGGTTGCCCCATCCGTGGTACCTTTTTCGTATCCCATGAATATGGCAACTACCAGATGGTTCAAAAACTTCACTATCAAGGACATGAAATTGCTGTTGCCACAATTTCGTAAGAGAAATCTTCATAAGAACCGGTTTTATGTTTGATACATTATTATTAAGTATTTATTGAGCTAATTTTACTTTTTTTAAGAACTGAGAAACAGCTTGAAACTCAAACTTACGAACGATGGGCTGAAGAGATGGTAGGCATGAAAGAAATTTTAACCCGGTTTGCTAATATCAGCGGGGATGAAGTTATTGGAATGCGTGCTCCATATTTGAAACCAGGAAGGAACTCACAATATGAGGTTCTTCAAGATTTCGGCTTTGTATGGGACAGTTCCGTTGGTGTTCCTCCAGTCAAAACTCCATTGTGGCCATATACTTTGGATTACTCAATCCCACATAAATGCAAGGCTGAGACTTGTCCTACTAGAAGCTTTCCTGGTATGTTTAATGTCGCCACAAATCATGAATATTTTTTTCAGTTCATATTTAAATAATGCCTGTATGAAAAAACCCAAAATTAAAATATGCATAATATTTCATTTTCAGGCGTGTGGGAACTTCCATTGAACTCTCATTACGTTGAAACGTTCGAGGGTGGCCATTGCCCATACATGGATCAATGTGTTCTTTTCAATCATGACGCCGACCAGGTATCTATATATCTAGAATTCTGCTTTTCAAATGAACTTGCAAAACTTTGCATATGTATTTAACGAAAAATTATTTGTTGTAATCAGGTTTTGGAGTGGTTGCAAGAGGATTTCAGACGTCATTTCGACCAAAACAAAGCCCCTTACATGATGCCATTCCATACTACATGGTTTCAACAAAAGGAATTGGAGCAAGGCTTATTGAAATTCATCGATTGGGCCCGAAAACAGTTCGTGAATACATCTTAAATTAGCTTAACTTCTTTAATGCATTTTTTACAATGATTTTCTGATTTTTCTTTTGATTATTTTCATAGAGAAAACGTGTGGTTCATCACTGCCACCCAAGCACTATTATGGATCACTGAGCCCACATCAGTCGAACTTCTTAACACATTCGAAGGATGGGATTGCAAAAAGAGAGTTGTCCCAGCTCAGCCATGCAATCTTCCTAATAAATGTGCATTGTCGTTCAAGGCGTCCAAAGGACCATCTTCTACAAGGTATATGCTTATCGTAATAGTAATATCTACTTCTATGGCTTTTAGTCTAGTTTGCCATATCTAGTATATTCTCAACAGAAAGTATTCTAATAAATATATGTGACTTGCTTTAAACAGGTATATGACCACTTGTTTCGATTGCCCGTACAACTTTCCATGGGTAGGAGACACCAACGGGGATGGTATTGAAGACACTACACTCTCCCGTCGTAGGAAATAAAGAAATAAAAGCCCTTAGTAACTTAGTATCACCTAACTGAATAAGATTAAGCAATTTTTATGAAATACAAGGACTTTTTATCTATTGAGCTTGTGTGTGAATGTACCTGTGGATGCATGTGTGGAAATTTAAAGATTTTTTACTATGAAAGTACGAGGTGTGAGGCCACCATTTAGTGCTCTTTTATATAAACGATGCGATAGCTTAATATTTTATCTTTAGAAATTTAAGGTCATATTTTAAATTACAAAACGGAAAATATGAATGAAAGCTGTGAATGATTAGAATTTAATGAAATCACTACAAAAAATACTGATTCAACGAAATAAATATTAAATTATTTTTTATAAATTTGATCGTTGAAATATTTCTTCTGGCAACATTCACACACCGATTGAATCAAACAGCATATGACACAAGAAATAATTTTCATTAGAGAAGTCACTAGAAATGTAATAAATTATCATTCTGACGGTACATGACGGTAGCATTTTGGAGGATTTTATTTCACAAATATACGATAAAACTCCACAGTTTTTTGCAAATAAGATTATGGATGTTGTATGTTTTCTTGATAAATTACCCGGGCAATGACTAAAGTAAATATACTCATCCTGAACACTACGAGATAACTAGTCAATTAATACACTACCGTAGTTTTATACAAGACTCAATAAGATTACAAGGCTACATACAGATCCGATAGCTTAATTTATAGGAGCTTCATGTTTTCGTTACTTAACGAATAGGAGTCCATGGTTCAATGTAGTCACGATATTTAACTCGTTCTAAAAAATCAAAGTTAGTTAGTTTTAAAGTTAGAAGAATAGGTAATGGTAAGAATTTGTATAAGTCAGAATAAAATAATCTGAGATGAGATTACCTCGAGGAGGAAAATCTTCTGGGTGCAAAGTCATGTAGTGATAGTACATTAAATCTTTTTCAGCTTGTCGATTTACTCGCCATTTTTCAACAACTGCTCCTCCGAAAAATCCAACGCCCGTATAGAGAATATGTCTATGCAATGCTGTAGCAACATTTGCAAATTAATTAGCACAGCTGAGGAGACCTTTAACACTAGTAATTATGCATACCGTATGCATTCAAGATAAAGTAAGACAAAAAACTACTCACAGTTTAGCAATGGCCTTTTTATAATAGCATTTGCAGCAAATGATGATGCCAGACCAATAAAGGCAGTGCCTATTGGTATCGAAATACGAGAGAAATAAGGGATTGAAGCATTTTGAGGATCGCCAAGAAAAAGTTGACAATCCGAATCCATATTTGACTCTCCTTGCATACTGAAGCTACAGATAAAATTTAAAAAAATATTTTTTTTAAACCATCGGTTAAGAAAATATTTATAACATTCCTGTTTTTCATTTGTTGAATTTTTAGAATTTTTAATTCGTATGGTGTTAATAAATGAACTGAAACAAAAAATTAAAAATACTATAAAAAAGCCCTCGAATAACTAATATTCAAAATAGAGAAACATAACCAAGATAGTACGCTTACGATTTTCTGCTGCTGGTAAAATCGTTTTTCTTTTTATCGATGGTAATGGTAAATTTCTCAAACTTGTCGATTTATATTTCTCTGGTTTTGTTTCCCAGCAACACTAAACTAGTTTTTGCTGAAGACTTTACGAAAGCAAGCGGGTTCAGCTGTTGGCCACTGGATTGGACTCACCACAGTCCCTACAGGCAAATCAGAAATCAGAATTCAGTACAAAAGTTGCATACATTTAAGACTCCTCGCGCTAGGCGCATAGCTTTGGTCTACCTACTGTAACTCAGCTGGTTTACACAAAATGCTCTCATCTACTGTGGACTTACTTAAACATTATACATGACAAGAATCGAAAAATATTCACTACAGTCTCGAAACCACCCGACCACCCGACTTTCTCTTTGCTGCAGTGTTAGATTAGGTTAGGTTAGGTTTTTAGTGTGTGCAGCAAAGAGAAAGTCGGGTGATCGGGTGGTTTCGAGACCGTAGTAAAATATTCCGCCATTTCAGTACCCCTAGAATTTCTGCGACTTTTAAACATGAGACACAGTATAGAGATATAGAGAAAGCACAACACTTGTTCCTATAAATCAATTCTTTTTAGCGGCAACTAAATTTCAATACATTTGTGTAATCATAAATTGTAACTATATTTTTACTTTGGTACTTATTCACACTTTTGAAATTTTGAAAAAAAGTTAACAACATCTTACACATTTAAAAGATGCTGTTGTGGAGCCCAAAGACATCTTCTTTTTGGTGAACCGGCCCAAAGAATGCGGGAAAAAGAATATTTCATTTCAAAGCTTGCTGAAAATAGAGTTTCAGATCTGAAAACAAGTGAGCCCAAAGAATTAAATACATTAATTCGTAAAAAAGATGTAACCAAAGTGAGTTAACTATAAACATTTTAAATGTGAAACGAAATTGATAAGTTAGGATCCAACACACACGTCTAAAAGTAAAAGAAAACATTTACATAGTTCAGTTCATTTGCTAGGCGTTGCTAACTATAAATTGTGGAAAATCATGACGAGGCACAGGTTAAAATTCCAAAAATTGTAGTTTTTCTAACCAATTAAATCAATTTATATCAACTGGAATTGAAGAGACTTATAATTAGTTCAATGTAGTGGAAAGCAAATACTGTGATGCTTCCGATTATCTAAAAATATTTACAGTGAACATTAGAGATTTAGTTGGCTAGATTAGATATTTTAATGTTCTACCTGAACTTCACTGATTGAATGAATCGGAATATTTGTAGGATTTCTGTAATCCTCATACTGTACCTTAAATGACAACCTACACCTACACTTTTTATTTGACAATTTACTTCCTTTCTTTTAGATGCTGCGAAGCTGACAATGATAAATGAAGTCGCGGATAGTTTTAAACCTGTGAATAAATTGCAATAGATCCAACCAGCGACATCAAATTAGTTGTCAATGCCAAGGAGAATTCAATAACAATACCAATGTGAGTAGTATAATATTAAAATAGAGGTAGTAGTGTTTTCGTTATTACTTACAGACAATTAGCCTTCGCCTTACTTGGACTAAAGTGATACGGCGTCAATTTGTTTAAGCTTCTCATGGACATCGTATCAGTTTTGCAAAGTAACCGTTGATCAGGGTAAAGTTCGTGTAGTAACAGGAGCAACACTAAGTCAGTAAATTGAGTAACTAACGTAAAGTTTATGATTTACATTTTTTGCATATATATGTAAATATGTATAATATGATTGACCCAAAATGGGGAAGAATTTAAACCAAGTGGGATCCACGATGAACATTCAAAGGATCGTTACGAGAAAATGGACTATATCCACGTAATAGTCCACAATCTGACTCAGGAATCTGGAAACTCGTCAATGGAAGTTGACCATGGACCAGAGAGCAGACCCCGAAATAACTGAACTGGATCTCCTCAGCGAAAAAAGTACAAATGACCGAAATTTGATTTAAATTTTGTAAAAAATAATGTAAAATACATCATAATAGTTCTTAAGCACATTCAATTTTTTAAGAACTAGTTACTCAAATGACCAGTACTGCATATTTAATGTTACTCATGTGACTGTTACTACACGAATGCTACTCTGATGAACGGGTACTCGGTATTGTGATTAATGTTACTCTGAAAAATCAGAATTCAGAAAATTAACACGGGCTCACTGTCTATCACCAATCGGCATATGCAGTTAGCTTATCCAGTATTCATTTTTTCTGATGTTTTAGGTCCCATGCTCATTGGTCAAATTTTGTAATTTGTGTATCTGAAATAACGAAAATAGGGAAGTTCAGTAATGATGGAACTTTAAACTATCAGCTATAATTTTCCAACTATTTTAGATCGTTAGTATTGTCGAAAAACATTGGCCTGTGCTTAGAACCTCAGAAAGAGATCGTGTGCAAGAGCTATTTCCTATAATAATGTAAAAATGATCACCGTGGCCCCAAATCTCTCCTAGAGACTTGAGAAGCAACTTTAAATTTTTTTGCTTGTTGTTGCCCTCCTTTGTTACAGGTTAAAAGAAACAAAAACAAAACTTTTTCAACGGGGAAATTTTTCTTAGCTCACCATATTACAATCATAACAATTGCACTGCTTTCTGATATCGCTAGGGTATAGACAAACATTAAACATGTAGATCGAAAACGAGAGAAAAAAGTTGTTATGTTTAGCATTTCACTTCACAAAGTGCAGCAGAGCCGTTTTTAGTTACATAATTGCAATTACAAAACTAAGAATAGAAGTGTTGGTCACTATGGTGATGGTGACTGACGTCGCAGCTATACAAACTGTGCACGTTTGTTTAAGCTATAAAAGCTATTTACGTGCTGCGGCTGCCGCAATGCATTTTAGTTGAACTTGAATTCCAGGTAGCGAAATCTACGCACCACGTTGATTGAATTGTTTAAAAAATTTTGGTGACGAGGTTCCGATTTCCGGTTATTCCGACAAAGGTAAACATGCACAACTTCAAGAACACAAAACACAATCTCCTTTAAAAAACTTAAAGGTGAACTGCATAACTAGAACTGTCAATTCGAGACCACCCCTTGCATTTTGATCGTATGAGTTTTGTCATTGATCAGTATTAATAACGATTATAGAATAACTAGCAGAAAATTATTTTGCCTGTTGCATTACGACAGTTGGCAATGAATACCTCACTCACATTGTCAGTGCTGCATAATTAGGTCAGGTACTATTTAGTCGGTCTCGATAGTCGGTAGTCAGCCATACTACCGCGTGCTAGCAAACCATAACCTTGATAATTGATAACCGTCTAAGACGGTGGTCCGTCTTCATATCTGTTCTTTAACCAGAAGTAGACGTGCCACGAGTGCCTGTAATACTAAAATCTTGCGTATAATTTTATAGTACTGAATATTTGGAATACTAATTTTTTGCAGATCTCACGAACGCTAATAGTCATATTCTCTATACTACCCTCTGAAATTCAGTTGAATTCAGCCCTGTGACACTAAACACGGAAAAATGAGTGACAGTAGTTTGAGTGACGATGATTCGGACTCCGGCGAGGGAGGAGTGAGCCTCACTGGTTTTCTTTTCGGGAATATCGATCCGAAAACAGGACAACTCGAAGATGACTTTCTGGATGCAGATTCAAAAAGACAAATCACTGCTCTTAACAAACTAGGACTTGGTGGTATTATGAGTGAAGTAATGCCACAAGATGAAGAAAAAAGTGCCAGCTCTACTGCACCAAGAAAACGTCGACGACACGTCGGGTTGGACTCTTCGTCAGACGAGGATGATATGTTTAGCGATGAGGATGACGAAGAAAAAGCTACTGGTAGCCACTTGGATGAAGGAAGCGGAAAATTTAAGAAGAGAAAAAAGAATGAAAATCAACTGACTAGTGATGGATTAGCAGAGAAAAGTACAGACTTTCAAACAGACGCTGAGAAGAAAACAAGTGATAGTAGTAATTTGTTTGCAGCTGCACTTGCGGATAGCACGCGTAAGCAGAATACAAGTTTGGTAGATTCGGATTACGACGATGAAGAAGAAAGTGAGAGTCAGAGTAGTAGCTGTGTTTCTTCTGCTACCGAACTAACACAGGAATCAGTTGTCTCCGAACCGAAATCAAGTGCTGAGACCAAAGATGGATCAGACGTTGGGGATGATTCAGATTTCAAAGACCCCTCTGCTGTAGACTATTCTGATATCACTGAACTTGCAGACGATGAATCTATAGAGAATGAAAAGAGTGAGTTAGTGCACGATTCTTCGTCAGGTCAGGTACTTGAAAGTGGAAATAAAGACGATCGATCTCTAATGCCACCTCCTCCGGTTCCTAGCTCTTCTTCTGGGACTTTGGCTGCTACGAGCAGTAATGGTAAAATAGATGTTGTCTCGTCAGATCCCGTCGGATATGTTCAGACTGAAGGCGCAGATCATGGGGACTCAAGTCAGGAGATAGAATTTTCCAATTCATACTTGGAGAGACGATTAGAGACACCGCTTGCTGCAATGCTTCCCTCAAAGTATGCTGGTATTGATGTCACTAATATATTTCCAGACTTCCGTCCTGGTCAAGTTTGCCGATTCTCCCGTCTTTTTGGTCCTGGGAAACCGAGCAGCTTACCTCAAGTGTGGAAAAATGTGCGTAAACGAAGAAGAAAACGTAAGATTTTTACAGAAGGTCAAGCGGCTGCAGATGCTGCTGAAGAGAAGGACAGAGAGAAACGAGGATGGGTGTTCGATTACGATGGGGAAACGGATGATGAGATGCTTGCATCTGATGAAGAAGAAGCTTTAACAGAATGGTCCGAATCGCCAGCGCTGGAAGAAGGTCAAGGACGGAAAGAGAAAAGTGATAACAGGTCTGCTAATGGCAGTTTATGGAGACATGGCCCAGCACAATTATGGTATGATATGTTAGAGGTCCCAGACGATGAAGAAACGTTTGACTATGGATTTGCTTCGGCTGATAATAGCAAAAGGAATGAAAATGGATTCGGAGTGTCCGAAGATGATCCTGAAGAAGATACGCCCTCGTCGGCCGCTAATGGTGAGACGCATGGCAATTTACTTCCAAATGGTCGGTTTCCCGATGAGGCTTTTCACCTTGTTACTCAACTGGACTGGGAAAACTCTGTGATTTGGGATGGAAATGACACCAAGTTTAAAAAGCAGAATAAAAATAAAGCCGCTGGATGGGTTCCTAGTGGCCGAGACCGGACTGCCCATAATTTCAGTCAAACGGGTAAAAGCAGCCCTGTTGCTACAGGAACTGGTATGGGAAAAGGCTCTCAAGTGATGCAAACGATTTCACCGTTTGGAAACCCAGGAGGACCCATGATACAGTCGCCAACTCCCACAGTTAAAAAATCCAGTTCCATTTTAAAAGGAGAAGAAAGTAGTGGAATTCCTGGTGATGATACATGGTACTCGATATTCCCTGTAGAAACATCCGAGCTTGTGTACGGTAGCTGGGAGGATGAGGTGATTTGGGATGTTGATCGCATTACAAGCGTGCCTGAACCCAAAGTTCTGGCTCTGGATCCCAATGACGAAAACATTGTACTCTGTATGCCCGACGATGTTGATCCCAGTGCTAATCAAGGTAATGTAGTTCCCGTGAAAGTGAAAATTCCTCATCCTCATGTGAAGAAATCCAAAATATTACTCGGCAAAGCCGGGGTAATTAATGTCATTGAAGAGGACAGTCCCCCACCTTCTCCTAAAAATGATGACAAAGATCCTTACAACATATCTAATGATGAGTACTATCAACCAAAGCATACCGAACAATCCATGCTCAAAATCAGTGCTTCTGGAAACATAATCCAACATTCGACTCCGGTAGTAGAGTTGAGGGCTCCTTTCATCCCAACTCATCTGAACGAATTTAGTCTTCGGAACTTCCATCGTCCGTCCTTGCGTTGCCTTAAGAATGGGCCATTAAAAGAGCCTGGACCTCACTCCATACTTCCACTCACTAAACATATTAAAAAGAAGGCGAAAGCCAGGGAGCAGGAAAGACTGGCTGCTGGCGGAGGCGACATTTTCTTTATGAGAGCACCTGAAGATCTCAGTGGGAAGGATGGTGAAATGATATTACTCGAGTACTGTGAAGAATATCCCCCGCTATTGAACCAGGTAATTTGTCGATTCAAATGCAATACCAAGCTAAGCTAAGCCTATTGCGGAGCGATTGATAATGGTCATAGATTTTTTATTGCTGGCGCTCCTTTTTCGTTTGTCCAAGGCGTAATAATGGTCTTTAGATATAAATAATAATAATGGTCTGTATTTTAATAATAAATATTAATAGTATATGATGTCATTATACAGGTCGGTATGAGTTCCAAAGTAAAGAACTACTACAAACGTAAGGCAGGCAAAGACAGTGGACCTCCTGCAGCTAATTTTGGTGAAACGGTCTACGCTCATACATCTCCATTCCTTGGCGCAATGCATCCTGGTCAAGCAATTCAAACTATAGAGAATAATATGTACAGAGCTCCTGTTTATGAGCATCCCTGTCCTGTTACCGATTTCATTATTATTCGTACAAGAATGAACTATTTCATTCGGGAGTTTGATGGACTTTTCACTGCTGGACAGGAATGTCCTTTGTTTGAAGTGCCAGGACCAAATTCTAAGAGGGCAAACAACTTTGTTCGAGATTTTTTGCAGGTCTGTTAACATGGACAGTCAATGTAGTACAAGTAGTACTCAACAATTATGTTTTGGATATAAACATTGTGTATCGATTTAGCATAGTTTTGTCTTGTATACTAATTTGAAGTGACTTTTTCAGGTATTCATCTTTCGCTTATTTTGGAAAAGTCGAGATACTCCCAGAAGAATTCGCATGGAGGAAATAAAAAAAGCCTTTCCAAATCACTCAGAAAGCAGTATTCGTAAGCGATTAAAGCAGTGTGCCGATTTCAAGCGGACTGGTGTTGATTCCAACTGGTGGGTAATAAAACCAGAGTTTCGTCTTCCTACTGAAGAGGAGATTCGATCTATGGTTTCTCCAGAGCAATGCTGTGCCTATTTCAGTCTCATTGCAGCTGAACAAAGGCTCAAGGTACTTGCTTATTTTTAATTAAATATTATTATTATTTCATTATTTGGTCTGTTTTTATTTTCTATCATGATCGTGCTAAACCTACTTACAATGAGATGCCGAAATTGGGTGGCGGAGTTGTACATTGTAATCATAGAAGTAGATTACTATATAACATAATTTGATTGTAATATAGCTCAAATGAAGCTTGAGTACTTCAATAAGAACCCCAAACAATATTAGATCCCCATACGGCCGCTAACTCTCACAGGATCAAAAGTTGTATTTTTTTACATGCATGTGCATCTAAATACACGTGTCGCCGAAATCGAAAAAACGGTAAGGGGTACCCTTAATGTCGAGATTTTTTCCATGTTATTTTCCATAAGAAAAATCGAAAATTGATTCTCGATTTCCAAAATTTGTTTGGTCAACCGTAGCATAGGTATACTTGAGCATGGGGAAGTAATATTTTAAGGGATCGCTGTAGGCAGTCTCCAAATCATTTTATGCTATCTCTCATTTCCCAACTCCGCCACCCACCTAAAGCACCTCATTGTTAGATGTAATTCTTGGTTTTCCAAAAATCGATCCGCATTCGAGATTAAGCAGCAACTACGATGTTGCCGTGTCATTTGTGTATAATTAAATAATTGCTTTTTCAACAGGATGCTGGCTACGGTGAAAAGTTCCTATTTGCACCTCAAGATGATGATGATGAAGAAAATCAAGGAAAAATTGATGATGAAGTAAAAACAGCTCCTTGGAACACTAGTCGAGCGTACATACAGGCTATGAAAGGGAAGTGCTTGTTGCAGCTCACGGGTCCTGCAGATCCTACTGGTTGTGGGGAAGGTTTCTCCTATATTCGTGTTCCAAATAAGCCTCAAACTAACAAGGAAGAGCAGGAGGCTCAACCGAAACGCATAGTTACCGGGACTGACGCAGATTTGAGGCGATTATCACTGAACAACGCTAAGGCCCTGCTTCGCAAGTTTGGTGTGCCAGAGGAAGAGATAAAAAAATTGTCTAGATGGGAAGTCATTGATGTTGTGAGAACATTGTCAACGGAGAAAGCTAAAGCAGGTGAACAAGGTATGGATAAATTCAGTCGAGGAAACCGGTTTTCCGTAGCAGAACATCAAGAACGATACAAAGAAGAATGCCAACGTATTTTTGAGCTTCAAAATCGAGTTCTTTGCTCAAGCGAGGTTCTGTCAACTGATGAAGGCGAAAGTTCCGAGGAAGAACTAAGCGATATCGAGGAAATGGGAAAAAGCATTGAAAATATGTTGAGTAACAAGAAAACAAGTTCACAGGTATTGGTTTTGTTCATTTTTGTCTTATTTAAATGATTATTAGTGGATTTATGATACTGGTGTCGGTGTGTTATCGTATGTTATAGTTGATCGCTAAGTCGATATGCAGCATTTCCAACTGAAGTATTGTACGTCAAGAATCGAGAATCGAAGAATCAATTCAGGATTTTATATCGATACCTAATCTAGTGGCCATTAGTCCACTTAAGCTGATGTAGGTCGATAGTTAGTTGTAAATCAGCCTGGTTCATTGGCCTATTCATTAACTCAAGTTTCGATGTGTACACCATAGAAATAGATATACTATAGACACTAAAATACTGCGCATCATTGCATGCACATGCTGTGCATTTGAGTGTGGACGAACTACTAATTCCACATACAGATGCCATATTTTACAATTCGAGCTTTGTTTATGTGTCAATACGTTATTTTTATTTTTATGTATTTTTGTATTTTTCAGCTCACTCAAGAAAAGGAAGAGCAAGAACGACGAGATTTGCAGAAGATGATTATGGGTGAAGGTAAAGATGATGATAAGTCGTCTAAAAAGAAGAAAGGAAAAGAAGAGGAAGATAATAACAACTTATTTGGATTGACTAATCATCCTGGTAGAGTTCTTAAAATTCACCGAACATTCAAAAATGAGGAGGGAAAAAAGTATACCAGAACAGAAATCGTTCGAAAACCGTCCATTATTGACATCTACATGAGAATTCGGACTACCAAAGACGAGCTTTTCATTCGCCAATTCGCTTTACTTGATGACCAGGCCAAAGAAGAAATGAAAAAGGAGAAACGTCGTATACAAGAGCAATTGCGACGAATCAAACGGAATCAGGAAAAAGAGTCTCGACCATCACCCCAGAAAAAGAAGAAAATCAAACTAAAGCCTGAACTTAAGATGAAATGTGGTGCTTGTGGGCAGGTATGTGTATTTCATGGTGTACATTTTTTTTCCAGTGAGAAAGTAGAATGCTCATGTAAAGTGTTATTTGTGTTGTGCGTAGGTGGGTCACATGAAGACCAATAAAGCTTGTCCACATTATCCTAACACGAACTCCCCAGTACCCGCCGTCCAAGTTGCAATGACAGAAGAACAAGAGGAAGAAATCGAGAGGGAACTTATTGAAGATGATGAAGAGTTAGTGAAAGTTGATGGAACCAAAGTGCAGCTGTCTAGTAAGCTGATGAAGGTAAGCCAGTTCAATCCTAAAATGCTCTTGCATATCGAGATTTGGTTACGTTTCTGAACTCATTGAGAATGAGCTGTGGTTACGGTTACGATACTTTCACTTTTAGCACGCCGAAGAAATGAAACGGCGTTCTCTAGTACTCAAGGTACCGAAGGATGTATGTGGCTCTCCAGGTCGTTTCAAGCGGAAGCGGTCAACCCAAAGTCCTCACTGTGATTACTTGTCGAAGAAGGAAAAAAGTACTAACCGCCAACGGGTCGATCCTATGGTTAAACTTTGTGACATTTTTGAAGAAATTCTGAATGATTTGAAAACCATTAAGGACTGCAGTTACTTTGTATTCCCTGTGAACACTAAGGTAATTAGTTGTTTCACAAGATATTCATGTATCTGGTGCACGTTTGTGATTCAGTGTACGGATGACGTTTTATTCTCATATCTGATATCTACAATGAGTAATTTGAACTTGTTTAATGCATTATCGAAATTGTGACCTCCTTTCAGGTTTACCCAAATTACTTGAAAGTAATCGAGAATCCTATGGATTTGCAAACTATTCGTGAAAAAATTCGGCAAAAAGTTTACCAAACAAGAAGTGACTTTTTCGCTGATATTGAACAGATCCTCATCAATTGTGTGAATTTCAATGGTTAGTGAATTTCATTATGTCGGTAGTTGGTATTTTGGGTACTTGTGGTTATTTCTGACTCTCGACTTATACTTTCTCAACTTTTAGGTCCATCGCATGGACTATCTGGTTTTGCTCAACGGATGGTGGATGTAGCTCAAACTAAGTTAGATGAAAGGAGTGACGAGCTTGCAAATCTTGAGAAGCTGATCAATCCATTGCTAGATGATAATGATCAGGTAATTTAATGATATTTTCGTATAATTTCATTTAGCGTGAGTCAATGATCATAAAAATGTCGATGACCGACAGTAGTATAAATTGCCGACGGCCGACACGACAATTGACAAATGTTTATTACCATCGCTTATGCATGTTTTTTGGAAAAAAGGTCGCTGTTCATTTCCTAAATATCAGAATTATTTTTATTTTGGTTCTCTTTGGTCGGTTGGCATCGGTTTTTGATGCATACGCCGGTCGGCCGGTAGCTGGGTTTTCTTTTAACCAAGAAATCAGTACACTATCAGTCTGCATCAGTACAATACAGTCATATTTACCCAACCCAAAATAAGTAAGATGACGTTCTTACCGCTCTTTTTTTGCATTTTTAGAATGGCTTCACGTATATATTGGACAACTGTGTCAACAAAATGAAAGCTCTCAAAGATTCGTATCCATTCTTACATCCCGTGGATAGGAGAAAGGTTCCAAAGTACTATGAAATTATACATGACCCGATGGACTTGGAAAGTATTCATAAACACATTAAAAGTAAGCATTTTACTTCAGGTCTGAATAGAATGTGTGTTACAATTACAATTGATAGACTCATTGATCATCAATACATCAATTATACTTATTTTGATACTCTTGCAGATAACAAATATCACAATCGGCAAGAATTTTTAGCAGATGTCGAACTCATCAAAAATAACTCGATTCAATTCAACGGCCCCGACTCGACTTTTTCGAAACAGGCGTCAGCATTGTTTGAATTTGCAAAATCCTTCCTTGGGGAATTTGAAGATCAGCTGAATCAGCTTGAGAGAAATATTCAAACTAGTCAAGATAAAGACTTTGATGAAGACGAGCTCAGCAATATGGATGACTCCAGTTTTGCTGATGGGGATGATGAGGTATGTTGATAAAAAACTGAACCTTTATCTATTGATACTCGTGTGCGTTGTGCTGTTGTGAAACTTATGTATGTGTTTTTAATAGTTCGAAGAGGTGGATGAATTGGATGTCTCCAGAGCTAGCGAACCTAGTCGTATGGAAAGCACTGAAGGTATGTTGACATAATTATAAGAAACCGAGGAATACGATGGTTAATTATCATTATGCTTGTGTGGCATTGGCTATGAATGTTATTTATTTTTCTCAGAAGGGGAAATAAGCGATGATGATGGACAGTCATCGACGAAAGCCATGGAAGAGGCCAGTAAACAAGCTATAGAGGCAATGATGTTGATGAGTGGACTCAGTAGTAGTCAAACAGACAGTCAAGAACTTACATCTCAGTCGAGTACGAATTTTCGCTTTCACGTTTCATCATCCTTTTTTGCTTGTACTAACATACTTTTTTTGCTTTGCAGTCTCAACCCAAGAAGACTATGCACCTGTTGGGACTTCAGGAATGGAGCCAAGTATTCATGATGATTTGGAAGTCAGTGACTCGGATACTGAAGCCGAGAGTAGTTCTCAACCATCACAAAAACAGCCTGAAGATGATGGCGAAGGACTGTGGTTTTAGACTTGTTAGAGAAGTTAGGTTAAGAACTCCAGTGGTTTCGCTTCAATCTATTTAATTTTTAGGACTTTTTTGTAGTCCCTATGGGGGGCTTGGTTTTATGATCTTTACAGTAATCACAATCTTAGGTAGGCTAAGGATTTAATTTTTTCCATCTCATAGTGATGTAATAGAGGTGAATAAGAAGTGCCTTTTTAGTTTTTTAAACAAATTTTCCCTCACCTTATTTTGATACATGGACCTGTTCATTTAGTATATATATATATATATATGTATATATACATGTATGGAATTATATATAACTGCTCTATAGTTTTTTTTCACTGGACGCGAGCAGTAGATAGCAAAGCTATGAGGAGCTCAATATTACATAATTATACAAGGTGATTCAGCAGGTGCATATTTTGTATTTCAAAATGTTCATAATAAAAATGGTAAATAAGTGAAAACCAAACGAGTGTGTTCTTATGTGTATGCATTTCCAAATGATGGTTTATAGCATTGTCATGTAGGTACAAATACTGATATTAATAAAAACTATGTCTGTTGAATTCAGTATTAGATCAATTTGTTGATGCGAAATAAAACACAACAAAATTTCTTTATACCCATTTTTCTCATTTTTATTTCTTTTTCGTTACTCGTAAACATTACGTGTCTATCGTTACCTACCGAGTTATATACCGTTCTGGTTACATGACCAAAAGTACAGTCACATGTTACCGAACAAGAATAGTTGACAGTTATCGTTACAGATATTTTATTCATACAAGTTTACGTTCACGCTAAATGATAGTAACAATAAATTATGATTTATTCTCATCTATACAGTTTTTTTCTCGCATCATGTACACCATAAAGACTTGTATTATTTATTTTACTATACGTTTCATCTAGAGACAGTAAATCTTACTTAGCCTAAGATGTTTATCGTTACATTACTCATTTCATTAACTAGGTTTTTTATCTGTATTATTACATATGCATGCTTAACACATTTCCAGTAGTGGCAATTGTAATCACTTGCTCGTTCCTTGTTTTATAAATATTACTCAGACACATCTACAGTATTCCTGTATGCTGGTCAAATCATCATCATGATCATTATATGCGAAACAACAATGACAACAACAACGATGATGAATTGATGTTTTACGTCCTTCATGTTACGTACTCAAGAATAGTGATAATTTATCATAAATTATTGATAGATATATTTTTTTTTGCTTCATCTTTATAAACAATAATATAGATTTATATGTTATCAGGGATGTTTCTCAAAACTTGCTATCGTTTCTTTCAATCTAGTAATGGGAGAACACACAATTCAGCCTGAATTCGTTTCGTGTTTCTTCGGTAATAAACCTACGTTTCTTACCTACACTTTCCTATCCTAGTTATGTTTCTCAACGTCATTTTTACACCTTAGCTACCAATATATTAGAGCAAGCAAACCACGCATCGCACAAGCATACAAATCATCACCAGAGGTAATTAATTAATTAATTTCGGGATCAAATTACCTAAAGAATGCCAATGGTATTTATTTTCAATCACGAAGCTCTAATTTAGACTGTTGTGCGGTCAAATTCCAAGGGAAAGCTATTAAATTGATGTAATATTTAGCTGGACATTTTAATTATTACTGTACACCAGTTTGGATGTTGACCATCTCAGAAAGACTTACTTATAGTATTCAAGTTTTTGTTACAAGGAAAATTTCCATAAGTTTTCTTTTTTTTCAGAAATCACATGGAAAGCACACAAGCGGGTATTAGTTAATGTCACATTCAAACTAAAACATATACAAATATCTTATCTTACGTATTTGACCAACATTATTTTCGCCGCCCCTATAATGCCAAAGAAATTTCCTCTACAGCATTTCCCCATTTACACTTCCATTGTAATTTCAAGTATAAATATGCATTATTATTCTAAAGCATTTGCTACACTCTCACCCAACCCAATCGCATCGTAATATGGTAAATTTCCGCACGATATTGCTCAACTTACTAAAAATGGCACATAATGCTATTGTCATCTTCTGGGAAATGACCAGGGACAGTTACAAAAACACAATCATAGTTCCAGACATGTTCACTTGTTAACCTAAATCTAACACTACATATATTTACTTAGTCCATACGTTATTTCATTATGATGTGCGTTCAAAACATGATTTTTATCTCTTACAACAACAAGGACAACATTTACAACAAAGTAAAATATTATTTGGTTTGGTTTCCTACAGTGGGTTTATAGGTGCAAAATCTATAACTTACAATCTTCAAGAAAATGAACCAATGGTGATCACTAGATTTTTAAACAACGTGGATTCCACATTGGCACTATCAATAATTTTAAATAAATGTTTTTTTTGAAGATTTTTTTTATAGATTTGCCATAGTCTTACTAAATATCGTTTGCAGTCAGTCTTGGATGAAATCAGACTGGAACCTTTTTCATTTTCTATACATTTGACAGCGCAAGAAGTCAACAGAATCAATTGACAAGTTTTTTTTTCACTTGAACTCTGTTGACTCCGAAAACTAACTCAGGTTCCCAAAGTCTAATTAGGTACACACAGTGCATTTACAACTAACAACAGTAATACTTCAAAATGGTGAACGAAAAAATGATACAATTTAAGAAAACGAAAAAAAGACAGGTTCATCCTAATAGTTCGTTACAGGAAATACATTTTTTGTATAATTGGAATATATATTTGGGACTCTTTACAATAATATCAAACGATTCAGATCATTTCCTTTGGAGCTGATGTAAATAAAAGGCAATAATTACTTGCCAGTAATTTAATTTGGAATAGTTTTTGGAAACTTTGTTTTCAAATACAAAGCTCACTTTTAGGGCCCTTTAAATTGTGATGATAAATATTATCATTGTTAGTGGTAAATGTTGTACTGAACACACTGTGAGCGCAGTTATTAGTTTCTACACATTCATTTGAAGCAAAGCGATGACTACAAACAATCATGTACATTTAGTTTGTTAGTTAGTGATGAACTACGGTAGGTACAGAAGTTACACTGTTGAAGATAACAAATATTGCCGAACAATGTCAATAAGACACTTTTTGGATTGGAATGGTTAGTTCATTTAGAGTGACTCTCTGCTCGGCTCCATTTCAAATATCGTTGATCAGTAAAATGTTGTTAGCTTAAACGTAAAGACATTAAGACAATAAAAATGTGAACAGTTTGGCAACTAAATTTTGACATGATGCATATGGTCCAGATCTAGAAATTTTTATTTAGTTAGTTATAACTTTCTCAGAGCTAAGGGAATCCCAATTATATTCACCCTTTCGAAGGTACACTATGATACTTACTTAGATAGTTACAAGTAATGTAATGATCATGAATACTGTATTCATTCCCCGGTTATATATGAATCTATATATACTGGTGAGTGATTAGCACACAAAAGAGAATTAAGAGCAATGAAAAAACAGCATGTTTTGTTTACACCCCATGCACAAAAGCATATGCATGGAGAAAGGGAAACCATTTTTTGGTTCTACTGTTGCAAAAACAGAGCTGTGTAAAAATGTCTTTTTTTTCATGTCACTCAATCATTTTCGTTCCAACTTTCCTAAATCTTATATGGATCCTAGTGCTAGTAATATTGGTGATGATAACATTAGCCATCTACTATAGGAAAAGAGTACTAACATTAATAATAACAATTAGTAGGAGTTCATCTGTTCCATTCACTAGAAATAAAGTCGATTGATCATTACGACACATATGATGATGTGATAAGTCTGAAAGAATCTCGTGGTACTTATTTAGTTGGAAAAACAAAAACCATGATTAGACTGTGGTTCCAAAAGACTACTATTATTTTTCATATATGGATACATACATATATATTGGGTAGATATATATTTGTCATGCAGTGCATGAAAAGTGAAATGAATTTTACAGCAAGAGAATAAGCCTTGTGAATACAATTTGTTTGTACATACATCTTTTTATGTGAATTGAAGGGGGTGCTTTTCCTGTGTGTGCACACACACACAGCAGTTATTTAGTTTACTACAGACACTAATTATTGGCTTTCACTTGACGTAAGAATACCGCAACCTTTTTCATACAATACAGTGTGTTCCTACAATATAAGCACATGGAGTTCTTTTCAAGAGATCAGTTTCCATTTCCTTCACTTTCTACTTACCTAAGCTATTTATTTATTTACGTTTTTTTAGCATTACTGTACACTAGTGTGACCGTTATATTCATTGACACTGCGTAATGCACAAGTACCAACGAAAGAACGAACAATTATGCTCTTTTTTTTTTGTGATGCATAATTTCAATTAAGTGTGGCCTTACTACACTCTTGTATCTATTCAACTTTCAAATGCCTAGCAAATATACGCTCTTATATTTACCTAACTATATTTACATTCATGTACATGATTTTTTTTCAGTTTAGAAAAATATTTTCCGTTTTTTTAAAGTCTTTTCGTTTTTTTCATTTTTTTCATTCTTTTCTGAGCTTTTTCGATTTTTTTTCTTCATTCTATATTAAAGTCTAGTTTACAATACACTATGTGGTACACCTTATTGATTCCTGTGCACACACTTTAACTTCTATTCTGTAATTTTTAGCCACTGTAAGTTTTCATATCCAGAAACAACACATGAGAAAGGAACGGTGGGACAAACATACAAGCTATTTATGAATCTAACGATTAACTTTCCCTGTGCTGTCAAAAAAATTACCGGCAAACAAACCTTACAAAATTATCAACAAGTTTTGCAAAGGGGTAAGTCTACTGGGTTAGTCGTACCTTAAAAGCACCTCGTGTTTGCAATAAATCAAAGCGCCCATCCATAGTATTTTACAGCATTGGAATTCACAAAGAAATATAATTTCTGGTTCAAGCAAAAAAAAAACACAGGGTATTTTTTGATCTCATACCATGTGCCAAGTTAGCAACTAAACTAACTCAAATTAAACTATGACCTTTCAGCTTGTAGTAAAGCACATGTTGTCATAGAATATACATCATTATATGTCTAGCCTCTTTGTGGATTAGATATACAACAACATATAATCATGTCTTGTTGCGCCGTTTCAAACGCACATTAATTATTATTACAACCTACAGGAAAAACTAAACTTGAATCTAAAAGAGTCACTACAATAAATCATTTATGATGAAATCAAATTCTGAGCAACCAAGTCACAATGGGGAAGCATTTACAGTTTCCTTTACTAAAAGTATTGGTGACAGTAGTAGTTAATATTAGTTTTAGATAATAGTCATAGTCTTTCTACATGGACTGTAAATTTGTAATCCCTTTTTCCATCAAGTCTTTTTATTTCCAAATTAATATCATTGTCAAATTCCTATTCAACAGGACATGGTACGATATACTACCTCTGAGAAAAAGTAGCTATTGTGTGTGTGTCTGTTTACATTTGACAGCAGAAACAGTAGCATTTTTAACTTCACGCCAAATATTCATCCTCACTTATCATCTATCGTGGCATATCTTACAATGTCTTATTGAATAGGCATTTGACAATATTGTGATTCAAGTTGATCAAATAACCTCCCGTAGAAGTAATATGAAGAAATTTCTACATTCTAATTTCTAATCTTGCCTATAGTTTCTAACAGTTTGTCAAGTTCGATAGAAAAAGTTGGTCTTAAACCCACAGTCAGACTCAGAATGCTACTCACTTTTTTGTTGCAACTATACCGAACTACAAGAGGGAACAAAAATACCAGATTATAAGTAAACTAAATATACCCAAGTTGAATTCGTTTAATGAGCATTATAATTTTGTCAGATTAATATACACGTTACATAATATGCTGGCTTTCATGAAGTAGTAAATTAGTGTTATGTAATACCATTACTGTATGATAAAATGTTTTGACTGTCATGCTACAAATCCAAAACAAAAACCAAAAAAAAAAACTACTTTTCTAACCGAGTATAACCCAAAGTTCATATAGATACAAAAAATGGGTGTGTACGTATATCAAATACTTGACTGGAAATCATTGACAAGTTGTTTGAGCTAAAAATGTTTGTTACATTAAAAAAAACCTCTGCGTTGTGACGAAATCGAAGGACCAAGCTTTTAGCATTGAAAGCACACGATAATGTGGTGGATTTTATATTTATGCAAACCTATGCATGATAGTTCAATAGGAGAAAGTATTTACGGTAACCCAGTAATAAGCAGGAAAAAATAAAATGATTATCATATAAATTCTGCAACTTAACGTTAGATGGTCTTCGAAACTTACAGTATTTAGTTTTAATAGCTATTGCATATCACCTTCATATTTCCCATTGACCATTAATTTCATCACTAGGTTAGATAAATGAAGAATCTTGCACTAGTTTCTTATAATTACTACTAATATGTGTTCCAGTTTATGACTCATGTATTAGTTAATGAAAAGCTTACGATTAGTTAGTTAGTAGCGTCAGCAATGTGACAAAGATACGCGAATATTGCAGATTAAAGGGATTTGGTGGGTAGATTCATAGAAAGAAGAATAATATAATAAAGAAAGTTTCTAACTTGAAAAATTAAACCTTTCAGACCAACTTGTTTACTAAAGCCAAATAATCCATAAAATTTGAATATCATCTTTCAAAAACATAGTAACTAACCAGTAAATTGTGATCATGTAATAATTGCGAGCAAAAATGAAAAAACAAACATAAAGTTTGATTTGTAGAGTGATTTGACACCTTTCTTAAGTTTCCAAAAGCTTTCTTAAGTCATATGCATTTAGTTCAGTTTCAAGATTATTGTGTACAAGTTGCCATACTCTTGGGTCAATTGAATGAAACCGTGTGGTTACTTCACCTTCATATATTAGTTAGTTAACTAGCACTTCTAGTATCATTATAAGATATACAGTCATTTTTAGGGTAAGGCATTTCTGTATGTATTAGTTAGTTAGTATTTATTACGTTGGTAAATGTATCCTATCTCACATAAAATTCCTTTTTCAAAAAAAACTTCCTAGATCCCCTTTATTTTCCTCAAGCCTTAATTTATCTAAATCTACACTCTAAGTGTCTATTAAGTTGAAAGAACATATACTGTTTAATGTCATGACATAGCGCGGTCGTTTGGCAACGTGTTTGTTACGTAAAATAAAGATTCCTCTGGCTCCTCCGCAACCACACCAATTTAAGTAGAGTTCAGAATACCATATCAGATAGATATAAATACCAGAAATGCGGTTCTTCCTTGTCCACTTAACACTATATAACTAAATACAGCTCATGAAGTTCGAATCCAAGGAATCGTCTTTTTTCTTTATTTTGTTTTTCAAACTCTCATAGTAATTTCTTTTAGTGTCAGTATAACTCAAGCGGCTCGTTTCTATACTACTCAACTCTAATATTAAGAAAACAAACAGGGAGCTCAGAAATTATATAGTTTTTACCGCGGCATTATGACAAGCTGACATTTTTTAGTAGACGTTTTCAGATGTCACCCTGCAAATGAGGTAGACATGCATATTCTGAATATTTTGAATCCTGATTATTAGCATATAATTTCTTTATGCACTGTCTGACTGACTATCTCAAATTACAAATGGTAATGCCAATTGATTTGGATATTCCGAAATTTGGATAGAAGGAAAGATTTCTCAAATGTGAATACTAGCTCACTAACACGCCATTATATGTCATTGTATCGTGCAACATAGTAGGGTACAAGAGAGGTGAAGTAACTAACAAGCAAATTTGCAAAATAAAATATCTGTCAAACCTAGCCGTTCTTTTTCTAACACTTTACAAGTACTACGATACGGAGCCCTTGAAGACAGGCCAAGTGCCTCTTAAGAATGACAGTATGGCTCAAACTGTGGTGACTAACTGAAGTTACATATTGAGTTGAACTGATATTGTGAGTTTGACTAAACAAGTTTTTTTAGCTATCCTTAACAAGAAAATGATTGAGTCTTAAATAAAATGTTGTGGAGGATTCTGTATACTTGTGTATAATAATAACTATATAGGTTAAGTTAGAGATTAAAGTTGAATCTACAATAGATTAATTCAGTTGAGTCTAAAAGTAACTAGCTATCTAACTAACTTACTAACTAAGCCCAATTATGAAAGAGAGTTTGTAATTATGATAGCATGTGTAACACAAAGGAATAACTACAGTCCACGTATCCATACTGACGGACGACATATAGTAAAAGAGTTAGTAGTAACAACGTTATGTAAGATAAATATAGCAGTCTTATTCAGTTGCGAGATTGCATATATTCTTAAATATGATGATGACGATGAAGAGATAACTATTTTTGCTGTCTTTGACACTAGTTTGTTGCAAAGGAAATTGAAACGGGTGCGAGACTGCGAGAGCGTCTGCATTAACTGTGATGCAAATGAAGTTATTGTGATCCATCGAGTTATAATCTAATCAAGTTAGGGAAGGTCCATGAAGGCATATGTTTTTTATAGCAATGGAACAGGTTGTTTTTATAAAGTGAGATTGGTTTACAAAATGATAAAACAATGCAGGCAGTAAGCTGCGTTAAGTCAATTTAGCTTTTAGCTAGCAAATAAGAAGACATGGGGGGATGTAGTTGTACATGTAGCTTTGCAATTTGGCAAAAGAGAAAGCAGAGAAAAAGCAACGAGATGAAACAGAAATTTGAAATGTCATAATTATTCTTATATTTACTTGTTTTTTTAAATTCAATGCTACATAGTTTCATCAAAAGGCAACGGGTTTCATCAGTAAGGAAATCCTTTTTCTCATGGACTCTCATAGATATAAAGTACGAAGTAGTTAGCTACTAATACGGTAGTTCAATGAATAACTATATCGAGTATATATTTTGGGAATTTCTTAATCAATAACAACTTCACGGTAAAAAAACACTCTATACAATACATAACAATAACAGTAACAATAATATCGGAAAAAATCACCCAAAAATGAAATCATCAAGTAAAGTGAGAAAAAGTAAAATCATTATTACTTAGGTTACCATACAGTTGATTCACAAAGTTTTAAGTTCAGTATGAACGCCCTGGTGTGTAGCATTGGTTGGTTGTAGTTGTAGTAGACCTACTAATCAATGGATAAAATGCATAGATTAATCGTTTTGAGTCTGTAATTATAAATAAGGTGACTCTGTCCATCAGTTGACAACACACTTTGGTGCAAAATGATATTGCACAAAGAATCAACATCTACTGAGCTCATCATATCAAAAAAGTCATCACATATAATAATGGAACTAATGAAAACTTTTAAATATCACACGGCAAATTACAAAGCAAACACAAACAACATAATCATTTTTCATTGGCACAGGAAATTTTTCTTTGTTGTTCAGATAAATAGCTAATATTTTGTTCACAAATTTTAATTGGGTTATTCTTTAAATTCTTTTTTAGTTCTCCTCCTGTTCCAACAAAATTTTTTTGCCAATTTTTTACAAGTTGAAATTAGTGACAAGAATGGAATATCGGAAGGAATCTTTCACATTTATATGCTTAACTTGAATACACTTTCCCATGATAGCAGCAAAAAATGATTTTGTTCAAATCTAAAATTATATATTGGAAGTAACAATGAGAAAATGAACCACCAAGTGGTAGTTGTTGGCAGGAAATAACCGTAAATAATGTGTTTTATTGATCCTGAATTGAGGATCAAAGCCATCAAATTTGATTGATGATGTCAACGAAGAATAAGACGCTATAATGTGAATGACTAACTAGAATGATTTCAGTCATATGCGGAGTTATATTTTGGTTTTTTTCAGACACAAATTCCCTTTTGCTTCATATAAGCTGCTGCTAAGCTGGATTTAAAATAACATCGCGTTCAAGAACAAATTGCAGCTTTAGTGTGCAAGCGCATTTACCCTAAGCGATACTAATTAAGAAACTAGTGTTTTCTTCTCGTATTAACAATAAATAAATCTTAAATTTCATCAATCTTTCAGAGTTGTACATATGTGAACAGGATATTTTAAAATCAAGCTTCCTCCATGAATTTCTGGTGTATAGTAGTGCATGGAATAGAAGATCCATAAAATTCATATTCAAACAAACAAATAACAAATAAATCAATGAAATATAGTGATTCTAAAAGGATAACAGAAACTAGAAAAACAGACTTTTTTGTGAGGGAAAGGTATTATATTCCACAGCTGGTGGTAAATTCATCTTAAATGCTATTTAGAAATAATATTTGAAAATCGCAATCAATGGTAAAGGGGGGAAATCAGCATGGGTGCTAACGGATAATTTGTTGTTAAATAATAGGAAGTGAAAGCAAGCAGCAATGAATCCCATTTTTAAAACAACCGTCGCATTTAAATAATAATATGACCAAAGCAAACTTAAATGCTGCTAAACAGTATATAGATACGGACAGCATCAAGCACATTACAGATAGTAACAGCATCATTGGAAGTTCATTTGAAGCTATGATATTGTACCTAAACCATACACAGTATACGACAATCATAATAATCGTGAGAATAATAATAATAATCATAATAATAATAATAATCTATAATAACCATAACTGAGCAAGCAGTTTCTCCATTTCTTTCTCCTCTTCAGTAACTCTCATGAATAAATTATCGATTACGCGTTCCTTAAGTTTTACAACGTGGGCATAGATAGGTAGTATTTTTTTGTGGTTTTTTCATGTAGATACTCAAATGCATTGTGTTCTGTATCACGTTTAATTTACGTCGTCAAGTCCATTTATAGTTGGAACTTGACATGACTTTTTTCAGTTTCAGATCAACTCACATTCACGCATTCATACAAAAAATGTTGACATGAATCTTCTCACCCAGTCACACTCACAAGCATTCTCTAACAATAACAAAAGAATATCAGTTTTTTAAAACAAAATTACATGGGAAAATCAAACGACACGAATACTCCTAATTGACTATGCTCAAGTTTTCATTGCTGACTCACAAAACGTTTCGGCAAAAATTAATATTTTTTAGCTTGTTCGCTCTTTTTTTCATTGCATGATCATTGAAATGAACGATTCAAATGTCCTTCTCTGCAATGAGAACGTAATTCATGTGTATGAATCAATCTCTTGTTTTACGTAATATGGCTGGTTGTACGGAAAAGAGTAAATATAATATAGCATGTAAGGTAGGAAATTAATTAAGTGGCGATATCACACTCATTGTTTGTTTCCGTGTTACTAAACTTCCTCCCTACAAAAAGCTACCTGCCTCCCTCCCCAACTCTTAAAATTAAGTTCACTTCACTCTAAAACGCGTAGTTATATACAACTAATGATTCAAACACCTGTCTTGGGTATGGTAAATCATAATACATCGTATTTTTTGTTTTATCTCTTCCTATAGCAGTAAACATAGATATATTCGAACTAACAAACAACTTCAAGCCACATCCTATTACCGGAAGAAGAAAAAATATTTCATTATTTTTGTCAAATTGTCTGCGCTAAATTGGGAATTTTGATTCCAATGAATAATAATAATAATTTCCTGGCCACTATAATAGTCCCGTCAAACACGAATTATGGAACATGTCGTTCGAAGCAAAATAACTGAATGATTAACAGGGATAAGATAATCCTGAACAACCCTATAAATATTACATCGATTGAACAGTAACGAATATTTTAAATGTGGCACAATCTAACTGAGGGAACGTCTGTTAAAAAATCAGCACCAGGAGTCAGGAGACAAGCCAAAGCAAAGTGAGCTGATTTGTAACAATGATAGCTTTCATGTCTACTTGCCGGTAGTGCCGTTACTGCAACTACTGCTCACAGAGTCTCGGTTTCCTATCAAGGTTCCTGGTTTGCGGGGTTGACGAGTGTTGCTGAATCCTCGGGAACCGTCTGGTCCGTAGGGTTGACGCACCACCACATAGCGTGTAGACGACTCATCAACAGACAATTTGGAGAGCCGATTCAATAATCGTTCCGGGCGTTGACTTTCACTGAAATAAATTGCATAAAATAAAAATTTAGATTTTTTGCATGATAAAGCTTTCTAAACTTCGAGATGAACTTGCGCTTTCATATAGACAATTCAAAGACAGTTCAAAAAGACAATACTTGAGCCCTTACCCGATTTTAACAACCGATCCGGCAGAGCATTTTCCATTACGAGAATTTTGTAAAATAACGAATTCGACTTCATCACCGGGATTCAAATGTTGATGATCCCGAACTTCAGACATATGGAAAAACAACTTTTTACCATCTTCCAATTCATGAGCGAGAAATCCATATTGACCTACAACACAAATTACAAAATTCATATTAATAAGGCATTATGTGAAAACAGGTTGACTCCCATAATCTATTTATTATGAGTTTCAGAATGCGAGAACCGAGAAGTGTATATAGTATATCTATTTCTATGGCGAGAACATACCTTTAACAGCTTCGACAGTCGATCTTAACCTTTTCCGAATGGGCCGGATATTAACGGGCTTTTCTTGAGCGTCAAGTTGGAATTCCACCGGATCGCCAGACTGTAGTGTGTCTTTTTTGTTTAACAGGGAAATTATTCCAAAAGAATAAGTCTCGCCATCGACAGCATTGATCACCCCAGTGTACTCGGACTGGTCTGGATTTGCGCCACCTCGAAGTGGTCGAGAAACAGTGCCGCTGAGAATCTCAGGAAAAATTGCAGCGCGACCTATGGTGCCTTTGGGAAGGGGCTTCACGATATCAGCAGCAGTTTTACCTCCATGATTTTTTGCAGTAATAGTATATTCCACTTCCTGACCGACTTCAAGTGTTGAGAAATCTCCACCAACCAAAGAGCTACATAATACGAAATAAAACGGTGGTTAGAACACAGAATGATTCATAAGAGTGAAGACAACTTGAATGCATGAAAACAATGTTTCTCATACCTGATGTGGAAGAAAATCTCCCCATCTTGCGCCAAAGTCTCAATGAATCCGAATCCATCCTTCAATGCTGCAATGTATCCTTTTTGAAGTACACGTTGGTAAGCAGGTGTGTTGGAAGGGCCATTCGAAGAGCCATCAGATACGTCCTCCTTGGACTTGGCAAGACTAGTGCCGTTTAGTAGACGTTCTGCTTGTGAAAACACGTCATTATTTTTGTCTTTTTTGACTTCGTCATGTTCATCAGCTAGAGAATCAGAGTCTTCTCCTGGATCAGAAAATTCCACTAAACCAGGAGTGCCACTAGCATCAGACAAGGTGCGCACACCTGAGTCGGCTTGGGAGTTGACACTATTGGCTCCACCAGATGAAGGACTGGAATCACTTTTAGTGGTGCTAGAGCCAGAGCTGAAATCGCAGCTGGATGTGACAGCTGGGGTCACAGGCATTTGCATCGAATAAGGTAGGCTTACTTGCACTTGAGCTGGAGGAGTAGTTATTGGCTCAATTAATGATGCATTTCCCACTGGCTTTGGACTGTCATTTTCGCCATCGTCGATTGCTGCCACGATATTCATGGCCGTAAGTTCTCGTGTTCGACGCGATTGCATCAAGTCAAAGGTCACCTATAAATTGAATGATTATAATTAATTAGCATTGGGTAACGGCCAAACACTCTATGCGTGCTTACGACTTCATACTATAATCATCTGCATACCTTTTTGCCTGTGCGAATGTTCTTCAAATCTTTGCATTGTGTCCAGTTGAATGTAATCGTTTCTACTTGCCAGCCGTTAACTTGGTATTGAATGACTCCAGGGTAGCCACCAGGTGAACTCCCATCAGAGGTTGTCTTTTTCGCTTCAGATGAAGTCATTGAATCGCCTGAATTCAGTCCCTGGATAATCTTCTCAGTCACATCGGTAGGCAACCCCAGAGTGTGCAGACTTGGCAAGATACTAGCCACAGCTTCTTGGCTCATCCATGGAGTAGAAGGTTCGCGGACTACCACTCCACATAGATTTTGACTGACAGGGTTTTCAAACCGAACAGTCCCAGGGTTCAAATATTTTACCCTGATTGCAGACTGCCGTGTAGGGCTTGATGGGTCCTGTGAATATGATAAAGATGAATCATTGTCAAAAAACCAGAAAATATATTCAAACGAAACATCATTATGCCAATAAAATGTTTCGATTTTTCATTCTTACCTGCACTATTGTGTATTCTACATCATCCGAAATTTTCGGAGTTCGATCGTAATCCAATAATTCTGGTAGTCGGAAAAACACACGTGTGTCACGTTCGGCACATGTGATGTATCCATATCCTTCCTTGCAAATCTGTTCAATGACACCTTCCTCTCGCCTTTCACCAGATACCATAAATGATTCCTCCAACAATATAATGTGTGTGGCCCTCTGTTGCTTGTCCCGTCGGTCTACAGCCAACTGAAATTGAACCCAATCTCCATGACGCATCGTGAAAGTCCCTTTCTGATCTTTTTCACCGAATACAACTTCCAACTCTTGTCGATCTGGTCCGCGATAACGAAGACGTCCCAACATAGTTTCCGAGCGAGGTGTAGGCCCAACAGTATTTGCTGTTGGTTGCTGAGCTCGGTCAATAGGTTTCAGGATCTGTCCTTTGAGCGTCTCGCTTCCAATGTCTTCAAACACCACTGTTCCGTGAGCCATTTTTGAAATGCTGCATGCAACTTCTTTGCCCTATTTTAAATGATAGCAGAGCCATACAATATAAAGCAGACCAAAAAGATACATTTTCTAGAAATATTATTACATGACTAAAATTAAATTTTGAAAAAAACATAATGAACCTACATTTCGTGTTTGTATGTTGAACTCGACATTGTCGCCAACAACGATTCCATCATGAACACGAGTCTCAGAGAAATGGAAGAAGATTTCTTTGGCCACATCTGCCCGCTCAATAAATCCGAAGCTGTCCTTAATAGAGCTAACAATACCCCTGTAGCGTACAGGGCGAGCAGGATTTTCCAATCGCACATAGCGAGCAGTCAAATTTCCACTGCGTTGGTTTGTAGCAATCTGGAAACTGACAGTGTCACCAACTCGGAGGCTCACATTCCCTTCAATATCTTCTTGACAATAAGGGAGAAAGAAACATTCCCCTCGGTTCTCATAGCTAATACGCCCTTGGAGTTCTCCACTGCTCTCATGATGGAGTTCGGTAGTAACAGTTCCAGTAACTCGTTCTTCGCTCAAGACCTGTAAAAATAAAAATCCTTCGCTAGATATTTGTTCAGTGAACGTAAGTTGATTGCCTTACTCGATCGATACAAGATCAAGTATGACAAAATAACATAACTTACCACCTCAGGGCCGATTTTTGTAACAGCACTAGCAATCGGTTTGCCAGTTCTGCGATCATAAGTCATCTCAAACTCAACGGGATCTCCCAATTTCAAATGCTCAATAGTCCCGTCAAACTGGCTAAAATGGAAGAACAATCGAGCTTGGCGTTCACAACACTGGATAAATCCGTATGAGTGGAGGAGTTTTTCAATGATGCCAGTTTCCCGTGCTCCTTGGTAGCCTGAATTTTCCGAATCGTTATTCCGACTGTTGCTATTGAAAGCTTGATTTTCCCGATTCTCTCTTCCTCGGGATGAATTACCTGTTCCACTATTTCCCATGAAATGGGAACTATTGTTGCTCCCAAAGTGACTATTCCCATTGGAGGAGGATATGTCATCAGAACAGAACAAGGAGGCATTTTCATCATTTCGGCTCTGCAAGAATCGCGGAGTAAAAATATGGTTTTTCAAAACAAATAAAATGAAAAGTACAATGCGATGGAAAAGTAGGCGTCTAGATCGAACAAAAAAACCACATTGACATTGACACTGCATCTCGAGTTCGACCAAACAGGCCTTTATTTTCTCTAACACTTATATTTCCTTTTAAATTCGATAATTTTGTTCATTAAAATTTAAAATATTTAATACTTCGTGATTTAATTATTTATAGCAAGAAGTGAACGAACAAGTTTGCCGCATTTGTGTGAATGAGTGAGTGTGCCGCAGTAAAGTCTATAGTAAGTATGTTACAAATATGTCATGACTTTCATGAGGAAAGTAAAAGCATAATGAAGTGCAAAGCACTACATGCGTTGCATGCTTCCCTAAAAAGTTTGCATCGCATATTTCTTCTACTTCCTTCCCACGTGTATGTAAAAATATTTTGCCGCTGGTGCGAAAACTGTAAATGCCTTAAGAGCGACGCTCCTTGGTTAAGCCATCCTAATTGGTAAAAGAAATACTGGTACCCGCGCTAACAAAAATAAAAATACGTTTTTTCTTGGTACCAGTGGAGTCTTCCTGATTCCGACATAATGAAGTTTGAGAATGAATCATCAGAATATGTTCTGATTATTCTAATTATAAATATATAAATTGTCAAATGTCGCAACCTTTGTGTCTGAATAATTATTACAATATATTCAGGGCATAACGGATGCAAAATTGTTTTACTATTCGAGACCTGTAGCACTAAAGAGACATGAAAAGTGCAAGTCAGTGACTCTAGGCTCGTATGAAAACTATATGATGCATGCATTTGATAGATTACATGCACGGACCAACAACTAATCCAGCTAGTCGCTTGCATACAACATACAATGGTTCATTTTAATTTTTCATGGAAATAATTTGCATATGAAAAAGATAAACGTACCTGTATGGTATCATCTAAGGAGAAAGTACTGATGGGGAACTTATTCTGCGTAAAGTTGGATGAGTTGGAGGATGAGAAGTGGACATTATGTTGATTGGAGCTTGATCCTCCAAAAAATGTGGGTGAATGGGATTGACCGAACACAGGGGAGTGAGAGCTGTTTTGAAACCCCGAAGTAGAATGGTGGTAAGTGGGGGACTTCGAAAGTCCCATTTGTCCAATATACCCCATGTTGTTACTGCTGGTACTACGATGTTGATTAGTATCGGAGTGAAATCCACTGTTACCCATGTTCCCCATATGGTTTGAGGAGTTCCCTGAACTCCCTGAGTTCAGAGGCAAATTGCTAGATGGATCCTTTGGATTAAAAAATCCAAAAGATTGCATGGACGAGAATGGATCAAATGATGAGGATGATGATGAAGTTCCATTCGCTGAGTCCAAGATGTTGAGTCCGCAACCATTAGATCCTTGTCCAATGATCGAGTTTCCCTGAGGTCGAGAGACAGCAGTACCGCTGCCTCCGCCAATGTTTCCAAATCGATTTTGACATGATGAACTGGAATTTAATCCACTGCCAATTGAAGACAGCCCCGGAGACACATTGTTCGATAGTCCGGCTCCAATAGAAGAAAGTCCAGCAGAGTTATTCGTTAGAGAGGAGAGTCCAGATGCATTGTTTGTAGCTGGTGTAGTTAGACCCGCAAATGAACCGGCAGCCAGTGCTTGATTTAACAAACTCTTCAAGTCTAATAATCCAGTGTCGGCCCCGTTCAGGCCTCTTGATGAACTAAAGTTCCAATTAGACATAGCTTATCTCTCTCCTTTGTTTATACTGTAGTCTTCTCTGACCACAGTTCCTTTGTTGATTCTGCAGTCCTACAAAAAAAATTTTGCATGTGAAACCTTACTTTGGATCCTTTTTACACCTACTAAAGCACAATAATAATTAACTTTCATAGGTAGGGTGTACTACTACTAATGGAGCCCATTATTACTGCTATAACTAAATTAAAAGCGTTCTTTAACAAACTGACTGACTGAGATCCAACTAATTTATTTGACTAAAAATATGAAAAACTACATTACTCTGGTTATCAAAAGCCAAATTTAAATTTCAACTATTTAAATCACCGCAAAAGTAGTTACTGACTTCAGCCTGACGGCCTAAATGAGAAAATATGAAGCACAACAATAGAGTCGCATTCCTATAATCTGCAACCAATCATAATGTTTCTCAAACCAAGAATGCTAAAACTCAAACACATGATTCGACAAGCCTTGTTAAAAAATCAAACCATCTTCAAGTTTGCGTGCTACACCTAACGTATATAATAGGAAATCGTCATTCGACGTCGAAGCTATAAACATAAACTTTGTTAGCAATCTAACTGCATAACCTTTTCAGGCGATTCTACATTGAGATTTTAAGCAATCTAATTTTCTCAACATTTGTTACTATGCCAAGTAGTAACTGTACAACATAGCAGCTTTCAATTGAAGTGGATAGTGGATACATGAATAAAAATATTTCGTTCACTTTTTGTCATGGTTTAGTCTACTACTCAAAATTTACGTTCCATTCCATTGGTTTTTTTTGCATTCAGCAATTCACCAATGCATGAAGTTAAAACAGTACAGTTGAATCTTGTTATTTGATTTTCAAACTAATTACTTCTAAATAGCCTGAATATTTGTGTAAGTTTGTAGGAACGAACTTTTTTTTAGAATAGGGAGGATAAGAACATGGCTTAGCTAGTAACATTTTGCAAATATATACAATTGTGAAGTTGTGAAATGTTGTCATTAAAACAAATTAAGTATCTAAATAATTTTGACTAATTTTAATATTTATCTTTACTAAAGAAACTTTATCAAAACAGCTATATAAATATATTGTAGTATTATAGTAAACTTTGGACTTTCGGACCTTAGGACCATACCTTTGAGTCATAGTTAGTTAGTAAACTATTGCTCGATAGTTCCCTTACAGTAGTGTACAATATGAAACGCAAATATTTTATGGTACAAAGAATTATAATAGATGATTTACCAGACAGAGTTTCGATGGTCCATACAAAATGGATGCGGCAAGAAGTTGTTTCCTATTATCGCTTTGGCTGGAAAGGGACAAAGGTGCATTGCAATTAACGTTTGATGTTTTACATCCAATCAATGTTTGCCCTAATAATTCGATATTGAGGTTGACTTACATATTTGTAGTAGTAATAGTTGAAGTATTGGATTAAGTTCACACTAGTTTAACAGGCGTTTTAGCATGTTCCTTGACTACGCTATAGTATATATAATGAATTGTTGAAATAAAAGAATGCTGTTGTGTTGCTTTTTCGTTAAAACTGTAAAAAGTATATTTTAAAATATGATTCCCACTATCGGAGAGGGAAAAATGAGAAACTTTTTGAACCGAGATTACAAAGATTATTTTTACCAGGAAGGTGAGTGAAATGAAGTGAAACTAGAGTTAATTTCTGGAAAAATACTCACCAATACTAAAGACACAGCAGCTTTACAGATGACATGCAGCCATGTTTGTGTGGCTCTATTCTCTCATTCGTTCCCCTTCGGCTTTATTAGGCCACTCAAATCCGAAACACGCCATACATTCTCTCTCCCAACTATATATCCTCTCGTGCTTTTTCTTCCTTCTTCTTCCTAAGTTGTAGCTTCTGCCCTAGGAGCTCTTTCTACTGCATCCGATGGCAAATCCCCCAACTGCCGAGGATCATAAAACCATATATAGTGTATCCAGGCCCTGCCTTACCTATACAGCAGCTGAAGCATATTCTGAATCATTACAACAAGTCCTTGTAAACACTATGCATTCTACAGGAGGAGTGTGAGAATTTATTGCAACATTTTTGTACCCCTGTGCTGGCAACTATCTTTGAATCCATGTATACAATATATGTTGATATATTTTTTGGGAGGCCAACTCGTATTGGGCCACACTACTATATAATGTAGCAGCAACAGGGAACGCAAAAGAAGATACCGTAATTACCATAATTAAAACTCTACATGTCTCAAACTAGCTATATTTTACAAGGTGCGCATTACACTACTTCCATAATGCTTTCACTGCAACGTTTTTTATTCATTTGTCATTGAAGTATGCTGCAGTACCCTTTTGCGGAATACTTTTGATTAACGTGACTGTGCTGATTGGAAGTATTGAGTGCAAAATATTTTTTTCGATATGCTGAAAAATAAATTCAAAGTGTGTAATCCAGGTAAAGCGGCATACATGAAATCGACCATAGCTTTTGTTTGAGAGTGGTTCAGAGATGCGGCTGTATAAAATGATTGTGAAGTTAGTCCATACTGAACAATTTAACTCCTCCTTCCATTTCAAACTAAATCTACTACTGCTACGGACATATAAATAGCGTCCAAAAGTAAAGCAAAACTTAATGCATTATTAAGTTGGCTACACAGTTTTCAGTCAGTAAGTGCTTTGCGTTATATATATACTTGACTTCGACACAGTAGTAGTACTACGAAAGACCTAACTAACTAAAACATACATGGTATCTGAAACTTGTGGTATTTTTGTATTTGTTTGTTAGCTGCTAGGGATGGCTAACTACATAATGCACTGGCTTGCATGGCTAGTTAGTTATATAGTAAGTTAGTCACTAACTATGGGTATATAAGCTATGGGAAACAGAAAACGCTTTAATCCCAAGGGATACAAAAGTAGTTTTGTTGTTAGGTGGTTGCTGTGAACGCCAAATATGAAATGCATATATTGTAGTATAGGTTGCAGCAATCCAATGGGGATTGCCAGCAAGGCATAGATAGCTACATAGAAAGAGCAATTGCAAAAGACTACGGGCTTTAAGTCAGGTGCGTTTGTGTTGCACATGTGAGTTAGAAAAATTAAATGTTTGTGGTCAAAAGTATTTAAAAAGCATGAGAGTTAAATCGCAAATATTAGAATATGCATATTGATGCAAATCAAGCTGATTTAAATTAAAAAAATGCGCCCGTATTTTAACCTCTTCAGGGGGTTGAGATTTCTGCTTCACTGCGTGGTCCCATTTCATACATAGTTTGAAAACAAGCGTTATATATTGCTATTAAATTAAAACATTATTATGCATTATTTTCAAATTCGTAAACAATGAATGTGTCTTTGTGTGCTCACTGTCAGGTCAGACAATAGCTACTCTTAAACTTGGCAGCAATTTTAGTTTCATATCAATGCTATTGCAATCAGAGACTCCAGCATGAACGAAACAATCATATTCAATAAGTCTTAAGATGCCCCAGCTGGACACATTGTGCAGCAAAAATCTTGCACACATCTATGTACCATGATTTTTCAACTGAAATTCTAGTTTTCCATTTGCGTAACTGTATACCATGCAGTAATCCTGTTGCTGTGATGAATGTAGTTTATTTTCTTATCAAGAGCGACCTCACTTCCATTTATCAACATAATGGTCAATATAACACGATATGTATGCAAGTTTTTGTAAAATAAGTAATCATAGTAGAATTAGAGTTTTTAGTAATGCAATTTTCGGTTTTGTACTATTTTATTCGATTGTATTAATTTCCGACAGATTCACATTCAATCATAGCTCTAATAGTAATAGCACTGACACAGGAAAATATTATTTGTCAATTAATTAATGTGCGTTAATGTACTCGTTTGCGTAACCGGAATCTATATGGCCTCCTTCTGGTGTAATTTCCTTTCCTGGAAATTTTTGTTAGTAATTAATGCAATTAGTATGATAGCACAACATGAATTTTTCATAGCATTGCTTAGTTAGTGTCCCAGTAGTTGAAGTACTCAATAGGGGTACACCCGATGCCGTGTAAAGTCGTACATTTCTACGTGCGTAAATCTCCCAGCCAATCAGATCAGTAAGGAGAAGTTGGAAGTCTGCTCTGATTGGCTGA
>Ga0210040_10000923_pt1 | contig 46726 bp, 46 predicted proteins | sample CryGeyCG12114_NA_FD_185462 | JGI IMG/M metagenome (GOLD analysis project Ga0210040, IMG submission 185462) | Groundwater microbial communities from aquifer - Crystal Geyser CG19_WC_8/21/14_NA (SPAdes) (version 2) | ecosystem: Environmental > Aquatic > Deep subsurface > Groundwater | place: USA...
AGCAGGTCCTCAGCCTGGACGAGCTGATCGCGCTGCAGGGCGCGGTGGACACCGTGTTCGTCCACCACGCCGTCGCCGAGTACGCCGTCCGCCTGGTCATGGCCACCCGCGAGCCCGAGCGCTGGGGCTTCCCCGAGGGCGCCGCCCACCTCGCGCACGGCTCCTCGCCGCGCGGCAGCCTGGGGCTGGTGCAGGGAGCCAAGGCCCTCGCCGTCCTGCGCGGCCGCGACTACGTGATGCCCGCGGACGTGGCGGATCTGGCCGTCGCCGTGCTCGCGCACCGGCTCGTGCTCACCTACGAGGCGCTCGCCGACGAGGTGTCGCCCCGCAGCCTCGTCGAGCGCGTGCTGGAGGTCGTCGAGGCCCCGCACGTCACGCCGTCCCAGGACGGCGGCAGCGTCCGGCTGGGTGCGGCATGAGACCGACCACCCTCCCACCGCCGCCGCTGGCGAGTCCGGCCGCGGTGCGCCGCCTGCGCCTGCAGGTCGGCCGGCGCCTGGACGGGCTCGTGCAGGGCGACCACCTCGGCCACCTGCCCGGCCCGGGCACCGAGGCTGCCGAGGCCCGGCCGTACGGTCCCGGCGACGACGTGCGACGGCTCGACTGGGCCGTCACCGCACGCAGCACCGAGCCGCACGTGCGCATGACCGTCGCCGAGCGGGAGCTCGAGACGACGCTGGTCGTCGACCTGTCGGCGTCCATGTCGTTCGGCAGCGCCGGCGCCGAGAAGCGCGACGTGGCGGTCGCAGTCGCTGCGGGGTTCCTCCACCTCGGCAGCCGGCCGGGCGACCGCGTCGGGGCGCTGCTCGTCACCGGCACCGGCCTGCGCGCCCTGCCGCCCCGTGGCGGCCGCGTCGCCTCGACCGCGGTGCTGCGCGCCCTGCTGGGCACGCCGCGCGCCGACGGTGCGGGTCCCGGGCTCGGCGACGCGCTGACGTCGCTGTCCCGGCGGCCCCGGCGCCGAGGGCTGACGGTGGTGCTGAGCGACCTCACCGACGACGTGGCGACCTGGCAGCGGCCGCTGCGGGTCCTCGGCGCCCGGCACGACGTCGTGGTGGTGCAGGTCGTCGACCGGCGGGAGGTGGCGCTGCCCGACGTGGGCGTGCTGCACCTCGTCGACCCGGAGACCGGCCAGGTGGAGCAGGTCAGGACCAGCGCCCGCACCCGCGAGCGCTACGCCGCCGCTGCTGCCGAGCGCGCGCAGGAGCAGCACAGGGCGGTCCTCGCGGCCGGCGCGTCCCATGCCGTGGTGCGCACCGACGAGGACTGGCTGCCGCAGCTGGCGCGCTTCCTGGCGGTCCGGCGGCGGGTGCGCGGCGCACGGCCGGGCGGTGTGCGATGAGCTTCGCCAGCCCCGCGCGGCTGTGGCTGCTGGTGCTCGTCGCCGCCCTCGCCGTCGCCTACGTCCTCCTGCAGCGCAGGCGGTCCCGCTACGCCGTGCGCCTGCCGGGCCTGGCGCTGCTCGCCGCGGTGGCCCCGCGTCTCGGCTGGCGCAAGCACGTCGCCTCGGCGGCGCTGCTGCTGTCGATGGTCGGCGCGACCGCCGCCTTCGCCGAGCCGCGCGCCTCGGTGGAGGTGCCCCGCGAGCAGGCGACGCTCGTCGTCGCGCTCGACGTGTCGCTGTCCATGGCGGCGACCGATGTCGACCCCGACCGCTTCACGGCAGCCAAGGCGGCAGCGGTCGACTTCGTCGACGGCCTTCCGGCGCGCTTCGACGTCGGGCTCGTCGCCTTCTCCGGCACCGCCTCCGTGGCCGTCACCCCGACGCAGGACCACACGGCGGTCACGGCCGCGATCGAGGACCTGTCGCTGGGCAACGGCACCGCGATCGGCGAGGCGGTCGCCAGCTCGCTGACCGCCGTGGCCAGCACGCGCACCGGCGTCGAGGACGTGCCCGCCCACGTCGTGCTCCTGTCGGACGGCGCGAACACCGTCGGCCGCTCGGTGGGTGCTGCGGTGCAGGACGCCGTCGCCGCGGGCGTCCCCGTGTCGACCATCGCGTACGGCACGCAGGAGGGCGAGGTGCAGATCGACCGGCAGCGCATCCGGGTGCCCGTCGACGCGCCGGCGCTCGCGGAGCTGGCCGCCGACACCGGCGGCACGGCGTACGAGGCGGCCAGCGGTGACGAGCTCGAGGACGTCTACGACGACATCGGCAGCACGGTCGGCACGACGACGGAGTCGCGCGAGGTCAGCGCCGGGATGGCCGGACTGGCACTGCTCTCGGCCGTCGGCGCCGGGGCGGCAGCGCTCGCGTGGTCACCGCGGTCGCTGTGACCACCGCCGTGCAGGTGCCACCGGCCGCCGTCGTGCGGCCGGCGGCCCGTCGCACCCCCGGCTGGTGGCGGGACGCCGCCGAGGTCTGCTTCTGGGCCAGCCTCGTCGTGGTCGCGCTGCTGTGGCTCGGCGGCGGCGGACTCCGCGACCTCGCGGGCGGTGTCGGCGAGGCGCTCATGTCGCTCGGGCGCGCGCTCGGCCTGGTCGCCTCGGACCTGCTGCTCGTGCAGGTGCTGCTCATGGCCAGGCTGCCGTTCGTCGAGCGGAGCTTCGGCCAGGACGACCTCGCGCGCCGCCACCGCGTCGTCGGCTCCTGGTCCTTCTGGCTGATGGCCGCCCACGTCCTGCTCGTGACCGTGGGCTACGCCGTGACGGACGGCCGCAACCCGCTGTCCGAGCTGTGGGACCTGACGTGGACCTACCCCGGCATGCTCCTGGCGGTCGCCGGGACGCTGTGCCTGGTCATGGTCACGGTGACGAGCATCCGGGCCGCCCGGCGTCGGCTGCGCTACGAGTCGTGGCACCTGCTGCACCTGTACGCCTACCTTGGCGCGGGTCTCGCGCTGCCCCACCAGCTGTGGTCGGGCGGGGACTTCGTCGGCAACCCCGTGGCCGCCGCCTGGTGGTGGTCGGCGTGGGCCGGCACCGCCGCCGCGGTCGTGGTGTGGCGGCTCGGCGTCCCCGTGTGGCGCACCCTGCGCCACCGGCTGGTCGTCGCCGCGGTCGTCCCGGAGGCCCCGGGAGTCGTGTCGGTGCACCTCACCGGGCGGCGGCTCGACGCGCTGCCGGCGCGCGCCGGGCAGTTCCTGCTGTTCCGCTTCCTCGACGGGACGGGCCGCACCCGCGCGCACCCGTACTCCCTGTCCGCCAGCCCCCACCCCGGGCTCCTGCGGGTGACGGTCAAGGACCTGGGCGACGGCAGCCGGCGGGTGGCCGGGCTCCGCCCGGGCACCCGCGTGGCCGTCGAGGGGCCGTACGGGCGGCTGACCGCTGACCGGCGCACCCGCCGCGGGGTGCTGCTCGTCGGCAGCGGCGTCGGCATCACGCCGCTGCGGTCGCTCGCCGAGGAGCTCGAGCAGTCCCCGGGGGACGTCGTGCTGCTGCACCGCGTGCACAGCGAGGCCGACGCGGTGTTCCGGGGCGAGCTCGCCCAGCTCGCCACCACCCGCGGTCTGCGTGTCGTCCGGCTCGTCGGACCGCGGCCGCCGGGCCGGGCGTCGTGGCTGCCCGCGGCGCACGCCGCTCGCGACGACGTCGACGCGCTGCGCCGCCTGGTGCCCGACGTCGCCGACCGGGACGTCTTCGTGTGCGGGCCCGCCGGGTGGACCGACCTCGTCCTGACTGCAGTGCGAGCGGCGGGCGTGCCTGACGCGCACGTCCACGTCGAGCGCTTCAGCTGGTGACCGACCCGACCCCGAGAGGAGGATCCGTGCGGCGGATCCTGCTGGCCCTGTGCACCACCGCGACGGCCCTCGTGCTGCTGTTCGGCTACCGGACGAGCTCGCCGCCGAGCAGCGCCCCGGTCGTCGCCGCCGTGGCGGCGGCCACGGGCCAGTCCTTCGACGGCGCCGTCGTGCAGACCCGCTGGGGTCCGGTGCAGGTCCGGGTCACGGTGTCGGACGGCACGCTCGTGCAGGCGACCGCGCTGCAGGTGCCCGACGGCAACCACCGCGACGTCGAGATCAACGCCCGGGCGGTGCCGGTGCTGTCGGCCGAGGCCGTGGACGCGCAGGGCGCCGACATCGACACCGTGTCGGGCGCCACCGTCACGAGCGACGGCTACATCGCCTCGCTGCAGTCGGCCCTCGACGCGGCCGACCTGTGAACGCCCCCGCCGTCGACACGCCTCGGCGGTCCTTCGTCGACCAGGTGATGGGCATGCCCGTCAGCGTGCTCGTCCGCGGACCGGCAGCGCGCACCGACGAGCTGGCCGACGTCGTCGCACGGGTGCACGCGGAGCTGCACGAGGTCGACCGCCGCTTCAGCACCTGGCGGCCGGACAGCGCGGTGAGCCGCCTGCGCCGCCAGGAGCTCCCACCCGACGACGTGCCCGCCGACGTGCAGGAGGTGCTCCGGCGCTGCGACGACGCGCGGCAGCGCACGGGCGGGTGGTTCGACGCGTCCCTGCCGGACGCCGACGGCGTGCGCCGGACAGACCCGACCGGGCTCGTCAAGGGCTGGGCCGTGGAGCGCGCCGCACGTCACCTGGCCGCGCTCGAGGGGCACGACTGGCTGGTCAACGCCGGCGGCGACGTCGTCGCGCAGGCCAGGTACGGGGCGCCGTGGCGCGTCGGCGTGGAGGACCCACGGGACCGCTCGAGGGTGCTGGCCCGGCTGCCACTCGTGAGCGGCGGCGTCGCGACCTCCGGCAGCGCCGCCCGCGGACCGCACGTGGTCGATCCGCGCACCGGGGCGCCGGCCGCCGCCCTGCTCAGCGCGACGGTCGTCGGCCCCTCGCTCTGCGAGGCGGACGTGCAGGCGACGGCGGCCTTCGCGCAGGGACCGGCATCGATCGAGCGGCTCGAGGCCCTGCCGGGGTACGAGGCGCTGCTCGTGCACCTCGACGGCCACGTCGCACGGACGACGGGCCCCTCGACCGCGGCGCCGGACGCCGTCAGGCCTGCTGCCGGCGCACGGTGAGGTCACGGGCCTCGGCGTAGCGCTCGCGCACGGCGGGCGTCGCTGCGGCGTCGTACGACTCGGTCTCGCTCGCCGGCCACTGCGGGGGGCTCTCGCCCCCGTCGAGCACCCACGCGGCCTGCCGGGCGGCGCCGTCCGCGACGGGCTCGCCGGGCGGGGGGACCAGGACGGGGACGCCGAGCACCGCGGGCGAAAGGCGCCGGACCGCCTCGGACCGGGCGCCCCCGCCGACGAGCAGGACGCGTCGCGCCTCGCTGCCGGCGGCGCGGATGGCGTCCAGCCCGTCGGCGAGCCCGCACAGCAGCCCCTCGACGGCCGCGCGCGCCAGGTGCGCCGGCTCGCAGGTGCCGAGGGTCAGTCCGTGGAGGGCACCGGTCGACCAGGGCTTGTCCGGCGTGCGCTCTCCCTCGAGGTAGGGGACGAGGACGAGGCCGTCCGACCCCTCCGGAGCCGAGAGCGCGAGGCGGGACAGCGCGTCGTGGTCGACGCCGAGCAGCCGCGCCGTCGCGTCGAGCACGCGTGCGGCGTTCAGCGTGACCACCAGTGGCAGGAAGTGCCCGGTGGCGTCGGCGAAGCCGGCGACGGTGCCACTGGGGTCGGCCGCCGCGGACCTCGACACGGTCGACACGACGCCCGACGTGCCGAGCGAGAGCACGACGTCACCCACCGCCGCGCCGACGCCGAGCGCCGCCGCCGCGTTGTCCCCGGTGCCGGGTCCGAGCACCGGGCCGCCGTCGGCCACCCGCCCGGCCCGCTCGGCCGGGCCGAGCACGCGCGGCAGCACCAGCGAGCGGCCGAAGCCGAGCTCGAGCAGGTCGGTGCGGTAGCGCCCGGACGACGGCGACCAGTAGCCCGTCCCGCTGGCGTCGCCGCGGTCGGTGACGAGGTCGTCCAGGCGACCGGTGCCGGCCAGGCGCCAGGTCAGCCAGTCGTGCGGCAGGCACACCGCAGCCACGCGCGCCGCGTTCTCCGGCTCGGCCCGCGCGAGCCAGCGCAGCTTGGTGACGGTGAACGAGGCGACCGGCACCAGTCCGACGGCGTCGGCCCACGCCTGCCGTCCGCGCGACTCGTCACCGTCGCCGAGCTCGGCGATGAGCTCGCTCGCGGCGCCCGCCGAGCGGGTGTCGTTCCAGAGCAGGGCCGGGCGCACGACCTCGCCCCGCTCGTCGAGGCAGACCATGCCGTGCTGCTGCCCCCCGACGGACAGCGCCTCGACGTCATCGAGGCCGCCGGCCCGCTCCAGCGCCTGCTGCAGCGCCGTCCACCAGGCCTCCGGGTCGACCTCGGTGCCCGCCGGGTGCGGTGCGCGGCCCTCGCGCACGAGCCGGCCGGTCCCGGCGTCGCGGACGACGACCTTGCACGCCTGGGTCGAGGAGTCGACGCCCGCGACGAGGGCCACGCTCAGCGCGCCCCGAGCTCGACCGCCGGCGCACCGGAGGCCGGCACGGTGTCCTCGCCGGTGGGACGGCGCGTGCTCATGGGTGCCTCTCCGCAGGTGGTGGGGGTGGCGGAGACGTTTCGGCGCACCCCCGCAGGGCGATCTAAGACTGCGGCCCGTCGGGTGTCAACGGCTCGACGCCGGCCTGCAGACCGCGAAAGACCCGTCCGCTCGGCCGATCTGAGTGACACCCACCCGGAGGACCCCATGGCACTGCTGCCGACGCGCGAGGACAAGTTCAGCTTCGGGCTGTGGACGGTGGGGTGGCAGGCCCGTGACCTGTTCGGGGAGGCCACCCGACCCGTCCTCGCCGCCGTCACGGCGGTCGAGAAGCTGGCGGAGATGGGCGCCTACGGGATCACCTTCCACGACGACGACCTCGTCCCGCCGGACAGCAGCCCGTCCGAGCGGCAGCGCATCCTCGACGAGTTCAAGAAGGCGCTGCAGGACACCGGCATGGTCGTGCCGATGGTCACGACCAACCTGTTCGCCGACCCGGTCTTCAAGGACGGCGCCTTCACCAGCAACGACCGGTCGGTCCGCCGCTACGCACTGCGCAAGGTCATGCGCAACATGGACCTCGCCGCCGAGCTCGGGGCGGAGGTCTACGTCTTCTGGGGCGGTCGCGAGGGCACCGAGGTCGACTTCGCCAAGGACGTGCGCGACGCGCTCGACCGCTACCGCGAGGGGATCGACACCCTCGCGCAGTACTCGATCGACAAGGGCTACGGGCTGCGCTTCGCCCTCGAGCCCAAGCCGAACGAGCCGCGCGGCGACATCCTGCTGCCGTCCATCGGGCACGCGCTGGCCTTCATCAGCGAGCTGGAGCACGCCGACATGGTCGGCATCAACCCCGAGACCGGTCACGAGCAGATGGCCAGCCTCAACTACACGCACGGCATCGCCCAGGCCCTGTGGCAGGGCAAGCTCTTCCACATCGACCTCAACGGGCAGAAGGGGCCGCGCTACGACCAGGACATGGTGTTCGGGTACGGCGACCTGCTGCAGGCCTTCTCGACCGTCGACCTGCTCGAGAACGGCGCCCCCGGCGGCGGGCCCGTCTACGACGGCGACCGCCACTTCGACTACAAGCCGCTGCGGACCGAGGACATGGACGGCGTCTGGGAGTCGGCCCGCGCCAACATGGAGCTCTACCTGGCGCTGCGCGAGCGCACGCGGTCGTTCCGCGCCGACCCGGAAGTGCAGGAGGCGCTGGAGGCGGCGCGCGTCAGCGAGCTGAGCGTCCCGACGCTCGCCGACGGCGAGACGTACGAGCAGCTGCTCGCCGACCGCTCGGCCTCCGAGGACTTCGACATCGACCGTGCCCGTACCCAGGGCTACGGCTTCGCGAGGGTGCAGCGGCTGGCGATCGAGCACCTGCTCGGCGTGCGCTCCCAGGTCACCTGAGCGGCGCCGCCGTCGTGGTCGGTCCCGTCGTCGCGCGCGACTGGTGGCAGGCGCACGCCCACGAGGTCGTGCTCGCGGACGTCCGCCGGGACGTGCCCGGGACGTCGGCGGCCGCGGCGTACGCCGCCGGGCACCTGCCCGGGGCCGCCTTCGTCGACCTGGACCGCTGGCTGGCCGGGCCGCCCAGCCCTGAGCACGGCCGCCACCCGCTCCCCTCGCCCGAGGTCTTCGCCGAGGGCATGGCGCGCGCCGGCATCGGCGACGGTGACGTGGTCGTCGCCTACGACGACGCTGCCGGGGTCGTCGCCGCGCGCCTGGTGTGGATGCTCCGGGTGCTCGGCCACCCGGCGGCGCTGCTCGACGGTGGTCCGCGCCCCGACGACCCGAGGGAGACCGGGCCGCCCGACCCCGTCCGGCGGAGCTCCACCCCTCGCCCCTGGCCGAGCGCCGCGCTCGCCGCGCTGGAGGACGCCGCGGACGCCGGCTCCCTCGTCCTCGACGCGCGGTCGGCCGAGCGCTTCGCCGGAGCCCCGGATCCCCTCGACCTCCGTCCCGGTCACATCCCGGGTGCGCGGAGCCTCCCCTGCCTGGAGAGCCTGGACCCCGACGGCTTCCTGCTCCCGGAGGACGTGCTGCGACGTCGCCTCGCGGACGTGGGCGTCGACGGCACCAGGCCCGTCGTGTCCTCCTGCGGCTCGGGCGTCACCGCCTGCCACACGCTGCTGGTCCTGGAGCACCTCGGCCTCCCGGCAGGCAGGCTCTACCCCGGCTCCTGGTCGCAGTGGGCCGCCGACCCTGACCGGCCGGCCGAGACGGGTGCCGGCCGCTAGCGCTCAGAACGCGGCGACGTGCTCCGCCGTGAAGCCCTGCGAGCCCTTCGAGACGTGCCAGACCCGGACGTCCTTGCCTGCCACGGTGGACTTCTCGTGCACGCGGGCGACGTCGTCGAGCAGGTCTCCGGTGCCGCGGACGACGTAGGGGTGACCGGCCATGTCGATCGTGAAGACCGTCTCGCCGAGGAAGGCCCCGAGGTCGGTCGGGGCGCGGTCGCCCGTCTCCGTGACCGGGTAGGGGACGCCCGAGATCACGCTCTGCGGTGTGTCGGTCATGGGACCCTCTCGTGTCGACGGCTGCACGGGACAGCGAGCCGGCAGCGGCCCGCGCCGGTCCCCTGCCCCGGCCTGCGGGGGCTCAGACACCGGCGGTCGGCAGCGGCTCACGTCCAGGCCGTACGGTGCAGGGACGACGGACGCCCACGAGGGAGCTGGTGCCGTGTTCTCCGAGCTCGAGCCGCACGCCGAACGACTGCGCGGGACGACCCTGCGCGAGCTCTTCGACACCGATCCCGATCGTGCCGAGCGGCTGTCGGTGTCGACCGGCGACCTGGTGCTGGACTTCTCCAAGAACCTGCTCGACGACGACGCCGTCGGGGCGCTGGTGGCCGTGGCCCGGGACCGCGGGCTGCCCGAGCGCATCGAGGCGATGTTCACCGGCGAGCACATCAACACCACCGAGGACCGGGCGGTGCTCCACACCGCGCTGCGCCGCCCGGCCGACGCCCCCCTCGTCGTGGACGGGCAGGACGTGACGGCCGAGGTCCAGCGGGTCCTCGGGCGCATGGAGGCCTTCACGCGCAGCGTCCGCTCGGGCGAGCGCACCGGAGCGACGGGGCAGCGCTTCACCACCGTGGTCAACATCGGCATCGGCGGGTCGGACCTCGGGCCGCGCATGGTCGTGCGGGCGCTGCGCCGCTGCCTCGACGGCACCCTCGACGCCCGCTTCGTCGCCAACGTCGACGGCGCCGACCTCGAGGCCGCGCTGACCGGGCTCGACGCCGCACAGACCCTGTTCGTCGTCTGCTCCAAGACGTTCACCACGGCGGAGACCCTCGCCAACGCCGGCGCTGCCCGCTCCTGGCTCGTGGAGCGGCTCGGCGAGGACGCCGTCGGCGCGCACTTCGTCGCCGTGTCGACCAACGCCGAGCAGGTGCGCGAGTTCGGCATCGACGAGGACCAGATGTTCGGCTTCTGGGACTGGGTGGGCGGGCGCTACTCGCTGACCTCGGCCGTCGGGCTCTCCATCCTGCTGGCCGTCGGTCCGGAGCAGTTCCGCGAGCTGCTGGCCGGCTTCGCCGACATGGACGAGCACTTCCGCACGGCGCCGCTCGAGCGCAACCTCCCCGTGCTGCTCGGCCTCGTCGGCGTGTGGAACCGCAACGTCCTCGGCATGGACAGCCTGGCGGTGCTCCCCTACGCCCAGGACCTCGAGCTGCTGCCCGCCTACCTGCAGCAGCTCGACATGGAGAGCAACGGCAAGCGGGTGCGGCTCGACGGCACGCCCGTCGACACCGACACCGGCCCGATCGTCTGGGGACAGCCAGGCACCAACGGCCAGCACGCGTTCTACCAGCTGCTGCACCAGGGCACGACCCCCGTGCCCTGCGACATGGTCGCCTTCGTCGCACCGCTGAGCGGGCTCGAGGAGCAGCACGACGTGCTGCTCGCCAACTGCCTCGCGCAGACGCAGGCGCTGGCCTTCGGCCGCAGCGCCGAGGAGGTCGCCGCCGCGGGGGTGGACGCCGAGCTGGTGCCCCACCGCACGTTCCCGGGCAACCGGCCGAGCAACACCGTCCTCGTGTCCGCCCTCACGCCGCGCACGCTCGGACAGCTCGTCGCGGCGTACGAGCACAAGGTCCTCACCCAGGGCGTGCTGTGGGGCGTCAACTCCTTCGACCAGTGGGGCGTCGAGCTCGGCAAGACGCTCGCCACCGCCCTGGTGCGGCGGCTGCACGGCGAGGACGGCGACGCGCCGCTCGACAGCTCCACCGAGCGCCTGCTGCGGCTGTACCGCGAGGGCCGTCCGGGCTAGGAGGCGACGGCCTCCGGCCGGGCCACGGGCGCCGCGCTCCTCGCGACCGCCGCGCCGACGAGCAGCGCGACGAGCACGACCAGCAGCGCCCGCAGCACGCCCAGGCGCTCCGGCTCGGCGAGCAGCCCGACGAGCGGCGGGCCGGCGAGGAAGGCGGTGTAGCCGATGGAGCTGACGACCGACACCCGCACGGCCGCACCCGACTCGTCGTCGGCCGCCGCGCTCATGCCGACCGGGAAGCCGAGGGCTGCCCCCGCGCCCCACAGGACCGCACCGACGAGCGCGATCGGCACGCTCGACGACAGCACCACCAGCAGCAGGCCGGCCACCGACAGCAGCGCGGTCGTCCGCAGGACGGTGGTGCGTCCGTAGCGCGTCAGCAGGCTGCCGCCGACGGTGCGCGAGGCGGTCATGGCGGCGACGAAGCACGCGAAGCCGAGGGCGCCCACCGCGTCCGACGTGCCGTGCCCGTCGACCAGGGCGATGGCGAGCCAGTCGTTCGCGGTGCCCTCGACGAAGGCGAAGCACAGGACCAGGACGCCGACGAGCAGGGTGCGCGGCTCGCGCCAGGCCCGGGACACCCGCAGGGGTGGCGCGGCGCCGACCTCCGCCCCGGCGACCGGCAGGAACGCCCGCAGGCTCAGCGCGACCGCCACCAGGGACGCCAGGCCGGTCAGCGCGAGCTGCACCTGCACCGCCAGGCCGCCGGCCGCTGCGGCCGCGCCGACCAGCGCCCCCGCGACCGTGCCGATGCTGAAGCCGGCGTGGAAGCGCGGCATGAGCGTGCGGTCGAGCCTGCGCTCGACGTCCGCGCCCTCCACGTTCATGGCGACGTCCCAGCTGCCGACGCCCAGCCCGGTCAGGACCAGGCCGACGCCCGTGAGGGGCACCGAGGCCGTGCCCACGCCGGCGCTGACCAGCAGCAGCCCCGCCGCGACCAGGCTCGCGCCCCCCAGGACCGTCCTCGACGGGCCGAAGCGGGCGACCAGCGGTCCGCTCGTCGGCAGGCCGAGCACGGACCCGACGGAGACGCACAGCAGCAGCAGACCCAGCTGGCCGGTGCTCAGCCCGAGCGCCTCGCGCACGGCGGGCAGGCGTGACACCCAGGAGGCGAACACCAGCCCGTTGAGGGCGAAGACCAGGGCCACGGCGACCCGCGCCCGCTCGACCACCGCTGCGGGCGCACTCGTCACCTCCTCGACGCTAGCTCCCGGGCTGACCGAGCGCCGCGCCGACGATGGCCCGTGCCTCCTCCTGGATGCGGGCGAGGTGGTCGGGGCCGGAGAAGCTCTCGGCGTAGATCTTGTAGACGTCCTCGGTGCCGGACGGGCGGGCGGCGAACCAGCCGCTGTCCGTCGTCACCTTCAGCCCGCCGAGCGCGGCGCCGTTGCCGGGCGCCTGCGTCAGCGTGGCCGTGATGCGCTCGCCGGCCAGCTCGGTGGCCGAGACCTGCGAGGGCGAGAGCCCCGCGAGCACGGCCTTCTGCTGCCGGGTGGCCGGCGCGTCGACGCGGGCGTACGACGGCGTGCCGTACTGCTCGGTCAGGCGGGCGTAGCGCTCGCTCGGGGTGCTGCCGGTGACGGCGAGCACCTCCGAGGCCAGCAGGCAGAGCAGGATGCCGTCCTTGTCGGTCGTCCAGGCGGTGCCGTCCTTGCGCAGGAACGACGCCCCGGCGGACTCCTCACCGCCGAAGACGACCGAGCCGTCGAGCAGCCCGGGGACGAACCACTTGAAGCCGACCGGCACCTCGAGCAGCCGGCGGCCGAGCCCCGCGACCACGCGGTCGATGAGCGAGGAGCTGACGAGGGTCTTGCCGATCGCCCCGGCGTCGACCCACGACGAGCGGGTGGCGAGCAGGTGCTCGATCGCCACGGCGAGGTAGGCGTTGGGCGCCAGCAGGCCGCCGTCGGGGGTCACGACGCCGTGCCGGTCGGCGTCCGCGTCGTTGCCGGTGGCGATGGCGTAGTCGTCCTTGTTGGCGATGAGCGAGGCCATCGCGAACTGGGACGAGCAGTCCATGCGGATCTTGCCGTCCCAGTCGAGCGTCATGAAGCGCCACGTCGGGTCGACGAGCGGGTTGACGACGGTGAGGTCGAGCCGGTGGCGGTCGGCGATCTCGCCCCAGTAGTCGACGCTCGCACCGCCCAGCGGGTCGGCGCCGATCCGCACGCCGGCATCCCGTACGGCGTCGAGGTCGAGCACCGACGGCAGGTCGTCGACGTAGGCGCCGAGGAAGTCGTAGGTCGACGTGGTGTCCGCGGCGCGGGCCCGCGACAGCGGCACCCGGCGCACACCCGCCATCCCCTCGCGCAGGAGGGCGTTCGCGGCGTCCTGCACGGCGCCGGTGATGTCGCTGCCGGCAGGGCCGCCGTCCGGCGGGTTGTACTTGAAGCCACCGTCGGCGGGCGGGTTGTGGGAGGGCGTCACGACGACGCCGTCCGCCAGGCCGCTCGTGCGGCCGCGGTTGTAGGTGAGCACCGCGTGCGAGAGCGCGGGCGTCGGCGTGTAGCGGTCGCGGCTGTCGACGAGCACGGTGACGTCGTTGGCGGCGAAGACCTCGAGGGCCGTCGACCAGGCCGGCTCGGACAGGGCGTGCGTGTCCCGGGCGAGGAACACCGGCCCGTCCACCCCCGCGGCCCGACGGTGCTCGACGATGGCCTGGCTGGTGGCCGCGATGTGGTCGTCGTTGAAGGCGCTGTGCAGCGACGAGCCGCGGTGGCCGCTCGTCCCGAACGACACCTGCTGACCGGGGTCGTCGGGGTCGGGGTGCTCGGTGTAGTAGGCCGTCACCAGCCGGGCGACGTCGACCAGGTCGTCCGGCTGCGCCGTGGTGCCGGCGCGCTCGTGCTGTGCCATGCCGTCCTCCTGTGCGTTCGGGTCGTCTACGCGCGGACGGTCTGCCCCTTGCCGACGACGACCACCCCGTTGTCCGAGACCGTGTAGAGCTCGCGGTCGCGGTCGAGGTCGACCCCGATCGTGGCGCGCTCCGGCACGACGACGTTCTTGTCGAGGATGGCGTTGCGCACCACCGCGTGACGGCCGACCTGCACGCCCTGCATGAGGACGGAGGCGTCGACCTGTGCCCAGGAGTGCACGTGCGCCCCGGGTGCCAGGATCGACCGGCTGACCGAGCTGCCCGACACCACCGAGCCTGGCGACAGCAGGCACTCCATGGCGATCCCGGCCCGCCCGGCGGAGCCGTGCACCGTCCTGGCCGGCGGGAGCGGGTCCTGGCCGGTGTAGACCGGCCACAGGGGGTTGGCCAGGTCGAAGGCCGGGTCGGCCGACAGCAGGTCCATGTGGGCGTCGTAGTAGCTGTCGAGCGTGCCGACGTCGCGCCAGTAGCCGCGCCCGGGCTCGGGTGTCCCGGGGACGTCGTTGTCACGGAAGTCGTAGACGTCCGCCTCGCCGCGCTCGACCAGCATCGGGATGATGTCGCCGCCCATGTCGTGGCGGCTGTCGGGGTTCTCGGCGTCGCGGGTGACCGCGTCGACCAGCGCCTGCGTCGTGAAGACGTAGTTGCCCATGGAGGCGAAGACCTCGTCCGGCGCGTCGGGCAGTCCCTGCGCGTCGGTCGGCTTCTCGCGGAAGGCCGAGATGCTCCGGCCGTCCGGGCCGACCTCGATGACGCCGAACTGGTCGGCCATCGACAGCGGCTGCCGGATGCCGGCCACCGTCACCGACGCACCGGAGGCGATGTGCGCGGCGACCATCTGCGACGGGTCCATCCGGTAGATGTGGTCGGCCCCGAACACGACGACGTGGCTGGGGCGCTCGTCGTCGATGAGGTTGCGGCTCTGGTGGATGGCGTCCGCCGAGCCGGCGAACCACCGCGGACCCAGCCGCTGCTGCGCCGGGACCGGCGTGACGTAGTTCTCGAGCAGCGTCGACAGGCGCCAGGTCTTGGTGATGTGGCGGTCCAGCGAGTGGCTCTTGTACTGCGTCAGCACGACGAGCTTGCGGTAGCCGCCGTTGACGAGGTTCGAGAGCACGAAGTCGACCAGTCGGTACATGCCGCCGAACGGGACCGCCGGCTTGGCGCGGTCGGCCGTCAGGGGCATCAGGCGCTTGCCCTCGCCGCCGGCGAGGACGATGCCGAGCACGGTCGCAGTCACCGTCGGAACGTAGCCGCCGCGGTGATCGGCGTCACCACCCGCCCCCCGGCGACGCTCGGCGGTCCGCCGGCCGGCGCAGGGGGACGCCGTCCACCCAGCTCGTCAGGTCAGCGGGCGTGCCGAGGGTGAAGGCCTTGGCCACCGCGTCCTCCGCGTCGCGGGCGTTGCGCAGGGCGACGTCGAGGACCGTGCCGGGGCGGGGGTGCACCCGGACGGCGTCGAAGCGCTTGCCGATCCCGAGGTCGCCCACCTGGTCCGCCAGTCCCAGCGCGGCCGCACCCGCGGCCGTCGTGAGGTGGAGCAGGTGGGCGGCGTCCAGCCGTACGCCCTGCTCGCCGAGCAGCTGCTGCACGAACGAGGCGTGCAGCCCCTCCTTGAGCAGGCAGAACCCGGAGCCGGCGCCGACGTCCGAGCCGAGCGCGACGCGCACGCCGTGCCGCAGGTGCCGCGCGAGCGGGAAGTGCCCACTGCCGAGCGCCGAGTTGCTCGTCGGGCAGTGGGCGACGCTGGCGCCCCGCGCGGCGAGCACGTCGAGCTCCTCGCCGGTCGGGTGGACGTTGTGCGCGAGGACGCTGCGACCGGACACCAGGCCGTGCCGGTCGTAGGACTCGACGTAGTGGCAGGTGTCGAACAGCTCTCCCACTCCGGCGATCTCGATCAGGTTCTCGTTGAGGTGGGTCGTCAGCAAGGACCCTTCGACGTCCGCCAGCAGCGTCGCGCACGAGGCGAGCAGGTCGTCCGTGCACGACAGGGAGAACCGCGGCGTCACCGCGTAGCGGCTGCGACCGCGTCCGTGCCAGCGTCGAGCCAGCTCGCGGCCCTCGTCGTAGGCGCGCTCCGGCGTCGTCCACAGCGTCTCGGGCAGCAGCCGGTCGCTGACCACCAGGCCGCTCGTGATGCGCAGGCCCACCTGCTCGGCCTGCGCGAGCAGGACGTCGACCGCCGGCGCGAAGTGGGCGCCGAACACCAGCGCCGTGGTCGTCCCGGCCTCGACGAGCCCGCTCACGAACTCCCGGGCCACCTCGCGGGCGTACGCCACCTCGCCGAGGCGCTCCTCCTCGGGCAGGGCGCAGCGCTCGAGCCACTCGAGCAGCGGCATGCCGAGCCCGCCGACCGCACGCACCTGGGGGAAGTGCACGTGGGTGTCGACGAAGCCGGGCAGCACCAGACCTCCTCGCAGGTCGACGACCTCGTCGTCGTCGGCACCCGCCTGCACCTCGCCGAAGGACCCTCTCGCGACGATGACGCCGGCACGCACGAGCAGGCCCGCGTCGTGCTCGACGCGCAGCCGGCCACCGGCGAACGGGTCGTCGGGCGTGTCCACGACGGTCCCGCGGAACAGCGTCACGCCGGTGTCCCGGGGGTGCTGCGGGTGCGCTCGGCTCGCCGCTGCCACTCGAGGTGCAGCGCGGCCGCCACGCTGACCGCGATGGCCGCGGGGTCCTTCGCCGTCAGCCCGGGAAGGCCGATCGGCGTGCGGATCCCGTCGACCACGGCCTGCGGGTGGCCGTCGTCGAGGAGCGTCCGGCGGAAGCGGGTCCACTTGCCGGCCGAGCCGATGAGGCCCACCGACCCGAGCGCCGGAGTCCGCAGCGCGGCGTCGCACAGCGCGGCGTCCTCGGCGTGGTCGTGCGTCATCACGAGGACGTCGGTGCCTGGCGGGAGCTCGGCGAGGACGAGCTCGGGCAGGACCGGCACGGCGTGCACCTGCACCCGGGCCCGCGCGTCCGCGAGGGCTGCCAGCCGCTCGGCGGTGAGCTGCTCGGGGCGCGAGTCGACGAGGTGGAGGTCGAGGTCGCTGCGCGCCAGGACGCGCGCGAGCTCGAGCCCGACGTGCCCCACGCCGAACACCGCCACGGACGGCACGACCGCCAGCGGCTCGAGCAGCAGCACGACCTCGCCGCCGCAGCACTGCACCCCGTGCTCGTACGGCGCCCGGTCCGACAGCGCGACCGTGCGGAGCTCCGGTGCTGCTGCGGGCTCGGCGAGCAGGTCGCGGCCGCGCGCGACGGCGACGGCCTCGAGGTTGCCGCCCCCGACGGTGCCCCAGGTCGCCCGCGCACCGACGACCATCTTGGCCCCCGCCTCCCGCGGCGCGTGGCCCCTCACCGAGGCGACCGTCACCAGCACCCCCGCCTGCCTGCGGGTGCGCAGGTCGTCCACCGCGCGCAGCCAGTCCACGGTGCCTCAGGCCTCGGACAGCGAGCGCTGCGCCTGTTCGGACCGCGGACGGATCGGCGGTGCACCGGGTGCCGGCTGCTGCGGCTCGACGCCGGTGCCGCCCTCGAGCACGTGGTCGTCCGACGGCGCCGTGCGCGCCCGCTCGAGCGCCCAGTAGACGGCCTCCGGCGTCGCCGGTGACGGCAGGTCGACGCTGGTGCCGGGCGGTCCGAACGCGGCCGCCGCCTGGCGCAGTGCCTCGCGCACCGAGAAGGCGAGCATCAGCGGTGGCTCCCCCACGCCCTTGGACCCGTAGACGACGCCGTCCTCGGCGGCGTCGCGCAGGAGCTCGACGTGGAACTGCTCCGGCATCTCCGACAGGCTCGGCAGCTTGTAGGTGCTCGCGGCCTGCGTCGTCAGCCGCCCCCGCGTCGGCCCGTGGCCCTCGTCCCACCGCAGGTCCTCGAGCGTCAACCAGCCGGCTCCCTGCACGAAACCGCCCTCGACCTGCCCGAGGTCGATGAGCGGCGACAGGCTGTCGCCGACGTCGTGCACGATGTCGACGCGGAGCAGGCGGTGGGCGCCGGTGAAGCCGTCGACCTCGACCTCGGCGGCCGCCACGCCGTAGGCGAAGTACTTGAACGGCTCCCCCTGCATGCGGCTGGAGTCCCAGCGCAGGCCCTCCGTCCGGTAGAAGCCCGCGGCCCACAGCTGGACGCGCGCGAAGTAGGCCAGGCTCACCACCTCGGCCCACGTCAGCTGCCCCCCGGCGTCGCTGAGCACCCGGCCGTCGACGAAGCGCACCGTCGCGGGGTCCACGTCGAGACGCTCCGCCGCGACCTCCGCGAGCCGCCGGCGCACCTGCTCGCAGGCGTCCTTGACCGCGCCGCCGTTCAGGTCGGCGCCCGAGCTCGCCGCCGTCGCCGACGTGTTCGGCACCTTGTCCGTGCGCGTCGGCGCGAGCCGCACCGTCTCCAGCGGGACACCCAGGGCGGTCGCGGCGACCTGCAGCATCTTCGTGTGGAGCCCCTGGCCCATCTCGGTGCCGCCGTGGGTGACGAGCACCGAGCCGTCCTTGTAGACGTGCACGAGCGCACCGGCCTGGTTGAACGCCGTGAAGTTGAAGGAGATCCCGAACTTGACCGGCGTGAGGGCGATCCCGCGCTTGCTGTGCTCGTGCACGGCGTTCCAGCGCTCGACCTGCTCGGTGCGCGCCCCGACGTCCGCCGAGGCGATCAGCCGCTCCCACGCGACGGCCAGCCGCTCGGGGTGGCGCACCACCTGGCCGTACGGCGTGGTCTGCCCCTCGGTGTAGAAGTTGCGGCGTCGCAGCGTCGCCGCCGGGATGCCGAGCAGGGGCGCGCACCGGCCGAGGACGTCCTCGACGACGAGCATCCCCTGCGGTCCGCCGAAGCCGCGGAACGCGGTCTGCGAGGTCTTGTGGGTGCGGGCGATCCGGCCGTTCACCCGGATGTGCGGCACGAAGTAGGCGTTGTCGACGTGGCACAGCGCCCGGGCGAGCACCGGCTCCGACAGGTCGAGGCTCCACCCGCCGTCGGAGGTCAGCGTCGCGTCCAGCGCCTGCAGTCGGCAGTCGGCGTCGAAGCCCGCCCGCCAGCGGATGGCGAAGCCGTGCCGCTTGCCGGTCATGGTCATGTCCTGCGTGCGGTTGAGGCGCAGCCGCACCGGCCGTCCGGTCAGGACGGCGCCGAGCGCGGCGACGGCCGCGAACCCGTGCGGCTGCATCTCCTTGCCGCCGAAGCCGCCACCCATCCGCAGGCACTGCACCGTCACCTGCGCGTTGTCGAGCCCGAGGACGTGGGCGACGATCTCCTGCGTCTCGGACGGGTGCTGGGTGCTGCTCTGGACGAAGACCTGGCCGTTCTCGTCGACGAGCGCCAGCGAGCAGTGCGTCTCCAGGTAGAAGTGCTCCTGGCCGGCGAGGTCGAGCTCGCCGCTGAAGACGTGGTCGGCCCGCTCGAACGCCGCCTCGACGTCGCCCCGCTCGAGGTGCGGCGCACCGCCCTGGAAGCTCTCGGCGGCGACCGCCTCCTGCAGCGTGACGATCGACGGCAGCGGCGCGTAGTCGACCTCGACCGCGTCGGCACCGAGCCGGGCCGCCTCGAGCGTCTCGCCGAGCACCCAGCACACGGCGTGGCCGTGGAACATCACCTCGGCGGGGAACAGCGGCTCGTCGTGCTTGACGCCGGCGTCGTTGACCCCCGGCACGTCGGCGGCGGTCAGGACGCGCACGACACCGGGCACGGCGAGAGCCGGCGCGGGGCGCAGGTCGAGCACGCGTGCGTGTGCGTGCGGCGCCTGCACCGGCCAGGCGTGCAGCACGTCCTTGGTGCGGCCGACCAGGTCGTCGGTGTAGAGCGCGCGTCCGGTGACGTGGAGGGCGGCGCTCTCGTGGGGCCGGCTCGTGCCGACGACGCCGTCCTGCGGACGGGTGGACAGCTCGCTCACGTGCGCACCGGCGAGGCGGTCGTCCGCGCGTGGAGCCGGCGCAGGGCCTGGCCGAGCATCGCGGCGCGGTAGGCGGCACTCGCCCGGTGGTCGTCGATCGGCGAGCCCTCCGCGGACAGCACCCGCGCCGCCTGCTCGACCACCTCGCGGCTCCACGGCCGGCCGGTCAGCGCGTCCTCGGTGGCCTGCGCCCGGAGCGGGACGGCCGCGACACCGCCGAGGCCGATGCGCGCGCGCCGGACGGCGCCGTCGGCGACGTCGAGCGCGAACGCGACGGCGACGCTGGAGATGTCGTCGTAGCGGCGCTTCGAGACCTTCTGGAACGACGTCGTCGTCGCCAGCGGCAGCGGGATGCGCACCAGCCGGACGAGCTCGTCCTCGGCGCGCACGCTGGTGCGGTAGCCGGTGAAGTAGTCGGCCAGCCGCACCGTCCGTCCCCCGCGCTCGCAGACGAGCTCCACCGACGCGTCGAGGGCGAGCAGCGCAGGGGCGAGATCGCCGATGGGCGAGCCGGTGCCGAGGTTGCCGCCGATCGTGGCGCTGTTGCGGACGAGCCGCGAGGCGAACTGCGGCAGCAGCTCGTCGAGCAGCGGCACGCGTCCGGCGAGGCCGCTCTCCACCTCGGTGAGGCTGAGGGCGGCGCCGACCTCGACGGCGTCGTCGCCGACGTGCAGGACGCGCAGCTCGGGGAGGTGGTCGACCGCCACGGTGAGCGGAGCGCGGACCCCCAGCAGGTTGACCGCCACCCCCCAGTCGGTCGACCCGGCGACCACGGTGGCGTCGGGGCGCTGCGCGAGCAGCGCGAGCGCCGCGGGCAGGTCGGCGGGCCGGACGAACTCGGCCGTCGCGCTCGCGAGCCGGGTGGCGCGGACGGGCGGCGGCGCGGCGGCGCAGCGGGCGGCGAGCGCGTCGCCGTCGGCCGGGGCGCCGAGCGCGAAGGCGGCGTCGCGGATCGGGCGGTAGCCCGTGCAGCGGCAGAGGTTGCCGCCGACGGCGTGCAGGTCGAAGCCGTTGGCGCCGCGCTCGGCCGTCGCCGCGGCGGCCGCGCGCCGGTCCGGCCGGTAGTACTCGGCCGCCATGCTGCAGACGAACCCGGGAGTGCAGAAGCCGCACTGCGAGCCGCCGCGCACGGCCAGCTCGACCTGGACGGGGTGCAGGTCGTCCGGGCTGCCGAGGCCCTCCGCCGTGACGACCTCCTGGCCGTCCAGCCCTGCGACCGGCACGAGGCAGGCGTTCACCGCCGTCCACGCCGTGGGGGTGTCCGTGCCCGGCCGCGCCACGAGGACGGCGCACGCGCCGCACTCCCCCTCGGCGCAGCCCTCCTTGCAGCCGGTCAGGCCCTGCTCCCGCAGCCACTCGAGGGCCGTCGTGTGCGGTGCGACGTCGCCCAGGGGCACCGCACGTCCGTTGACGGTCACCGCCGGCGTCTCCACGTGAGCGGCTCCTGGGTCCGGTGACGCCGGCGCTGCGGCGGGCGCTGGTCGAGCGTCCAGGCTACGCCGGGCCACCCCGGCAGGAGGGCCGGTCGACGACGTCACACGTCCGAAGCGCGGGCGAGACGTGCCCGAAACGAGGGGCGGGCAGGGTCGGCGGTCCTGACCGACGGCCCGGAGAGCAGGCGGCGTTGCACCTCACCCCGCACGAGCAGGAGCGGCTGATGCTCTCGTACGCCGCCGAGCTCGCCCACCGCCGGCGCGCCCGCGGGCTGCGGCTCAACCACCCGGAGGCCGTCGCCGTCCTGTCGTCGTGGGTGCTCGAGGGTGCCCGCGACGGGCGCTCGGTCGCCGACCTCATGGGGGCCGGCCGCGACGTGCTGACGCGCGACGACGTGATGGACGGGGTCCCCGAGCTCGTGGACGAGGTGCAGGTCGAGGCCACCTTCCCGGACGGCACGAAGCTCGTCACCGTCCACCGGCCCATCCCGTGATCCCGGGCGAGGTCCTCGTCGGCGACGAGCCGGTCGAGCTCAACGCCGGCCGGGCGGTGACGGTCCTGCGTGTCGCGAACCGCGGGGACCGGCCGGTCCAGGTCGGCAGCCACTACCACTTCGCCGTCGCCAACGACGCTCTCGACTTCGACCGCGAGGCGGCGTGGGGGCTGCGGCTGGCCGTGCCCGCCGGGACGGCCGTCCGCTTCGAGCCGGGCGTCGACCGCGAGGTCGAGCTGGTGCCCATCGGCGGGACCCGGGTCGTGCCCGGCCTGCGGACCGGCACCGGCGGCCCGCTGGACGTCCGCCCGTGACCAGCCTGCCGCGGTCGCGCTACGCCCTGCTGTACGGCCCCACGACCGGTGACCGGGTCCGGCTGGCCGACACCGACCTGCTCGTCGAGGTCGAGGCCGACCTGTCGCGCGGGCCGCACGGTGCCGGCGACGAGGTGGTCTTCGGCGGCGGCAAGGTGATCCGCGAGTCCATGGGCCAGTCGCGCGCCACCCGCGCCGAGGGCGCGCCGGACCTCGTCATCACCGGCGCGCTGGTCCTGGACCACTGGGGCGTCGTCAAGGCGGACATCGGCGTGCGCGACGGGCGGATCGTCGGCATCGGCAAGGCCGGCAACCCCGACACCATGGACGGCGTCGACCCGGCTCTCGTCATCGGCCCGTCGACGGAGGTCCTGGCGGGCAACGGCCGCATCCTCACCGCCGGGGCCGTCGACTGCCACGTGCACCTCATCGCCCCGCAGCAGCTGCCCGAGGCGCTCGGGTCGGGCGTCACGACGATCGTCGCCGGCGGCACCGGCCCGGTCGAGGGCACCAAGGCCACGACCGTCACCCCCGGCTCGTGGAACCTCGCCCGCATGCTCGAGTCGCTCGACGACGTGCCCCTCAACGTCGCGCTGCTCGGCAAGGGCAACACCGTGTCGGCCGAGGCGCTCGACGAGCAGCTGCGCGCCGGCGCCGCCGGTTTCAAGCTGCACGAGGACTGGGGCACGACGCCCGCCGCCATCGACGCCTGCCTCACCGTCGCGGACCGGGCGGGCGTCCAGGTGGCCCTGCACTCCGACACCCTCAACGAGGCCGGCTACGTCGAGGCGACGCTCGCCGCCATCGGCGGCCGGACGATCCACGCCTACCACACCGAGGGCGCCGGCGGCGGTCACGCGCCCGACGTCATCACCGTCGCCTCGCACCCGAACGTCCTGCCCAGCAGCACGAACCCGACCCGGCCGCACACCGTCAACACCCTCGACGAGCACCTCGACATGCTCATCGTCTGCCACCACCTCAACCCCTCGGTGCCGGAGGACCTCGCCTTCGCGGAGAGCCGCATCCGCCCGTCGACGATCGCCGCCGAGGACGTCCTGCACGACCTGGGCGCGATCTCGATGATCGGCTCGGACAGCCAGGCGATGGGCCGCATCGGGGAGGTGGTCCTGCGGACCTGGCAGACGGCGCACGCCATGAAGCTGCGACGCGGGCCCCTGCCCGGTGACGGCCCCGCGGACAACCTGCGGGCGCGGCGCTACGTCGCCAAGTACACGATCTGCCCCGCGGTCGCCCACGGCATGGACGACGAGATCGGCTCCGTCGAGGTCGGCAAGCTCGCCGACCTCGTGCTCTGGGACCCGCGGTTCTTCGGGGTGCGGCCCCACCTCGTCCTCAAGGGCGGACTCGTCGCCTGGGCGCAGATGGGCGACGCGAACGCCTCCATCCCGACGCCCCAGCCGGTGCTGCCGCGTCCCATGTGGGGCGCCTCGCCGGTCACCGCATCGGCGACCAGCCTGCACTTCGTGGCCCAGGCCGCGCTCGACGACGGGCTCCCCGACCGCCTGCGCGTCCGCCGGCGTCTCGTGGCCGGCAAGGACGTCCGGCGGGTCGGCAAGGCCGACCTGCCGCACAACGACGCCACACCCGACATCGCCGTCGACCCGGCCACCTTCGCCGTCCGCATCGACGGCGAGCTGGTCGAGTCCGCGCCTGCCGCGGTGCTGCCGATGGCGCAGCGCTACTTCCTGTTCTGATGACCTCGCTCCCCTCGGCCCTGCTGCTGCTCGCCGACTCCCGCCTGCCCGCAGGCGGGCACGCCCACAGCGGGGGGCTGGCGGCCGCCGTGGCCGACGGCGCGGTCCACGACGAGCGCACGCTCGCCGCGTTCCTGTCCGGCCGGCTGCGCACCGCCGGTCTCGTCGCGTCCGCCGCCGCGGCCCGGGCGGCGGCCCTGGTCGTCAGCGGGCCGAGCGCGGCGGACACCCTCGACGAGCTCGACGCCGAGCTCGACGCGCGTACGCCGTCGCCGGCCGCACGGGCCGCGTCGCGGGCGCAGGGCCGCGGCCTGCTGCGCGCGGCGTCGGCCGCCTGGCCGTCACCCGTCCACGCACTGCTCGGGCCGCGGCCGCACGCACCGTGCGCGCTCGGCGGGGCGGCCGTCGCGGCCGGCGCCGGTCCCGCGGAGGCCGCGACGCTCGCGGCCCTCGCCAGCGTGACCGGACCCGCGTCCGCGGCGGTGCGGCTGCTCGGTCTCGACCCGCTCGGCGTCACCCGCCGACTGGCCGGCCTCGCGGCGGACGTCGACGCGGTGGCCGCGCAGGGCGCCCGGTGCGCCGACCTCGACGTGCCCCTGCCGGCCGCGTCCGCACCGCTGCTCGACCTGCTGGCGCAGGCCCACGCCCGGGCCGACGTCCGCCTGTTCGCCTCCTGACCACGACCACTGGAGATCCCGTGCACCGCCACCCCGACCTGCACCTCGCGCCGCACGAGTCGTCCGACCTCGGCACCGCACCCGGCAGTGCACCCGGCTCGGGTGCCCGCGCGTTCCGCGTCGGCGTCGGCGGTCCCGTCGGCAGCGGCAAGACCGCGCTCGTCGCGGCGCTGTGCCGCACGCTCGGCCCGACCCTGGAGCTGGCCGTCGTCACCAACGACATCTACACGACCGAGGACGCCGACTTCCTGCGCCGCAGCGGTGCCGTCGCGCCCGAGCGGGTGGCGGCCGTGGAGACCGGCTGCTGCCCGCACACGGCCGTCCGCGACGACATCACGGCCAACCTCGACGCCGTCGAGGAGCTCGAGGCGCGCTGGTCACCGCTCGACCTCGTGCTCGTCGAGAGCGGCGGCGACAACCTGACGATGACCTTCAGCCGCGGGCTCGTCGACGTGCAGCTGTTCGTCATCGACGTCGCCGGCGGCGACAAGGTCCCGCGCAAGGGCGGCCCGGGGGTGACGACCTCGGACCTGCTCGTCGTCAACAAGACCGACCTCGCCGACCGCGTCGGGGCCGACCTGTCGGTCATGGCCCGCGACGCCGACCGCATGCGCACGGGGGCGCCGGTCGCCTTCACCAGCCTGACGCAGGACCCTGCCGCGACGGCCGTCGCCGCCTGGCTGACCGCCGCGCGGCAGGCCTGGCGCACACGGGCCGCCGCGCCCGTGGCCTGACCCCGTGGCGCTCACGGCCCGCGCCGTCGCGGTCGCCGAGCTGCGTGCGGGCCGCACCGCGCTGACGACCCTGCGCTCGCAGGTGCCGCTGCGCCTGCGCGAGACCTGCGACGGGCTCACCGTCGTCGCCTCCGCCTTCGGCCCGCTGGGTGGTGACTCGACCCGGCTCGAGCTGCTCGTCGGCAGGGACGCGCAGCTCTCGGTCGGCTCGGCAGCGGCCCAGGTGGCCCAGCCCGGCGTGCGCGATCCCGTGTCGCACGCCGAGGTGCGGATCGTCGTCGGGCAGGGCGCCGACCTGCGCTGGCAGCCCGAGCCGCTCGTGGTCACCGACGGCGCCGAGCACCGGCTCGCCCTCGACGTCGACGTGGAGCCCTCGTCGACCGTCGTGCTGGCCGAGACGGCCGTGCTGGGCAGGACGCCCGGCCGGCCCGGCCGCTACCGGTCGTCCTGGCGGGTGCGCTGCGCCGGCCGGCCGCTGCTGTCGTGCGACCTGGACGTCGGCCCCGGTGCCCCGACGGGCTGGGACGGGCCGGCCGTCACCGGCCCGGCGAGGGTCCTCGTCACCGCTCTCGTCACGGGTCCCCGCCTGCCGCCGGACGACGTGCCGGCCGGCGGCGGCGAGGTCCTGCGCCTGGCCGGTCCGGGTGTGCTGTTCACCTGGCTCGGTGACGACCCGGTGGCCGGGGCCCGCGCGCTGCGGGCCTTCCTCCCGACGGACCAGCGGGTGCCGGAGCCGGTCACGCCCCGGGCGGGGTAGCACCGCGAGCTGTCGGCCGGGACGGGGTCGTCGGCCCGGCCCGCGCTCAGGGCAGCGGCGTGCGGCTGAAGCTGAGGTGGGACCGCGAGGGCGTCGGCCCGCGCTGCCCCTGGTAGCGGGAGCCGTGGACGCCGGCGCCGTACGGGTGCTCCGCCGGCGACGTCAGCGGGAGCACGCAGATCTGGCCGATGCGCATGCCCGGGTAGAGCTTGATGGGCAGGTTGGCGACGTTCGACAGCTCCAGCGTCACGTGCCCGGAGAAGCCGGGGTCGATGAAGCCGGCGGTGGAGTGGGTGAGCAGTCCGAGCCGGCCGAGCGAGCTCTTGCCCTCGAGCCGGGACGCCAGGTCGTCGCCGAGGGTGACGTGCTCGAGCGTCGAGCCCAGCACGAACTCACCGGGATGGAGCAGGAACGCCTCGCCGTCGGCGACCTCGACCAGCTCGGTGAGGTCGTCCTGCTGCACGGCCGGGTCGATGTGGGTGTGGCGGTGGTTGGCGAAGACGCGGAACCACCGGTCGAGCCGCACGTCGATGCTGCTGGGCTGGACCATCGCCTCGTCGTACGGGCTCAGCGCCATCCGGCCGTCGGCCAGGGCTGCCTTGAGGTCGCGGTCGGAGAGCAGCATGGCTCCGCAGGCTAGTGGAGGGCCGTCCGCGCCGGGTCGTGCTGCACTCGTGACCTCGGCGCGGCAACCCCTGGTCGTCGCCGGACGTCGGAGCAGGGGGCGAGGACGGAGAGGGACACGTGCGGGGACGGCTGCTGGTCGGAGCGCTGCTCGGAGTGCTCGTCGTCGGCGTCGGCGGGCTCACCGCGGCACGTGCCGGCGAGGCGCTGCCGGGGGCGGCGGTCGAGGGCACCGACGTCGGCGGGCTCGGCCGCGAGCAGGTCCGCGCGGCCGTCCAGGCCCTGGCCGACGAGCGCACGGCCGGTGCCCTCCCGGTCCTCGCCCAGGAGGTGCGGGCGGACCTGCCCCGCGACCTGGTGGAGGTCGACGTGGCGGCCACCGTCGACGCCGTGATGGACGACGGCGGCTCCGCGCTCACGGCGCTGCTGCGGCGCGGGCCCGAGGTCGACCTGCGGACCGCGACCGACCGCGACCGGCTCGAGGACCGGCTCGCGCAGCTCGCCGGCCAGGTCGACCGCGAGCCGTTCGAGGGCGACCTGGCGGTGCGCGACCTCACCGTGACGGCGCGCCCGCCGTCGGCGGGGCGCCGGCTCGACACGGACGCCGGCGCCGACCTGGTGGCGGCCGCGCTGGAGACGGGGTCCACCGAGCCGGTCGAAGTGCCCGTCGCCGAGGTCCCTGCCGAGACGACGCCGGCGCAGGTGGAGGGGGTCGCCGCAGCGGCCCGGGCCGCGCTCGCGGGGCCGTACGTGCTCGGCGCCGCACCCGTCACCGTCGCCGTCGAGCCGCGCGACGTCGCTCCCCTGCTCGCGATGGCCCAGGTCGACGGCGGCCCCGTGCTGACCCTCGACACGGCCGCACTCCGGGCGATCGTCGCGGACCGGTCGGCCCCGCTCACCACCGGTGCCCGCAGCGCGGGGTTCACGGTCGCCCGACCGGCCGCCGTCGTCGACACGCAGGGAGACCTCGCGTGGACGCCCGAGCCCGCGCAGGTCGCGGTGCGGCCCGGCACCCCGGGACGCACGGTCGACGTCGACGCCGCGACCGCACGCCTGCGGTTGCTCGTGCTGTCGGCGAACAGGACGGCGCCGCAGCCGCTCCCGCTGCAGACGGTCGAGCCGCCGCTGACGACGGCGCAGGCCCAGGCGGCGGGCGTGCGGACGCTGCTCGGCACCTTCACCACCTACTTCCAGGCCGGCCAGCCCCGCGCGACCAACATCCGGCGCATCGCCGAGCTCGTCGACGGCGCCTACGTCCCAGCCGGTGAGGTGTTCAGCCTCAACGGCCGCGCGGGCCGGCGCACGGCGGCCCGCGGGTTCGTCGCCGACGGCGCGATCGTCGACGGCGAGCTCACGGACGAGGTGGGCGGCGGGGTCAGCCAGTTCGCCACCACGCTGTTCAACGCGGCCTTCTTCGCCGGGCTGCCGATCCTCGAGCACAAGCCGCACAGCTTCTACATCAGCCGCTACCCGGCGGGGCGCGAGTCGACGGTCTACTACGGCGCGATCGACGTGAAGGTCCGCAACGACACCGCCCACGGTCTGCTGGTCCGCACCCGGTCGACGGCGGGCTCGGTCACCGTCGAGCTCTACGGCGACAACGGCGGCCGGCGTGTCGTGTCGACCTCCGGACCCCGGCGGGCGCGGGCCGACGGCGGCTTCCGCATCGACGTCACCCGCACGACGACCGGCGGTGACGGGCAGGGCGGCCGGCGCGTCTTCACGACGTCGTACGACCCCGTGCCGCCGGACGAGGGCTAGACGGCGCGGCCGAGGACGAGGCCGGTGGCGGCGAGCACCAGACCGGGTCCGACGGACAGCGCGAGGTCCAGCAGGGCGAGCCCGCCGCGTCCGTCGCGGTGCAGGCGCAGGACGTCCACGGCCAGGGTGGAGGCGGTGGTGAAGCCGCCGAGCAGCCCGACGGCGAGCAGGTCGGTCACGCGCGGGCCGGGGGCCGCCCCCGCGACGACGCCGGCGAGCAGGCTGCCGAGCAGGTTGACGGCGAGGATGCCGGCCGGGAACCGCCCGCGGGTCACCGCGCGGTCGAGCAGGTGGCGGGCGGCCGCGCCGGCTCCGGCGCCGAGCGCCACGGCGACCCAGCTCACCGGACCCTCACCACCCGGGCTCCCGCCCAGGCGGCGGCGAGCAGCGACGCGACGGCGACGACGACGTAGGCCGCCGCGGACACGAGGTCGGCCTCCGAGAGCAGCACGGCCTCGACGACCAGGCCGGAGAAGGTCGTCAGCCCGCCCAGCAGGCCGGTGCCCACGGCCAGCCTGACCCGCTCCGACGGCCGCCGGCCCAGCACCGGGAGCAGTGCGGCCAGGGCGAAGGCCCCGACCGCGTTGACCACGAGGACCGACCAGTCCCACGTCCCTGCCGAGGCCGGTACGAGGACGCGCACCGCCTCCCGCAGGAGGCCGCCTCCCGCCCCGCCGCAGGCGACGAGCAGCAGCGCGGTCGCGGGACGCACCTGACCACGCGGGTCGGACGGGCTCGCTCCGCGGGCCACCCGAGGACCCGCTGCGCGCGCGTCCCCGTCCTACGTGCGGGGGCTGTCCGCGAGCACGGCGCGGGCCACCTCGGCCGGTGTCGCGTCGGGCAGCAGCACGGGTGCTGCCGTCCGGTGCTCGAGCGCCGCCTGCGGCCGCCGGTCGTGCACCGGCGTCGCGCTGGCGCCCCCGTCCTGCCGGGACCGCACCCGCTCGAGCAGCCGGGCGTACGACTGCTGCCCGGCCCGGGTGCGCAGCAGGAGTGCGGCACCCGCTCCGGCGACCACGACGACCTTGCCCAGCATGGCGACTCCCTCTCCGACGGACCCGGACCGCACACCGCCTACCCGTCCGCGGGCGGGCCCACGCCGCCAGCCGGACCGGACGACGTGATGCCCGTCTCGGAACAGCGCTGCGGCGGGCGGGGTTCCCGCCCACGAGCGCCCCCGTCCGGAGCGTCCGCCCCGAACGGCCAGGAGGCCACCTGTGACGACCGCGTCCGGGACGGACGTCCCGGTGTGGCTGAGCCTGACTGCCCTCGCCGTCGGCGGCTTCGGGATCGGGACGACCGAGTTCGCGACGATGGGCGTGCTGCCGGACGTCGCGGGCGACCTCGGGGCGACCATCCCGCAGGGCGGCCACCTCGTGTCGGCGTACGCCCTGGGCGTCGTCGTGGGCGCGCCGGTGCTCGCCGTGCTGGGGGCCCGCCTGCCGCGCAAGGCACTGCTCCTCGCGCTCATGGGCGCCTTCACGGTCGGCAACGCCCTGTCCGCGCTCGCGCCGTCCTTCGGCACGCTCGTAGTGGCCCGGTTCGCCAGCGGGCTGCCGCACGGCGCCTACTTCGGCGTCGCCGCCCTCGTCGCCGCCTCGCTCGTGCCGCCAGGACGGCGGGCGCGTGCGGTCGCCCGCGTCATGCTGGGCCTCACGGTGGCCAACGTCGTCGGCGTGCCGCTCGCGACGCTGCTCGGCCAGCAGCTCGGCTGGCGCAGCACCTACTGGTCCGTGGCGGTCATCGGGGTGCTCGCCGTGCTGGCGGTCTCGCGCGCCGTGCCCGAGACCGCGGTGCAGCCGGGCGCCGGTCCGCGGCAGGAGCTCGGCGCGCTGCGACGGCCGCAGGTCTGGCTGACGCTGCTCGTCGGCGCGACGGGCTTCGGCGGCTTCTTCGCGGTCTACAGCTACATCGCACCGACGCTGACCGAGGTCTCGGGCTTCTCCGAGTCGGGGGTGCCCCTCGCGCTCGCGCTGTTCGGCATCGGCATGACCCTGGGCACCGAGCTCGGTGGGCGCCTCGCCGACTGGTCGGTCGTGCGCACGCTGTTCCTCGGGCTGTCGAGCGTCGCGGTCGTCCTCGCCGCCTTCACCGTCACCGCCGGCGGCGTGGTCACGGCCGGCGCGAGCATCCTGGCGATCTCGGTGACCGGCTCGCTGTGCCTGCCGGCGCTGCAGACCCGGCTGATGGACGTCGCCGGGGACGCCCAGACCCTCGCCGCCGCAGGGCAGCACGCCGCGCTCAACGTCGCCAACGCGCTCGGTGCCTGGCTGGGCGGTCTCGTGATCGCTGCCGGGCTCGGCTACACGGCGCCAGCGGTCGTGGGCGCGGTGCTCGCAGTGGTCGGGCTCGGCGTGCTGACCGTCTCCGTGCTGCTCGAGCGGCAGGGCTCCGACGCCCGCGCGCTGGTCCCCTCGGCGTAGCGGCCGCCTGCCCGCCGTCCCCCGGACGCCGTCCGGACTGCTCCGTCCGGGCGCTTGTCTTGGTTACCGGCCGGTAGCATCCTGGTCCTGCTCGCGGGATCGCGAGCCTGCGCCGCAGCCACACCGGGGAGCGTCCGGACGATGGGCCACTACAAGAGCAACCTGCGCGACGTCGTGTTCAACCTGTTCGAGGTCTTCGGCACCGACCGGGTCCTCGGCACGGGTCCGTTCGCACAGCTCGACGTCGACACCGCGCGGGACGTGCTGGAGGAGGTCGAGCGGCTCTCGACCGAGGACCTCGCCGCCAGCTTCGCCGACGCCGACCGCAACCCGCCCGTCTTCGACCCGGACACCGGCACGGTCCGGCTGCCGGCGAGCTTCCTGCGGAGCTACCAGGCGTACGCCGACGGCGGCTGGGACCGGATCGACCTGCCGGAGTCGCTGGGCGGGATCGGCGCTCCCCCCACCCTGCGCTGGGCCGCCAACGAGATGGTGCTCGGTGCCAACCCCGCCATCTACATGTTCGGCTCCGGCGCCGGCTTCGCCGCCATCCTGCACCGCAACGGCACCCCCGACCAGCAGCGCTTCGCCGAGCTCGCCATCGAGCGGCAGTGGGGCGGCACGATGGTCCTCACCGAGCCGGAGGCCGGGTCCGACGTCGGCGCCGGACGGGCGACCGCCCACCTGCAGGAGGACGGCACCTGGCACGTCCGCGGGGTGAAGCGCTTCATCACGAGCGCCGAGTGGGACTGGCCGGAGAACATCTTCCACCTGGTGCTCGCGCGCCCGGTGGGCGTCGAGGGTGCCGGCGGCCCGGGCACCAAGGGGCTGTCGCTGTTCCTGGTCTCCAAGCACGCCGTCGACCTCGAGACCGGCGAGCTCGGCGCCCGCAACGGCGTGGTCGTGACCGGCGTGGAGAAGAAGATGGGCCTGAAGGTCTCGACGACCTGCGAGGTGACCTTCGGCGAGCGTGAGCCGGCGGTCGGCACGCTCGTCGGCGACGTCCACAACGGCATCGCGCAGATGTTCGAGGTCATCGAGAACGCCCGCATGTTCGTCGGCGCCAAGGCCATCTCGACGCTGTCGACCGGCTACCTCAACGCGCTGGAGTACGCCAAGTCGCGCGTGCAGGGCCCCGACCTGACGCGCATGACCGACAAGACGGCGCCCCGCGTGGCGATCATCTCCCACCCGGACGTCCGGCTCATGCTCATGCGCCAGAAGGCCTGGGCCGAGGGCCTGCGCGCGCTGGTCTGCTACACCGCCTCGCAGCAGGACCGCATCGAGCTGACGACGTTCTCGGGCGAGGTCGACGACCTGGCCGTGCGCCTCAACGACCTGCTGCTGCCGATCGTCAAGGGCTACGGCTCCGAGAAGGCCTACGAGCTGCTGGCCAGCTCGCTGCAGGTGCTCGGTGGGTCGGGCTTCACCCAGGACCACCCGATCGAGCAGTACGTCCGCGACGCCAAGATCGACACGCTCTACGAGGGCACGACCACGATCCAGGGGATGGACTTCTTCTTCCGCAAGATCGTCCGTGACCAGGGGACGGCGCTCGGCACGCTGTTCAGCGAGGTCCAGGAGTCGACCAAGGCCGAGCCCGACGACGCGCTCATGCGCGAGAAGGAGCTGCTCGCCCGGGCGCTCGAGGACGTGCAGGCCATGAACGGCCACCTCGTCAGCCGGCTCATGTCGTCGCTCGAGACCCCGGAGGCGGTGTACGAGGTCGGCCTCGGGACGACCCGGCTGCTCATGAGCGTCGGCGACCTCGTCGTCGCCTGGCTGCTGCTGCGCCAGGCCGGCGTGGCGCTGTCGGCGCTGCCGACGGCGTCGCCGCGCGACCGCGCGTTCTACGAGGGCAAGGTGGCTGCTGCGCGCTGGTTCGCGGCGAACGTCCTGCCGGAGCTGTCGGCCCGCCTGGCCGTCACGCAGGCCACCGACACGTCGCTCATGCAGCTGGACGCCGCCGCCTTCTGAGGCCGCTGCGGTTGCGGCGGCGACGGCCGCCTGCCTACCGTCCGGGGACCACCTGCCGCACCGCGTCCCCGGAGGTCACCATGTCCCGTCCCTCGTCCGCCGCCGGTGCTGCCGTCGCCGCGCTCGCCCTCGCCCTGACGCCGGTGTCGGCCGTCGGCGCCGCGGACCGGCCCGACACCATCTCGCTGGTGACCGGCAGCAGCCCGGAGGGCATCAGCGCCGGTCCTGGCACGACCTTCTTCGCGGGTGCGCGGGCGGACGGCGCGGTCTACGTCGGCGACGCGCGCACGGGCACCGTGCGCACGCTGGTGCCCGGCCGGACGGGCGAGGTCGCGGTGGGCCTGCTCCACGACGCTGCCACGAAGCGGATCTGGGTCGCCGGCGGAGCCACCGGTGACATCACCGCCTACGACAGCCGCACCGGCGCGCAGCTGTTCACGGTCGACACCGGTTCCGGGCGCTTCCTCAACGACGTCGCCATCACCCGCGACGCCGTCTACGTGACCGACTCGACGAAGGGCCAGGTCCTCGTGGTCCCGCTCGGTCGCGGCGCGCGCCTGCCCGCGGACGGGACGGCTGCGCGCGTCCTGACGATCACCGGCGACTACGTGCAGCCGGCCGGCTTCGGGCTCAACGGCATCCGGGTGCTGCCGGGCGGGGACCTGCTCGCGGTGAGCGGCGGCAGCCTGTACGTCATCGATCCCGCGACCGGCGTCGCCGACCGCATCGAGGTGCGGGGCGCGACGCTCACCGGCGGCGACGGCCTGGTGCTGCGCGGTCGCACCCTGTACGTGGTGCGCGGCTTCGGCGACCGTGACTCGGTCGTCGTCCTGCGCCTGGGTCGGGGTGCTCGCACCGCGACCTTCGTCCGGGAGATCACGGACGCCGACTTCGACGTCCCGACGACGGCCGCGCTCGTCGCCGGTGACCTGCTCGTCGTCAACGGCCAGTTCGAGGACCCGGTCGACGCGCCGACCGAGGTCGTGCGGATCGACCGGCCCTGAAGGCGGCACGGCCCAGCTCCGGCCGACCACCCGGACGGCGGAGTGTGCGCGGTCCGGCGTCCGGGTAGATCACGATCGACGCGGTCCGGACGGTCCGCACTCCGAGGAGGAAGCCATGGGCATCGGCGCCAGCATCACCCTGCTCGCCATCGGCGCGATCCTGGCCTTCGCGGTCGACGCGACGTTCAGCGGGATCGACATCCAGGTCATCGGGGTCATCCTCATGGTCTGCGGCGCACTCGGGCTGGTCCTGACCATGCTGGTGTTCGGCCGCCGCGACCGCACCGTCGGCGTGGCCGAGGAGCGGGTCGTCACCCGCGACCGCGACCGCGACGTCTACTAGACACGACGACACGACGACACGACGACACGACGGGTCGCCGGCTCCGGCCGGCGGCCCGTCGGCGTGCCCGCCTCAGCCCGCGGAGCCGCGCAGGACCAGGTCGAGACGGTCCGGAGCGCCGGCCGCCAGCCGTACCGGGATGCCCCAGTCCTGCTGGGTGATGTGGCAGGCCGGGTGCTCGACGCCCTCGTCGCAGGAGGCAGCAGTGGCCGCCACGTGCAGCACCCCGTCGACGCCGGCCAGGACGAGGTCGCGCTGCAGCCCCGGACCTGCGCCGCTCCCCTCGACGAGCAAGTCGGCCGGTGAGGCGGTGACGACCAGGCGGGTCGCCGGACCGTCCCGCTCGTCGAGGTGCTGCCCGGCCGGTGGTTCGAAGCGCACCGTCAGCTGCACGGAACCCGGCGCGAGGTCGGTCACCGGACGCGACGTGGACTGCGCGGGACCGCTCACCCGGGCCATGGCGCCCGGGGCGACCGGCCGCTCGAGCCGGTGGGCGCCGCTGGCCACCACCACCAGCTCGTCGTCGACGACCACCGCGCCGCTCGGCTCGGCGACGCCGGTCGCGAGGGTCGTCACCTCGCCGGTCGCGGGCTCGTAGCGCCGCACCGCGCCGTTGTAGGTGTCGCAGACCACGACGCTGCGGTCGGGCAGCAGGGCCACGCCCAGCGGGTGCTGCAGCAGCGCCTGCTCCGCCGGACCGTCGACGTGGCCGAAGTCGAACAGCCCTGTCCCGACGGCGGTCCCGATCTCGCCCCGACCGTCGGCCGTGCCCCGGTACCACCGCAGCGCGCTCGTCTCGGCATCGGCGAACCACAGCCGCTCGCCGTCGGACACCAGGCCGCTGGGCTGTGCGAGGTAGGCCTTCGTCGCGTCGCCGTCGCGCAGCCCCTCGCCGGTCGTACCGGCCAGGACCCGCACCTGTCCGTCCGGCGTCAGGGCCCACAGCTGGTGGGTGCCGGCCATGGCGAGGACGACCTCGCCGTCGTGCTCGGCGAGGTCCCACGGCGTCGACAGGTCGACCTCGAGGGCCGGACCGGCGGTGGGCGCGCCCGGTCGCCACACCCGGCCGGTGCCGGCGACCGTGACGGCTCCGCCGGTCGCGAGGTCGAGCCGGCGCACGACGTGGTTGGCGGTGTCCGCGACGAGCACCTCGCCGGTCGAGAGGACGGTGAGCCCCTGCGGCTCCGCGAAGCGCGGCTGCGGCCCGTCGACGAGCCCGCGCTGCCCCGTGCCGTAGCGCCGCAGGACACGCTCGCCGTCGCCGGTCAGCTGCACCACGCAGTGGTGCGCGGTGTCGCTGACGAGCAGCGTGCCGTCGGGGAGCAGCGCCACCTTGCCGGGGTAGCGCAGCTCCGAGACCGGCTGCGGCGGCCGCACGTACGCCGTGCCGCGCCGGCGCAGGGTGCCCTTCGCGCCGTGCTCCTCGACGAGCTGCTCGACGAGGCGCGCGAGTCCCTCGCCGTGTCCCTCCCCCGAGGCGACGTGGACGAGGTAGCCCTCGGGGTCGACCACGCACAGGGTCGGCCAGGCACGGACGGCGTACTGCGACCAGGTCGTCAGCTCGGGGTCGTCGAGCACCGGGTGGTGCACCTCGTACCGCTCGACCGCTGCCACCAGCGCGTCGTGGTCGGCCTCGTGGGCGAACTTCGGCGAGTGCACGCCGATCACGTCGAGGACGTCGGAGAACCGCTGCTCGAGCGGCCTGAGCTCGTCGAGGACGTGCAGGCAGTTGACGCAGCAGAACGTCCAGAAGTCGAGCACCACGATGCGCCCGCGCAGCTCGGCGAGGGTGAGGTCCTTGCCGCCTGTCCCGATCCAGCCACCGCTGCCGGTGAGCTCGGGCGCGCGGACGCGGGCCCGCGTGCGTGCGGGGGACCCTGTGGTCGTCATGCCTCCATCCCCGCAGTCGACTCCTCGTCCTCCCGGCGCGCGTCGAGCCGTCGGGTGACGAGCGTCGCGGACGTGCCGTGCACGAGGATCGACACCACGACCGTGAACGCGACGAGCGCCCAGAGCAGGTCGGCGTTCGGGAACTCCGCGTGCTCGAGGGCGTAGGCCAGGTAGTAGAGCGAGCCGATCCCGCGGATGCCGAAGAAGGCGATGGCGGCGCGCTCGACCTTGGGCGTCGTCGTCCCGGACAGGCCGATCCAGGCCGTCACCGGCCGGACGACGAACAGCACCAGCAGGCCGGTCACCGCCGCGGGCCAGGTGAGCGGCGCGAGGATGCCGCTCGCGACGGCACCGCCCAGCAGCAGCACGAGCGCGATCATGAGCAGCTGCTCGGTCTGCTCGGCGAAGTCGTGCAGCGTCTGGTGGTAGTCGTGGTCGCTCTCCGACCGGCGCAGCGCCACGGCGGCGACGAACACCGCCAGGAACCCGTAGCCGCCGACCACCTCGGTGAGGCCGTAGGCGAGGAACGTCCCGGCCAGCGCGACGAAGCCCTCGCCGCGGGAGGCGAGGCGCAGGCGCTCCGGCGTGCGGAAGACGACGACGCCGAGCAGCTTGCCGACGAGGATGCCGCCGAGCAGGCCGACGCCGAGCTTGTAGACGACGTCGACGGTGAACCACTCGAGCAGCCAGCCGCTCACGTCGGTCCCCATCAGCGCCATGGCGATCGCGGCGTTGGTGAACGGGAACGCGAGGGCGTCGTTGAGGCCCGCCTCGGAGGTGAGCGAGAAGCGGAGGTCGTCCTCCTCCTCGGGATCGCCGCCGGGAGGTCCGACCTGCACGTCGGCGGCCAGCACGGGGTCGGTCGGGGCCAGCACGGCGCCGAGCAGCAGCGCCGTCGCGGGCGCGAGTCCGACGGCCCACCACCCCAGGAGCGCCGTCAGGAGGATCGTGAGCGGCATGGTGATGGCCAGCAGCCGCACGGTGGGCTGCCAGGTGGACCAGCCGAGCGGCCGGTCGAGCTTGAGGCCGGCGCCCATCAGGGCGACGATGACACCGACCTCGGTGAGGTACTCGGTGGCGGCCGCGTGCTCGATCGGGTCGACGCCCGCCAGCCCGAGCGGGAGGGCGAAGACGGCGAAGCCGAGGAGCAGGAAGGCCATGGGCGGGCTCGCCGGGAGGTGGCCGATGACGCGGGGCAGCAGCGCCCCGCCCAGCGCGGCGACGCCGGCCAGCGTGTAGACGAGGCTGTGCGGGTCGAACGTCTCGAGCACGGGAAGCCGATCGATCGCGGGTCAGGGGGCGCTGCAAGCCTGCCCGCGTTCCGCGCCGCCACCCCGGGCATGCGATGACCGGGCCGACGCCCACGTGCTCGGGGCGCCGCCCGGCCGGTGCAGCCGTGCAGGTCGTACGGCCGACGGTGCCGCCGGCGGGCGTCCTAGCGGTTGCGGAGCAGCAGGAGCTCCTCGCGGCTGGCGCGCGTCGGCGCTGCGCGCAGGGCTCGGGCCAGCTCGCGGCTGGTGCGCTTGTTGGTGGTGTGCGGACGGCGCAGCTTGCCGAGGATGCTCATGTCGACTCCTTCGTCGATCGGTGCGGGTGCATCGAGTGCAACACCAGTGTCGACCACCTTTGGTCCTGACCTCAGGGTGATCTGCCTCTCAGATCGGCGGCAGTCCGGCGGACGTCCGGCGGACAGGCGCTCCGACGCCCGATCGTCCCGGGGGTGCGCCGCACCCTGGACGCCCGGCGCCTACCCCCAGACGAGCGCGGTGGCCGGGTCGCTCAGCACCCGGCCGACGTCGGCGAGGAACTGGGAGCCGAGCTGACCGTCGACGATCCGGTGGTCGAACGAGAGCGACAGCTGCGTCACCTGTCGCACGACGACCTGGCCGTCGACGACCCACGGCATCGCCCGCACGGCGCCGAAGCACAGGATCGCCGCCTCGCCGGGGTTGAGGATCGGCGTGCCGTTGTCGACGCCGAACATCCCGACGTTGGTGATGGTGATCGTCCCGCCGGTCATGTCGGCCGGCGCCGTCCGGCCCTCGCGGGCCGTCTGCGCGAGGTCCTGCAGCGCCTGCGCCAGCTCGGCCAGCGACAGCTGGTCGGCGTCCTTGACGTTGGGCACCAGCAGCCCGCGGGGCGTCGCCGCGGCGATGCCGAGGTTGACGTAGTCCTTGACCACGATCTCCTGCGCCTGCTCGTCCCAGCTGCTGTTGACGCCCGGGTTGCGGGACACCGCCAGCAGCAGCGCCTTGGCCACGAACACCAGGGGCGAGACCTTGGTCCCGGCCAGCTCCGGCATGGTCTGCACCCGGGAGCGCAGCTCCATCGTCGGCGTCATGTCGATCGTCAGGAACTCGGTGACGTGGGGTGCGGTGAACGCGCTCGACACCATGGCGGCGGCCGTGTGCTTGCGGACCCCCTTGACCGGCACGCGGGTCTCGCGCCGCGCGACGTCCGGCACACCCGCCTCGACGGGCTCGGACGCCGGCACCGCCGTGCGGCGCACGACCGCCTCGACGTCAGCGCGGGTCACGATCCCGCCCGGGCCGGTCCCGCGCAGGACGGTCAGGTCGACGCCCTGCTCCTTGGCCAGCTTGCGGACGGGCGGCTTGGCCAGCACCGTGACGCCTCCGCTGCGCACGGCAGCCGTCTGCCCGACCTGCTGCGCGGAGATCCGCGACGGCGACGCCGGGGCCACCGGCGCGGGTTGGGACCGCTGCACCGTCCGGGCGTCCGCACGCGGACGGCGGTGAGCCGTGACCGAGCGCGGCCCGTACCCGACCAGGGTGGCCGTGCGCCCGTTCGCGCCGACCTCGCCGATGAGCGCGCCCTGCGGACCGGCGTCGTCGGCGGGCGGCCTGGGCACCATGTCGGTGACGTCCTGGTCGCCGAGGTCCTGTGCGGGGTCCTGCTCGGGAGCGTCGTCCTGCTCCGCGGACGGGTCGGTGTCGACCGTGATGATCGGCGTGCCGACGTCGACGGTCGTCCCGGCTGCGACGTGGATCCTCGTGACGACACCGGCGTAGGGCGAGGGCACCTCGACCGCCGCCTTGGCCGTCTCGACCTCGACGATCACCTGGTTCAGCGCGACGGTGTCGCCCTCCTGCACCGACCAGGACAGGATCTCGCCCTCGGTCAGGCCCTCGCCGAGGTCCGGCAGCCTGAAGTCCTCGTGCCGGCTCATGCGAAGGCCAGCGACCGGTCGACGGCGTGCAGGACGCGGTCGAGGTCGGGGAGGTAGTCCTCCTCGAGCCGCGACGGCGGGTAGGGGGTGTCGAAGCCGGTCACGCGCAGGACGGGCGCCTCCATCTCGTAGTACAGCTCCTCGGACAGGCGGGCGGCGAGCTCGGCGCCGAGCCCGACGAAGGACGGCGCCTCGTGCACGACGACCGCGCGGCGCGTGCGACGCACCGACTCGACGACCGTGGAGAGGTCCAGCGGCGACAGCGAGCGCAGGTCGACCACCTCGAGGTCGCGCCCGTCCTCCTCGGCCGCGGTCGCGGCGTCGAGGCAGGTGCGGACCATCGGGCCGTACGCGATGAGCGTCGCGTCGGTGCCGGGACGGGCGATGCGGGCCTTCCACAGCGACTGCGGCGCCGCGCTGGTGTCGACCTCGGCCTTCTCCCAGTAGCGGCGCTTGGGCTCGAAGAAGACGACCGGGTCGTCGCTGTGCACGGCCTGCTGCATCATCGACCAGGCGTCCGCCGGGTTGGAGCACGCGACGACCTTGAGCCCGGCGGTGTGGGCGAAGTAGGCCTCGGGGCTCTCGCTGTGGTGCTCGACCGCGCCGATGCCGCCGCCGAACGGGATGCGGATCGTGATCGGCATGGGGACGGCGCCCTTGCTGCGCGCGTGCATCTTGGCCAGCTGGCTGACGATCTGGTCGTAGGCGGGGTAGACGAACCCGTCGAACTGGATCTCGCACACCGGCCGGTAGCCGCGCATCGCCAGGCCGATGGCCGTCCCGACGATGCCGGACTCCGCCAGCGGGGTGTCCATGACCCGGTCCTCCCCGAAGTCCTTCTGCAAGCCGTCGGTGACGCGGAAGACGCCGCCGAGCGTGCCGACGTCCTCGCCCATCACGATGACCTTGGCGTCGTCCTCCATCGAGCGGCGCAGCGCCTCGTTGAGCGCCTTGGCCATCGTCATGACCGCCATCAGCGCACCGCCCCTTCGGCGGCGGAGCCAGGCCCTGAGAAGCCGGCGAGGTAGGCCTCGAAGGAGGCCTGCTGCTCGCGCAGGAGCGGCGTGGTCTCGGCGTAGACGTGGCTGAACATCGACGCCGGCTCCGGGTCGGACATCTCCAGGCACCCCGTGCGGATGCGGGCCGCCAGCGCGTCGGCGTCGGCCCGCAGCTGCTCGAAGAAGTCGGCGTCGACGAGCTGCTGCTTGTAGAGGAACGACTTCATCCGCTCGAGCGGGTCCTTGAGCTTCCACGCCTCGAGGTCGCTGGCCAGCCGGTAGCGCGTCGGGTCGTCGGACGTCGTGTGGGCGCCCATGCGGTAGGTGTAGGCCTCGACCAGGGTCGGCCCCTGGCCGTGGCGGGCGTCGTCGAGCGCCGTGCGGGTCACGGCGTACGACGCGAGGACGTCGTTGCCGTCGACCCGCACGCCCGGGAACCCGAAGCCCTGCGCTCGCCGGTAGAGCGGGATGCGGCTCTGGTGGTCGGTGGGGGTCGAGATGCCCCACTGGTTGTTCTGGCAGAAGAACACGACCGGCGCGTTGTAGACGCTGGCCCAGACGAAGGCCTCGTTGACGTCGCCCTGGCTGCTCGCGCCGTCGCCGAAGTAGGCGATCACCGCCTCGCCGTCGGTGCCGTCTGCCTGCGGGCCGACGGCGCCGTCCTTCTGCACGCCCATCGCGTAGCCGGTCGCGTGCAGCGTCTGCGAGCCGATGACGATCGTGTAGAGCTGGAAGCGCTTCTCCTGCGGGTCCCACCCGCCGTTGCTCGAGCCGCGGAACAGGCCGAGCAGCTTGAGCGGGTCGACGCCCTTGCACCAGGCGACGCCGTGCTCGCGGTAGGTCGGGAAGGCGAAGTCCTTCTCGCGCAGCGCCCGGCCGCTGCCGACCTGTGCGGCCTCCTGGCCGAGCAGGGCGGCCCAGATGCCGAGCTCGCCCTGGCGCTGCAGGGCGGTGGCCTCGACGTCGATGCGGCGGACGAGGACCAGGTCGCGGTAGAGCGAGCGGTACTCCTCGTCGCTGAGGCAGACGTCGTAGTCGGGGTGCGAGACGCGCTCGCCCTCGGGGGTGAGCAGCTGCACCGGCTCCTCCTCGCCGCGCTCGGCGCGGGCGGGCGGGGGCTCGGTCAGTGCGGTCGCTTCGAGCACGGCAGGGTCTCCTCGGGCGCTCAGCTCCGGCGCCGGGGTGACCGGGCGCGGGGCGGGGACGGGTGGCGCCGCCCGCTGCGGGGTGTGCCGCAGGAGGCGCCGCTCACATGGTCGCAGATCGTCCGCCCGCCGTGTGACGTCCGTCTCCTCAGGTCGCCTGGACGGGTGGCCGGGCACCCGGGTGGCGCACGGCGGTGCCGACCGTACGGCGGCCTGCGCCCTCGGCCGAGCAGTTCAGTGCGGCGGCGGCGCTGCCGAGAACAGTCCCGTGGCGGCCCGGACACTGCGCGAGGAGAGCCCGTGAAGAACGCGAAGATCGTCCTGGTCGCCGAGTGGGACGGCTGGTGCGGAGCGTGCGCCGCGGACCGGCCGCTGGTCCTCACGCGCACCGGCCGTCAGCGCTTCCGCACCTGGCTCACCGGTGCAGCGGACGGCAGCCGGCCGCTGGTCCTCACCTGCCGGCTGTGCGGGGTCGGCGTCGACGTGCCGCTCGAGCAGGACGACCCGCCCGTGCTCGTGAGCGCCGAGGACGACGAGGCACCGGCGGCGGTGCTGTCGCTGCCTGTCGAGGTGCCGCTGTTCGCGCCCGCCGTGTCGGCCGGCGCAGCGCCGGCGGTCCCGGCGGCATCCCTGTCGGACGGGGCGGTGCCGGTACCCGCCGCCTCCGCTCCCGAGCTCGCCGCGGGTCGTCAGGCCGTGGCACAGGCGTTCGGTGCCCTGCTGACGCAGCGCACGGCGGCGGCCGTCGCCCCGCAGACCGTGCCGGTTCCCGCGGTCGCGCCCCTGCTGCCGCAGCAGCGGACCCCCTCGAACGCCGGCCTCGCCGAGCTGCAGCTGCTCGCGGACGGGCTCGACCTGCTCAGCACCGGACGCGGCTGACCGACGGGCAGCGTCCCCCGTCGGCGCGACCGGCCGCCGGCCGAGCCGGCGCTCAGCCGCCGTCGGCCGTCGCGAGCGCCGCGCGGGCGTCCTCGGGCGTCGTGCCGTTCGCGCAGTCGGCGCCTTCCTCCCCGCCCTGCGGGCCGCCGGCATACCGGTCGACGAACTCGCGGAGGCGGCCGTCGGACGGGTCGTCCACGGCGAGCTGGGCCCCCCATGCGGTCGCCGTGAACGCCGCCGGCGAGTCCGGGTAGGGCGAGACGAGCGTGAAGTCCGGTCGCACGGCCGCGAGCTCCCGCAGCGCGGCGACCTGCCCGCCCGTGGCACCGGGGCGGTAGGTGAGCCAGACCGCGCCGTGCTCGAGGGAGTGGACCGCGAACTCGTCCGGGACGGGCTCGGGATGGACGCCGCAGCGGAGCCAGCCGAGGACGCCGCCGGCCTGCGGAGGCCAGTGCGGCCCGCCGACCGGCGGCCGGTCCGGGTACTCCTGCGCCTCGGTGGTGTGCTCGTGCGACGGGTCGGTGGAGCTCAGGACGACGCCGTCGATGCCGCTCGCCTCGTCGGTCCCACCGCCGGTCTCACCGCCGCAGCCGGCGAGCGTCGCGGCGCACAAGGCGATGGCGGTCAGGCGTACCCGCGCACGTTCCGGCACGGGAGGAGTCTGGCAGCCGTCCCGCGACCCTGACCGCTCGGCGGTCCACCCCGACGGGTGCGGGATCGTCCGGCGTGGCTTCCGTACGCCGCCCCACCTCGGCGTGCACGCGTCCAGCTGACGGGTCACGCCCGCCGCTCGGGCCACCCGAGACCGCTCGCCGAGGCGCTGGACAGCTCCCCGAACGTCGTCCGTTCCATCGCGCACACGTCCATCAGGCCGGGTTCATGTCGACGAACCGGCTGTAGTGCCCCTGGAAGGCGACCGTGATCGTCGCCGTGGGTCCGTTGCGGTGCTTGGCGACGATGAAGTCGGCCTCGCCGGCGCGCGGGCTCTCCTTCTCGTAGGCGTCCTCGCGGTGCAGGAGGATCACCATGTCCGCATCCTGCTCGATCGATCCCGACTCGCGGAGATCGGCGATCTGCGGCTTCTTGTCGGTGCGCTGCTCGGCGCCTCGGTTGAGCTGGCTCATCGCGATGACCGGGATCTCCAGCTCCTTCGCGAGGAGCTTGAGGGACCGGGACAGCTCGGAGACCTCCTGCTGGCGGCTCTCGGCCTTCTTGTTGCCGCTCATGAGCTGCAGGTAGTCGATGACGATGAGGCGCAGGTCGTTGCGCTGCCGGAGCCGCCGGGCCTTGGCCCGGATCTCCATCATCGTGAGGTTGGGCGAGTCGTCGATGTAGAGCGGCGCCTCGGCGACCTCTCCCATGCGACGGGCGAGGCGGTTCCAGTCGTCGTCGGTCATCGTGCCCGACCGCATGTGGTGCAGCGGGACGCGCGCCTCCGCGGACAGCAGGCGCATCGTGATCTCGGTCTTGCTCATCTCGAGCGAGAAGATGGCGCTCGGCAGCCCGCTCTTCACGGACGTTGCACGGGCGATGTCCAGACCCAGCGTCGACTTGCCCAAGCCAGGTCTGCCGGCGATCACGATGAGCTGGCCCGGGTGCAGGCCGTTGGTGAGGCCGTCGAGGTCGACGAAGCCGGTGGGGACACCGGACATGGAGCCGCCCCGGCTGCCGATCGCCTCGAGCTCGTCCATCGTCGGCTGCATCAGCTGCTCGAGCAGCGTGTAGTCCTCCGACGACCGGCGCTCGGTGACGTCGTAGATCGCCTGCTGCGCCCGGTCGACGGTGTCGTCGACGCCGCCCGCACCGGAGGCGCCGTAGCCCAGCTGGACGATGCGGGTGCCGGCCTCGACGAGGCGGCGCAGGACGGCCTGCTCGGCGACGATCCGGGCGTAGAAGCCGGCGTTGGCGGCCGTCGGGACGCTCGACAGCAGGGTGTGCAGGTAGGGCGCTCCGCCGATCCGCCCGATCTCGCCCAGGCGGGTCAGCTCGGCGGACACGGTGATCGGGTCGGCCGGCTCGCCCTTGCCGTAGAGGTCGACGACCACGTCGAAGATCGTCTGGTGGGCCGGCTTGTAGAAGTCGGTCGCCCGCACGACCTCGACCACGTCGGCGATGGCGTCCTTGGACAGCAGCATGCCGCCGAGCACCGACTGCTCCGCCGGGATGTCCTGCGGCGGTGTGCGCTCGAACTCCGGCGCAGAGCTGCGGCTCCCCTGCGACGGGAGCTCGACGACCCGCTCGGACACCCTGACCTGCCTCTCCCCGTCGTGCGCCGCCCCGGGCTTGCCCGAGCGTTCCTGCGGCGTCTGCTTCAGGGACGCCTGCCGTCGACCGAGATGTCTACCGGTCGGTGCCGACAATCCGGCGAGCCGGCGGCGCGTCGCGACAGCCCCCTGTGGACGCCGCTGTTGAGGCAGTGGGGACAGTCCGGCACGTCCCTGTGGACGACCGTCGTGGTCGCTGTGGACGGGACGGGACTGCCGTGCCCGCCCTGCCACGCCACCTGCCCACACCTGTGTGCACTGCCTGTGGACAGAGAAATCCTGGTCCTCCGGGCCCTGGAGTGCTCAGCCGTGCCGCGCACCGGCCGGGTCGCAGGACCTCACGGACCACGGCCACTCCCGGACGCCAGCGGCAGTCGACGCCGCGGCCGGTCGGGTCCGCTGCGCCGACGACGTCCTGCGGCTCGCGCGGCGGACGCGGCCGCATCGCAGGACGTACGCCGTCCGGGACCGGGCCGCGATGGACCGCACGACCCGCTCACGCCGCCGGCCCGGCACCCCGTGGGGGTGCCGGGCCGGCGGGACGTGCGGGACGGACTAGGAGGCGACGACCTCGAGCGTCATGGTCGCCTCGACCTCCGGGTGGACCTTCACCGTGACGGTGTGGGACCCAAGGGACTTGATCGGGGTCTTCAGGGTGATCAGGCGCCGGTCCAGCTTGGGACCGCCGGCCTGCTGCACGGCAGCGACGACGTCCGCGGACGTGATCGAGCCGAACAGGCGGCCACCGTCGCCGGAGCGAGCCGGCAGGCGGACCTGCAGGCCGGTGAGCTGGCCCTGGATCTCCTTGGCGTGGCTCAGGTCGCGCACCTCGCGGACCTCGCGAGCCCGGCGGATCGTCGCGATCTGCTTCTCGGCGCCGCGGGTGGCCTGGATGGCCAGGCCCTGCGGGACGAGGTAGTTGCGGCCGTAGCCCGCCGCCACCTCGACGACGTCACCGGGCGCACCGAGGCCGGTGACGTCCTGGGTGAGGATCAGCTTCATCAGGACGGCCATGTCAGCGCGCCGTGGAGGTGTAGGGCAGCAGCGCCATCTCGCGGCTGTTCTTCACGGCCATGGCGACGTCGCGCTGGTGCTGCCGGCAGTTGCCGCTCACCCGGCTGGCGCGGATCTTGCCGCGGTCCGAGATGTACTTGCGCAGGGTGCCGGTGTCCTTGTAGTCGACGTAGGTCACCTTGTCCTTGCAGAACTGGCAGACCTTCTTCTTGAGCTTGCGGGGCGGTGGCTTGGCCATCGTCGGGGTTCTCCTGGTGTCGAAGTCTTAGAAGGGGGGCTCGTCGGACCAGCCGCCGGAGGACGCACCGCCACCTGCGGGCGCCGTGGCCCACGGGTCGTCGTTGCTGCTCGCGGACCCACCGCCACCACTGCCGCCGCTGCTGCTGCCGCCGTTGAAGGACGACCCGCCGCCGTAGCCGCCGCCGCCACCTCCGCCGCCGCCGCCGCCGCGCGAGGCCTTGGTGACCTTCGCGGTGGCCCAGCGCAGGGACGGACCGACCTCCTCGACGTCGAGCTCGTACACCGTGCGCTTCTCGCCCTCCTTCGTCTCGTACGAGCGCTGCTTCAGCCGGCCCTGGACGATCACCGCGGTGCCCCGGTGGAGGGACTCGGCGACGTTCTCGGCGGCCTGGCGCCAGACGGAGCAGCGCAGGAACAGCGCCTCCCCGTCCTTCCACTCGTTGGAGTTCTTGTCGAAGGTGCGGGGCGTCGACGCGACGGTGAAGTTCGCGACGGCTGCCCCGCTGGGGGTGAAGCGCAGCTCGGGGTCGGCTGTGAGGTTGCCGACCACGGTGATGACGGTGTCGCCTGCCACGGTGCTCTCCTTGCCCGCCGGAGCGGATGTGGGTGGTGTCGGTGTGGGTGCGTGCGCTCAGCTGCGCACAGAGCGGGGAAGGACGTGCGGGTCGTGCGAGCGGTGCGGTGCCGTGCTGGTCCTGCTGGTGCTAGCTCGCCGCCGCAGCGGCAGGTGCCGGAGTCGCCGGAGCGGCGGCGGGCTTGGGGGCCTTGGCCGGTGCCGGCTTGCTCGCGCGCAGGTCGGGTCGCATGACCTTGGTGCGCAGGATCGACTCGTTGAGGTTGAGCTGGCGGTCCAGCTCCTTCAGGACGGCCGGCTCGGCGTTCAGGTCGACGACGGCGTAGATGCCCTCGACCTTCTTGTCGATCTCGAACGAGAGCCGGCGACGGCCCCAGACGTCGACCTTCTCGACGGTCCCGCCGCCGTTGCGGACGACGTTGAGGAACGTCTCGAGGGAGGGAGCGATGGTCCGCTCCTCCAGGTCTGGGTCGAGGATGACCATGAGCTCGTAGTGACGCAAGTGACCCACCTCCTCCTGTGGACTTCGCGGCCACGGACGATCCGTGGCAGGAGGGCGTTCGCGTCAGCAAACCTGCTGAGGCTACCAGCGCGGCGGTCGCGCCCCCCGGGCGTCGAGCCCCGCAGCGGGGTCCGGCAGGACGGGCAGGGCGAGCAGCAGGCGCAGCAGCAGCGACGCCGCCCCGGCGAGCAGCACCACGGCCACCGCCACGGCGAGCCCGAGCGCGCGGTGGCTCCGGGATCCGGCCAGCGGGCCCGGGACGGCAGGCGCCACGGTCGGTGCTGAGGTCGGTGCTGAGGTCGGTGCCGCCGGAGGTGGCGGGGCCGGCGCGGGGCTCGCGGGACCAGGGCTCGCCGGACCAGGACTCGGCGGCGCGGCGCCCGCGACGACGACCGAACCC